>ERZ773208.1644-NODE-1644-length-16976-cov-4.595000_pt1 | contig 16976 bp, 11 predicted proteins | sample MGYA00581006_ERZ773208 | MGnify/ENA primary metagenome ERZ773208 (study PRJEB29015, sample SAMEA2737793) | human gut metagenome | biome: human gut; feature: human-associated habitat; material: faeces | place: China | collected 2012 ... | reverse complement strand
GATAACGGTAGCCGATGGCATTGGCTTTCACATCCGTTACATACTGGATGTTTCTGCCGATGACCGGGGTTGGAACACTGAGTACCTGCTTGCTTTCTGGATCAAGCTGGAAGAAACACTTGCTGCCGAGTTCCTTGCCAACCTCGTTGCTCTCCAAATGACCGACGATAGGCTTTCCTGCAACAAGGTTCTTCTCCTGCTGCTCATTGAAGAGTTTCAAGTCTAACTCATCGAGCTGTGGATAGAAGAGCACATCAACGCCACCTTCGGCTGTTCTCACAAGGCTGAACCTGGTTCGTGCCTTGACTTCCTCACCATCATCGGCTGTGATATGAACTGGCAGGACTGGCGACTTGCGGCCATTGTAGATGTTCTGGAGGACATCGGTCGGCAAGTCATCAATCATTGCCTGGGTGAGTCCGAAACGTTCAAGGATGCCATAAGGCATCTCGTTCTCATCGAAATTGTAATTCATTTGCTTCTGTTTTATTCGTTTTTTATTTGGTGGCTGACCTAATGACAGGTCTTATTCAGACTGCGCTTAAAGCCAAACCGACAACAAAGTTACATTGTAAATATAGAAGAAGTTAAACATGTACGTTAGTATCATCAAAGTTTTATAGATAGTTATGAAAATAGTATGATTATTCTTCTATTATCATACTATAAACATAAATAAAGTTAGATATAATAGGGAAGTGGTTGCATCTTTCGTGTTGTTGAGCTGAGTCTGATTACCTTTGCAACATGAAAGCAATAAAGACACTCATATTGATACTGACAATGATGCTTACAAAGACTCCTTCACATGCCCAATTCAATACGATTGGGTATGTGAAGATGCATAGTATATCTAAAAAGAAGAGTCCACAAGAAACAACTCATGTTGCTTCTGTGGACTCTGTGATGAAGGCTGATTCTCTGCCTCCTGATTCTTCCCAAGATGTTCTCCCTTATCTCAGGGTTTCGTTTCCGTTGAAAAGCATTCAGATCAATTCAAGGTTTGGAATGCGTAATCACCCGGTGAAGCACAAGACCATCATGCACAATGGCGTGGATCTGGCAGCCCATTACGAGAAAGTGTTTTCCATGTTTCCAGGAGAAGTGACTGGCGTTGGTCATGATAATCGCTCAGGTAAGTATGTCACAGTTAAAACTGCTGGCTATACCATCAGCTATTGCCATCTTTCTGCATTCTGGGTTACAAAGGGGATGTTTGTCAATGCAGGAGACGTGCTTGGAGTTTCTGGAAGTTCCGGCATGTCAACTGGTCCTCATCTGCACCTGACAACAAAAAAGGATGGCAAGGTGTTTGACCCTGTCATCCTTCTGAAGTATGTTCAATGCATTACAAAGTAATGCTTGATTAGCATCATTGTTTCTTGCATTTAACCCAAATAGATTCGTCACCAATAGACATTTTCATTTCTGATACTGTAGAAGTCGCAGAAATGATGGTGTAAGAAGCAAATAGTTCACCCTCAACATATGTGTTTAGTGTGTTTCCTTTCAAAGACCATGTTCCACGACCAGTTCCGAAATATCCTGAGCCGTAATAAGAACCGTCAGCATTGAATGTGGCGTAAGTCTTTCTGAAAGGCCAATCAACATAAGTGCCAGACTCAGATGTCTTTACTGCAGTCATCTCCCAGGTTCCTACAATCATAGATTTATCATAGTCTCCATTGTCATCATCGTCACTGCTGCATGATATGAATGCAAAAGATGCTACCACGAGGGTAAGAAGGAAAAATAAATACTTTTTCATAATGTTCTTGTTATTTTGAATTTACCAATTGTCGTTTTCATTACCAGATAAGCCATTCTTGATGCACTCCTCAATCTTATCCATTACAACATTAGAGTAGGCGTGTGCCATGACAAGTGCTTTGCAGGAAGTCTTCTTGTGAGAGTCCTTCTTAGCAAAAGGATAACATTTATCCAGTGTCCAATTCTGATCAGAACGGGTAGGGATAGTGCCTCCCATTGCACCCATCCAACCGCCACCAACGGCAACATTGACAGAATAGAATGGTACTGTGTAGGTAACACGAACCTTATTGTCCTTTATATCACATTTGATAACAGGGCGTAAATTAACGTTGTAAGCGTTAGTACCACCTGCATGTTGTGCAATACTCTCTACAAAACCCTGTGCGATGATTGTTCCCAATTCCTTGTCATTCAATTTGATGACGGAGTTCGCATCATTGAAAGTTGCGGTGAACCAATAGTTAAGCAACACATAAAGCTGATCTTTGGTCTTGCCTTCAGCAGGGATTACCTGAGTATAGGTGATGGCATTGTTCTTATCCAATGTCAACTGGGTACCGAGATTGGTTGCTGCATCAACCCATTTCTCTCCATACTTTTCTTTTGCGTACTTTTCCAACTCATCTGCTCGCAGAATTTGAGCATCTACCGCACTGCATACAAATAATGCAGCAAATGCAACTAAAATAAACTTTTTCATTTTTCTATATTGTTTTGATATACATTATTCTTTTAAAAATCAAATCCAAGTTTGACGCTAACAGACTCTGTATCATATGTAGCAGGCTTGCGAGTATAACTCATATCATATCTGCTATTGAAACGTTCAAATGTTTCAAATTCAAGTTTCTCAGCAGCATATCCTACAGATAAGCTAAGTCCCTGTTTGCTATTCAGAGCATATCTTACACCCAATGAAGCCATCACGTATAGACCACCATTATTGGTAACAAACGTTCCTCCTTTGATGTCAAAGAAAGGCGAAATCTTGCCTTTCGTGAAATTGCTGCGGAAGTTTGCGAAAACCGGAATATCTACTTTACTGTCTCTTACATCAAGTGGTATTTCCATATCACCAGTTTTGTAAGATGACATAAAATGCAAGCCAGTACCAGCACCAAGGAAGATATAAGGATTCACTTGATAGCCATGTGTTGTGTTGACCTCAAAACGACCAAAGTCATAGTCACCGATACCAACAGAATAACCTGCGTCAACATGGCCTTTATAGCCAGATTGCATACTTTGCGCATTGCTATTGATGGCGAAAGCCATTGTAGCTGCTAAAAGAATTGCTATTTTCTTCATAACCTTATAATATAATAATGTGAATAATCCATTTTCATAAGGTGACTACCAACCGCAATTATCGTCATAGCACTCATCATTCTCGCAGCCTTCATACTCATCACGATCGCAATAACTACTATCATGATTGTCTTCGTAAGAACAATCATGGTCGCAGCAACAGTCATCATAATCATCTTCATAGCCACGAGCATAATTTTCATGGTCTGAGGTATTATTACCAGCGTTGCGATGCGCTTTCTTTTGGCTGTTTGAAACGCCGTTTGAAAATAAAAAATCGAATAGTCCCATACCTTTTCCTATTAATGTTTAATTTCTGATGCAAAGGTATGAAAGTCTTGTGCAGTCTATCTGCACTATAAAAAGATAGTGCATATTACTGGATAAAAAAAGCAGAAAGAACTGTTTCTTCCTGCTTAAATTAGCTGTTTTGACCTATTATAATTGCCTTAATGTATCTACAAAGAATGCTTCTTTTGCTTTCATCTTTTCACAGAAGTCTGCATAAGAAGTGGACGTATGACAAATCTCAATACCTAATATATAGAGTGATGCAGATGAGTCTTTCAATCGTGATTTTGGAATTTTCTGCTGTTTCTCAGACAAAGGAGCTATAAAAACTCCTTTCGATGCCTGTAAGTTAGTGATGTATGTGATTAACTGATGAAGGTCATTACGATTAACTTTTGAAACTTTTTCATAACTTTCAAGCTTCTTGTATTTTGCATCAAGAACAATATCATCTTTATAGAAATCTGGATAACGGATTCCACTATGATCTTCAAACAAATAGATGCCACCTTTATGTTTCTTGTTCTCTGGATGCTTGAACCCCTCTTTTTGTAGAATGGTATTCAGATACTCTTCCCAAAGCCAAGCTCCATCAAACAGAATACCGCAAATCTCCTCATCAGTTTCTCCGTACTTTACTTCTTCCATTCTAAGAATTTGTAAGCATAGGCATTGCAGGGGCTGGTATTCCGTATAGTAAGGATGACTCTTATGTCTAAGGTTCTTACCAATAATTGCACCACGCTCATTTTTATTATATGAAGGAGTTAGGGAAATTATAGATTTTACATTGTCTATAGTTTCCTGGTCTAAACCTAATACGGATTGACCATATCTCTTTGACTTCATAAACTCAATTGTATGACGGATTAACTCTGTCATGTCATTGTCATAGGTATATTCACGAGTGGAGTATGCCACATTTCCTGCAAACGGAATGTTTTGGGCAATATGGCGTCCCCAGTCAATAGTACCTTTTAATTTTGCATCGTTATGTTTGAAGTTCTGATACTCTCTGTATATGCCCTGGCGCATAGCGTTCCTTAGCAAGTGAGGGAACATAAACATAATAAAGTCAAATACATCCTCTTTTTCGTTGTTGTGATTAAGGTCAAAGAGATTGAATGAAAAGACCTTTTGAAGCATGTAATGTAAGAGATAGTCGTCGCGTCCTTCGTCAAAGCGGGATTTAATTTTTATCTGCAGGTTTCCAACACCGATAAACCCCATCACATTTCCTGTGGTAATACGTACCTTTTCAGAGTCACTTGTATTTAGAATGGTCATAACAGAAGCTTCACCGACTTTATCGTCAGAATCCTCTATACTATAGGGAAATATTAGCAGATTCTCATTTTCATGACATAATTGAGCTATTGTCTTGTCGGCAATAGGGAATAAAGCTGAGACATCTTTACGAAGAAATATCCCAGCTTTCACCTGTCCAATATTATTGTCTGTTAAGTTAATTCTCATCGACCAATTCGTTATCATTAATATTTGAGTTGCTTTCTTTGGTATCGAAGTAAGCATTTCTCAACTTCTCCATGATTTCTTCTGATTTGCGGAAACCACGGATATATTCTCGAAGCAATGGTTCGATATTCATATTCCACAGCTTTTCAAAGTTTCCACCATTATCATCCAACTTTAAGAAGTATGATGGTCCAACCTGGTAGGCAGGTCCAAGCCCTTCAATCTTGGATATCTCATTATTCAATCTTACCATAACATTCTTTGCCTTAGTGGCACATTCGAGTTTGTCGAGCATAGATTGTGTATCTTCTGGCTTTATTTCCTTCCAAGTGAATCTGCGACGCATAGCAAAGTCCATGCTCTCGATACTACGGTCTATATCATTCATTGTACCAAGAATGAATACGTTTTCAGGAATATAAAATCCTTCTGTAAATACATCAGTTTCAGGGACAAGGTTCTGATATTGAGTCTTTACTCGTATATCTTTCTTGCCTCTATAACCAGGGTCTATGGCGTAGAATAACTCTCCAAATATTTTTGAAGCCTCTCCACGATTGATTTCATCAATGATGAAAACAAAATCTTTTTTGACTACGTTACTTGCTGTTAATGTTGAAATGTTCTTTTGTTTGTACACTTCTTTAAGTACAGCCCAGTAAGCAGAAGCATGACAACCTCCAATAGCATCCCTTACAGCATCGCTAATGTTTGAAATATTGTTCAAAGACTCTATTGTAGTAAATACTTTTGCAAGTTTTGCCAATCTGTCAAAAGAAACGGTATAAGTACGATTACTACTAGTTCCAGGAGTTTTCAGTTCTATGTTATTAAAGTCTGTAACCTTAACCACTTCCATGGATTTTCCGTTTGTTTTGAGCTTAAATTCATTCAAATCACCATTGTTAATTTTATCAATCACTGCATTATATTTATAATCCAGAGATTTTTCTTCTGATAACTCTGTGAGAGTTTTTTTGCTGTCCTCCAAATTCTTGATAGCTTTTTTGCAAAACTCCTTAAATAGTCCATCTTTACGCTCAAATCCCATCTGTCCATCAGACATCATAATAGGTCGCAGACCTTCTACAAAATCAGTATAGTCATAAGAGGGATGAAACTGCACAAAGCACATTTCGTCCTTACTACATCCCATTTCTCTTGCTATGGCCTGTGCCATAAAAGTTTTACCGGTACCAGGAGCACCAGTAAGAACTAAGTTCTTGCTCTCTTTAAGCAAGTCAATATATTTTTGATACTTCATTGCGTTGTCTATTTTTGTTTCAACAAGATCATTTTCATTATCTTCCTTGTCAGTATCTGTTTTTTTTAATAATGTCCTATTATAGTACCACAATACCGTTTGGGCTGTAAGTGGCATACTTTGAATACATCCATTATTCTTTATTTCGTCATTGATGGACAAAATCAATTCATTCTCTTTCTCAATCTCTGGAATAACGTATTGATCCAGTAATTCGTAAAAATGAACAAGCTTTAGACCTGCCTTTCGTGGCTTAACCTCTAAAAGTTTACATAAATTCTTATATACGTCATTTTTATAAAAAGTATATTTCTGAGGATTATGGAATGCTAAGAAACAACTGATAAGTCGCTCATCACACATTGCACTCGTATGATTGGTAAACTTTTCTTTGATCTTATCATCCCATAATGTTTTGCAACTTTCAGTAAAATTTTCTACTCTTTCTTGCAGAAGGATGTTTTCATCAAACAGTGCTCTAAAGAGTTTTCTATACTCTTCAGGTTCATATTTCGCAAAATTTCTAATTGCGGTAATCTGTGAACTAAAACATAGATTCTTAAATTCCAGTGAATTAATCTCTTTAGAAAAATCTACAGCATTAGGGTCTGGGTGTCCATTTTGTCTGGACACCAATTCCCATTTATATAATTCTTCCAAATTAGAATCACCATTTAGTCCATATTGGATTTGGTGATTCTTGAATAATGTAACCATATCTTTTAAACTCATATTTGTTCTTTCTGATTAAAATTCCTCCAGAGAACTCTACATTATCAGTTCTATAAATTACAATTAGGGCAGCCTTTTGGTATTCATTGAATACCGTGGCTGCTCTGATATTGTGTTATGCATTTTTGGTCTTCATGAATGTCGCAGTAAACTCCTTACACTTGCGCATGTCCTGTTTTGATGATGCAATAGAGTAGGGACTATACTTTTCAAACATGTCAAGACCACGTCCAAGTGTAATTGTCCATCCTGTATCTGTTTTGATACATCTGTCATGGAAGTCTCTGAACTTGTATGTAAACTCAATGCCATAAGAAGCAAGGTCATCCTTGATGTCATCAAGCTTGTCAATCAAGTCTGGTATCTTGTCTTCCTCTTCATTAGTGAAAAGGTTCAGTTTCAAGTCATCCACAGGACGTGTGTTGATAAGCATCAGAGCAAACTCCATGAAGTTCTTGATTTGCCATGAAGCACGTATATATGGATCTTCAACGGTTATTTCCTTTGCTTCTCTCATATAAGGTGCAAATAACTTCTCATAACTTACGCCTGTTTGTCCCATTCTGAATGACATACTCTTTTCTTGTAGAATAGGAATGCGTGGACGTTTGGTCGGGTGCTGATTCGAACCGCCCTCTGCATTAGTAACTTCTGTAGAAGCCTCGTTATTTTCTGTGGAAGTTTCAGTTTCTTCTGTATTATCTTCAATCGTAGTATGTTCTACTACCTGATTGCTTACTTGTTCCAATGTCTCTATGCTCACTTCGAAACCAGTTTTCAAGTTGATGTACTTGAACTTTGCCGGCTCTGCCATGAAAGTTTCGTCAATCACATAGAGCTGATCCTTCACACGTTTACGACCTTCTGCAGCAAAGTCAACCAACTCATAGGCCTCTTGGTCAGTCATCTTACCATCAGGATAGATAAGTTTCATCATGCCTGAGAAAGTCTTGCGGATAGCAAGGTGGTCACGCTCTGAGAGTGAGCCGTCAAACTTCGCATAGTCATTCAGTACTGCAGTTCTGTCATCATTGCGCATTTCGTGAAGCACGGCTGCAATGTAGTCTGTTATAAGACCATATCCCTTGGAGAAACTGTTCTTCTTCAACATCTTGATTTCCCAACCTGGATTATAGAGATGGATTCGGTCGAGGAACGCACCCTTGATGAATGAAGTAGGAATGCTCTCAAACAGATGGCTGTTCTTCAACATATATGGCACAGTATGTTTGGTATTACCTACGAAAGACATGGATGCACTTGCCTCGTGAGTTCCCTTACCACGGTTGAACGACTTGTTGGCAAGATAGTTCTGCATCGTGTCGATGAGCACAGCATCCACATTACGGCCTTTCTGCTGTTCAAACTCGTCCCATGCCACAACATCCCAATAGCCTACCAGTCCGAGAATCTCCTTGTTGCCCTGGATTTTTACGAAAAGTCGGGCAGAGGTTACGTCACCACCACTGACAAGCACGCCATAAGGAGACAGTTCCTGGAATACATGAGACTTACCTGTTCCCTTTGGACCCAATTCCATGAAATTGAAGTTGTTCTCAACATGAGGGAGAAGACGAGCCAAAGTGATGAACTTCTCACGGCGGTTCATAGCCTCAGGGTTCAGACCCACTGTGTGCATCAGAAAGTCAATCCACTCCTCTGTAGTGAAGTTTTTACGTTGGTCGATATATTCCTGCAGGTCGATATTTGAAATCTGGATAGGCTTCAATGTCTGGATTTCCCATCTCACCTTGACGCTTTCACCACTGATATAACCGATGGTTACGATGCACCAAACGCCATTGCCACTCAGCAATTTTGGGTTCTTACGCACGTAGTCTGTACCGATAGGTACTCCAGTCAATCCCAGATTGGCAAATGTTGCCTGGTACTCATCGTTTTTCTCGTTGAGCACAACGGTCACTTTGTCGATGATGCGATGTCTGCCGTTCTCACGTATGATACCTTTTACCGATTCTGCTTCAGCACGGTGAACATAGTTGTTTTGGATAACTTGCTTCACCTTTTCCAAACCTTCGTTGATGATTTCTTCATCATCACTGGCGCAATACTGCCCCAGCAGGTATTCCAACACGTATGTAGGAACAGGCAGACCTCCCTTCACGAGGAAAGCCAAATCCTTTCTTACCACTTTGCCTATGAAGGCATTCATTACTTTCTGTTGTAAATCCATATGCAGTATTCCTTAAAAATCTTGTTCTATCATTGTATTGTTCTTCACTGTCTCACGCACAAGTGGGTTCAGTTTGTCATCCACATCGTAGATTCTAAGCTGTAACATACTTGCATTGACAGATTTATTCAGATTGAGTGTCACTTCAAACACGCGATTGTTCAAGTTCGTTGCATCAGTGCTATTCAGTGTCACTTCCTTCTCCTGGGTTACAGGATCGTCACCATTATAAATACAGCAAACCACCTTGCGTTCCATCACGGTCATGCTTACTGCTTCCGACTGTATCATCTGGAACTTCAGGCGGCTACTCACCATATTCAGGTTGTGACTCATCAGAGCTACGCCCACCTTCTCAGTCTTGTTCGTTTTCTTACGCACGCTCTTAATAATTGGAATAATCATTTCCTGGAGTGAAGCGCCACCATGAGCAAAGTTGTAGCCACCTGGTGCAGCCAGACGATTAGTTCCGATAGGTACTGCAACCTGCAAAGGCGTGGTACTCTTGATAGAAGATACCTTGTCAAGAGGGAATTTTACAATATCCTCAAAAGTATCGTTGCTATCTGTAAGATAATATCTTGTCTTTTTCTCTATTGCAGAGTCTGTAATGCTATGTTTGTCCTTATCTTCAAACTTCATGTCATTATAGAGGAAGCCATGATCTGCTGTAAGAAGTACATTTGTTACATTCCATGTTGCATGCAGACGTTTTACCAGTACAGTCAGTTGCTCAATGGCTTTTCTGCAAGCACTGATTACCTCGAACGGACTTTGTGAATGACCGGCTTCATCTATTGTATCATAGAATATATACACCAATGAACGTTTGAAGAGTTCACGCATGGATTGTGCGTCGCCATTCATCACGTCTTCATAGCGTGTACAGATGGCTCCTTCCCGATATTTTCCCAAATGTGCAGTCCTCTGTTCTGTAGTTGTCAGCAATGTTCCATCCACCATCATGTCAGTGCCATTCAGCTCTAACGAGTGATGAGGGAGGAGGGCAGGCTTGCAATATTTGGTTTCCGTAGGGAGCATTGCCTGGTATGCATCTATTGTAGCAATATGCTTTTCCTTTGCCAGTTCCTGCATCAGTTCCTTTGCCACCTCATATCTCAGCGCATCGCATACGATGACAACCTGCTTCACACTGGTATCTGACTCGTTCTTGTAGAAATCCTCTTGACGCTTTAATCCGGTTTCAGTAAACCAGGCACCCTTTTCCCCGACGCATGTCAGCCATTCGAGGTTTAGTACATTAGTAATCTTGGCATATTCCAAATCCAACTGATGCTTGGCATCACTTAATGTCTGTTCGATAGGATTCTCCTTTGTGACGAGTTCGTGGTATGCTTCAAGTGTACGACGATAGTAGAGATCTACAAGATAGAACTCTTCTGTATATTTCTCAACATACTCCTTGGTACTATTGAGTTTCAGCGTTCCAAGACCTCTTACCTGAGCATAGTATAAAGCCGACTGCTCTATGAATCGGATTGCAATCTGAATGTCACTATCTACAGGAAGCTTCAAAGACAACTCACGCATGCGGTCATTTACCTGCTCTGGGTCTGCCATCAGCTTTTCTTCTACAATCTCTTTGAGTATTGGCCAGCAGAGCGACTCTGTAAGATAGTAGTAGTTGGCATCAATACCATAGATATTGATGATCTCCTCTTCCTTGATGTCTGTAGCCAATATAGTCATGGCCTGGGCAAACTTCTCTGACAGTTGGCGGTCGTGTGTGCCCAACTCATAGATTTTGTTCACCTGGTCAAGTACCACCGAATTGCTGATCTTGTACTGCTTATAGGTGTCTCCCGGTACTGCGTCTAAAAGCTGAGTGATGCTATTGTACTTCAAACTCTCAGCCACGTTTTTCATCTTGATGGCAGCGTTAAAGTTAGGAGTTAAACCGAAGAGCTTATCCAACTTTTCCGATAAAGCCTTTGAAGCATCAAAATTCTTGCTGAGCTTATACCAGAAATCAGTACGCTTCTTCTCTTCTGCTATTCCATCCAGAATAATCATCTTGATAATGAGCTGTTCCCATTCCTGCAGCTTCTTCTCGCCAAGATAATTGGAAATGAAGGCACGGCAAACCATGTCCTCGCTGAACGATGTACTGTCGATATGTCCATTAAGGATGTTGCTTACCTTAGAAGACATAATCTCACCAATGTTCTTCTTTACGAAGCTACGGAATTTCTCAGGAAGATTATACTGCTGCATGAAACTGGCATAGTCTTCTTCCTTATACTCCATGTTGGCTTTCAGCATATCGAGTAGGGGGAAACTGAGCTGCTGTTCCTCTGTATGTGGATATACCTGTTCCGGGAAGAGCAGAACAACATGCTTGTCCTTCCAATCATTTTCGATGGCATACTTGGCATTGAACCACGCACCATCAAACACCTTATATATATAGTCGTCATTCCATTCCTTCATCTCATCCAGTTCGTTCTGGATGATGTTCATCCTGTCGAAGATGAAGAGCACATGAAGTTGTGGATTGCGCTCGAAGTAGTTGTATATTCTATCTTGTACCATTACTTATCTGATAGTTATAAAAAACATAAATCATGTTAATAGTCAAACGTAATAATTTCTAAAATATTCACTTTACAAGAATCTTCATCAGTGATATACCAATAAGGATGATTGCTTGAATAAGTGCGTCCTGTATCTATAATACAATTCCAATATGTTGTCTTTGAAGCTATATATGCAGGGTCAAGACAAAATAACTTTAATAGTTTTTCGTTGTCTTTTTCACCTTTATATTCTGTTCCTATAGCGAGTATCGTATGGTGAATATTCTTATTGTCATTAACTACAGAAATTATTGCTGGCAAGCCATTTTCAATGCATTCCTTTGCTTTAAAAATGGCATCCTCACCTCGATAATAGTTTACTACATAATCTGGTATGATTTTTTGTATTTCATCTGCCATTATGTCTAAGTAATACCCCTCTCTAATCATTCCTTGTTGTTCAAACAGATGATTTAAGAATTTTCCTTTCTTAGTTCTTCTGTCAGGTAGCTTTGTCATAATTTGAATATCAGCTTCACACAAAACACCCATGTACAGTAATGCCATGATGGTGCTATATACAACACAAGCACCATCTAACATTCCTTGCTGGCAATGAAGGTTTATCCAACTTCCATTTTCGTCTTTGACTTGGAGGCCGGCTTTGTTGAGCCTAATTCCGTCAATTATATATATGTTTGCCATAACTTTTTTACCTTCTGCTATTTTACCCCTAAGATGTTATTTTCTTGAGCATCTTTAGATGTGGATATTCATTTTTTACTGATTTATCAGAATAAAGAATCTGATAGTATTCTTTAGGATAGAAGAAATCAATCTCTACTTTTCCCTGCTCATTCGTTTTTATAGCCTTTACTGTACACGAATCATAGACTTCATAGACGTATTGTATAGAGAATGTTCTATCATTTATCGTATACTCTTGAGGTCCCTCTGAAGTTGAGACGATACTAACATCGTCATTTACTTTGACCTCATCTGTAAATTCATTATCTTCTATATCCCTAGTAGAAAACTTTAATCCTTCATGTTCATTATGTCTTACAGTAAGATATTCATGCTTCAAATATGCTAATACAATAATAGAGCTGTCATAATTGTCTTTGGTACATTCGTTATACTGAGAGAATTTCTTGCCTGTTAGCATTTCTATTTCACGAATATTTTGATAGTATTGCTTATATTCATTAAAAGGAAATTCTGGAATTTTACCATCATTTTTAATTCTAAATAAAGTAGAAGACATTGAATTTAAGAAAACCTCGTCGTTTGAGAAGAATGCAATGATTAACTCAATCCAAATCAATGCTTCGTCATTGTCTTTATACTTCTTTCTAAAATCAAAGTTGAATGAAAATGTTGTTGTTCCTTCATTAAATTCTACATTTATTGCCATATCGTATATATGACAATCAACGTATAAAAGCAATTTATGATCATTTAATCGATAACCTCTTGCCTGGACTTGTTTAAAAAAGTTCCGACATGGAATACGGATTCCTATGTCAATTTTTTGTTCCGCAGGTCCAATGAGAACTGAAGCAATTTTATCATTTAAAACCACACCATTAACATCATGAGAACATTTTATCAAATCTTCACCAGCTAATCGAATAAATGGTACACCTCGATATATTGTATTCTCTTTTAAATATTCTCCATATTTTTCAAAGTCATGCGAGGCAATTTTCTCTTTTATCGCAGAACTTATTGTCATTTCTAATTTATGGGTGACTTTTTCTCCTGGTAATGGATTAATTCCATTAATTCTATTACTATCTGTAGATTTAACTCCTAATGAAATAGTTGGATCATATTTATGATTATGACAAAATCTAGCAAAAGTTTCCGGAGACACTTTTCTGTGACGGAAATCTTCACTAATATGTTCAGATAAATTCTTATGTAATTCATCCAAGAACTCTTTAGCACATGCATCATAATAAGTCACGCTCATTTTTTTTAATCGAGCCTGTTGATTTGTAGACAGATTTGGTGCTATCAAAAACATTTGTTTCTGATTTTTCCCAACTCGCTTTGCAATTCGCGTGATAATTTCTAATATATTGTCATCATAAAGGCTATAACCTATAAATAGGATATGCTTTTGGGAAAACTCAGAAATTACATGATTCCACATAATTGGATTTGGCCAAGTACTTTTTTTATACTTGTTGTAATCTGAAGTAGTGATAACAATATCATGTGGAGCTGTAAAGTCTCCATGGACTTTATATATTGATAGTCTTTTGTCCATGTATGTACAGTCAACATCGTTACGTACTATATTACATTCGTTATCATTATATGAATCTTCAAGCAACGTATCGTAGTTGGTTGTAAATATTGTCCTAAAATGTGGAATAGATGCCAAAGTCCTATGATCATCCATACATTTAGGCTCGAACTCAAAGGCCTTCTTCATTATAGAAATGAGTTCATTTCTACTTCCTGCACATGATTCATTCACAAAGAATTCTGATAAAGTATCTAAATTGTCATTTTCGTGTTCTTTTCTTAACTTATCATTCTCTATTTCATCAAGGATTAGCTTTTTTAAAACAGGCACAGAAGGTATGCCGGCTTCTATAGAGAAGCCGGAACCTATGAAAAGTGATACTTTTTCTTGTCGTACTAATTTGATGAGTTTATCAAACATATTAAGTATTTATTTAATTTTCTGTAATATATCACCGAACTTGGCGTAGTTCACTACCACACCGTCATCGAGGTCGAAGCTGATGGCTTGTTCGGCTACTACCTGGAGGCGCTCATGATATTCACGGCACTCGTCGAGTTGCTTCTGCAGAGCCTGCAGCTGCTTGGTTTCCTTGGTAGAGAGTTCTGCACGGCGAACATCAAGCTTGTCGATTTCTGCCTCCAGGTGTTCGATGTAAGGGAGGAGATACTTCGAGCGCACACGTTCTGCGGTGTAGGCATTCATGCGATGCATGTAGGTGATGACCTGAAAGGCTCCTTTCTTGGATGAGAACAGCCAGTAGATAGGGCGGTTCTGATACATCTTCTTGTGGTCTTTCCAGAAGTCTTTTACGAAGTATTGCTCAAGCGGCTTGCCCAGGCATTTCTCCACGTAGTTCAGGTTCTCCACATGCTCCTCGTTGCCCAATGCCACACGAATGAAGTCGCCAAAGCGGGCTGAGGCGTTGTCGGAGAAGCCACAGTCGTTTGGCATGAGCGGCATGATTCCGTCGTCATCTATTTCCCATTGTTCACCATTGTATTCGTAAGGAGCAATCTCCTCGTCAGTTGGGTTAGGGTGGGCGATGTGGAGTCCCAGCTTGTCGAGGCGGTAGCGTCCGAGCATACAACCCACAGCATAGCTGATGAGTTGTTTGGTTATTATATCCTCGTTCCAGGTAATGCCATTATCTGTTACATTAATCTCTCCCTGCTGAAGGATGGTGATTTCATTTAGTGGAACATCAGGAGTCAGCTCGTCTTGCAGGCCATAGATGTCGATGAACTGGCGGTTGAGCTCTTCCTCGTTCTTATGCAGCTGCATGAACTTGCGCTCCCACTTCGTCTTGTATTGCTCCATGCGCCATTCCAGGCTGCCGAACTGTGGGGCAGCAGGGGAGATGCTGATATGTTCGCCCGTCTCCTCGAAATGCTTCTCTATCTTGTAATCGATGTTCTCCGTGTAGGTGGAGGTGTCGATAGATAGAAGCTCGTTGCGCTGGAAATCCCAGGAGGTTTCGTGGGTGTCCCAGTCTTGCTTGCTGATAGTGATATTTTGCTCAGATAAATGGCTTATTAATTGCTCATTCTGTCTTTTTATAGCCAAATTAAATACTTCTGCAATGTTGGTGTTGAAAGTGGGATTCATAACATTCAGAACACTTCTTGTTACCTTAGAATTCAAATATGCCAACAAGTAATTAGTCATATTTACGCATTCTGTTTTTAGAACGATAGTTGGAGCTGCTTTATTAAACAAAGTATCACTTGTTAATAATCTAAATCCAGTTCCTACTCCGCTACAAATGAGGTTCCATGTTATACCTATGCGATACCATAAGTATTTGTCTTGAATTCGCGCAACAGGATTATTTTTATACTCATTCCTTGCTTCTATAGACCAATTAACTACAGTATCGATGTTACCATACCACCTTCTAAATGAACCTCCTTTTGCCATAGGTACCCATTTCATATTTTGCCCCGATTGTTTATTATTAACTTCCCAAAGCAAACGAAGATATTTATTGTTATCGCCCGTAATATTTTGTCCATCACTAATGCCATATTCAGATATTTTAATTCCGCTCATAGCCTCAATTATTTTTTTGCTCACCCAATAGCCGATAGGCGCACCTGGAATCTTCACAAAGTTCATCTGCTCCACATTAGGATAATAAATACGATTACCATCCTCAGAATATGGGAGTTCAGTAACATCCTTTGTATATTCCTTGAAGTTGTATTTAAAATCATGATTAGCCAAAGTCTGCTCAAAGAGCATACGAAGATGGCTTTGTTCAAACTCTTGGAATGTACGTTCTACCAAGCGGAAGTAAGTTCCACAAGCATTAGCGTTGCTGGTGTTCTTGATTACAGCAGATGATGCACCGAAGTCTGCACCAAATACACCACGGCTAAGATGAAGCAAAGACTCAATGCTTTGATTCTCAATGATGTTTTTTCGTAATCCCTCAAAGGTACTAAGGAACATCCATGAAGGAGGTATGATGAAAGCGTAGCTACCATTGACAGATGTACGTTGTCCCATCATTTCAACAAATACAGTTGCAAAGTCGGCCTTACCATCCTTATATTCGTCCTTCACATACTTACTCAATACGCCATTCATGTTTCCACTGCCCATGTATGGAGGATTCATTACGAGTGCATGATATTTCTCCGTCAAGGCAAGTATCAGCTTGAACGCAGGTATTTGGGTACGAACTTCCTCTGGTACAATCTCCTGATTGCACCAGTAATTGGTTGTCTGCTTAATGAGCAGGCGTGTGCTTTCGCAGATGTTGAACTTCATGATAGATCCGAGTGAGTCGGCATCTTGCATAAGGTTGAAGCAGCCCATAATCTCTTCCTTTTGCTGATTGGTTGCCTCGCCTTGGAAGTAGATGTGAAGCATGTCTTGAATAGGGCCTTGCGCCTCGCTGTTCCATGGCTTAGGCATGGTGAGCACATTAGGCATGCAATGTGCATTAGCAAAGGCCGCATCCTTCTGGCAAGCCTTCAGCAAAAGGGCAAACTGGCTCAACTGCTTGGCACGGGTGTCGAGGTCGATACCCGTAAGGTTGTGGCTGAAGATATTCTCCACAGCCTCTCCACGGCCATAGCCTTCGGCAATATAAAGGTCATAGAGTAGGTCGAAACATTCGTTGAGGATATGGCC
>ERZ773208.1633-NODE-1633-length-17057-cov-8.530291_pt1 | contig 17057 bp, 17 predicted proteins | sample MGYA00581006_ERZ773208 | MGnify/ENA primary metagenome ERZ773208 (study PRJEB29015, sample SAMEA2737793) | human gut metagenome | biome: human gut; feature: human-associated habitat; material: faeces | place: China | collected 2012 ... | reverse complement strand
ATCTGCAGCGCGAGGACAGCCGTGACCATCATAGCTATGATGAAGAACTTCTGCAATATATCTACATCATGCATGGGGATTTCCGCAGCATCAAAGAGGGCGAAAAGATGTTCCGTAGCACACGGAATGGAAAACTCTCAAATGATCCCTTGCGCCAGTTCAAATATCTTTTTGTCTCATCGACGACTATGGCTACCCGCTACGCTATCCGTGGAGGGATGGAGCCACAGGATGCCTATAATTTAAGCGACCTTTTTATCCAGCGTGTGGATCTATGTATGTCAATTGATGAAGTCTGTTCGTTACAGACAGAAATGGTCCAAAATTTTACTGAGCAGGTCGCCTCTATAAAGGCAAAGAAAAATCAACTTTCTTCGAACAATTTATATGTCAAACAACTCGAAGATTATATCTACCTTCACCTACACGAAAAAATCCGGGTTGAAGAACTGGCAAATGAAGTCGACTTAACGCCAAACTACTTAAGCAGTCTGTTCAAGAAAGAAACCGGACGCTCCATCCAGCAATATATTACCAACAAAAAAATAGAGGTAGCATCAAATATGCTCCTCTATTCTGAATACAGCCTTACCGACATTGGCAATATCCTTGCCTTCAGTTCGACCAGCCATTTTATTAAAACGTTCAAATCCATTATGGGACAGACACCACGCCAATACAAACTGCATATATACGATAATACATTACCTTCCGACTCACCGACCTCCTGAATAGCCTTCCTATTCTCCGGATGTATCAAACTCCCCGGTGGCATTGCTGATTGTAGTTTCTACATCCACAACCTCTGGTCCATCCGCAAATGCCTCTGTATTATTTGCTTCTTCGGTTGCACTTATCTGCTCCTTTTCTTCTTCATCCTCCCACAGCGATTTGTGTTCTTTGCGTTTTCGCATCTCCAGCATCGCCGCTGCATTTTTTGCCATCATATAAAGCTTCGGATCATATTCCATCAGCTTCTTCTCATCTTTCGCCGGAACCTTGTCCCCATGCATAATGCGCCTTGCAACAAGCATGATCTTGTTCATTTCTTTTGCCTGATCTGCCATAGCGTCCGACTGCTGTTTGCTTGCTATCTTGTCCGAGATCATGCGCCACTGTTCCATCAGTTTGTCCATGTAATCCTGATATTCCTGTCTCTTCTCATCAACCGCACTATATTGCAGCTCAAGAATCGCCGACTCATCCTTGTAAACTTCCGCGCCATTCTCGGTCGTCTTTATCTTCTCTTCGAGTTTCTGTTTCTGCGCATACAATTCCTTCTGCTTCGAGTAGTAGGTTTTGATCTGTACGTTGTACCGTACTCTCGCATCTTCAATCTTCATACCGGTCACCTCTATCCCCGGAAATCAAATTTCTGTCCAACGCTCTTTTCGCTTTCTGTGAGTACATTTCGCTCAGAGTTATCATATGCATAAGAAGAAACTTTGTCAATCAGCTCTTCCATTGAACCGGCTGTGATCTGCACATATTCCTTCTCATCTACAGTTGTTGTTTCTTCATTTTGGGATTCTTCCGCTCGCTTCTCATCGGCCTTCTTTTCTGCTGCTTTTTTCTCAGCAAGCTTCTGGTCTTTCACCTTTTCCGCTTTCTTCTGCGCAGCCTTTTTCTCTGCTGCTTTCTTTTCCGCCTTCTTTTTCGCCGCCTTTTCCACAGTTGCAAAGAATGTCGCCTTTCCATTTGCATCAACAGACATGCCAAAGTTATTTACACTGGCGCCGCTACTTGTCAGACTGTTTTTTGCCTCCTGCAGTTTTGCCTGTGACATCGCAATGATCCCTTCAAATTTCTTCCGGAACGACTCGTCGGTTGCCATCTTCTCGATTTTCTCATCATCGATCAGCACAACCTGCTTGCTCGCATTGCCATATGCTGCCGCATTTGCCTGCACCTGCGATTTCATGTCCTTGCTTACAAGTATAAAATCCATATTTCCAAACTTGGCTTTCAGTTTGTTATAATAGTCCTTCGCTTTGTCAGACAGCTCCACATCTCCAATCACCGTCCCATATCCGTTCTTCGTTGTCGGGACGAGAGAACCTGTCGTATCGGCTGGGTTGAAGGTTGTTGTCTTCACGCTGTCTGTCTCTGTTTTCTGTGCACCCGTCTTCTCCGCATTCTTCCGGTCTGTCTTCGTGTTATTCGTGCGGGTGTTGTTCCACGTGCTGTTCGTCTGCTGATATGCAGATACTCCATATAAATTTGCCATTTGTTTCTCTCCCTTCGTATAATATGTAATGCCCCCTCACATCCGTTCGGCGGCTGGTCGTCGGAACCGATCCTAAATATGAACTTCGTTCATATCGGTTTCTCCTCATACCTGTGCTGTAAAGCTTCCTCTGCCACTGTGATTGCGTCGCAGAAATCGTTCGATTTCCTCTGTTATCTCTGTAAATGTCTGTGCAGCTTCCTGCTGCCTGCGTGCCATGCTTGCATCACCGGCGGTCTTCGGCGATTCCGGCGGTTTTATTTTTGCATGTGATTCTACATTTGCAATTTCTACCGTTTCGTATACATCAGACATTTCCGATTTTACATCAGATTGCGGTTCATCCACTTCCTCATCCGCTGCATCTGCCTTATTTTTATTGTCGACTTTTGAATCTTCTGTCGTTTCTGTCGTTTCTGCCTGCTCTGTATCCTTTTGATGCTCCATTTTCTCCGCAGGTTCCTCTGCAGCCTCCCTGCGTAGCTCCTGCTCTTCCGGAAGCTCCTCATATGCCCGGCTCTTCTCAAACGCCTGATGTGCATCACGGATCATGCACACCTCATTATTCAGCCGCTGCATAAGCACCACCTTCTTGTCCTTTGGAATATACGGATTGCTTGCGATTTCCTTTGCCTGTGCCGCAAAGCTTCCCATACGATTCAATTTAAGTCGCTGTACATCTTCCTTTGTCCGGCAATTTTTCAGTGCATTTTCATATGCCTTCTTCTCCGTCTGCGCTTTCTCATATTCTGCAAGTGCTTCCGGATCATGTTCTTTCAGATACGCAATTTCCTCTTCCGTCAGCGTTCCTCCCGTTTTCAACTTCGTATACAGCTCACTGGTCGCAGAACGCTCCCTCTCCGTCTGCGCCTGTCGTTCGAGACTGTCCAACAGGATCTCATCCTGCGTCATACCCTCTGTATCCTTCTTACTGTTGATATCCTGTTTCTTTTTCTGCCATTTCAGATCCAGCATTTGCAGACTGACCTGACTTTGAATCGTTCCTGTATACATCATCTCACCCCCCGATTTATACTGTTTCACCTGTGATTCCATGATACATGCTCCGATTTTTTAATCCCAACTATATATCACACATTTTTACATAGGAAATAAACCCACTACAAGGGTAAAGAAATAATACAGAAATAGATATAGTAATCCCCTATACCTCTGAAAACCTTATTACTTCATCCTTGAAGTTTTTTGAACTCAATTCCTTTTGAGCTTTTATATGTATGTTATCGGATTGAGAAGGGGATTGGTTAACCTTTTAATTCAAGTAATATAAATAAAAGCCAAGAATATATAAATATATCTCTTCTAATCTAAACAGACGTACACGCCATAGGTTCCACTTCAATCCCCAACGGATCACATACTTTTCTAAGACTTTCTGCGTCACGTTCATTTCCGAAAATGAGCATTTTCTTCAGATTTGGGAACTGCTCCATCTCCGATTTTGTTACTTTTCTGAAATCGAATCTTTCGTCTCTTCCGTCCCACTCTGGTGCAATCTGCATATAGATTTCGTCGGAACCATCCATATTAATTTCTTTGACCAGCCCTGCAAGACTTGCCGGAATCGGTAATTCCTTAAAGAAGCTTACCGCGGCACGTACATTTTTATCCGTTTCAAGATTCCAATGTGCCTTTTTGAAAATCATATAATCGTATATATCAAAATATGGCTTCAAGACTTCCTGATTGTACATGAGTTCCTGTATTACGGCGAGCTTAAAATTAAATGTATCGAATATCAGACAAGGTTCATCAGGAACCATGATATTGTAATTCTCATCACTCTTTGGACGTTCCGGTCTGAATCCGATATATACATCTAATAGAATTTGATCTCCATCATAGACTGGAATATCTTTTCTCTTTCGTTCATCTTCTACTTTCAGAACAATATCCATATGAATCTGCCGAACCATATTCCCCTGCTCATCCTTGATTTCTGAATTATAGCCGTAGCCTAAAATATATGGATATAATCTGTCGCGTGACATATTTTGATTTAAAACTTTTAATCCACCAATATACCGTTTTTCTGTCTTTGATTCTGCGAATACTTTTTTCCCTGTAACATACATCGTCATAGATGTGATATTATGGGCATCATCTATATAGGCCTTCTGTTTTTTCAAGTTCCGAAGATATGCAGTTGCACCCTCAAATGATATTCCCAGTTCATCATAGAAATATTCAAAATGATTATCACTTTGAACATTTATCCGAGCCTCTCCAAATAATGCACGTATATCTTCATAGGAAAGTGGAAATGTCAGCAAATTGCCATTCAATACTACACCATTATCCAAAACCTCTACCTGATTCATTACTTATTGCACCCCTCTTTCAATGTTAAATGGGAATTTACGAATATATTGTACCATAACAATTATAATCTTCAAACAATAATCAGAATCAATGGCATATTGCACAAAAAGAGGAAACATCACACATGCTTCCTCTTTCCTTGCTCTTACTTATATTATTATCTGAGATATTTTGCTTAAATCCATATCAGTGAATAATCTCTCCTACCGGAGTAATCCACTTTCCTTTAGCAAAATCTCCAGGTCGGTTCCTTCCACAGATTTTATTACTTTCTTTAAGACAATCTTTTCTTTGAGAGAAAGCGGAAGTTCATCAATCGGCCTTTTATCAACTGCATAATATGCGGCCCGCAACAATTCCCGAACATCGTACTTTGAACCCCACACTTCCGGAACACCACGATCTACGTTCATAAGTGTGTAAACTGCTTCCATACCCGTCCGGATGGAGTATTCTGTCGTAAAAATAGTATCTCTCGGTGTCTCCGCAAACTGTCCCAGGAATGCAAAATTAACAGCGCCTTCCGGAACAACGAGCGGACGATCGCTTTCCTTTCTTGGCTGGAAGAACGCATTGATATATGGCATGAAGCAGGTTGTTGTATTGCAGCGATTTTTTGCCCAATCGTCAATCTGATCTGTCGGCACGCCAATGTGATACAGCCACTCCCGGCAAACTTCTTCACCTGTACAATCCCGCATTGCCTTCTTCACATAATTTCCATCTTTATTCGTTGTAAGTGCATATACCCAGATCAAAACCGTATTTTTATCCTGCGCTTTAAACTGTGGCTGACGATTGATTGTCCATGAAAGATACCAGTTGTCGGTACTATCCTTCACTGTCACAATTCCTCCGGTTGTTACCTTTCCCTCTCTCGGATCCCGCTTGCAAATGCTGATAATCTTCTGGATAATCTCTTCATCCGAGGTTTCTACAGTTGCACTCATCCAGTTTGTTGCTTCAAAATCGTCGCAGAATTTATCCGGATTACCATACTCGCCATTCTTTGCCTGTGCAGCAATATTCTTCCATAAATCCCAAGATTCGCCTGCACCGTTTTTAATCCGGCTCAAATCCGGCGCTGTATTCTGATCTCCATAGCAGGAAGTATCTGTACAGCAACCATTTGTTATAAAGACCAGATCATCCTCGATCAAATCTATTGTACCCGGTTTTCCATCCTTCTCATATACGATCTGTGTAGCAGATTTTTTACCATTATCATCTTTGATGACAACATTTTTGACATCCATGCCATACTCTACTGACACACCGTGACTTTCAAGATACTTTACAAGCGGAAGAATCATGCTCTCGTATTGATTGTATTTCGTAAAACGGAGCGCAGAAAAATCCGGAAGTCCATCAATATGATGGCAGTATCTGCATAAATACCGTTTCATTTCCAATGCAGATGACCATCTCTGGAATGCAAACATGGTCTGCCAGTACAGCCAGAAATTCGTGTCCCAGAAGGAATCCGGCAATATCTCACTGATTTTCTTATCCTCCAAATCTTTTTCCGGTGTCATAAACAACTTTGACAATGCCAGGGCTGAATCCTTATCAAGTGTAAATTTCTTATCTGTATGTGCATCCTGCCCGCATTTCTCAGAAGCCCTGCAAAGGGAGTAATTCGGATCATGCTTGTTTAACCAATAATACTCATCCAGAACAGAGACGCCCGGTGTCTCTATCGAAGGAACATCCCGGAACATATCCCACATACATTCAAAATGGTTATCCATTTCTCTTCCGCCACGCATGTAGAAGCCTTTTCGGACATCCTTTCTTCCGTCGCAGCTGCCTCCGGCAAGATCCAGCTTCTCAAGAAGATGAATACGCTCTCCCTTTACCTGCCCATCTCTCACCAGATAAAAGGCGGCAGAAAGCCCCGCTAATCCTGTTCCAATGATATATGCTGATTTCCGGTCAGCACCCTCCGGTTTTTCTGGTCTTGCAAATGCTTCATAAGTTCCTGCTGAATAATACATAATAAACACACTCCTTTTTTGTTTAAACTGTGACATTTTTCTTTGTTTCCATATACACAGTATATCCATAAAATCTTCTTCCTACTATGCACAAAAAAAGAGAACTGTCATGGAAAGCGACAATCCTCTTACATTGCATCCATATACGACAAACTACGGGGTTTGTCGCAATCAGTTCTTGTTCAGTTTTGCATTATTCAATGCATGCGCGAAAGATCCCTGAATCAATGCATTCAATCTTTCTATGATCTGTTTCGGGTCCTCCTTCATTCCCTTGTCAATCCATTCTAACACCAGACCAACAAATCCATATTTGTAAAAATCCGCAATGAATGTTTTATCCTCTTCCCGCACGACCATACCTTCCGCTTTTTCTTCTAGCACATCATATATCAGCTGATACGTTACTTTATACAAATATCGGTAAATATATCCTCGCGGAGCATTATGATAGATGTTGACAACAAAAGGCTCGTCCTTTTTCAATAGATGAAATATTGCCAGAAATCCTTCCTGCCACGTATCATATGTTTTATTCTGTTTCAGGACATGATCTGCATCTGTTTCGCAAATCCATTCAATCAACTCATATATATCATGAAAATGATAATAAAAAGTCTGACGGTTTATCCCACATTTTTCCGTAATGTCATTGATTGTTATTTTATCAATTGATTTTTCTAATAATAACTCCTTAAACGCAAATGCGATTGCAAACTTTGTCGTTGCCTTGCTCATGCTGCCTGACACCTCCTATGTGTTCCGCTGTTTTCACCTGCCAAACATAGCTTTGACTAAATAAAATATAATACACTCAGCCGCCTATGACAACCACGCTTCGCGTGTTTGTCTCGCGGGCTCACGCCCTATATTACGTATACATCTTGCGATTGCTACACAATCACAAGCGCATAGATATTCTTCGAATATCTATGCAGATAAAATATGCACACCCTCATTAATTAGTGATAACATTTCATTCTAGCATTTCATCTTTTAGTTTTGGCAAGGAAAAAATATTTGAATTATAAGATATCATCATCCTATTTTTTATCTTCTTATAATAAGTTTCATCGTATTTTCCTCTTCCTTTATCAAAGACCATTCTCTTAATACTTTCATTTAAACGTACCACTTTTGATGGTAATTTTTTCTTTAATGCATCTTCAAAACCTTTCCAAAAAATTACCAGCTTATTATTTTCGTTTGATACTAGCCAGTCAACCAACACTTCCCACCACATTTTATCTGTATTTCCGATTGACATACCAAAAACACAAACAATATGGCTTTTATTAATAATTTCAGTCGCCTTTTCCGTCTTTCGTTGTCCTATGCTATTATTCATTCGTCTTTTAATAAAAGTATCTAAAAACAGTTCCTCATCTTTTAATAAATCATTTCCTATTTGTTCCACATCGTTTACACCCAAAATCATTTCTTCATCTGTTGTTCCATGAATATGAATTATTTGATTTATTTTATTATTTCTTGTATAGACCTTTCCTTGATGAGTCGCTATTATAGTTGCCTTGCCATCATATAAACCAACTATTCTGTCTAATATATTAGTATAATTAAACGTTATATATGAATATTCAAAATCCTCATCTTTATACACATCCATTGTTTTTTTAATAGATGCAACATCCTCCACCGGTAATTCACTATAAAAATTCAACATACTTTTGGAAAATTCTTTTTTTATTGGCTCTGGAGCCTCAAATCCATATTTTGCTTGCTCTTGTTCCAAATATTCAATTAATAGCTTATCCAACTCATCTTTATCATCATAAAATTTATCTAATTCCCCCTCCGGAATTTTGCCTATTTCTTGTCCTAACTTTTCTTCCAAATCAGACCAGAGTTTTTCTTTTCCATTAATCCAAGACTTGATCATATTATTGTCATTCGCATTTTTTATAAAATACGGATAAAATTGTGAATATCGAGTAGCTAACCCAATATTAATATCAAATCCATTGCCAATAAAAAATGTAATATTCAACGTACCTCATCTCCTTATCTGATTGCTATTTCAAATTCTTACTACATAGTCTTTAACAAAACATTAAACTTGCATGTATCTTGCATACGAACTTGCATGTATAGCATGCAAGTTTAATGATATGTTTTTTTCATTTTCATGTCACTATTTACTTTTTCTTGTAACGCCTATCACGATTACTGCCAATAATATCAATATAGTCGGAAAGACCTTTCAAAATATCTTTTGTTCGACTTTCTTTTAAGCCTAACAATTCACAGAAATCCCAAATGCCATATTCTTTTCCCTCTTCCATAAAGCCAAGAATTTTATCATATTGCATCTGTGTCTTCTTTGTCACTTTTTTATCGCCGCTCTTTATCGCCGATTTTTTATCGCCGCTTTTTATCGCCGCTTTTTTATCGCCGCTTTTTTTGAAAGAAAGCGACAGTACCGTTCTGTCCGGATCAAATCTCTCCTCAATCACCGGTTCTTCCCAGCCTTCATCTTCCCAAACATTAAAGATATTCGGCACACCGCTTCCGGCACGTTCACCGATATTGATAAGATTAAACATTTTCATAAGAGCCTTGTTTCGTGGATCGGATTCACCGCCAAGACGCATCTGCTTTTTACCCGTTCTGATATAACCGGGATTTGCCAAAACTAGCTTATCCGGCTCTTTTCGGATAACAACGCCACGCAAACCATGATAATCTGCATTAATCAAACAATTTGCCAATGCCTCACGAATTGCCTTGTGTACCGGCGTATCGTCAACACGCTCGCCACCGGACATTTTGAATGGCACCTTAACATCTTTAATAATTTTGTTATAAACCCTGAAATAAAAGTCGCACACATTTCCGGACCATTCACCGGAACTGGATTGCAATCTGTCACTCCAACGCGTGGTAGGGTCTAACTCTTCCCTATAATCCAAGAAATACTCAGGGAACTGACGCACAATGTTATACTCATCCCCAAACATCAGCATGCCTGCTGCCGTAGGATGTAACTGTCCATCTTCCTCAGAAATTGCAGCAGCACCAATACTTCGCAAATATTCATGATCGCTCAGGCGTTCAAACGGATGTCCCTCTTTTAAAGAACGATGGCTGTTACGATATCCATGAATGGTATCATAATTCAAATCTTCCATCGGAACCTTGTCCAGCACTTCCATGTCCATGGTGCGCTCAGTCTGATCACGAAGCATCGTCTTTACCTGTAACCTAGTACAATGATAATCGCCCTCATAATTTCTGCGGAATGTGCCATTAAAAATATCATTATTAATGTACACCGGCTTCTGCTCACGCTTTGCCATCGGCACATAAATAACCATTATAACATCATGATTATCGCCAACCTCATAAGTCTGAACATCATCTTCTGACAGGAGATTGATGCTTACCTTCTTGGGATTGTTCATATTATCCCAAAAATCCTTACGAAGCTTAGATGCATTCCGGAGACCGGTAGTTCTCCAACTACCATCTTTATTTTCTTTAACTCCAAGAATAATAACTCCACCATAACAGTTCGCAAAGGAAGAATAGGTATCCCACAAAGAAACTGGCAAACCGCCCTCTGCTTTTTTTACTTCTCTTCTGTTATCTTCTCTGTATTCATCAAATTGTGAAAGGTCAAAAATATTAGGCATTTGCTTCCCTTCCTTTCATTCTCAAATATTCAAAATACATTTTATTCAACTAATTCTTCCATTCTTTGTTTTATCAATTCAAAAACTTTTGATTCAATGGAATCAAACTGTAATAATATTTTTTTAAGTACTTCAAAACGAATCATTCTATTACTTAATTTATTTACACCTTCTGATGACGCTAATTTGTACTTTTTAAGATACTCAAGTACCTTTCTTTCCTCTTCCGTTTCTCCTTGCAAATCATATTCGTTTTTAAATATAGTGTAGCATTGTTCAAAGGTCAAAAACATCTGAATAACACTTTCAGAGACATCTATGTTATTTTCTACAAAATCAAACATTACACTAAATAAAGTATACATTTGAATTTTTTTATTAACAAAACCATTAGTCTCTCCATTTGTTATTTTTTTAATCAGTTCCATTGCCCTATGAACCTTTTGAACATCGGATTCTGCGTCTTTATAATCCTCACAAAATTCTTTATAAACTTGGTCCAATCTCTCATTTTTTGTCTGATCTATTATACCTTCGCGGGCTAATATCAAAATACTGCTACAATATTCTATGTCTTGCATCCTTCTCACATCTCGTGGACTAAAGACTTTATAATCGCTCCAAAATTCTTCATTAGCCAATTCTTCTGAAATTGTTCCAAATTTACTATTCAGACTATTTCTTTTCTCTTGTTCATTCAAATTATAATCTGTTAAGTTAAGTCGATAAAACATCTTTCTTACTTCTTCAATTGAAAAATCTTTATCTAAATAAATTATAGACATCTCATAAGACCATATAGATTTTTTTGTATTATCATCTAAATCTTCAAAATATTTATCACCATACTCATCTATTATTTCATTGTCTGTCAAATACTTTTTTTGTAACTTATACTTTCCTGCAATAAAATCAAATATAGCATTGATTCTTTGCTGTCCATCGACAATATGTGTTATTGTTGCACCATTATTTGGATCTGTATCAAAATCCCACAGGAATATCTCTGGAATAATCAATTTAAGCAATATTGTTTCTATTAATCTTATATTATCTTTTACACCCCAAACAGTTTTTCTCTGATATGTTCTGTCAACTACTAATGTTCCATCTTTAAACCCGTTATATATTGCTGTTATTTTCATTGTATTTCTTGTAAACTTATTTCCCATAATTTCCTGCAACTCCTTTCAAATTTTCAATAGCTTGAATATGATATTCTTCCATATCTTTCCAATCCCTATAGATTCTATAATGGATTTCATGTTTAAAATACATTTTTCTCTGCAATTGTCTTGTGGCTTCATTACTTAATTCCAACCATTTCACACGACAATTATCTATATTGTACAGGTCTATATCTGATATATACCCACGATAAATCCCTCTACAAATATACTTATACAGCCCCTCTTTTGTAACGTCATATGACTCTCTAAATAACTTCCAAAAATAATCAAACAATTGGGGCGAAACAACTGCTATATCAATGTCAGACCTACATTCTTCCTCATCAGAAAATGATTTTAAGAATTTCTTAGGAGATAAACTATAACCAGTTTTTGCACTGCCAACCATAACAACATTGTTAAAACCTATGCCCATAGCATCACTAACCAACATTTTAAAATCATCAACAGCATGAATAATATCTTTTTCATTAATTCCCAAAACTTTTTCAAAATACCAATTATCAGCTCTTAACAAGTATTTCATATAAAATTCCTTGACACTACAGTTTAATAAATCTTCTTTGATATTTTCTTCTGTATATACCATTCCTGATTTCCTTTCTACATAAAATATGCTTTTAGTAATTTATTTAATTCAACAGCTATCTTCTCTGCCATTAAGACAGGTACTCCATTTCCAACTGTTTTAAACATATCTGTTAACGACATTTCTTTAGGCAATTCAAATTCTTTAGGAACAGACTGTATTGCTAATACTTCTGCTACACTTAATCTTCTTGCTTTATATGGATGTAAATGTACTTCGTTATTTCCATATGCCGCTGTTGGCGAATATCTCCACCGATGCAATCTCTTATAAGATTTTCTAGAAACATCCCCTTCATCTATAGTCTGCATTCGATTTAATCCTGCTTTCGGTTTGAAGAAGTCATTTGCGTTTGCATGTTGTTCCACACAATTTTTTTCAAACCAATACTGAATTGTAAGTTCCTTATCTATACCTTCCGGCTCCATTTTAATTTCATTTTCATTAAACACATCTGTGGTAGGCCATTCCATATTCTTAATAACCTCCAACGAATTGTATTTTGATACCCCCCAATTAAAATTCTGTACTAATTTCTGGATTTTTTCCTTTTCGGCCTTACCAGTGCACTTTATTCCTATCATTATGACTCTTTCTCTCTCTTGAGGAACGCCATATTCTAAGGAATTAACAAGTTTATCTATAATATAATACCCTCTTCGTTTCATTTTTCGATACATCTTATCATAAAATTCTCTGTGTTTCTTGGTCTTCCACAAGCCTTTAACATTTTCAAACACAAAAAAATCTGGTTCCATTTTTGAAATTAAGTCAAAATATGTTTTCGTTAATTTCCCATTATCTCCGTTTACTCCTTTATTTTTCCCTGCAGTTGAAAAATCCGGACATGGAGGTCCACCAATAAAACCAATTATATTATCTTTACTATCTTTCTTAACAAATTTCTCTAACACCGAATCCGACTGAAGATAATCAGCTATATCATCATTAAAATAACCATGTTCTGGTTCTTCCATTTTCATTTTTTTTCTTGAATATTTATAAGCATTTAAAAAAGGCAAATATTTTTCAGATACCATTACAATATCAAAACCAGCCTTCTCCATTCCTAGATCTAACAATCCACATCCAGAAAAAAATGAATATATCTTTATTTTCTTCATATTATCATCGCACTTTTGTGCTTCCTCCAAATTTCAATCATCATTACTGTTGTCAAATAACATATTATCAAATATTACTTCTTCGACAACTCTCACACACTCATCCGCATGCTTCTTTATATCATCGCCCCAAAACCGTATAACAGTCCATCCTTCAAACAGCAATCTCTTATTAATTTCATCATCCCTTTCCCTGTTCCGAGATATCTTACTAATCCAAAATTCACTGTTATTACTTTTCTCCAGTCTTGGTTTTAAAACCTCCCAATCTTTACCATGAAAAAATTCGCCATCACAAAAAATAGCTATCCTATACTTAGTTAATACAATATCCGGTTTCCCCAGAAGCTGTTTGTAATTCTTCCGATATCGATAACCCTTGTTCCACAATGCCCGCCTTAATATCACTTCTATTTTTGTATCATGACTTCGTATATTTTTCATATTCTTATGTCGTTGTTCTTGTGACAAATTATCCAATACACTCACCCGACCAATCTATTTTCAAACTCACATTATCCCGAATATTTTCAGAGTTTTTCAATTTGAATTTTTACCTTACTAATCCAATATACTCTAATTCTATCGCCTGGTCTTGCACCAATCTGTGCATACCACCTGCCCAAAGCCTTTAAATCTCCATCCCCTGCAAATTGTTTCGCATAAATATCTCCTGCCGACCTCGATCCTTGCGCTCGTAAAGTCCCATGAAAATATCCATCCACAGATTCGCATTCAAATAAATTTTCTCCCCATATATCAATATTATTTGTTCCATTACCATTAAACAAATCCAATCTACGTGCATCTCTCAGAGGGATAGGTATATAACCTTCTCCACTTATAGGCTCTCTACTATTTGTGAATCTATAAGTTCCCCATGCGACATGAGATTGTGATAATTCAACAATAAAGCTGTCACCCGCTTTAGCCATAGTCATACCTCCAAGCTTTTACCTATGATTTCTAATGATGTATATCCGGCAACATAATCTGCCTATCCAATCCAAATATCTTACGCAACTCTGCATGAGAATATGGATTCTCCATATGGTCTTCAATAAGCATAATTAGGTTTGAAACTGTTATACCAGAACCATGAACACCCGAAGCGTTTACTTCATCCATAATCTGTCTATCTATATGTGGCACAAATCCTCCACTTATATATGTAAAATACCCTATCGGATGTTTGCATGAACTATAATTACTGATATTCTCTAAGTAATTATGTACCATTCTATTATGATGGTCTCCACTAATACTGTATTTGCTATAAGCTTTATTATCTATAATTGCCTGATAGCCCTCTGCATCTGAAATCAGCAGAACATCCGGTGCTGATTTTGACCCAGTCTGTCCCAAATGGATTGCCTCATACCCAAATATATCTTGAAACAAACTGGTTGTTGCTTTTTCAAAATCTACAGCTTCATCTCTGCCCTGAAAAGCCATATCACGATAATGGCTCAAATATCCACCCACAGCACCATGTGGATACGTTTCGATTAGAACACTCTCGGTAAATCGAGGGGCTGTACCCGATATGTTGCAAATATAATCTACTACTTCCGAATCAATTCTACTAACAGGTCTTAAAGATGAATAATTAAAAAACGCACGCAAAATTCTATTTCTATCTATTACTTTGCTTGAAATAGCCGTTGTATTCAAAAGATTCCTCGTGTCCTTTTGATGCCATGGGTCTACCCCATATTTTCTTTGATACACATCATTTGCTACAGGATACTGTATAAATGATGATATATTTGCTACTAATCCTTCAACCTCTTCTCGTTTTTCATCCGGTATTCCGATTATTCCTTTTTCACGATATACAAGCTGTGTATAATCGAGCCAATTCATCATCGTGTTAGCCACATCCATCAAATTACCTTCTGACGCATTATGCTTTTCTAAATAGTCACTTTCAAATATTTCATCTCCATACGAACGGTACTGTAATATTTTTTCAACCACTTCGTTATAGCATTTATCAGATTCATTTTCGGCTTGAATTGCAACAATCAGAGCAATTTCTCTTTGTGACAATATTAATAATCTTTCATCCAAAAGTAATTTCAACAAGAAATAAAATGGTCGGATTTTAAAACGGGGAGCCACTTTCACAGAGGCTGAATACGCGGAAGGATACTGAAACCTCAACACCTGTTTCTTCAGAACTGGCACAGGAGATTTCCCTTCCATAATTGCCTCGCCTGCAAGTGTTAAAAACACAGTGTCATTCTTTTCAAACCATAATCCCAAACTATATAACATAGCCGCATGGGTTCTCCCACCAGAACCAGAGGCATCCCGACGTTCTCCAACACGTTTTGTTCCTGTCTGTTCCAGTTCCACTTCAAACTCAATGTGAGAATCTCTATTCCTCGTCCATTTTTTTCCAAGAGCTGTACTACAAAAAGCCGCCAACTCCTCTGGGATAGGATTAAGTTTTCTTTTCGGACGTGTAACCCACCAATAATCTTGCATTCAATCACCTCTAATCATCATTCCCTGTATACGCTTCAATACTCTCGTATGGAATTCCTGCAAATGTTTTCAGAATCGCTTCAAAAATTACTCTAGCTCCTTTTTGAGGAACAGCCATACCAATTTGTTTTCGTACAGATTCCTTGCTTCCTTCAAAAACATAATCATCAGGAAAAGTCTGTAATCTTGCTCTTTCCCTGTTTGTTAAAGCTCTTGGTTCCGCATAGTGATAAATATGTGTTCCACCACCGCCAGAGCCAGTTACAGTATATGCCGGTTTTGTTGGATCCAATCGTTTATATATCTGACTAATTTTGGCTCCCTTAACCTTCAACTGCAATTCTTCAGGAATATCAGCAGTAAATGCATTCTGTCCCGGCTTAATATATTTTAACCTTTCTACAACCTGTTGTGATTGCTTTGTTAATTCATTATTTGTTGCATTTTTAGGTATCTTTGGTACTTCTAATGCCGTTTTACAAGTTACATCTACATTTTTATATGGTTCAGGACTAGGTATTTTAAATTCATATGGTAAATCTGCTCTGATTCCCACAATAATCATTCTATGCCGTGCCTGTGGTACACCATATTGCTCAAATTTATATAAGTTTGGATATATTCTATATCCTGCTTCAATCATATCCTCTTTTATTTTTCCAAAAGCCTTACCTTCATTAGCACTTTTTAATCCACCTACATTTTCCGCCAAAAACCATAATGGTTTATATCTCTTTAATACTTTTATCCCATATGTATACAACGGTCCAAATGTTCCATTAAATCCTTTTTGTTCTCCTACAACAGAAAAATCGTTACAAGGAAATCCAAAAGCTAATGCATCTATATCTCCCAAAGGTTCTATATCCAATTTACGAACATCACCACATATAACCGACTCCGGATCATCCGGACAAATATTCCGAGTATATGTCTTACACGTATCTAAATCATAATCATTTGCCCACTTGTGTATAATTTTATACTCTGAATCCGCTATTTGAGAATTAACTGCAGCATAAGCGAGTCCACCCGGACCACAAAACAATTCTCCCAGTCTAAATTCCTTAACTTTTTTCGACTTCATTATATTTCTTCTCCATTCGTTAATATAAAATTCCGTTTAAACTCGACACCAACCGCATCTGCGATTTCATTTAAATCATCAATGGTAAAACTCTCTCTTTTCATCTTCGCATTAAAACTTTGTGGAGATTTACCTAATCTGCGTGCTAGTTCAGCCTCACTCACATTACATCTAACACACAGGATTTTAATTTGTTCAGATATCGTCATATAACAATCCTCCTAACATTACCATTATAAACGTATTTATTGATAAAATCAACGCAAACATTAAGCATATATCATTTTTCAAAATGTATGCGGTGAAATGTAGAATGAGAGTCCCGTTTGTAACGCAAGAGTCCCTCTTTGTAAA
>ERZ773208.1632-NODE-1632-length-17086-cov-4.977453_pt1 | contig 17086 bp, 15 predicted proteins | sample MGYA00581006_ERZ773208 | MGnify/ENA primary metagenome ERZ773208 (study PRJEB29015, sample SAMEA2737793) | human gut metagenome | biome: human gut; feature: human-associated habitat; material: faeces | place: China | collected 2012 ... | reverse complement strand
CTCGAACTCGCGGACGCGGAAGATGAAGTTGCCCGGGGTGATCTCGTTGCGGAAGGACTTACCGATCTGGCAAACGCCGAAGGGCAGCTTGCGGCGGGTGGTGCGCTGGGTGTTGACGAAGTTGGTGAAGATGCCCTGGGCCGTCTCGGGACGGAGGTACACGGTGTTCTTGGCGTCCTCGGTAACGCCCTGGAAGGTCTTGAACATCAGGTTGAACTGACGGATATCGGTGAAGTTGTGCTTGCCGCAGGAGGGGCAGGGAATGTTCTTCTCCTCCACGAAGTCCTTCATCTCCTGCTGGGAGAAGGCGTCAATGGGCTTGGGCAGCTCGAAGCCGTTGGTCTGGCACCATTCCTCGATCAGCTTGTCGGCGCGGAAGCGCTCCTTGCACTCCTTGCAGTCCATCAAAGGATCGGAGAAGCCGGCCAGATGGCCGCTGGCCACCCAGGTCTGGGGGTTCATGAGGATGGCGGCGTCCTGACCCACGTTGTAGGGGTTCTCCTGCACAAACTTCTTCCACCAGGCCTTTTTGATGTTGTTCTTCAGCTCCACGCCAAGCGGGCCGTAGTCCCACGTGTTGGCCAGGCCGCCGTAGATCTCAGAGCCTGCGAAGATGATGCCGCGGTTTTTGCACAGCGCCACGATCTTATCCATGGTCTTTTCGGTGTTTTTCATGGTGATATCTCCTTTATGTGAATATTTTTGGTAAATAAAAATACGCCCTGAGTCCCTTTTAAGGACTCAGGGCGAACTAAACAGTCCGTGGTTCCACCTGAATTTGGAAGCATTCCACACTCTTATCGCCGGTAACGGGGCGTCCGGCGGGCATTTCCTCCCGCGGCTCCGGGCAGCCACGCCCATCATCGCCTGTTGCTTTGCCTAGGATAGCACGTTTTTCCGCAGGTGTCAAGGAAATTTGGGAAAGGGTCGTGGGAAAATACCGAACGCACGCCGCTTTTTGCGTAGGAGCCGATATCTACATTGGCCCGCCCTCACCCCGCCGTTTTCCCATCATGCCGCCTTTGGCGGCATACCACTTCTCTTTCCTTTTCACTCTTCCCTCTTCACTGCAAAAAAAGAACACCCCGCAAGGTGTTCTTTTTTGCTTCAGTTGTTCTCGCTGCGGTCGTAGGCCACCACCACGCGGCGGTTGGGCTCGGTGCCCACCGAATAGGTGGTGACGCCCTTCACGTCCTGCAGGGCGGCGTGGATCACATGGCGCTCGTAGGCGTTCATGGCCTCCAGCGTGACGCTGCGGCGATACTTCTTCACCTTGGCGGCCACCTTCATGGCCAGGCTCTCCAGACTGGCTTCCCGGCGGGCGCGATAGTTCTCGGCGTCCACATGGACGCGGATTCGCTTCTCGCTGCCGCTGTTGACGGCGTAGTTGGTCAGCTGCTGGATGGCGTCCAGCGTCTCACCGCGGCGGCCGATCAGCGCGCCCAGCTTCTGACCCTCCAGAATGGCCTTGTACCGGCCCTTCTCCTCCTCGTACACCTTCACGGCGGCGGGGCTCTCCATATGCTCCAGCAGACCGGTCAGGAACACGGTGATACGCTGGGCATTGTCGTCATGGCACTCCGGCAGCTCCACAGCGGGAGCGGCAGGGGCTTCCGCAGCGGCCTCGGCAGGCTTTTCCTCACGGCGGGGCTTGGCGGGACGGGGCTGCTGGGGCTTTGACTGCTGGGGCTTCTGGGGCCGGGGCTTCGGCTCTTCCTTCTTCTCGACCTTTTCCACAACAGGCTTGACGGGCACGGCGACCTCCTCCATGGGAGCCTCGTCGGGGCCGTAGGTCACGCGGACGCGGGCAGGCTTGGCGCCCATACCCAGAAAGCCGCTCTTGGCACGCTCCAGGATCTCCACGGACACATCGTCACGATCCATGCCCAACTGGGCAAGGGCCTTGCTGATGGCCTCCTCCTCGGTCTTGCCTGTTACATCGATATAACTCATAGACAAAACTCCTTATTCGTCGTAATGCTTCTCGCTGTACGCGCGGCCGCGAGCGTAGGGACGGTTGCCCACACGGCCCGCCTCGGTGGTGGCGGCGCGCTTTTCCTTATGCTCTTCCTTGGGCTGGGACTTTTTCTTGCTGCCCTGCTGGGGCTTTTTGGCGGCGTTGGCCTGCTCCAGCTGCTTGTTGTAATTCTCGCGAGCGGCCTGCATCTTGGCGGCGCGCTTTTCCCGCTTCTCCCGCTCCTTATCGCTCTCCTCTTCCTCCAGCTTCTTGCTGAAGTACTTGTTGAGGATCATCTCCTGAATGGCGGAGAAGGCGGCGTTGGCGATCCAGTACACGCACAGAGCGGCGGGGAACATGAAGCCCATCCACACCGTCATCAGGGGGAACAGGTACATCATCATCTTGCTCTGGCTGTTCATGGTGTTGGAGCTGGCCTTCATGGAGACCATGCTCATCACCAGCTGCAAGGCGGCGGCGATAAAGGGCATGATCAGCAATCCCCACACCGGCCATCCGCCGCCGGGGAACTGGCTCATCACCTGAGAGGGCTGGCTGGCCAGATCCACACCCAGGAAGCTGTAGTCCAGATCGATCAGACCGTCGAACTTACCGGCAAAATCCGCCCAGTGATCATGGATAAAGTCGGTCAGATAGATCTGCTCATAGGCGTTGTTGCTGGCGGGCGCGGTATAGCCCAGAGAGGTGGCCAGCGTGGTGATCTCATCGATCACCTCGTTGGACAGGTTCATGAAGAACCGCAGGGGGGTACGGATGATATAGTACAGGGCGATCAGGATGGGGAAAGGCAGGAAGGACCACAGGCAGCCGGACATGGGGTTGACGCCTTCCTTGGCGTACAGGTCGGCCATTTCCTGCTGCTGCCGCTCCTTGTTGTTGGCGAAGCGGGTCTGGATATCCTTGATTTTGCCCTGCATCCGGTTCATGCGCAGCATGCTCTTCTTGCTCTTCATCTGGAAGGGCAGGATCACCAGCTTCACCACCAGGGTGAACAGGATCAGCGCCACGCCGTAGGAACCGGTCAGGCTGTAGAACATTCTCGTCAGCCAGGCGAAAGGCACACAGATATAATATCCGATTTGTGCAAACATTGTTTTTCCTCCGTAGGTCGTTTACTTGTGTCGCGGATATGGAAAATTGTGGGAAAACACCTCAAACATTCTGCTTCATGGCACGGGGTCATACCACCCGCCCTTGTGGAACGGATGGCACTTGAGAAACCGACGGAACGCCAGCCAGCCGCCCTTCAGCGCGCCGTACTTCTCCACCGCCTCCAGCGCGTACTGGGAGCAGGTGGGGATAAACCGGCACCGGGGCGGAAACAGGGGCGACACCGCCGTCTGGTAAAAGCGGATGATCTTCAGAAGCGCCCGCTTCATACCTTCGGCTCCAGCAGACCTAGCGCCTCCAGCGCCCGGCCATACTGCTTGTCCAGCTTGCTGTAGGGCGTGTGAACGGCCTTTACCCGGCCCACCAGGATCACGTCGTAGCCCTTTTTCATGGCGGGCAGGTGCAGGCGGTACATCTCACGCAGCTGGCGGCGGACGCGGTTGCGCACCACGGCCTTCCCCAGCTTGGTACTGACGGTAACGCCCAGGCGGGTCTTGCCCTGCCTGTTTTTCTGGCAGTAGACCACCACAGCGGGCTGCACGCTGGACTGTCCCTTTCGGTAAATGCGCCGGAACACATGATTCTCTTTTACGGTCACGGCAGCTTTCATGGTTTCTCCTTTGCGGGGGACGCTTCGTAGGGGCCGGCGTCCTCGACGGCCCGTCGGTTTACCGAAGCGTTTTCGTAAGGGGAGCGAGGCGTCGAGGACGCCGCCCCCTACAACATATCATGTGACCCGCTTGTTTATCCCGAAAAATGCAAATACCAACAGGGACGGCAGTTTTCCCTTCCACCGTCCCTGGCTTATTTAAGCTTGTTTGGGGTGCACTTTCCGCCGTCCTCAGTGGGTCAGGCGGGCACGGCCCTTGGCGCGGCGGCGGGCGAGAACCTTGCGGCCATTGCTGGTAGCCATTCTCTTACGGAAGCCGTGCACCTTGGAGCGCTGGCGCTTCTTGGGCTGATAGGTACGGAACATTGCATGACACCTCCATCTTAAAAATATCGCCTCCGCGCATGGATTCATGGCGGCGCGTACTCGACAGCGGACGAAAGGTCCGCCGCAGTCGACTTGAAAAGTGCGCAAACGCGCAACTGATATTATACAGAAAAACACCAACGTTTGTCAACAACTAAATATTGTGTCTTTGTCGAAGAGTGGGAACAAGGGGTAACTGGTGTGACGGGATCCACGTTTCTGTCATTGCGAGCCAGTGATCACACTGGCGTGGCAATCCGTTTCTTAATACTGCGGTGTAAATCCAGATAGATACTACGGCGGCATAGCCGCCGAGATCGGAGGCTAAAAACATGCCACTGGCATGTTTTCTTAACGCCCCGACGGATTCCCACGACAGTGACATCGGTCACTGTCTCGGAATGACACCGTCAGGGCGGGCAGAGTCGCCCGCCCCTACGAAAAAGGATCACCGGCAATCTGTCTCCCCCTTGCATTTCTCCCTTCCCCGTAGTATCATTATTATTTACTGAGCATTTCACGGAACAGAAAGGAACCTCTCCCATGGCAGAGAACAAGCTGGGCGTCATGCCCGTTTCCAAACTCATCTGGAACATGTCCCTCCCCATTATCGCCTCCATGCTGGTGCAGGCGCTGTACAACATCGTGGACAGCGTATTCGTCAGCTGGGTCAGCGAGGCGTCGCTGACGGCGGTATCGCTGGCCTTCCCCGCCCAGAATTTGATGATCTCGCTGGCGGCAGGCACGGCGGTAGGCGTCAACGCGCTGCTGGGCCGTGCGTTAGGCGCGGGAGAGCGGCAGCGGGCCGACCGTGTGGCGGTGAACGGCCTGTTTCTGGCGTTCGTGGGCTTTGCCGTCAGCTGCGTGCTGGGCCTGACCTGCGCCGGGGCGTTCCTCCGCTCCCAAACCCAGGTGGAGGAGATCATAGTGATGGGCGAGCAGTACCTGCACATCGTCATGGGCTGCTCCTTCGCTCTGTTCGGCCAAATCATGCTGGAGCGGCTGCTGCAAGGCACCGGCCGTTCCCTGCTGAGCATGTACACCCAGGGTCTGGGCGCTATCGTCAACATCATTCTGGACCCGGTGTTCATTTTCGTGTTCGACATGGGCGTGGCCGGCGCCGCCATCGCCACCGTCATCGGCCAGATCTGCGGTATGCTGCTGGCGGCCTACTTCAACGTGAAGAAAAATACCGACATCACCCTCCGGGTCAAGGGCTTCCGGCCTGACTGGCGGCTGATCGGCAGCATTTATGCCATCGGCCTGCCCAGCGTGATCATGATGGCGATTGGCTCCGTCATGACCTTCCTGATGAACAAGATCCTCATCACCTACCACTCCGCCCACGAGACGGCGGCTACCGCCTTCGGCATTTACTTCAAGCTGAATTCCTTCATCTTCATGCCGGTGTTCGGCCTGAATAACGGCGTGGTGCCCATCATCGCCTATAACTACGGCGCACAGAACCGTTCCCGTATGGTGGAGGCCATTAAGCGCAGCGCCATTTACGCGTCCATTATCATGCTGCTGGGTATCGCGCTGTTTCAGGCCATCCCCGGCACGCTGCTGAAGATTTTCGACGCCACCGACACCATGCTGACCGTGGGCATCCCCGCCCTGCGGATCATCTCCCTCAGCTTCTGGATCGCCGGCGCCTGCATCGCACTGGGCGGCTCGTTCCAGGCGCTGGGCAAGTCCATGTACTCCATGGTGGTGTCCATCATCCGCCAGCTGGTATTTCTGATCCCCATCGCCTACGTGCTGGCCCGGTACGGCCAGAGCATCGGCAACGACGATCTGGTGTGGTGGTGTTTCCCTCTGGCGGAGGTGGCGTCGCTGTTCGTGACGCTGGCGTTCTTCCGGCGGCTGTACCGGACGCTGATCTCCAAGATCCCCGAGCATGGCACCAAGGACGGCGGCGAGGAAAGCCTGCTGGGGTAAAATTTGATAGGTTGATAGGAAAAGAGCGGACACATGTCCGCTCTTTTTTTGGTGTTTCGCGCTCCGGCGCGAGGTACTTTTGGCCGTTGTCCCAAAAGTACCCAAAAGAACAACTTAAACCTGCGGTTTAAGAATCCGCCCGCGCTATACCCCTTTACAAATTTGCAGCCTTATACCACGCGTTTGTAGAACACGGTGGTTATCGTTACGTATGACGCATCGACTTTCTTCTTGCGCCGCTGCCGCTCATACACTCGACGATAGAACCGAAAGCGCTGTTCGGCGTAGGCATCAGCGGCAGCGGCGCAGGAGCAGAGACGATCCTTTTATCCAAACGCAGAAGAAAACCTTGCGTGAACGTGTGGTATGCAATCACAAGTCCGCACAGAATATAGCGCGCCCGGAAGTGAAGGAACCGGAGGTTCCTTCTGGCGCTTTTGCCTACTTTTGCCGCTATTGGCAAAAGTAGGTCGTCCCCGAAGGGACGAAACTCTTTCCCTCCCGCGTTTTATTAGAATAAGTATTACTTTACTTTTCCACAGCTTTCTGTTATACTTAGCATTAGAGAAATAGGCTCACGGGAAACGGGAAGGGAGTGCAGGGATGAATTCACTGTCCGACGTATGGAAAACAGTACTTGACCGACTGAAAAAACAACTCTCCGACACCACCATCAACACCTGGTTTGACGAGGTTACGGTGGTGACCATGGAGGATTCCGCACTGGTGCTGCACTGCGGCAACGTGTTTAAGAAAAGTACCATCGAAAAACGCTTTGTGCCCCAGATCAAGGAGGCGCTGCGGGATATCTTCTCCTCCGATCTGGAGGTGAAGCTGCTGGACGACGAGCAGCTGGCCGCCTATCACGGCGTGCGGCCCGACCACCCCGACACGCTGGCCGACAGCGAGGCCTTCACCTTTGAGACCTACGTGGTGGGCCCGCAGAACAAGATGGCCTACGCCGCCGCCCGCAGTGTGGCAGAAAAGCCTGCCGGTTCCTTCAACCCCCTGTTCATCTACGGCGACAGCGGACTGGGCAAGACCCACCTGCTCCACGCCATCGCCCGGCAGACCCGGCGTCTCCGCCCGGAGAGCAGCATCGTGCTGGTGAAGGGCGTGGACTTCACCAATGAACTGATCGAGGCCATCCGGGGCGGCACCACCTCCGAATTCCGGGACAAATACCAGAAGGAATCTCTCCTGCTGGTGGACGATATCCAGTTCATCGCCGGCAAGCAGCAGACCCAGGAGGAGTTCTTCCATACCTTCAACGCCCTGTACGAGTCCGGCAAGCAGATCGTCCTGACCTCCGACCGTCCGCCCAAGGAAATGACCCAGCTGGAGGACCGTCTCCGCACCCGGTTCGAGTGGGGCCTGATGGTGGACGTGGAGCCGCCAGATTATGAAACGAGACTGGCCATCATCCGCAACAAGGCGGCGCTGCTGGGCATCAATCTGCCGGATCGCATCTCCAGCATGATCGCCGAGAATATCACCGCCAACGTCCGCCAGATCGAGGGCGTGCTGAATAAGATCCTGGCCTACAGCGACCTGATGGGCGTTATGGACGAGGAAGCCATCATGAAGGCCCTGGAGGACGTGGTGAAAAACAGCAACGAGTACATCCCAACACCGGAGTCCATTATCGAGTATATCTCCAAGTACTTCGGCATTGAGCCGGACGTCTTGCAGGGGCAGGGCCGGGGCCGCGACATTACCAACGCCCGCCAGATCGCCATGTACCTGATCCGCCGCATGACCAACCTGTCCCTGAAGGACATCGGCAAGGCCTTCGGCAACCGCGACCACAGCACCGTCATGCACAGTCTGGACAAGGTGGAGACCCAGATGCGCTCCGACCCCGCCTTTGCCGAAACGGTGAAGGAGATCACCACCAACATCAACGCGAAACAGTAAAAGAGACTGGCGCAAAATCTAACGATTTTGCTGCCAAAGGGAATTGCGGCCGACTGCGCGCGTCCTTCGGACACACTGGCGGCCGAGAAGTATTTTTCCGACGTACACGCCGCCGGAAAAATGATTTAATTTTTTCGCGTCTGCGGACGCGAACTCTGCGAGGCATTTTTCCCAATTTCCCGTGGAATCCACATGGAAAATATGTGGATAACCCTTTCTTCCCCGACAGGTGTGGAAACCGTTCGCCTTTTCCCACCATGTCCCGTGGAAAAAAAACACCGGGAAATACAGGGCTTGTCCCACTTTTCCACATTTTTTTCTACTACTGCTGATACTACGAAATAAATAGATTAGTTTATGTTGTGTTTCCAAAAAATATGCCTGCGATTTTTTGGAAGGCCACGACAGGAAAGGATCACCTATGCTGAAATTCTCCTGCGAAAAAGCGCTGCTGCAAGCGGCGGCGGCCACCGCCAGCCGCGCCGTTGCCGCGAAAAGCTCCATCCCGGCGCTGGAGGGCCTGCTGCTGGAGGGCGGCGACAGCCTTACCCTGTCGGGCTACAACACACAGACCGGTATCCGCACACGGCTGGAGGCCGACGTGCGGGAGGAGGGCCACATCGTACTGAATGCCCGCCTGTTTGGCGACATTATTCGCCGTATGCCGGATGATATGATTGTATTCTCGGCGGACGAAAAGCTGATGGTGCATCTCAGCTGCGGCGACGCCAGCTTTGACATTCTGGGCCTGTCCGCCGACGATTACCCCGAGCTGCCGGAGGTGGACGACCAGTACGGCGTCGCCATACAGCAGAAAACGCTGAAGGCCATGATCGGCCAGACGGCCTTCGCCGTCTCCACCAACGAGAGCCGCCCCGTCCATACCGGCTCCCTGTTTGAGATCGACGACAGCGGCCTTACCATGGTGTCGGTGGATGGCTTCCGCCTTGCCCTGCGGCACGAGCCGCTGGAGAAGATCGAGGGCGGCGCGTTCCGCTTCGTGGCGCCGGGCAGCGCCCTGAAGGAGGTAGAGAACATCTGCGACGACAGCGATGATATGGTCAATATTACCTGCGGCAAGCGCCACCTGCTGTTCTCCGTGGGCGAGACCCAGCTGATCTGCCGCCGTCTCGAGGGCGAATTCCTGGATTACAAGAACGCCATTCCCCGCAATAACCCCATTCTGGTGGACGTGGAGAACAGCGCCCTGCTGCAAAGCCTTGACCGTGTGTCGGTGGTCATCAGCGAGAAGCTGAAAAGCCCCGTCCGCTGCGTGTTCGACCTTGACCGGGTGTATCTCAGCGCCCGCACCGGCAACGGCGAGGCCAAGGATATCTGCCCCACCAAGGGCGACGGCGCGGGCCTTGAGATCGGCTTCAATAACCGCTATCTCATGGAGGCGCTGCGGTACGCTCCGGCGGACACGGTGCGCTTCGCCCTGAACACCAATATTTCCCCTTGCGTCATCACCCCCACCGACGGCAGCGACAGCTTTTTGTATATGGTCCTGCCGGTGAGATTGAAGGCGCAGTAAGGATGTTTACCGAACCCGTCCGTTTCACATGCGGCGGGGGGTGGGCACCCCGCCCTACAACCGACTGCCGATAGAACTTCGTAGGGCGCGATGCCCACATCGCGCCGCCGTATAACGCTTTGTGTTTTGCCGTTGATAACGTGAGCGGCAGCGGCGCAAGATGAAAGTCAATGCGTCATACCGCAACGATAATAACCGTGTTCTGCGAACGCGAGGTATAGGGTATCAAATCAAAAACACGGTATAGCGTGGGCGGATTCTTAAACCGCAGGTTTAAGCGGCTCTTTTGGACACTTTTGGAGCCGAGGCCAAAAGTGTCCCGTGCCAGAAGGCACGGAATACTCCTTTTACTTATCGATCAAAAAAGGACAACATTATGGAAACCATTACCATCACCACAGAATTTATCAAGCTACAGGATCTTCTCAAGCTCTCCGGTTTGGTCTACACCGGCGGCGAGGCCAAGGTGCTGATCCAGGAGGGCGCTGTCACTGTCAACGGCGAGGTCTGCACCCAGCGGGGCAAGAAGCTCCGCCCCGGCGACACCGTGGACTTCGGCGGCAAAACGCTGACCGTTCAGTATGCGGATCAATGAATTATCCCTGTCGGGATTCCGCAACTACCACCGCCAGAGCCTGACCTTCGACCCCGACTGCAACGTGATCTACGGCGAAAACGCACAGGGCAAGACCAACCTTCTGGAAGCGGTGGTCTATCTCTCCTGCGGCAAGTCGCCCCGCACCCACGCGGACAGGGAGCTGATCGGCTTCGACGCGCCCGGCGCGGTGCTGGAGGGCCGCATCCTGTCACGTGACCGGGACTTTGTGACCCGTATCGAGCTGAACCGGGGCAAAAAGCGGAAGATGACCGTTAACGGCGTGGCCGCAAAAAACGCCGCCGCTCTCTCTGACGTGCTGCACACGGTGTTTTTCGCGCCGGAGGATCTGTTTCTCATCCGGGACGGCGCGGCGGCAAGGCGAAAGTTCATGGATCTGTCCCTGTGCCAGCTGCGGCCCCGGTACGCCGAGGCACTGGCGGAGTACAGCCGCCTGTACGAGCACAAGACCCGTATCCTCCGGGACAGCGAGGATTTTCCCGGCCTGCTGGACACTCTGCCGGAGTTCAACCACCGGCTCATTCAGGTGGGCGCGGTGCTGATCCGCTACCGTGCGTCCTTCTGCGAAAAGCTGCGGCAGTACGCCGCCCAGGCTCACGCCGAATGCAGCGGCGGCCGCGAGGAGCTGTCCTTGCAGTATAAGACCGTCAAAACCGTCACCGATCCGCTGGTGGATGCTTCGGTGGTGGCGCAGCAGCTGGCGGAGCATCAGCAGAGCCACTACGCCGCCGAGATCGCGTCGCGCCTGTGTCTCAGCGGCCCCCACAAGGACGATATCGAGGTGTCCGTCAACGGCCACAGCGCCCGGCAGTTCTGCTCACAGGGGCAGGTGCGGACGGCGGCGCTGGCCCTGAAGCTGGCGGAACGGGAGATCCACAAGGAAACCTTCGGGGAATACCCCGTCATGCTGCTGGACGATGTGCTCTCCGAGCTTGACCCTCTGCGGCAGGAGTACGTCCTCAACCGCATCGCCGGAGGACAGGTGTTCATTACCTGTTGTGAAAACGACCGTCTGGACACGCTGCTGAACGGCAAAGTGTTTCACGTGAAAAACGGGGAGGTGCTGTGATGCCGTACCTGCACATCGGACAAAGCGTCACCGTGGAGGAAAAGCGGATCATCGGGATATTCGATCTGGACAACACCACCTATTCCAAGCACACCCGGAATTTTCTGGACGGCGCGGAGACGGAGGGACAGGTCATCTCCGTGTGCGAGGATATTCCCCGCTCCTTCCTGCTGTGCGACCACCCCTATCATAAGCAGATCGTCTATCTCTCCCAGCTGAACACCGCCACGCTGCAAAAGCGCGCCGAAAGCTGGAAAGAGGAGTTGGAATAAAATTGTGAACGGCGGCCTGAGGGCAGGCCGCCCTACGGAATATTACCGGACCCATTCGTAGGGCGGGGTGCCCTCACCCCGCCGCACATGATATGGTATACGCCGCTTCATACGCAAATCCCTTCTTACAGAGGAGAATACAATATGTCTGAATTTGAAAACATCACCCACGTGGAAACGGAATACGACGCCTCGGAGATTCAAGTCCTCGAGGGTCTGGAGGCCGTGCGCAAGCGGCCCGGCATGTATATCGGTTCCACCAGCGCCAGCGGTCTGCACCATCTGGTGTACGAGATCGTGGACAACGCCATTGACGAAGCGCTGGCCGGCTACTGCACCGACATCACCGTCACCATCAACGAGGGCAACACCATCACCGTTACCGACAATGGCCGCGGCATCCCCGTGGATATCCAGAAGCAGACGGGCCGCCCCGCGCTGGAGGTGGTGTTCACCGTGCTGCACGCCGGCGGCAAGTTCGGCGGCGGCGGCTACAAGGTGTCCGGCGGCCTGCACGGCGTCGGCGCGTCCGTGGTCAACGCCCTTTCCGAATGGCTGGAGGTACAGGTTCATAAGGACGGCCACATCTACGAGATGAAGTTCTCCCGCGGCCACATCACCTCCGAGATGCAGATGATCGGCGACACCGACCACACCGGCACCACCGTTACCTTCAAGCCCGACGGCGAGATGTTCGACACGCTGGAGTACGACTACGAGACGCTGCACACCCGTATGCGGGAGCAGGCCTTCCTGAACGCGGGCCTTCGCATCACTATCACCGACGCCCGCTCCGGCAAAGAGCAGTCGGAGACCATGCGGTACGAGGGCGGCATCCGGGAATTCGTCACCTATATCAACCGCAACAAAACGCCGCTGCATGAGGAGGTCATCTACGTCTCCGGCGCGAAAGGCGACGCCACCGCCGAGATCGCCATGCAGTATAACGACGGCTATAACGAGACGCTGGTATCCTTTGCCAACGACATTCACACCCCGGAGGGCGGCATGCACGAGACCGGCTTCAAGGCGGCGCTGACCCGTGTGCTGAACGCCTACGGCATGAAGTACGGTATGATCAAGGAGGGCGACAAGGTCTCCGGCGAGGACGTCCGCGAGGGCATCACCGCCGTCATCTCCGTGAAGCTGACGGAGGCCCAATTCGAGGGTCAGACCAAGGCCAAGCTGGGCAACGCCTATATCCGCACGCTGGTGGACGGCATCGTCTCCGATCAGCTGGCGGCGTATCTGGAGGAGCACCCGGCAGTAGGCCGCACCATTCTGGACAAGGCCCTTACCGCCAACCGTGCCCGTGAAGCGGCCCGCAAGGCCCGCGAATCCATCCGCCGCAAGACGGTGCTGGGCGGCCCCGCCATGCCGGACAAGCTGCGGGAGTGCAACGAGAATAACCCCGAGCTTACCGAGCTGTATATCGTAGAGGGCGACTCCGCAGGCGGCTCCGCTACCCAGGGCCGGGACTCCCGGTTCCAGGCCATCCTCCCCCTGTGGGGCAAGATGCTGAACGTGGAAAAGGCCCGGGCCGACAAGGTGTACGGCAACGATAAATTGCAGCCCGTCATCGTGGCGCTGGGCACCGGTATCGGCGAGGAGTTCGATATCAATCGCCTGCGGTACCATAAAATCATCATTATGGCCGATGCCGATGTGGACGGCGCTCATATCCGTACTCTGCTGCTGACGTTCTTCTTCCGCTTCATGCGGCCGCTGATCGAGCAGGGCTACGTCTATTCTGCCGTGCCGCCCCTGTTCAAGCTGAGCCGGGGCAAGCAGCAGAAGGTGGCCTATTCCGAGGAGGAACGGGATCAGATCTCCGCTGAGATGCGGGGCGGCAACCCCAACGTGAAGATCGATATCAACCGTTTCAAGGGTCTGGGCGAGATGAACCCCCACGAGCTGTGGGAGACCACCATGGATCCTGCCACCCGTACCCTGCGGCGTATCACGCTGGACGACGCGGTGCAGGCCGACGCCACCTTCACCGTTCTGATGGGCGAGAAGGTAGAGCCCCGCAAGGAGTTCATTGAGAAAAACGCCAAGTACGCCGTGAATCTGGATTACTAAAAATAAGGCCCCCTCTGAGAGGGGGCTGTCACCGAAGGTGACTGGAGGAGAGAATAAAAATATTAAATTCTCTCCCTCCGGCGCTTCGCGCCACCTCCCTCACAGAGGGAGGCTTTGAGACACTGCAAATCCTTCACTAAGGAGACAACACTATGTCCAAAAAACCACAATACGATCCTGAAGAGATCCGTTTCCCCGACCAGCACATCGTCAACTCCCCGCTGGTGCCGGAGATGGAGCGCTCCTATATCGAGTACGCCATGTCCGTCATCAAGGGCCGTGCCCTGCCGGACGTGCGGGACGGCCTGAAGCCCGTCCACCGCCGTATCCTCTACGCCATGTACGAGGATAACCTTACCAGCGACAAGCCCTTCAAAAAGTCGGCCACCTGCGTGGGCGACGTGCTGGGCCGCTACCATCCCCATGGCGACGCCTCCGTGTACGACGCGCTGGTGCGTCTGGCGCAGGATTTCTCCATGCGCTACATGCTGGTGGACGGCCACGGCAACTTCGGCTCCGTGGATGGCGACCCCCCTGCTGCCTACCGTTATACCGAGGCCCGACTCAGCAAAATCTCCAACGAAATGCTGCGGGATATCGAGAAGGACACCGTCAACTGGGACCCCAACTTTGACGAGAGCCGCAAGGAGCCCCGCGTCCTGCCCTCCCGCTTCCCCAACCTGCTGGTGAACGGCTCCAGCGGTATCGCCGTGGGCATGGCCACCAACATCCCGCCCCACAATCTGCGGGAGGTCATCGGCGCGTGCATCTGCGTGCTGGATAACCCGGAGGCCACCCTCAGCGACCTGATGGAGCATATCAAGGGCCCCGACTTCCCCACCAGGGGCATCATCATGGGCCGCAGCGGCATCCGCGCCGCCTACGCCACTGGCCGCGGCCGCCTGATGCTCCGTGCCCGCCACGAGTTCGAGGAGTTCGGCGGCGGCCGTACCCGCATCGTGGTGACGGAGCTGCCCTATCAGGTGAACAAGCGCATGCTCATCAAGGCCATGGCCGATCAGGTGGAGGACAAGCGCATTGACGGCATCTCCGCCATCCGGGACGAGTCCGACCGCAACGGCATGCGTCTGGTCATCGAGCTGAAGCGCGACGCCAATCCGCAGGTGGTGCTGAACCGCCTGTTTGCCCAGACCCAGCTGCAAACCACCTTCGCCATCAATATGCTGGCGCTGGTGCAGGATCAGTCCCAGCCCAAAATCCTGTCCCTGCGGCATATCATCGACGAGTATCTAGCCTTCCAGGAGGAGATCATCGTCCGCCGCACCAGATACGACCTGCGGAAAGCGCAGGAGCGCGCCCATTTGCTGGAGGGTCTGCTGATCGCGCAGGACAATATCGACGAGGTCATCCAGATCATCCGCAGCAGCTACGACAACGCCAAGGAAAACCTGATGACCCGCTTCGGTCTGGACGATGTGCAGGCCCAGGCCATTTTGGACATGCGCCTGAAGGCCCTGCAGGGCCTCGACCGGGAAAAATTACAGGCCGAGTATCAGGAGCTGGAGGAACGCATTGCCTACTTCCAGCGCATCCTCTCCGACGAGGGGCTGGTGAAGTCCATTCTGAAGGAGGAGCTGACCGCCATCGCCGACAAGTACGGCGATGACCGCAAGACGGAGATTCAGGACGTGGAGGACGAGATCGACATTGAGGACTTGATCGAGGAGGAGCAGTGCGTCTATACCCTGACCCGCAACGGCTACATCAAGCGCACCCCCGCCAGCGAGTACGCCGCCCAGTCCAAGGGCGGCATGGGCAAGAAGGGCATCACCACCCGTGACGAGGACTACGTCTGCGACGTGTTCACCGCCTCCACCCATGATTTCATTCTGTTCTTCACCGATACCGGCAAGGTCTACCGGAAGAAGGGCTATCAGATCCCCGAATCCGGCAAGGCCGCCAAGGGCACCGCGCTGGTGAACATTTTGCAGATCGAGACCGACGAGCGGGTACAGGCCATGATCCACTACCGGCCCAACGAGGAGACGGACGAAAGCAGCCTTCAGCTGACCATGGTGACGGAGAACGGCACCGTCAAGCGTGTGGCGGTGTCCGCCTTCCGCAACCTGCGGCAGAACGGCATCCGCGCCCTCCGTCTGGACGAGGGCGACCGTCTGGTGTCCGTGCTGCAAACCGACGGCCGGAGCAATATCCTCATCGCCACCTATGACGGCATGGCCGTCTGCTTCGATGAAAACGACGTCCGCTCCATGGGCCGCGACGCCGTGGGCGTCCGGGGCATCCGCCTGCGTGAGGGCGACCGGGTCATCGGCGCGGCCTGCGCCGTGGCGGGCTGTCAGGTGCTGTCCATCACGGAGCATGGCTTCGGCAAGCAGACGCCGGTGGAGGAATACCGCATCACCAACCGCGGCGGCATCGGCATCAAGAATTATATGGTCACTGATAAGACCGGCGGCGTGGTAGGCATGAAGGTGGTGGATGGCAGCGAGGATCTGCTGCTTGTCACCCAGAGCGGCATCATGCTGCGCACGGCGGTGGAGAATATCCGCAGCGCCGGCCGTGCCACCCAGGGCGTCATCGTCATGCGCTTCAAGGAGGAGGGCGATCAGGTGATCGCCATGGCCCTGACCGACAAGGACGAGGAAGAATAAGTAAGCGTAGGGGCGGACGAATCTGTCCGCCCGGCCCCCTTGTGTAAAGGGGTGGTCGAGCGCAAGCGAGACTGGGGGAGAGAATTTAAGTCTTTTATTCTCTCCCTCCGGCGCTTCGCGCCACCTCCCTCACAGAGGGAGGCTTTCACAACCCGCTATAAAACCAAAAGGAGCCGCCCATGGACACCCTCACCCTCTCCCTCATCGCCCATATCCATACCCCCTTCGCCGAGAAATTCGGCGTACCCCGCCAGAGCGGCCTTGCCCCTACGGCGGGGCGGATCGTCTTTGCACCGGAATACCGCAATCCCGACGTCCTACGGGGTCTGGAGGGCTTTTCCCACCTGTGGCTGGTGTGGGTGTTCGACCGTGCCGCCCGTGACGGCTGGTCGCCCACCGTGCGTCCGCCCCGTCTGGGCGGCAACCAACGCATGGGCGTGTTCGCCACCCGATCCCCCTTCCGGCCCAACCCCATCGGTCTCAGCTGCGTGGAGCTGTCCGGCGTGGAGTGGGACACCCCCGATGGCCCGGTGCTCCATGTCCGGGGCGCCGATCTGGTGGACGGCACGCCGATTCTGGATATCAAGCCCTATCTCCCCTACTGTGACGCGAAGCCGGAGGCCAAGGGCGGCTTTACCGACGGCCTTTCCGCCGCGGCCCTGTCGGTGGACTGCCCGCCCGCTCTGCTGGAACGGCTGCCGGAGACCGACCGCCCCGGCCTGCTGGCGGTGCTGGCCAACGATCCCCGTCCCCGGTATCAGAACGACCCCCAGCGCCTGTACGGCCTGACCTACGCGGGCCATAACGTCACCTTCCGGGTGGAGGGTGATAAAGTGACAGTCGTCGGAGTGGAATAAAAGCCTCCCTTGTGTAAAGGAGTGTTTCGCGCTTCCGAGCGCGAGGTACTTTTGCCCGATCACGCTGTGTAAACACAGCGGCTGCTACGGCGGCATAGCCG
>ERZ773208.1622-NODE-1622-length-17144-cov-4.314120_pt1 | contig 17144 bp, 12 predicted proteins | sample MGYA00581006_ERZ773208 | MGnify/ENA primary metagenome ERZ773208 (study PRJEB29015, sample SAMEA2737793) | human gut metagenome | biome: human gut; feature: human-associated habitat; material: faeces | place: China | collected 2012 ... | reverse complement strand
AGCAATTTGCAGCAGATTTACAGTCTGTCCCCTTTGGCCACTCGGGAATCCATCCATGTCAGGCAAAGTGCCCTAACAATGTGAAATTGTAGCATATGTTCACACAAATTGCAATATGTTTTTTCTATTTTAGTGTAAAAGTTCAGCCATAGGATGACAAAAGCAACGATTGGGTGCTCGCGCTCAAAGCGTGTTAACGCGTCTTTGCGAATGACGCAGGCTGAACTGCTTCAATATAGTACAGATAAAAAGGATACTGCGCCAGCTGCATCTGCCCGTAATCAGTCACCCGATATCCATCCTGCTGTAATCCGGCAACAGCCTCATCGCCCATAGCCTCCGGTGTAAAATACCAGAATCTATCGGATTCTGCCTGGTTGTAATCACCGTTTATGATCTCATTATCCGGATAATAATAATACAGCACGGTCCAGCCCAGATGTTTTACGCCGTTGGTGACCATCTGCACATCCTCTTCGGGCGTGCCGATCAGATCCAGGGTCTTGTCAGTCTCTACCTTCTGCTGTTCATAACTGCCATAAGATTCCCGGTAATTCTGTATTCCCATGCCAAACATTACAAGCAGTAACAGCACAAACAGCAATTGGGCTGACAGCCCCAAGCCCTTCCAGGACCGGTTCTCCAGCTCCACCACCTGTTCCAGCAGACGGCTGCTGCCGATGACCAGCATCATGATCGCCACTGCACTTAACGGATACAGATATCTCTGCGCCAGCATCGGTGCCATTACAACACTCAGCAGATACGCAAATGCCAGCGTTCCCAGGATCGTGCAGGCACCTACTACCATGGCGTAAGTTTTGTCAGACCATCTTTTCGCTGACGGCTTCTGCAGACGAATACCCTCTTCTCCCATGGAAAACAGGGACGAATCCGCCACCAGCGTTACTATCAACAGTACTAACAGCAACGGAAATACGATTACATTCATTCTCCTGCCGCCCATGACGATCTCCAGGCTCTTATCCAGCCCGAGGATCTCCGTCATCCACCAGCCTCTGCTGACATTTTTCAATCCCGCATAGAAAAAATACAGCCAGGGAGCATAGCCGATCAAAAATGCCACGATTGCCAATACACCTTTTGTCCAGGTCTTACCGCGGTATTTGATCCACACTGCCACTCCGGTGAAAAACATCATAATGCCCACGGCTACCAGGGCATAATAGTGAGAATATGCCGCGCCCAGTGCCCACAATACCATTCCGGTCCAGGTCTTCCTGGTGCCATCCGCTATTACACAGTAAGAACAGTAAAAGCAACCCATTACACACAAAAAGGCAAGTGCATACATACGAACTTCCAGATTATATTCCAGGCACGCCTGTCCCAGACCCGATATCATCACGAAAAATGCGGCTGAGAGCATACCGAAATGTTTCCGTATCACTGTCAGTGCCAGCACGATACCAATGGCAAACGGTACCAATGAAGCCAGATGGAATACCGGAACGCTGAATCCGAACAGGGTTCCAAACAGTTTCAGCCAGTAATAATACAGCGGCGGATGATTATCCCAGTAATACAGCACCTGCAGGATACCACCGACGCTCTTATGTGCAGTATTTGCAGAAAAAGCTTCATCTCCCCACAGCACCCGGTCGGACATCATGCTGAAATTGAGACAGATCACCAGCACACTGAATGCCAGTACCACGACCGGTCCTATGTATCTGTATACAATGTTCCATCCTTTGCTGTCGGCGATTTTAGTCATAACACTGTGAATCTTCTCATGTTTACCGGCTTTCGCCTCTTCCACGAACAGTTCACAAATGGTATATGCCAGCATGATGCAGATTTCCAGGCTCAGCACTTTGACTGCATATTCCCGGGATTCTACGAGTTTTCGCAAAATTGTATTGTCGTCATTGCCGGTCAGGGAAAGCAATACCCACGGCACAAAAAGCATGATCATCAGACAGGTTGCATAACGAAGAACATACGCTCCCTTACTTCCGGTCACCGTCTTCCCGGTGCTTCCATTATTTTTCAAAACATATTGCCGCCAGATCCCTAAGGATACCAGCGGCAACAGCAGGGTTATGATGATGGTAAACATCTGAAATCCTCTCTGTCTTTGGTAAATTATATTTTTTTCTACACGTTATTCCTGCACATACTTCAGGATTGTCGCGGAAGTCTGGGGCATCTCGATCAGGATCTTCCCTGCCTTGATCTCATACTCCGCGCCTTCCATGCAATATCCGTCATCTCTGGACTGCAGGATCACTTTCATCTTACCTGTCTTAGGAACCCCGATCTCCCATACATGGATCTCCTTGGTGATGGGATGATTGTTATTGTTGATCAGGATCGCACACTGTCCCTTGCGGTTAAAACGCCCGTAGGAGATGAAGTTATAATCATTCTCCAGCATTTTCAGGGAACCGGTACGCAGTTCCTCGTTTTCACGGCGCAGGCGGATAATATCCTTGTGAAACGACAACAGCACCTGATCCTCATGTCCCCAGGGATAGGTTCTCCGGTTATCGGGATCCGTGAATCCGCAGACACCGGCTTCATCTCCGTAGTAGATCGTCGGTGCGCCCGTCCAGGTCATCTGGATCACAACGCCCTCCCTGAACACTGCCTTATTGATGCCCTGTTCCGCAGCCTGCGGTCCCAGTGTATTGGTACGTCCCACCTTATGGTTCGTTCTCGTCAGGAAACGGGAATGATCATGGTTGGACAGTTCATTCATAGCCACCTGCCAGCTGGGCATGGAAAAGCTGGAGGTATGATGCCGCATGGCTCCCCAGAAGCTCTCTGCGTTGCCAAGCAGGTCCTCTCTGTAGTCATCGCTGTGCTTCTCCATACCGGTGAGGAACCAGGTCACAGGCTCCATGAACGCATCGTAGTTCATAACAGTATCCCATTCGTTGCCCTGCAGCCAGTCTCTGGTATTGCCGTAATGCTCTGCCAGAATGATCGCTTCCGGATTGGCCTCTTTTACCGCTTTCCGGAATTCCTGCCAGAAATGATGATTGAACTCCTGGCTGTGACCTAAGTCTGCCGCCACATCCAGTCTCCAGCCATCCACATTATAGGGCGGAGATACCCATTTTTTTGCAACATGAAGAACGTAATCCATCAGTTCCTGAGAACCTTCGTAATTCAGCTTCGGCAGGGTATCATGTCCCCACCATCCGTCATAACTTTTATTGTAAGGCCACGCCTCTTTTCTTTCATCATGAAAACGGAAAAACTTCCGGTACGGACTTTCCCCGCTCACATATGCCCCTTTTGGATATTCCGGCTGCTGTTCATAGATCCGCTCCCTGTCAATCCATTTGTTAAACGATCCGCAATGATTAAATACGCCGTCGAGAATCACACGCATCCCTCTTTTGTGCATCTCCTCCACAAGCCTTGCAAACAGCTCGTTGCTCGCTTCAAGATTGCGGATATCGCCTGTTCGCTTCTGATATTTTGTAGCGCCTGTATTATCTTTCGCTCCTTTAGGAAGCGTCTCTCCGCCGTCCGAGACGATCTTTCCATAATGTGGATCGATATAATCATAATCCTGAATGTCATATTTATGATTTGACGGAGAAACGAAAAGAGGATTAAAATATACAACCTCAACGCCGAGATCCTGAAGATAATCCAGTTTATCCATGACGCCCTGAAGATCTCCTCCGTAAAAATTACGGATATCCATCGCCGCCGGAACTTTACTCCAGTCTTTGATCTTTACGCTCGGAGCGCCGATATAAATATATTCCCCGTCCTCCACGTCATTTGTCGGATCGCCGTTACAAAACCGATCCACAAAAATCTGATACATAACCGCGCCTTTTGCCCACTCGGGAGTAGAAAATCCCGGAACGATCATAAACGCATAAAAATCTTCTCTCTGATCGGAAACGCCGCACCTGCTGAAATAACATATCTGATCTCCGCTTTTTACTTCAAACAGATAACTGAACGGAACATCACTTAGCTGCCATTCTATCTCATAGAAATCGAATTCGCCTTCCGAAACAATCTTCCACATCGGATACGACGAATTGCCGGTCAAAATATGGACTTCTTCCACATCGTTGTGAGCCGTGCGAAACCGAATCTTGATCTTTTCGTTTTCCTTCGGTTCTGCAGGGATGACATAATCCTGCGTACCGTCACAGAATAGTGCCTCTCTGTTCATATATTACCCCTCCTCCGACACTCCGTCCTCAAACAATGCCTCAAACTCGCTTCGTGTGATCTTCTCTTTTTCAAGCAGAAGTTTTGCGCACGCCTCAAGAACATCATGGTATTCTTCAAGAATAGAACGGGCTTTGGCATAGCATTCGTCAATAATACGTTTTACTTCCTCGTCGATCGTTCCCGCGATCTTTTCTCCGTATCCTCTTGACGTATGCCCGAAGTCGCGTCCGATAAACACTTCGTCACTGTCATTGTCGTAGTTGATCAATCCGAGGCGTTCGGACATACCGAACTTTGTAATCATTGATTTTGCGATCGCAGTCGCCTGTTTGATATCCTGCGAAGCGCCTGTCGTAATATCGTCAAATATTTCTTCTTCAGCTACACGACCGCCTAAGGAAACCGTAATTTCCTGAAGCATCTGCCCTTTTGTATTAAACATTTCGTCTTTCTCCGGAAGAGGCATCGTATATCCCCCTGCCCCGCCGGTCGGAATGATAGACACACTGTATACAGGTCCTACATCCGGAAGAACGTGGAACAAAATCGCATGTCCCGCCTCGTGGTAAGCCGTAATCTTTCTCTCTTTTTCAGATACGATGCGGCTCTTTTTCTCCGCTCCGATGCCTACTTTTACAAACGCATGACGGATATCTTTCTGTTGGATAAACATTCTGTTATCCTTTGCAGCTATGATCGCAGCTTCATTCAGCAGGTTTTCAAGATCCGCCCCTGTAAATCCTGCCGTCGTCTGAGCGATCTGTTTCAGATCCACATCTTCCGCCAACGGTTTGTTTTTCGCATGAACTTTCAGGATCTCCTCTCTGCCGCCGACATCCGGCCGGCCTACAAGTACGTTTCTGTCGAAACGTCCTGGTCTTAATATTGCCGGGTCAAGGATATCTTTTCTGTTCGTCGCAGCCATCACGATAATTCCCTCGTTGACGCCGAATCCGTCCATCTCAACGAGAAGCTGATTCAACGTCTGCTCTCTTTCATCATGACCGCCGCCAAGTCCGCTGCCTCTTCGTCTTGCCACAGCGTCGATCTCATCAATAAAAATAATACACGGAGCATTTTTCTTCGCATCCTGAAAAAGGTCACGCACGCGAGATGCGCCGACACCTACGAACATTTCCACAAAATCCGAACCCGAAATACTGAAAAACGGCACTCCCGCCTCTCCTGCAACAGCTTTTGCAAGAAGTGTTTTTCCTGTTCCCGGAGGTCCTTCCAACAAAACGCCTTTCGGAATACGAGCGCCTACCTGCACATATTTTTTCGGCGCTTTCAAAAAATCGACGATCTCCGCAAGTTCTTCTTTCTCTTCCTGTAGTCCCGCTACATTTGCAAACGTCACCTTTATCTCGTCATGATTTGTCATGCGGGCGCGGCTTTTTCCGAAGTTCATCGCTTTTGCATTCGCCCCGTTTCCCTGACGGTTCATAAGAAAGAAAAGCAGCATGATCCCGCCAAGCGTGATCACGGTCGGAAGAAGAACGGAAGAAAGCATCGACGTTTCCGGAATTGCGGATACCTGATATAAAACTTCGTTTTTATCAAGCAGTTTCTCTACTTTTTCCACATTCGACACATTGACCGAACGGTTCTCATCTGTATCTTTCAGAGCAAACACTACCGTACCTGTCGGAACTGCCTTATTCTGATCGATATATACTTCTGTTACATTTTCTGCCTCAACCTGCTTAACAAACTCTGTGTATGTCATCTCCTGTCGATGCATCTGCATCCGGTTTGCCATCCAGAGCGCGCCAAAAACGATCACCATAAATATAATGATCGTAAATCCATTCACACTTCTGTAATTTCTGTTATTATCCAAAACTGATCCTCCTGATTATTCCACGCCTTCCACTACGCCGATATACGGAAGGTTTCTATATTTTTGGGCGTAATCAAGCCCATATCCCACAACAAATTCATCCGGGATCTCAAATCCGCAGTAATCAACCTTTACATCTTTCACTCTGCGGTCCGGCTTATCCAAAAGCGTACACAGGCGCATACTTGCCGGATTTCTCTTTTTCAGCACATCGATCAGGTAATACAGTGTATTCCCGGAATCAATGATATCTTCCACAATAAGTACTTCTTTATTCTCGATCGACTCATCCAGATCTTTCGCTATACGAACAACTCCGCTCGAAGCCGTTCCGTCTCCGTAACTTCCGACACACATAAAATCCATAGAAACCGGCACGGTAATCCGCTTAGCCAGCTCACACATAAAAAATACGCCGCCCTTTAACACACAGATCAAATGAATTTGTTTTCCTGCGTAATCTTCACTGATCTGTCTTCCGAGTTCCCTGATCCTCTCGTCAACTTTCTCTTCCGAAATCATCTCTCTGATCGTTTCTGCCATCTTTTTCTTCCTCCGTAATCTTTATCTCAACAATATTTTTTGTCTTTTCTGTCACTTTGTACGTTCTGCTCATCCTGTATCCCGGTATCCACACAATATGGCTTCCGTCTGCGACAAGAAGCATCCTGTCTCTTTCTTCCTTCGGGATCTTCTCGTTGATAAACCATGCTTTCAGTTTCTGACGTCTCCCCTGATCATCGATCACGAGATAATCGCCGCTCTGCCTTGTCCGTACGCAAAGACCGCATTTAATTATATCATAATCAATCCATTTCGTGTAACTTTTTTGCGGGATTTCTTCTGCCTGCAAAATGTCTCCGTTTTCCACAAAACGCAGTTCCAACTTTCCGGCGGCGTCTGACTCCGGCGCCGCTTTTCCCGTTTCCGCCCTGCTTTGTGTTTGCCTTATGATCTCTATCCCGTCATATGTCCTCTTCGCCGCAACGCCTCCCGGCAGATCGATCTGTTTTCCCACCTGCCGGTCAAACAATTCCGAAACCGACTGAAGGTGGGCAGACGTCAGATCTTTCTGTCCTCCGCGCACTTTACCGATACATTTTTGCAGAAGCAGTTTTCTCACTGCCGGAAAACTTTGAAAAAAGCTCTCTTTTTCTATGACAAGTTCTATCGGCGATTCCTTCTGTTCTTGGTCCTTTTTTCTCACGCTGACGCAGGTTTTCCACAACTGCCGCACGCTGTAATCGAGATATTCACATATTTCTTCCGCCTGACGGGATAACGATTCCAGATGTTTCACCGTCTGATCGTTTACTTCGTTTTCCAATACCGGCAGCACTTTATGCCGGATCCGGTTGCGTGTATAATCGTCCTCCTCATTCGTTGCGTCGACGCGCCAGACGATTCCTCTCTCCCGCAGATAAGACTCGATTCTGTCTCTTGTAAGTGAAAGAAGCGGTCTGATCCGGTTGTCCCTGACAGGCACGATCCCGCAAAGGCCGCGTATTCCTGTTCCTCTTGCTATATTAAGCAGAACCGTCTCCGCCTGATCGTCTCTGTGATGCGCGGTTGCGATCTTCGTTCCTCCGTTTTCGGCACACATTTGTTCAAATGCTTCTCTTCGTACTTCCCTTCCCGCTTCCTCACAAGATTGTTTCCGTTTTTCAGCGATTAATTCCACTTCTTTTCGGAAAACACGACACTCCACTCCAAGTTCGCCGCAAAGCTTCTTTACATACTCCTCGTCCGCATCCGCAGCCGCTCCGCGCAGGCAGTGGTTCACATGGCACACTTTTACCTCGAAACCGAACTTTTCCCGCAAACTGCAGAGCGTCAAAAGCAGGCATACCGAATCCGCTCCGCCCGATACGCCTGCTATCACAACATCTCCATGTTCGATCATATGAAATTGTACGATCAATTCCTCTATTAATTTTTCTGTTTCTCTTCCTGCTTTTTCCATCATATGTATACTATACCAAATCCGTGTTTTTATGTATGAAGCGCCGCGCAATACACAGCTTTTCACTATACGCATACTATACCGAATCCATCCGCGCCTGTAAAGTATTCCTGTCACATATTTCCCACATTCCCACAACGATCACCGTCATATCATCGGCAGGCTCTCTGCCTGTCCACGCCAGGACCTGTTCCAGGATATGATGCGCCATTTCTTTCGGATTGACTATAGCGCTTCCCTGAATGATCGTTTCAAGCAATATATCCTGCTCTCCTACCGGAAGGGCGTCAAGAATCCCGTCCGTAACCATGATCACAAAGTCTCCGTCCTCAAGTTTTCTCCTTACAGAATCAATCTCTATATGATGGACAACCCCGATCGGCAGACTCGTAGAACTTAGATGCTCCACACAGTCTTTTTTCTTAATAAATGTCGAGGAAGCTCCTGCTTTTACGATCTCGCATTCTCCCGAATACAGATCAAACACACTGAGATCCACAGTCGAATAATGAATCTCCTCCCGCCCTGTCGCCAGCGTTGTATTGATCATCTGAACGGCGGCTTTTTCCGGAAATCCCGCGGCAAGCAATTCTTCCAAAAGCTCGATCACAAGCGTGCTCTCCTTACATGCCGTCTCACCTGCGCCCATCCCGTCAGAAAGAGCCGCCGCCTTCTTTCCTCCCGGCAGTTCCATGAGTGTAAAATTATCTCCCGATATTTTCGCACATCCTTTCCCGATCTTGGCAGTACCTGACAGCGTATAGTACGACGATCCCTCTCTGCATACGATCGTCATATAACGGAATCCGACTACCTGCGGACTTCCCTGTGCAAGGACAAAACGTCTTCCCGCTGCTTCTGATACGGCCTGAACGACTTCTTTTGCCGTCCCTTTCTCTTTGCCTGTACTTCGTACTGTCACATGTACTTCAAACTTTCCTTCGCCATTTAAGAACAAATATGTATACAAAACTCGCATTCCACATTTTCTAAGCGCCCCTGCTATCCTCTTTTCCATGCGCTCATCCGTAAAAATACTTTTTTCCAATTCCCGCACTGTCTGTTTCATAATATCGGCAAAAAGATCCATCTGAAACGCACACCCTTCCCTGCTTCGCGCCAGACGGTTTGTCCATATGATCGTTTGTCTCGCATCCCTGAAACCTTCCAGCATCTCCCGCAAAAATCTCGGAGCTTTCTCGCATCTTTGCATCAGTTTTCTCTTTGTCTCTACGTTTAATTCATTTCCATAATGATCGACCGCCGAGAGCACGTCATATCCCATCTGGTACGTATGAACAAAGTTCTCTCCCCAGCACCACGCGTTTTTTTCACATTTTTTGCAGACCCTTTCTTTCACCCGGTCAAACATCCCGTCAATATCGGCTCCCGAAAACTCTTCTTTGTGTGCCTCTAACTCTAAAAATGTATGGGAAAGCTGTTTGAGCGAACTTGCATATTTTTCAATCTGTTCTACATAAGGACTTCCCTGCAAAGCCTGTCCTTCTTTCATTGTATATCCCCTTTCTTACAATCTGACTTTCCCGTCTTAATGTAACACGGTATTTTCTTAAGCGGCATCACCGAAAATGCCAAGAGTCATATTCCGGAATTACAGACAGCCGTCAATGTCTTGAACAGGCCCGGACTTCAACTCGCCGCCGTCAATAAAAAAACTCCGGGAAATCTTCCCCGGAGTTATCTTTCGTACATGCCTGTCTGGCTTTTTTGCTCTGTTTGTTTTTCGTCTTATTTATTTTTATTCGACGGTTTAAAAATAATCTCATTCGGATTCACAAGTCCTAATTTATCTTCTGCCGTCTCTTTTATATACTCGTCTGTCTGAACATACTTTTCGTATTCTTTCACTTCTTCCGAGCGCTTCTCTTCCTCTTTGATCTGCGCCGCCAGTTCCTCTTCCTGAGCCTTATACGCGTTGTTCTTTGCATAAAGCTTTACCGCGCCCACTGCAAGTACGCCTGATAAAAACACAAGAACCGTACAAATCATCAAAACGCTTTTCTTATAACTGTGCAGATGTGCCGATCTTCTGCGTCCGGCATTCCTTCTGTCCGCCGTTCTTTTCTTCTTGCCGTTCATTTATCTCACCCTGTTCATCTTTCTTTACACTCCCCAGTGTTAAGTAATATTGTATCTTCTTTTCTGACTCATTTCAAGACTTATTTTCTATTTTCTTTCCTTGCTTTTCTGCACGATTTTTCCGTTTTTTCCTTTTTTCCGCATCTTTCGGCACATAGTTTCACAATCTTTCTGATCCCCGCATGCCCTGCCGCCGCTCCGCACAGCATCCCAAACACAAAAAACCAGCGGATGCTCCCGTATGTTGTGTCATACATTTTCCGAAAAATATAGATGCTCGCAGCAAGCCAGTAAATAAAATCCTCCAGACTGACCGCCCAGCCGCTGTGAGGAACAAGCTTCCGAAAACAAACAAGTACATGATAAGCTGCCGCCGCTTCGACTCCCGCCAGCGCCGCATACAGAAAGATTCCGGCTTCTGCTCCGATCCCGGGTATCATATCCTACTTAAACAGCTTCGTCAGAAAGCTGTCCCCCTGTTTCGCCTGCGGCGTTACGCTTGAATAAGCAATACTGTCAATATTGCCCGACAGATCTACCTCGCCTTTTTCCACGGTCAGTCTGTTGACATGAAGATCCGTGCCTTTCACCATGAGCATCCCCTGCTCTGCTTCAAGAAGTATCTCGTTTAGATCAAAAGACAGTACGTCAAGCACCCCTGTCACCGTACTCGTCTTTCTGTTATTTACAACTAATTTATGCGCCTTCGCAATACGCTGTTCTTCCATGAAAACTCCCTCCCGCCTCCGAACTTTTTACAGCATGGTTATATATATGAGAGGTTGTTTTCATTTATGCTTTTCTTTTCTCTTTCTCTACAAATACCGGAACAATTCCTCTGCTTTTTCCTTCTTCGTCGTATCTTCCAGCTTCAGCACTTCCGCTTTCACTTCTCTTGTTCCGAAATAGATCTCGATCACATCGCCCGGTTTTACCTGCACAGATGCTTTTGCCGGTTTTCCGTTGACGGAAACGCGCCCTGCATCACATGCTTCATTTGCTACAGTCCGCCTCTTAATAAGGCGGGATACTTTTAAAAATTTATCAAGCCGCATTTTTCTCTCCTTCAATAATGTCCGGATCCGCCTCTGTTTTCAGTAAAAACAGAAGCAACAAGGCACTTACGATGATACCCGTAAGTGCCTTTTTATCTGCCCGTTCAAACGAATTGATTAATTGATAGCGTCTTTAAGAGCTTTTCCTGCTTTAAATTTCGGAGCTTTGCAAGCCTCGATCTTCATTGTCTTTCCTGTCTGCGGGTTTCTTCCCTCTCTTGCAGCTCTTTCACTCACTTCAAATGTACCAAAGCCTACAAGCTGAACCTTCTCGCCTTTTTTAAGTTCTTCGGTAACAACATCAACAAAAGCTTTCAGCGCTTTTTCAGAATCTTTTTTTGAAATGTCAGCGCTCTCTGCGATTGCTGTAATCAATTCTGTCTTGTTCATAGGTAAATCCTCCTCTTAATTGTACCACAATACATGTTATTCATTTTAAAGGGGAAGATTCCGAACGCACACGGATTTCCACCTTTAAATATTGTTATATCGGGTTTACACAGCTTTGTCAAGATTTTTCACCATTTCCATTATGGCTTTTCCCATTTCGTCGGATTTTACATCCGCATCTGTCAGAGAAGTACCTTTCACGCCGTAGTAGAATTTCACTTTTGGCTCTGTTCCCGAAGGTCTTACGCATACCCACGCTCCGTCAGGCAGCTCATAGTAAAGTACATTTGAATTCGGAAGTCCTGTAGCCGTAACTTCTCCGGTCTCCATATCCCGAATCGTATCCGCCTGATAATCTCTCACTTTAAGTACTTTATATCCTGCGATTTCTTTCGGAGGCTCGCTTCTTAATGTGGCAAGGATCTGACGAATCTTCTCGAGTCCTTCGATTCCTTTCATTGTGATAGACTGGATGTCGTCTTTGTAATATCCGTAACGCTCATACATCTCGATCATCGCATCCCACAACGTCATCCCTTTTGTGCGGTAATATGCGGCAGCTTCACACAGAGCCATCGTAGCGACGATCGCATCTTTATCTCTTGCATGTGTTCCGATCAGACATCCGTAACTTTCCTCAAATCCAAACAGATACTCTCCTTTTCCTTTTGTCTCGAATCCGAGAATCTGCTGTCCGATATACTTAAATCCTGTCAGACACTCGATCAATCCGACATTATAATGCTCTGCGATCGCATCCGCCATATTGGAAGTCACGATCGTCTTGATAAGATATCCGTCTTCAGGCAGACCTTTTAATTCTTTTCTCTGTCCGATCTCGTAATCCGCAAGAAGGCATCCCGACATATTTCCGGTCAGATCATGATATACTCCGTCTTTATCTTTCACACGCACGCCGAGCCTGTCCGCATCCGGATCTGTCGCAAGAACGATATCCGCATCGATCTCTTTCGCCAGTTTTAATCCGAGTTCAAACGCCTCTTCGGCTTCCGGGTTCGGATAGGAAACTGTCGGGAAGTCTCCGTCCGGCAGTTCCTGTTCTTTTACGACATATACGTTCTCAAAACCAAGCTCTTTCAAAATACGGCGAGCCGGAATGTTTCCCGTTCCGTGAAGCGGCGTATACACGATCTTAAGATCTTTGCCCGCTGCTTCGATCGCATCTTTATGAAGCACCTGCTTTTTCAGTTCCGCAATATAAGCATCGTCAACTTCCGCGCCGATCACTTCGTAAAGTCCGGCCGCTTTCGCATCCTCTTCCGTCATCGTCTTCATTGTTGTGTAATCTTCCACAGCCTTCACTTCGTCCATAATTCCTTTATCGTGCGGAGGCGTGATCTGCGCGCCGTCTTCCCAGTATACTTTATAGCCGTTATACTCCGGCGGATTATGGCTTGCCGTAATATTGATGCCTGCGATACATCCGAGTTTTCTCACCGCATAAGATAACTCCGGCGTCGGGCGCAGCGATTCAAATATATATGCTTTGATCCCGTTTGCAGCCAGACAACATGCAGCCTCTTTGGCAAATTCCGTGGACATATGACGGGAATCATACGCAATCGCAACGCCTTTTCCCTGACCGTCGTTTTTCATGATATAGTTTGCCAGTCCCTGTGTAGCTTTGCGTACTGTATAAATATTCATACGGTTTGTTCCCGCGCCGATGATGCCTCTCAGTCCTGCAGTACCGAACTCCAGATCCATGTAAAATCGTTCCTTTATTTCATTTTCATCCTCTTTGATACTTTCAAGCTCCGCTCTCGTATCTTCATCAAAGTATGAATTAGAAATCCATTCTTCATACCTCGCCTTGTAGTCCATATTTCTACCTCCTAAACTAATATAAATTTTATATCCGCCCCTATATGCCCGATATGTTTTATTATACAACAATTATTTATAAATTCAAAGGAAATATCCGACTAAGGAACTCATATTTCTCTTCTGTCTGACGGATGCATATCTGTAGCTTTTCTACATTCTTTTCCGAGAGGTGCGCCTTATTCGACCGGTAATAGCTGCCCGCGATCTTTTTAAACTTTCCGGGATATGCAAGACTCAGCGCCGCAAACTCTTTCTCCCTTTCCGACAAAGGACGTACTTCTTCATATGCTTCCAATATTTTTTGTCCTGTTTTTTGTTTCCATTGATTTTTTTCCATTGCTTTTCTTAAAAAATAACAGAAATCTTTTATCTGTATATCCGTATGCATATGTTCAAAATCAGTTACGGCAATATCGTCTCTGAGCATGATCAGATTATGATAATTATAATCTCCATGAAGCATTTTCCTTTCCCGTATACTTCTTTCATATAGATTCCGACAACCAGACCGTTCTATCTGCTCTGTCACCTTTTCTGCCTGCCATGCAATTTCTTCATAATGCTTCAGATAATAGGATTCGAATTCATTTTTTGCAACCCGTTTTCTGATAAATGACCGCACTTTTTTCATTTCCCTGTTACGACGTTTCATTTCTTCCAATGGATTTTTACTTAACAATGGTGACAACTTTGTCCAGTCAATTTTCTTTTCTTCACAAACTGACTGCGGTGTATTCTGTGGGATTTCCTGCACCTCTTCTTTCTGGAATTTCTGAAATATTTCTTTCTCCTGCAAGTCCGGCTCATACCACTGAAATCCCAGATGAAGCTCTCCCAGTTTTCTTGCTGCCCGGAAAATATCTTCCTCTCTCTTCAGATTGCACTCTTCCCCCGGATACCATTTTTTCATCAAATATCTTGTTCCATCTCTGGAATTCTGAACCAGATTCCCTTCTTTACTGAACACAGGTGTATCCACCAGATATCCCTGCTTTTCTAATCGGTTTAAAATAAGATACAATAAAGGGACGCGCCTCTCCGAGATCTTTGTCTCTTTCAGAAGCATCGTCCCTTCTTTTGTATCGCAATAAAATGCACCTCTGATCCGCCGGGTGCTATTCACTTCAAGTTCGTACTTTTCCAGTACTTCCATCTCATATTCTCTCATGGCTGCCCCCTGTCCCATTGACCTGGATTGTTATTCTTTTCCAGTTACCAGACTTTTTACTGTCGGTTTTAACAGCAACCGACAACGATTTCTTTCTAATGTATGAAAGGGACAACCTGAGTATTCTCTTTTTCTTCCGGCATTTCCTACTTTTCTTTTTCCATTTTTTCTTTCACGTACTTACAGAGATTCTCTTTCGTATTCCGTTCCGGATCATCCAGCACATATTCCAGCAGTTCACTGAGCATTGCACCGAGTTCGCGTCCCGGCTTCATCCCCAGTTCCATCAATTCTCTTCCACTCACTGCAAGCTGTCGAAGAGTCACGCACTGATTCTCCATCAGGATCTGTTTGTAAAGATTTCTTATCTCTACGATATTTTCAATCTTTTCCCTTCTCATGTAAGTGCTCTGTGATTTTGCATCTGCAAGACGCACTGCGAGATAGTATGGGAATAATTCGACACCAATCCGATTCATTGCACGACGTACATTCGCCGGTGTTGCTTCCATCCGGTAATCATGATAGCAGACCAGCTTCGTTACAATGCGAATCGTCTCATTGTCAAATTTTAACCGCTTCAAAACTGTACGGGCAATTTTCTCGCTTTCTAGAGCATGTCCTTTGAAATGATCGTTTCCTTTCTCATCTGTTGTCTTCATTGCCGGTTTTCCCATATCATGGAACAACATTGTAAGACGAAGGTATTTATCTCTCTTCACATGCTTCAATGTATAAAGTGTATGCTCTGCCACATCGTACTTATGATGTATTGTATTCTGTTTTACTCCTACCATGGCATCCCATTCTGGAAGAACCACCTTTGTAATTCCAAGTTCACAGGCATCCTGAATGCGTTCCGGATGTGGAGACGTCAGAAGTTTCACAAGCTCTGTCTGAATACGTTCTGCACTAATATTCTTAAGGTTTGGTGCAAGCTCCTTCACTGCTTTGGCAGTATCAGGTTCAATCGGGAAATCCAGCTGCGCTGAGAAACGTACCGCACGAAGGATACGAAGTGCATCTTCTGAAAATCTTTCCCTCGGATCTCCAACGCAGCGGATCAGATGATGATTCAGATCCTGCATTCCACCAAACACGTCTACCAGACGGACATCATCATTATATGCCATCGCATTGATTGTAAAATCTCTTCTGCGAAGATCTTCTTCCAGACAATTGGTAAAGCGGACTTCCTTCGGATGACGGCTATCTTCATATGCACCGTCAATTCTATAAGTCGTCACCTCATAACTGTCTTTGCCAATCATTACTGTAACTGTTCCGTGTTCTATTCCTGTATCAATCGTCCGACGAAATATTTCCTTGATTGCTTCTGGTTTTGCCGACGTTGTGATATCCCAGTCCTGCGGTTTTCTCGCCAAAATAGAATCTCTCACGCAGCCACCTACTGCAAATGCATCATATCCTGCAAGTTGCAGATTATTAATGATAAACAATACCTTCTTTGGTAATTCTATCTTCATTTACTACTTCCTTCCTATATTAGTAAAAGTTCCTTTTTCTCTCTATTAACAGATTAATATTATAACTGTTCTTTCTTGTTGTCTCAACTATTTTAGCACAGTTTTTCTTCTTTTATCAGCATAAAATCAAAAGGATTTCCATGAAATAGAAAACAGGCAAACTCTCTTCTATTGAAAGTTTGCCTGCTCATAATAAAGTTCTCTACTCCATCTCTCTTAAAAATGTGCTGAATCTCACTCCGTCCTCTGCCGCATCTGCCAGATTCACACAGCTGTTTCCGATTCTCTCCACATTATGTAGAATCTCATTAAATGCAGCCGTAAGTCCTGCCTTACATTTTCCTTTGTGTACACGTTTAATATGTCCTTTTCTGATATCTCCATCCATCTTGCGGATCTTTTCTTTCATCTTGACAAGATTTTCAGCCTCATTTGCCTCTTCGTTATTAACCATTTTCATGACCATGTTGTACATTTCACTGACAAGTTCCATGCTCTTCTGTATATCCTTTGATGCTTCTTGTGAGAACTGTACTCTTTCTTCTTTTGCACTCTTCTTGTCCTTTTTCACAAGCTTTTCTGTCTGCATGGAAACAGCGACATTTTTCGTAAGTTCACTGATTCTGTCAATATCGATCAATACATACTGAAGCTCTGCAGCTCTTGCTGCCTGCTGCTCTGTCATAACTCCAGCCGCTGCCATTTCTGCAAGATAATCTGTGATTTTTCCTGTAAGCTCAGTTGTCACTTCTCTGCTCTTTACAAATTCTTCAACAGAAGCACCATCTCCACTATCAATCTTTTCTGCTGCCTTTTTCAGCATCAACCCAACCTGTTCTCCACAATTCATCACCTCTCTTACAGCCATCTGTAATGCTACTGTCGGCTGACTGATCAGTTTGTTATCAAGAAATTTTGGCTGCACTGCATTGACTTCTTTCACTTCTCCGTCCGGGATCAGACGCATTACGATTTTCACCATAACTCCAATAAGCGGTACCCAGATCAGCGTCATCACAAGGTTGAAAAATGTATGCGTATTCGCAATCTGTCTCGAAATCACTTCAATCTCCGGTCCCTTAGGGGAAATATACTGGATAAACGCTGCCAGTGGTTT
>ERZ773208.1618-NODE-1618-length-17203-cov-3.904537_pt1 | contig 17203 bp, 15 predicted proteins | sample MGYA00581006_ERZ773208 | MGnify/ENA primary metagenome ERZ773208 (study PRJEB29015, sample SAMEA2737793) | human gut metagenome | biome: human gut; feature: human-associated habitat; material: faeces | place: China | collected 2012 ... | reverse complement strand
GCCGTCAGAATAACACAGAAGCGCGGCTTTTTCAACCGCGGGGACGGAAACGAAGAAAACTTTTCGAAAAACGGGAAAAAACAGACTCGACTTCCGTCTTACGAGTGTACAAAGCGAACCCCACGAAAGAAGGAGGGGATACGGATGTTCCATGCCATGGTACCTGGCAGGGACGAGGAAGAAGCGGAACTGACCCGCATGATGGACGAATGGGGCGGGCTGGTGCTGGGCCTGTGCGCCGTCACCCTGAAAGACGGCCATCTGGCGCAGGACGCGGCTCAGGAGACCTTCGTCAAGGCCTGGAGCCATCGGGCCGACTGGCCGAATCTTCAGAACCGGCGCGCCTGGCTGGCCCGCATCGCGGTCAATACCTGCCGGGACATGCAGCGGGGCGGCTGGTTCCGTCACGTGACGCGGAAACAGACTCTGGACGACCTGTCCGGGCTGGCAGCCCCGGAGACGTCCCAAAGGGAAGTAATGGAGGCCGTGAACGCCCTGCCCCGGGAGCAGCGGCAGATCCTCCTCCTTCGATTCTGGCAGAACCTGAGCGGCGAAGAAATCGCCGAATGCCTCGGCCTGAGCCGCTCGGCGGTCTACCGGAAAATGGACAAAGCCAAAAAGAACCTTCGATTGACTCTGGAAGGAGAGGATGTTCCATGACGGAAAAGCAGCTTCGGGAAGCCTTGCGGAACTGTCTGCCGGACTCTCTGCCGGAAACGCAGCAGCGGGCCGTTCTCTCCCGGATCCAAGAAAGGAAACAGCCTATGAAACGAAAAGTCTCTCTGGCGCTGGTACTGACCCTTGTCCTGCTGGCGCTGGGCGCGGTGGCCTATGCGGTGGTGAGCCGCTACTCCGTGGCCGACTACAGCGGCGCGGGGCAAATGACGGAGGAACTGCAGAACAGCATCGTCGATATTGACGAGACCTACGAAAACGCCTACATGACCATGACCGCCAACGACGTGCTCTACGACGGCGAGACCGTCACCATGGCCTTCAACTTTACCACCAAGGACCCGGATATGCACCTGTATCTGTATCCACGACTGACGGCGGAGGTGGACGGCCAGACCTATGTGGCGGATGTGGAAAGCTTCGGTGCGGGCGACTTCATGAGCGGCTTCGTGTACCCCTTCCTGCCCGGCCACGATCTGGCGGCGCAGGGCTACGGCTTCGGGCTGGATGCGGTGCTGCTGGACGACGACTGCAATCTGATCCGCCCTGCGGGCGAGGTCCGCTGGACGCTGACCATGAAGGTGTTCAAGCCCAACTTTGAGGTGGAATACGCCGATGTGGTCTTTGACGGCACGGAATCCGAGGAAGAAATGCAGCAAAAGATGGACGTCTTTGCACAGGCCTTCCGGGAACACAAGATCCTCGTGACCAACGATACCTCGCTGGCGGAGTGGGACAGCCAGATCCCCATCCCGGACGGCATGACGGAGGAAGAATGGTACGGCATGGAACCCTTCGAAAGCCTGACCATTTCCGGGGCATATGACCTGATGGACGTGGTGAAAATTTCCTTCACCACACAGGTACCGGAAAACGCTGTGAGCCAAACCGGCCTGAATTTGACCGTCCCCACGGAAAAAGGCCCCCTGACGCTGGAAGAACTGAGCGTCAGCTTCCAAACCGTCAGCTTCCGTCTGTCCCTGCCTATGGAGAAAGGCGAAACGGAAAACGACCTGTGGGAACAGGTGTGGCAGTATCTGAAAATTTACCCTGACGGCAATGATACGCCCTGCGGAGAGGACTCCACGTGGTACGAGAAGCAGGAAAACCCGGACGGCACGTTCCGCTGCGTTCTGGTGGGTCAGCGACGGCTGAACGACGGCGTTACGCCCGAAAGGCTGACCTTTGACGTGGGCGGCGCGCGTTTCACCGTGTCAGTGCCGGAAATGGCGCTGGTTGAGGAGAACGCCGGGGCGTAAACAGCTCTCCCATGGGCAAAAATGTATGATACCGCCCGGCTTCGGGCAAAGTAACCCCATCTTGACGAAACTTCTTTTCGAAAGGATGGGGTTTTTCATGTCCGTAGGAATGGTTCTGCTGACCGCCGCCGCCATTCTGGTGTTCTTCGGCGTGGCCCAGCGGGTGCTGGATAAGATGTACTTAAGCGACCGGGCGGCGCTTCTTTTGATCGCGCTGATGTTTTTCGGTACGCTGATCCCCAATCTGAAGCTGGGCGCGGTGGAAGTAAGCATCGGCGGGGCGCTGATCCCGGCGGGGGTGTGCGTCTACCTGCTGATCCGGGCAGGCACGTGGAAGGAACGGATCCGGGCGGTGGTGGGGGCGCTTCTGACCGGTGGGATCGTCTTCGCCGTCTCGGCTTATCTGCTGCCGGACGAGCCGGACACCATCGAGGACTATCTGCAGGACACCATCACGGTGGAGGCAGATGTCACCGGGCTGACCTGCCCGCAGGTGATGATGGCCTGCGCCACCAGCGCTGCGGCTCTGGGCACCGACAATGTGTTTGACCTGAGCAGCCTCAACGACCTGACCGACGGCATCAACCAGCTGAATGACGCCATGAGCCAGCTGCTGGACGGTGCTTCTCAGCTGGAGGATGGTACCACCCAGCTGAGAAGCGGTGTGCTGGCACTGCTGGACGGTGCCAACACCCTGAACAATGGTGCAGCCGCACTGGATAAGGGTCTGGGCCAGTTGACCAACGGTCTGGACACCCTGAGCTCCAACAACAGCGCCCTGAACAGCGGCGCACAGCAGGTGGCAGACGGCGTGCTGGCTTCTGCCAACAAGACCCTGAAAGAGGGCGGTCTGATCGACACCGATATGACCTGGGACAACTACGCCGCAGTCATCGACAACATTCTGACCATGAACGACAAGACGCTGGCTGCCGGCCGCCGTAAGATGGTGCGTACCATCTGGGAGCAGGCTCCCAGCTTCAAAGACAGCCAGCTGGATCTGGCGCTGTACCTTTCCGCTACCAAGACGAACCACGATCTGGAGGCTGCTCTGCACCTGATGCAGAACTACGACCCCTCCATGCTGTGCGGTCTGGTGCAGCTGCTGACCAGTCAGGAAGCCAAGGACACCGCCAAGGCAGAGCTGAAGTATCAGGTAGAGAACAGTCAGGATATCGCGGATGTGCGTGCCCTGAAGGACAGCCTTTCCAAGATCCAGTACTTCGTTTCCAGCGTGGGCCAGTACACCGCCGGCGTGCAGACCGCTGCAGACGGTGCCCACTCTGCCAAGGACGGCAGCGCCCAGCTTGCCGCCGGTACCAAGACCCTGTACGATGGCGTGAACACCCTGAACAATGGCGCAAGCCAGCTGAATGACGGCACCCACCAGCTGAACGACGGTCTGAACCAGTTCAACGAGGAAGGCATCTCCAAACTGACCGGCGCGCTGGATCAGGATCAGCTCCATGGCCTGAAGACCGTGCTGGACGAGATGACCGACCGGCTGGAAAGCTACACCAGCTTTGCCGGTGCCCCCGAGGACGCCGAGAGCAGTGTGAAGTTTGTCTACAAGACCGCCGAGACCGTGGCCGCTGCCGACAACATTGTGGCCGAGACCGAGACGGTGAAGGAGGGCAACATCTTCACCCGCCTGTGGCAGCGCATCGTGGATCTGTTCAAGTTCTGATAACGCCAACATCCTTCCAGAATCGTAGATAGAGACGCAGAAGCGCCCCGCAGCCGAATGACTGCGGGGCGCTTCTTGTGTTTATAATTATTTAAATCAGCTTACTGATCCTTTTCCACCATCATCTTGCTGGCTTTATAGATATCGCCGCAGCCGAGGGTGATGACCAGATCGCCGGGCTGGGCGTTCTGCTTGACCCAGTCGGCGGCTTCCTGCAGGCTGTTCACCAGCACGGAGCCGGGGATCTGGGCGGCCAGCTTGGCGCTGGTGATGGTGGGGTCGTTGGGCTCACGGCTGCCCATGATGGGGGTCAGCACCGTGATGTCCGGAATCTTGAGCACATCCACAAAGTCGTTGAACAGCATCTTGGTGCGGCTGTATGTAAACGGCTGGTGGACGGCGATCAGGCGCTTGTAGCCCATCTCCTTGGCGGTGTTCAGGGTGGCGCGCAGCTCGGTGGGGTGGTGGGCGTAGTCATCAATGACCAGCGCACCGTTGCACTCGCCGTACACCTCAAAGCGGCGGCCTGCGCCCTTGAAGTTCAGGGCAGCCTCGGCGCACTGCTCTGCGCTCAGGCCCACAAAGCGGCACACGGCGCACATGGCCAGTGCATTATAAATATTGTGGCGACCGGGCACGGACAGACGGATGCGGGTGGTGTCGGTCGTATTCCACTCCTTCAGGTCGAACTCGAAGAAGCCGGGCTTATACTCGTTGACGTTGACAGCGCGGTAGTCGCCGTGGTTGTCGATGGCAAAGGTGCGCACCCGGCGGTCCAACGTGTACATCACGTCCATGGTGTTCTTATCGTCAGCGTTGGCAAAGATCATGAACTGAGTCATCAGGGCAAAGCGCTTGAAGGCGAACTTCAGCTCGCCCATGCTGCCGTAGTAATCCAGATGGTCGTTGTCGATGTTCAGCACCACGGACAGGTAGGGGGTCAGCTTCAGGAAGGTCTCGGCGAACTCGCAGGCCTCGATGACGATATCATCGCCCTTGCCGGCCTTGCCATAGCCGTTGATGAGGGGCAGCTTACCGCCGATGACGGCAGAGGGGTCGCGGCCGGCCAGTTCCAGCGCAGTGGTGATCATGGAGGTGGTGGTGGTCTTGCCGTGGGTGCCGGACACGCAGATGCTCTGCTTGTACAGGCGGCTCACATAGCCCAGCAGCACACTGCGCTCCACGGTGGGAATGCCGTAGGAGGCGGCTGCGTTCAGTTCCACGTTATCCTTGGAGATAGCGGCAGAGTACACCACTATATCCGCGCCGACAACGTTATCCGCATTGTGGCCAAGGCTGACCTTCACGCCCATCTCCCGCTCGTAGCGGATGATGCTGCCGTCCAGCACATCGCTGCCGGACAGCTCGTAGCCCTTGGCGGCAAGGATCTGGATCAGCGGGTACATTCCGCTGCCGCCGCAGCCGATAAAATGGATTTTCTTTACATGGTCCAGCAGATGCTGGCTATAATCCGAGTACATGAACATAGTAAGGCTCTCCTCCAAATATTAACGGCTGCAGCGCAGACCGATTCCTTCCAAACATAGGGACACACTCTTATTATATAATTTTTGCAGCATAAAATAAACAGGTAAGGCCGAATTTTCGGAAAGAACCATAATTTTTTTGTGAATTTTGTGATATGTGTACAACAAAATCCCGGCAGTATTACTTTGCCCGCCGCTGCAAAATCTCGTCCAGAATGGCATCAGCCACGTCCGCCTTGCTCATCAAAGGCAGCTCCCGTGTGCCGTCCGGGGTGATGAAGGTGACCACGTTGGTATCCACTCCAAAGCCTGCACCGGCCACCTTGAGGTTGTTGGCCACCACCATGTCCAGATTTTTCTTGGCAAGCTTCGCGGAGGAGTTTTCCACAAGATCCCGGGTCTCCATGGAAAAACCGCACAGGAACTGGTGGGTCTTGCGGGGGCCGATGGTGCCAAGGATATCCTCGGTGCGCTCCACCGGAATGGAAAGGTCGCCTTCCTTCTTTTTGATCTTGTCGTTGGCCACGGTAGCGGGGCGGTAGTCCGCCACGGCGGCAGCCATGATGAGCACATCGGTGGTGTCAAAGCGGCTGGTCACCGCCTCGTACATCTGCCGGGCGGTGGTCACCGGCACATCGATGGTAAACTTGACCGGCGGCAGCGCGGTCTGTCCGTGGATCAGGGTCACTTCGGCGCCCCGCATGGCGGCGGCGCGGGCAAGGGCGTAGCCCATCTTGCCGGTGGAGTGGTTGGTCAGGTAGCGCACCGGGTCCAGTGCCTCCTGCGTGGGGCCGGCGGTCACCGCGACGCGCACCCCGGCCAGATCCTTCGGGCGGGCGATGGTGTGCAGGATGTGCTCCAGCAGTACCTCCTCCTTGGGCAGGCGTCCGCTGCCCACATCCTTGCAGGCCAGCACGCCGCTTTCGGAGGGGATGACGGTAAAGCCGTACCGCTCCAGCGTGGCAAGGTTATCCTGCGTGATGGGGTTTTCCAGCATGCCGGTGTTCATGGCGGGGGCTACCAGCTTCGGGCACTTGGCGGCCAGCACCACGGTGGTAAGCATATCGTCCGCAATGCCGTGCGCCATTTTGGCAATGACGTTTGCGGTGGCGGGGGCTACAAGGATCACATCCGCCTTTTTTGCCAGCGAGATGTGGGTGACCTCAAACTTGAAATCCCGGTCAAAGGTGTCCACCATGCACTTGTGGCCGGTCAGGGTCTCAAAGGTGAGAGGGGTAATGAACTGGGTGGCGTTTTTGGTCATGATGACCTCCACATCCGCACCCAGCTTGCGCAGTGCACTGGCCACGTTGGCCATCTTATAGGCGGCAATGCCGCCGCTCACGCCCAGCAGGACGCACTTGCCGTTCAGATCCATGGTTCGTTTACCTCCCGGAAAAACAGTTCTTTTCCACATATCTTACCTTAGTATAATGCAAAACTTCCACCAGCACAACAAAATCTTTGCCGGGAACTTGTATCCGGCGCAAAAATGCGGTAAAATACGCTTGACAAAGAGCAAACCGGTTCTTTTCTTTTATTTTGAAAAGGAAAACAGAATTATGATCTTAGCCATTGATATAGGCAACACCACCGTCGCCCTTGGGGGCATCCGGGACGGACGTGTATGCTTTGTGGCGCGCATGGACACGGTGCGCACCCGCACGGCTGCGGAATATCGTGCCGAAATGGATAAAATTTTTGCGCACCGCCGCCACCCGGAGCGCCCCATGCGCTTTGAGGGTGCGGTGCTGACCAGCGTTGTGCCCCAGATCACGGGGGCGCTGGCCGAGTGCGCCCGCCACTACACCGGCAAAAAGCCGGTCATCGTTTCGCCGGACATCCGCACCGGGCTGACCATGGGGGTGGACGAGCCCCGCGCCGTGGGCAAGGACCGGCTGGTGGATGCCGCCTATGCGGCGGCAAACTTTCCGCTGCCGGTCATCACAGTAGACCTTGGCACCGCCACCACCTTTAATGTGGTGGACAAGGATCGGGTGTTCCGGGGCGGCGTGATCTGCCCCGGCCTTTCCACCGGGCTGCGCGCACTGGGTGAGCGCTGTGCCCAGCTGCCGCAGGTGCATCTGGGCTCCCCGAAAAAAGCCATCGGCACCAATACCGAAAGCTGTATGCTGTCCGGCTCGGTGCTGGGCACCGCCGTGCTCATTGACGGCATGGTGCAGCGCATTGAAGAGGAATTGGGCAGCCCGGCTACGCTGGTGGTCACCGGCGGTCTGGCAAAGTACGTCACCCCGCTGTGCCGCCACCCCCTGACCTATGACCCGGAGTTGCTGATGAAGGGGCTGGCACTGCTGTACCAGCTGAACGCCCCGCAGGAGCACGGCCGCAGCCATGGCGGCGGCAGACACTACGGTCAACAGGGACGCCCCCGGGCAAAGCACCCGCACCCCAACCGCCGCACCCGCCGCGAGCCGGAGGCGCTGGTAGGCTGAGGGAACAAGAGGATAAGGGAGAGCATTATGAAACTGGGCATTCTTGGCACGGGTAAGATCGTGCAGGAATTTTTGCCATGGCTTGTGGAGCACACGCCGTTTACTGTGCAGGCGGTGTGCAGCACCCCGCGCTCGGCGGCAAAGGCCGCAGAGCTGTGTGCACAATATCAGATCCCGCAGCACACCACCAATTACTTTGAACTGCTGCAGTGGGTGGACGTGATCTATCTGGCCGTGCCCAACCTGCAGCATTACCGCTATGCCAAGGTGGCGCTGGAAGCGGGGAAGCATGTCATTGTGGAAAAGCCCATGGCGGTGACCGCCGCCGAGACCGAGGAACTGGCTGCGCTGGCACAGCGCAAGCGGCTGTTCCTCTTTGAGGCGATGACCACCCAGTACCAGCCCAACTACGCCAAACTCCGGGAGCTGCTGCCCCGGGTGGGCACGGTACGCATGGTACAGTGCAGCTTCAGCCAGTATTCCAGCCGGTATGACGCCTTTTGCGCCGGGCAGACCCCGCCGGTGTTCGACCCGCTGTGCGCGGGCGGCGCACTGATGGATTTGGGCGTGTACAACGTCAGCTACATCGTGGGTCTGTTCGGTGAGCCCAACAAGGCGGTGTATGCCGCCAACATGGAGCGCAATATCGACACCAGCGGTGTGCTGATGATGGATTACAGCGGCTTCAAGGCGGTAAGCCTTGCCGCCAAGGACTGCGCAGCCCCTGCCCGCTGCATCATTCAGGGCACGAAGGGCTACATCCTGCAAAAATCCACCCCGAACTACTGCGGCGGTGTGACCTTCCATCCCAACGAGGGCAAGGAGGAGCACTACAACCTGAACGGAGATCGTCCCCGGCAGGCGGCAGAGTTCGAGGCCTTTTACCGCGCCATGACCGCCGGAGACCAGGAGCTGTGCGCCCGCATGCTGGATACCAGCATCGCGGTGAGCCGGGTGCTCACGGTGGCGCGCCGCAGCGCTGGGGTACGCTTCCCCGGCGACAGATTTTAACGCATTTTTCTCTGGAACACGCCCTGACACAATAACGCGCTTCCAAGAGATTTGAATATTCACCTAAAACCCGCACAGAGCGGGCAGGTTTGCGCCGTATCCGACAAAAAGGGCGGAACGGCAGCAGGAGGAAAACTGAATTATGAAGAATACCAATACCAAGACTCTGACTCGTGTGGCCCTGCTGGTGGCCATTGAACTGGTGATGAAGCTTGTCGGTCTGGGCAGTGTGCCCGTGGGCCCGCTGTACATGAGCTTCCTCACCCTGCCCATCGCTGTGGGCGCCATCACCATGGGCCCCGCCGTGGGTGCCCTGCTGGGCGGCGTGTTCGGCGCTGTGAGCTTCTACGATGCCATCACCGGCGCCTCTGCCATGACCGGTGCACTGTTCCAGGTCAGCCCGCTGAACACCTTTATCCTGTGCGTGGGTATGCGTGTGCTCATGGGTCTGTGCTGCGGCCTGATCTTCAAGGGCCTGCAAAAGCTGGACAAGTCCCGCACCTGGAGCTACATCCTCAGCGCCATGACCGCACCCGCCCTGAACACCCTGTTCTTCATGGGCTACATCGTGCTGGCTTTCTACGGCTGCGACTATGTGCAGAATCTGGTGTCCGTCAAGGGCGCTGCCAACCCCTTCATGTTCGTAGTGCTGCTGGTTGGCGTGCAGGGCGTAGCCGAATTTCTGGTGTCCGGCATTCTGGGCGGCATCGTCGCCCGCGCCGTGGCAAAGTTCCTGAAGTAAGCCCGGCTGCGCACCATGTCAGGGCGGCGCATCCGTGTTTAGAATAGAAAAATGAATGCTCCTCCGGCAACTGCCGGAGGAGTTTTTTGTTGGGAACGGCTCCAATATCCTTCCTGTGAAAATGCAATGCCGGAGCGTCTGAGGACGCTCCGGCATTGCTCTATTCACAAAAATATCGTCCCGCCTGCCCGGCAGCCTTTACTTCTTTTCCCGCAGCTGTTCCAGATAGCCGTCGGCCTTGATGGCCTCCGGGGTGAAGGAGTTATTCTTCCACCAGTTCACAAGGGCGGCGGTCACGGTCAGGCCGGTGGTCACCAGCTGCTCCACGGTGGCGCTCTCGATGGGCAGCATGGGCTTGCCGCAGGCGCTCAGCACCTGATTGGTCAGTGCCAGCGCCAGCGCAGCCGTGCGTGCCAGGGTGGCGGCAGAAATTTTGCAATGGGTATCGTTCATAGGTTCAGTTCCTCTCTTTCTCCAAATCTGCGATGCGGTGGTTGGCCACCTTCATCTGTTCTTCTAAAATGGGTACGCGGCGGGCAAAGTTGTTATGCTCCCGCACCTCCCGGGTCAGTTCTTCCAGCTTGGTGTCGGTCACCGCCTGGCTTTTTCCGTTGGCGATCAGCACGCCGATCAGGGTCACCGCGCCTGCAATGATGGCTGAGATGATGCCTGTCATCGCGCTCACCCCCTCCACCGGGCTTTGTCTGCCCGGGTATCCACGTGCACCCAGCCGGCGACGCGGCCCGCCTTGACGGGGTAGCGTCCCACGCCGCCCCGGTCCGGCATCAGGCTTTCGGCGTAGGCGGCCACGTCCTCCACGCTCACGTCCTGCACCCGGATATCCGCTGCCCGGCCATACAGGTGCTGGCTGAACTTTGCCCCGCCTGCCTTGGCGTTGTGTGCCGGGGTGCGGTAGGCGCTGGTGATCGTCACCGGTTTTCCGAAGTGCTCCCGGATACGCTCCAGCAGTTCTGCCAACGCCGTGTCGATGAAGACAGGGTCGCTGCCGTCCTTGCAGCGGAACTCCCGCACACAGAAGTGCGGCGAGAGGGCGGTGCTGCCGTCCCGGGCAAGAGAATACGCTTGCAATGCCATCGTGCGCCCCCTTACAGCCGTTTCAGCAGCGCTGCGATGGGCTCTGCATAAAACCGCTCGTAGCCCGCTGCGTTGGGGTGGGTGCCGTCGCTGGTGTACTTATCGCCCAGTTCGCTGACGCCGTGTTTTCCCATAGGCGGGGTGGTCTCCGCAATGTCAACGTAGGGCACGCCCCATTTTTTCAGCGCCGCAAGGATGGCAGGCTTATAGGTCTTGTACCAGTTTTCGCTGCCTGCAAACATCCCGCCGTGCGGGAATACATAGGCCACGCGCTTGTCGCTGTGATTCGTTGCCAGATCGTCCAGCATCTTCTCCAGTGCGCCGGTCATGGTCGTTTCATCGTAGGCAGCGGCAAAGCCATCGGTCAGGGTACCCACAGGGGCGTTGTTCCAAGCATCATTCACGCCGCCCTCCAACAGGATGTAGTCTGCCTTTGCAAGCGCTGTGGAGTTTGTCACCACCGTGCTGATGCAACCACGGGTGCCGCCGTATACCTTATCGGTAATATTCGGGGTCAGCGTTGCGCCGTCCACCGCTTCATTGGTCAGGGTCATGCCGTACTTGTCTGCAATACATTTGCCGTAGCCGCCTGCGCTGCTCTTGCCGTAAGCGATGCTGTCGCCTGCAACGTACAGCGTTTTTCCCGCCAGCGGGCTGATGATCTGACCATTGATGTCAAACACTTCCATTTTACCACCCCTTCTCGATGTAATCGTTCACCTTGTCGTCACTCAGCAGGCCTTTATACACCCTGCACTGATACAACGTACCAGACCAGAACTGCTGCTTTTTGCTGCCGTCCGCGCTCTGCGCCGCACCGATCAGGAAGGTCTGGGGCACATCTATGATTGTGCCGTTTGTGGTTTTCCACTCGGTCAGCGGGCAGTAGGTACTGCCGCCGCGATATTTTCTGCCGTCGATCTGCACTGCATACCGCGTACGAGTCTTGAAGTGTTCGATGCTGTCTGACAGGGTCACGCCGCCGTAGTTGTAGTATGCGAACTCGGTCTTATTGTTCAGCGGGCTGCTGGTGGAGTTGAAGCCGGGCAGATTGCCGGTATCACCGGTCTCGGTCAGGCAGTGCAGGAAGGCAGGCCAGGTGTTGGCATTAAAGTCGTCCCCCGCTTTCGCATCCACTAGGATCGTGTATTGCGGCGTCTCGGTGGAGGCGTGCTCCAGCAGCTTCAGGCCGGTGTCCAGTCCCTGGGTCAGCACGGTCTCGCCGGGCAGACTGTAGATCAGCTGTGCTGTCTCCACTACTTCCACCGTTACCGCGCAGCTTGCACTCTTACCGCCTGCTGTGGCAGTCACGGTGCAGTTACCTGCTTTGATGCCTGTCACCACGCCGTTTGCCACAGTGGCAAAGCCGGTAGGCAGAACGCTCCACACCACCGCCCTGTCGGTTGCGTTCGCGGGCAGCACGGTGGCCGTCAGGGTCTTGCTCTCGCTCTCGTTCAGGGTCATGGTCACGGCGCTCAGGCTCACGCTCTGCACCGGAATTTCCTGTGCACTGCCGCCCCACTCTGCACGCAGAGCATTCAGGGTGGGCTGCATCGTGTCGGTCTTATAGGCTGCATTTTCAAACAGGTTCAGCAGCAGCGCCTTTGCGTTGGCGGTAAAGCCCTCGCCCGGGTCACCTTTTGCACCCGCCGGGCCGGGGTCGCCCTTTTCTCCCTTGTCGCCTTTTTCGCCCTGCGTTCCGGCAGCATTGGCAATGCCTGCTTCCATGTGGTTCAGCTGGGCAGCCGTCAGGGTCTGGCCGTCCACAAAATTCTGTTTTACGTAGCTCATTTGTTCCTCCCTAAGATCATTTTTCCAAGGATCGCCTGCCCCAGCACGGCAAAAACGTTCTCCTTCGGCGGCTGCGGGTTGCCCCACAGCGTCGCCAGACGGTCGCAGGCTGCCATGGCTGCGTCATTGCCCGCCGCCAGAAGCCGCAGCACTGCCAGCAGCGCCTGTTTTTCCGCAGTGGTAATGCCGCCGCCTGTGCCCAGCAGCCCCACCAGCGCCTCCCACGCAGGCGTAGCCGGGGCAGGCATCGCGCCCTCTGCCGTGCCGCTGTTGGCGCATACTTTGCACCGCACATCAGCGCTGGTCACGGTGCGGCTGCCGTCCGTGCCCTCAAAGGTGAGGCAGCCCGCGCCGGGCACTGCCGTCACCGCCGCCGGTACGGTCAGGATTCCGTTTTCCACCAGCGTAGCCGCGCTTGCGCCGGGGGTGTGCCAGTGGGCGCACACGGTCAGCCCCTTCCACTCGCCCCGCTGCTCGATGCGCAGCCGGTAGTTGCCCCGGTTGCCCGCATACCCCAGCAGCAGCTGTCCGCCGGGCACCGCTGCCGCGCCGTTTCTGTCCAGCCGGATGGTCATCTCGTTCATGCTGCACCGCCCTTACACATACTGGTAGCCCTCCACGTTGAAGGGATAAGCGTTGTCATTGCTCGCCAGGTTTACATCGACCACGCCAATGTTCACCGTGCCGTTCGCAGCAAAACTCACCTTCACCAGTGCTTCGCCCTTGCAGTAAACGCCGTCCCGCAGATTGTAGGTGTTGCCGCCGCCCACTATGGCCACCGCCGTACCGCCCCGCACGATGCGGGTGCAGCCGTAGTCCGCAGCCGCCGCTGCGGCTACTCCGCCGGTGGTAGCGATCGTGGTACATTCCAGAGGGACCGCCATCCTTACCACAATATAATCCACCTCGTCCGGCACAGTCATCGTCTTGTTGCTTTTGCCCGCTGCACCGTCGCTTGTGTAGACAAGCTTTCCGTTCATGTCCGTCACTCCTCTCAGTTGATTCAGTTTTTCTGCCAGGCTAAAGCCCAGCACCGTATCAAGGTTTTCCGCCGTCATTTCCAGTGTGCCGTCTGCGCTCACGGTCAGGCCCCGCCCCACCTTCACGCCGCCCAGCACGGCTGCGTTGGCGGGCGGCAGGGTGTAGCCCATGCCGAATTTCCGGTCTGCCTCAGCCTTGGAGTAAAACCGGTCGTCCGCGCCCAGCTGCAATAGTGCGGCGGCCTTTTCCTGCGCCGACCAGCTTGCTGCCCCGGCGGCACTGGTCAGCGCCTTTTTTACGCCGTAGGGCAGCAGCGCCGGGGTCAGGGGCGCATAGGCCTCGGTCATACGGTCCAGCTGCGCCGCCGTAGCGGGCACGGTGGTCAGGGTGGCATCTGCCCGCACCGCAACGCCGTACTGCCCGTCTGCCCGCACCGCGCCGGGCGTTGCCGCCGTAGGCACGGTCTCGCTGCGCACATAGGGGCGCAGGTCCGGCAGCGGGGTGGTATCGGTCTGCACCGCGCCGGTGGCGGCATCCACGCTGAGAATGCGCACCATCTCGCCAGGCAAAGGCTGCACCGGGAGCGGCACCGCCCCCACATCCTGTGCGTTCAGCTGCACCGCGCCGCCCTTGCTGTTCACGCTCAGCACCTGCCCACCGGTGGGTGCATAGCTTTCTGCCCGCAGTGCGGCAGCCTCCGCCCGCTTTGCGCTGGCCTCGGCATCGGTACGGTCGGCCAGAATTTTGTCCGCAGTCTTTTGCGCCAGTGCCGCCTGCATGGCGGTATCTGCCGCACCGTTCTCGGCACGGCGGGCGCTTTCCGCTGCGGCGTGTGCGCTTTCCAGCACGCGCGCCACAAACTGCTCGTACACCGAGGGCGGCAGCTCCTCACTGCCGCCGTCCGTAGGCAGGGTGGCGTACACATCGTAGCTGCCGGGGCGGGTATAGGCGGTGTAGCCGCCGCTGCCTATGGCGGCCAGCATCCACTGTCCCCGCACTCTGCCGGTCAGGCGGCGGTCAACCGTCACACTGTCGTCGGCGTCCAGCGGAATGGCGGCCAGCTGCACCCCATCGCTGCGGCGCAGATACAGCGCCAGGGTGCACCCCGCCCACGCTGCGGGCAGGATGAACTGCAGCCGGTCCACCCCCTCGGCGTTCTGTGCGCCAAGGTGCAGCCGGTGCGGCCGGGGCACAAATTCGGTGCCGCCGCACTGCTGCTCAAGGATTTCGATCTCCATGCAAAACCTCCTTTTCTGTTTGCTGTCCCGATTGTACCGCCGGGGACGCAAAACTATCCAGTGTGTACTAAAAATGTGAAATTTTCTGTTCTTCGGCATTTTGCTAAACGGGGTTTTGGCACCGGAAATGCGAGCTTTTCTCCCCTGCCGGGACCGGGTAATTCCCCTGCAGGTTTTCCATGCAAAACCCGCGATGTGGGGCAGCTTGTTTTGGGCGCAGCGGCCGCTGCTGCGGCCTTATTCGCAGAGAAAAGAGCCGGTGCAAATGTTAAAAATTCATGAACGAATTGCCCCCAGAAAAAAGGAAAAAATCAGAAGGAAACCACCTAAAAACCAAAATATCAAAAGAAACACTGTGAAAATTGCACAAAAAATAATGTTATAAATCTAACAAAGTGCAAGACGCAAATTTGACAGATGCTTTACGGTCTGGTAAAATAACGTTTGCGCAACGAACGTTGCAGCGTTTAAATTCCATCTGGATGAAGTAAAAAGCCGTCCTGCGTACGGCACGGCATGGGCAGATGCGGCCTGTGCCGGGGCAGTTTTGTGGTCTGCCCGAAGCGGATTCCAACCTGTAATACGGTGCTCATTCTTTTTACCCGAAGAGAGCATCGTATTTGACTGTGAGACGCTTATACTCAGAGCAGCCACAGTCCGGGCGGCCGGGGTGCTGATGCAATACAGACCCGCGGCCGCGCCAAATACGACAAAGAGAGGAGTTGTCTCGTATCGCTTCCGTTAAATTGAAGAAAGCAGTTACTGCCGCAAAGCAGGCAGTATCTCCCCGTGTGCTGGCATTTTGTGTCATGGTGGTATGCCTTGTGGCTACCCTTGGCGTCACCGCTGCAAATCTGCGGCTGACCTACGTCACCGACTCCAATGGTGCACGGCAGGTCCTTCTGACCGATGCCGATGCTTCCCCCGCACAGGTCATGCACCTTTCCGGCATCCGCTCTGAGGAGGGCGATGAGGTCTACTACACCGCGTTCAGCGGCAATCTTGCCTCCCTGAACATCGAGCGCGCATTCTCCGTCAGCATCACCGCCGACGGGCAGGAGTACCCTGTAAAGCTGGTGTTCGGCACCGTAGCCGATGCACTGGAGCGCGCCGGTATCACCCTTGAAGGGGACGACTACACCGAGCCGGCGCTGGATCACGTTGTGACCGCCGGCAGCAAGATCGTGGTCCACCGCGTAGACTACGCAGAGCGGGTGGAAACTCAGGCCATCCCCTACGACACCCAGTATGTCTACACCAGCCTGTACTTCCGCAACACCGGCCGCACCACCACGGTGCAGCACGGCGCAGCCGGTCAGCAGACCGTGACCACCCGCGAAAAGTATGTGGACGGCGAGTTGGAAAACAGCATGGTGGTGGATGTGACCACCACGGTGGAGCCCACCGACCACGTCATCAAGACCTACGGCGCAGGCGCGCCGGTGTCCCCCCTGACCGGCGCGGACGGCACCACCAACGCCCCCACCTCTTATAGCAAGGTGCTCACCGGCAAGGCCACCGGCTACTATTCCCGTACCGGCAAGGGCTCTTCCGGTTTGGGTCTGGGCTATGGCACCGTGGCTGTGGACCCGGACGTGATCCCCTACGGCACCAAGCTCTACATCACCTCCACCGATGGCAAGTTCGTCTACGGCTACGCCGTAGCCACCGACACCGGCATCGCCGTCCAGAAGGGGCAGATCCTTGTAGACCTGTTCTACGAGACCTACGCCGAAAGCGTTATCAACGGCGCCATTCAGGTCAATGTCTACGTTGTAGGCTGAGCTGTAAACAAAACACAATAACCACGCAAAGAGACCGCTGTACAAACTGTGCAGCGGTCTCTTTTGATGTTAATCAGAATACTATTTTTATTTCGGGGTCGGGGAAAGTCTGTGGGCTTTCCCCGACCCCTTTTCTGTTTTCGCAACGCTTTCGCCGGAACCGTTTGTCAAATGAGCAGTTTACACGATGTCGAGCTGCAAATTTTGGATGGTATGCCCACAACATACAGAGAAGTCAAGAAAATTTGTGGTAATTGTATTTGAATTTTGGACAAAAAGTCTTGCAAAAATGGTAAAAACCTTTTAATATAAAAGAGTACAAAGCTGCGGATGCTGCTTTCGGCTTCCGCACGGGGAGGAGCAGTTTATGAAACCGACCGAAGAAAAGATTCAGAGCAACACATCGGACCTGCCGGTGTACCTGTTCAAGCAGGGCAACAACTGCGAGGCTTACCGCTACTTCGGCGCACATCTGGAAACACGGGTCGGGGAGTCCGGCGTTGTGTTCCGCGTATGGGCACCGCACGCCGTAGCCATCAGTGTTGTGGGCGACTTCAACAGCTGGAAGCCCGGCAGCCATCCCATGCACAAGGTGGATGGCGATTCCGTGTGGGAATTGTTCATTCCCGGCATGAAGGAATACGATGTTTATAAATATTGCGTGACCACCCGTGCAGGCGACCTTGTTTACAAGGCCGATCCCTACGCCTTCCACGCCGAGACCCGGCCGTCCAACGGCAGCAAGGTCTACGATCTGTCCGGCTTTGCATGGCACGATGCCGCATGGCAGACCGCGCAGAAAAAGGCGGACGTGATCAACGGCCCGATGAATATCTACGAGATGCACGCCGGCAGCTGGAAGATGAAGGAGGGCGGCAAGCCCTACAACTACTCCGAGCTGGCGGACGAGCTGATCCCGTACATCAAGGATATGGGCTACACCCATGTAGAGCTGCTGCCGGTGATGGAATATCCGTTTGACGGCAGCTGGGGCTATCAG
>ERZ773208.1612-NODE-1612-length-17256-cov-3.411720_pt1 | contig 17256 bp, 13 predicted proteins | sample MGYA00581006_ERZ773208 | MGnify/ENA primary metagenome ERZ773208 (study PRJEB29015, sample SAMEA2737793) | human gut metagenome | biome: human gut; feature: human-associated habitat; material: faeces | place: China | collected 2012 ... | reverse complement strand
TAATAAAATAATCATTTTCATTTCAGGATTATTAGTCTGAATTGATTTTGCTACCTGTTTTAAAAGGGTTGTCTTACCTGCTTTTGGTGGAGACACAATCATTCCTCTTTGTCCCTTTCCAATTGGGCTGATAATATCAACTATTCTCATTGCCATATTTTCAGATGGTGTTTCCAAATGAAGTCTGTTATTAGGGAATATAGGAGTTAAATCTTCAAAATTTGGTCTGGAAATAACTTTTTCCAATGATTCATCATTTACTTTATCTAAATAATAAAGAGCTCCAAACTTTTCTGATTCTCTCTTTGCTCTTACTTTTCCTTCTAATATATCTCCTGTTTTCAAATTAAATCTTTTAATCTGTGATGGTGCCACATAAACATCATCATCTCCAGGCATATAGTTATCACATCTGATAAATCCAAATCCATCCGGCATAACTTCAAGTATTCCTGATTTAAAATCTCCTTCATCTGTTGGCTGAGGATCTCTCTTCTCAGTTTTTTGCACCTTCTGTACCGGTTTATTTTCATTTTTAGAATGTGTTTTTATTATTCTATGTTCAGTCTTTCCTTCCAATTTATGTGAATTCTTTTTCTCTGTCTTTAACTCTTTATTACTTTCTGAATTTTTTTCTTTATTTTCTGACTTTTTTTTCTTTACTTCCTTTTCAGGCTTATCTTCTTTTTCTTCAGTACTTACTTCTGCTACCTGTATATTTTCTTTATTATCATTATTAACTTCTTCTTTTTTGGCAGCTTCAGTCTGCTTTTTCTGATTTCGCTCATTCACTTCCAAAATCATATCTACTAACTGCTGTTTTCTTAACTTCGTTACACTTTTAATCCCATTTTCCTTTGCAATGGCTCGTAATTCACTCACTGGTAATGACTGCAACTTTTCTCTCATAAATGCACCAGTCCTTTCACTATCTATCTGTTCAATATTTATTATTAAATCCGGGAAATGTGTGGGAAACCCACTTGAGTCTAGATTCTGTTTTTATATTAACACATCTTTTTTAAAAATAATAGTGTAATTTTTAAAAATGTGTTATGCTTATAGACAGGTGTTTAAATGTATTTTTTACTACTATACTTCAGACACCTGATTTTATGTATATGTTTAAAATATACATTTATTACTATTTATATTATATTTGGAGGTTATTATGACAACAGATGAAAAAGCTTTAAAGCTCCACGCTGATTTAGTAGGTAAAATCAGTACAGAAGCAAAATGTAAAATCAAAACACGTGAGGATTTATCAATTGCATATACACCGGGTGTTGCTAAACCTTGTGTTGAAATTGCTAACAATCCGGAAGATGTTTATAAATACACAATGAAGGCAAATACAGTAGCCGTAGTTTCAGACGGAAGTGCTGTTTTAGGTTTAGGAAATATTGGCCCTTACGCTGCCATGCCTGTTATGGAAGGTAAAGCTGTTCTTTTTAAAGAATTCGGTGATGTAAATGCCGTTCCAATTTGTCTTGACACACAGGATACACAGGAAATCATTGACACTGTTGTTAGAATTGCTCCCGGATTCGGTGGTATTAATCTTGAAGACATTTCTGCTCCAAGATGTTTTGAAATAGAAAGTAAACTTAAAGAATTATTAGACATTCCTGTATTCCATGATGATCAGCACGGAACAGCAATCGTTGTTCTTGCCGGTATTATCAACGCTTTAAAAGTTGTCGGAAAGAAAAAAGAAGATTGTAAGGTAGTTGTAAATGGTGATGGTTCTGCCGGTATTGCAATTTCAAAATTATTATTAAAATATGGTTTTAAAGACCTTACAATATGCGGTTTATATGGAATATTATCAGATGATGTTAAAGATTTAAACTGGGCTCAAAAGGAAATGGCTCAGGTAACTAACCTTGAAGGAAAAAATGGTGTTCTTGCCGATGCAATGGTTGGTGCAGATATATTTATTGGTGTATCAGCTCCAAACATCGTAACTAAGGAAATGGTTTCTTCAATGAACAAAGACGCTATTATATTTGCAATGGCAAATCCTACACCTGAAATTATGCCTGACCTTGCTAAAGAAGCAGGTGCAAGAGTAGTTGGTACAGGACGTTCTGATTTTCCAAATCAGGTTAACAATGTTGTTGCCTTCCCTGGAATTTTCAAGGGTGCTCTTGAAGGTCGTGCAAAGCAGATTACTGAAGAAATGAAATTAGCTGCTGCTAATGCAATTGCTTCTCTCGTTCCTGATGACCAGTTAAGCGAAAACTTTATTTTACCTGAAGCCTTCAATCCTGAAGTTTCTGAAGTAGTAAGCAAAGCCGTAAAAGAAAACATATAACACCAGATTCAAAAAAAGACTGCGTTCATGCTTGCATGAAAACGCAGTCTTTTTTATGAATCGCCAAAATATGAGAAAATAGCCCGATAGGGTGGTTTTCGAATATTTTGTAGAATTGCGAGAGTTCGAAGAACGTAGCAATTCGTGTTATATATTTATATAAGAATATTCATAGTCCGATAGAACTGTTTTCTCATATATTTTGTAGAATTGCGAGAGTTCGAAGAACGTAGCAATTCGTGTTATATGTTGAACTGTGCCATATACAAATTATAATATGCACCTTTCTTTTCCAATAATTGTCTATGATTTCCCTCTTCTATTATCTTTCCATTATCAACAACAAATATTCTATCTGCTTTCTTTATTGTAGATAATCTGTGTGCAATTACAAAAGAAGTTCTTCCACTCAACAATTTATCAATTCCTTTTTGAACTATTAATTCTGTTTTTGTGTCTATACTTGATGTTGCTTCATCAAGTATAAGTATTTTAGGTTTTGAAACCATTGTTCTTGCCAATGCCAAAATCTGTTTCTGACCTATAGATAATCCTCCACCACGTTCTAATAACTCGGTATCATATCCTTTATCTAGCTTCATTATAAATTCATGAGCATTAACAGCTTTAGCTGCTTCGATTATTTCTTCATCTGTTGCATCTAATTTTCCATATCTTATGTTATCTTTGACAGTTCCTGAAAAAATAAAATTTTCCTGCGTCATTGTTCCAACCTGTTTTCTAAGGCTTTCTATCGAAACATCTTTTACATCATAACCATCTAACAACACTCTTCCTTCATTTGCATCATAAAATCTACTGATAAGATTTATTATAGTTGATTTTCCTGCTCCTGTAGGTCCAACTATCGCTATCGTTTCTCCCGGTTTAATAACAAAGCTTACATCATCTAATACTTTTTCTTCATCATATCCAAATGTAACATGGTCAAATGTAACTTCACCCTTTATATCAGGTAAATCGACAACACCTTTCTCATCCTCTATTTCAGGCTTTGTATCTAAAATTTCAAATATTCTTTCCGCTCCTGCAATATTTGTTGTTATCTGATTATAGAAATTGCTTAAATTATTAATAGGCTGCCAAAACATATTAATATATGTTCCAAATGCCAAAAATGTACCTACAGAAATATTTTCATCTTTCAATACAACAATTCCTATAAAATATAATGCAACACATCCAAATCCCCATGAGAAATCAATAACAGAACCAAAACAGTCACTTAATCTTACAGCTGATCTGAATGATGATTTATGTTCATTTAGTAACTCATCAAATGTTTCTTCTGTTTCTTTTTCAGCAGTAAAACTATGAATTATTTTCATTCCCGACATATCTTCATGCAAAAACGCATTTAAATTAGAAGATTTTTTTCTAAAAGTCTGCCATCTTGGATGAGCCTTAACCTGTATCATTGTTATTGCAATTGCCATAAAAGGTGTACTTATAAGTGCTGCTACTGCAAGTTTTGGATTCTTAGAAAACATAATAATAACAACTGCACATACTGTAATAAAATCAGGTATTAATGTTGTTACACAATTTGACAACACATCTTTTAAGGAATTTATATCTCCGATAATTCTAGATAATATTTTTCCTGTAGGTCTGCTATCAAAGAACTTAAATCCAAGTTTTTGTATATGAGTATATAATTCCTGCCTAATTGTAAGTAAAATCTGATTACACATTTTAGCCATTATATACATTCTAAGTTTAATGGCAAATGTTGCAATTAAATTGATAATTAACGCTATAATTAATAATTTGTATAAGCCTATATAGTCTTTATTTCCAATATGATTATCTATTGCTGACTCAATTATTAGAGGGTTTATTAAACTTACAACTACACAATATCCCATAAGCATCAAAACTAACACTATTGTCCACTTGTATTTTAACAAATAAGAAAGCAATCTTTTAAGAGTTTGAATTTTACTTTTTTCTACGCTTTTTTCATCTTCTTTATATGAATTATAAGCCATTCACTTCACCCCCTTCTACATCACCATATTGAGATTGATATGTTTCATAATAAAGGCCATGTTTTTCTAACAACTGCTGATGCTTTCCTCTCTCAGCGATAATTCCATCTTTGAGAATTATAATTTCATCAGCATTTTTCACAGCACTAATTCTATGGGCTATTATAACCTTTGTAACACCATCTAATTTCCTTAATGCTTCCTGAATCTGTTGCTCTGTTTCCATATCCAGTGCTGATGTAGAATCATCTAATATCAGTATTGGATTTTTCTTTGCAAATGCTCTCGCTATGCTGATTCTCTGCTTCTGTCCTCCCGACAGTCCAACACCTCTTTCACCTATTACAGTTTTGTATTTATTTTTCATTTTAGTAGCAAATTCACTTACCTGTGCATTATTTGAAGCTATCTCTACTTCTTCCTCACTTATGTAGTCCTTTTTACCAAGTTTGATATTTTCAGCTATTGTGTCGGAAAATAAAAATACATCCTGCATAACCTGAGAAATACTTTCTCTTACCTGACTTAGTTTCATATCCCTTATGTCAACATCATCAAGACATATTTTTCCTTTATCAACATCATAAAATCTTGACATAAGATTAATTATTGTAGATTTTCCCGACCCGGTTTCTCCCATAATTCCAAGTGTTTCTCCAGGTTGTACTTCAAAAGAAACATCTCTTAATATATGTTTTCCTTCTTTTCCATATGCCACATGATCAAAAGTAATCTTACCCTTAACCTCATCAAGAATTATAGGATTTTCTTTTTCTTTGATTGTTGGTACTTCATTATAAATTTTCTTTAATTTTCTATTAGATGCAATTGCTGATGAGAAACTATTTGTAAGCCATCCAAGCATTTCCATCGGCCACACTATATTATTTGAATATTCTACCATTGCAGCCAATTGTCCCAAAGACATTCTTCCATCAATAACAATTTTCCCGCCTGCGAGTAATGTTAATAACGGTAAAATTTTTGTTACTACAGAAAAATAAGGATAATATTTTACAAATACTTTTGACTGCTTCATATTCAATTCATAATATCTGTTGTTATGATTCAGAAATTTTTCTATTTCATATTTTTCTCTGGCAAATGCCTTAACTGTTCTGACTCCTGCAAGATTTTCTTCCGCAACAGTATTTAACTCGGCATTTTCTTCGCTTATTTCCTCATACACTGCTCCTAGTTTTCTTTCCATAATTAAAGCAATACATCCACAAAAAATCATGGCTACTGTAGGTATAATCGCAAGTTTAACGTTTGTTGTATACATGCAAAATAATACTATTGATGTATGTATTACCACTTCAATCAACAGCATACTTACATAGCTTAATCCATCCCAGATTTTATCAACGTCATCCTTAATTCTTGACATCAATTCACCGGTATCCGTTCTATCAAAGAAATCCTGGCTCAATTTCTGTGTATGTATAAATAAATCTTTTCGCATAGAACTTGCTATATCAGAACCTAAGCAGTCAAATGTATATTCTTTTATATATTGAAATACCGCTCTTCCTACGCCTATTGCCAAAATTCCTGCAAGTAAATATTTTAATTTGCCTATCTGTCCACCTACAATAACATCATCAATAATATGTTTTGTAAGCTGCGGTGACATTAAATCAAGACTTACTGCAAGAATCATCGAGCCTATTGCCAAAATATATCTAAGTTTATTTTTCCATATATATGCAGATAATTTTTTCACTTCTCCTCCTTTTTATCAGTAGATCTTTTATGTAATTGCAACTCCTCTTTTATAATCATTTTAATGAAGTAAGATTATAAACTCTGAATGATATTGTACTCTTTAAAAATTTTAACGCTTCACAATATTTATGTTATCTTCTTCCGATACAGGAATCACAATGCACTTTTGTCCTTCAATTAATTGGGTTCTTATTTCATCTTTCTTATCACCTGAAACTCTTACAAAAATTTCATTATCATCTGTCTCCTGTGTTTCTTCTTCGTCATTGTTAATTGTGCTATTTGCAATAGTTTCATTTGCTTCTTCTAACTTTGCTGTAAGTTCTTCCACTTTTGCTGTAAGTTCAATCTTTTCCTTCTTCTCAGCACTTTGTTTCACAATTTTTTGGTCAACAATATTTTCTGCTTCAGGTAATTCTTCACCTAATGTATGCACAAATTCTTCCGCGATACTCTGCGCAACACTTCCCATTACGCCACTTTCAGTAATAACCTGCGCAACAACTTCTTCTGTTAATTTTTCTTCCGGTTTTTCTTCTATTACATCTGCCAAATTTTCATTAACTTTGATCAACACCTCTTTATGGTCATCTTCAGGTACATGCTCTAATAACAAATTATTAAAAATAACCTGTTTTTCTGCATTTGTATGTTTGCTTTCACATCCTAAAATATTATTTACCAATTCTTTATGTGGTTCTTTTGCATCCTTTGAATAGAACATAACATTATGTATATCCGTACTTCTATCTGTAAATGCCGGAAATAAAAATCCGCTTTCCGGAAGTCCGACAATCCATTCCCTGTCTACTGTTCCAATTCTATTCTCGTCTTTTCTGTATCCAAGTCCCGGTTTACTTAAAGCCACAGGACATATTGAGCATATGATATATTCAAATATCTCTTCTGACTCATCTAACTTATTATTGTCTGTTGTTTTTGTCATTACATCATAAACATCATGGAATAATAAAATTAGATAATTTCCTGTATGTTCATAATTTTCTATTACCATATCATAAAATGACTCAAGCATTTCTTCATTCTTTAACTGACTTGACTTAATTGCCATAAGACTTTGCTGATGTCCTCCCGGTTCCTCTTCAGCTAATGGAAATTCATATTCCATTAAATTATTGCCTATTGTACCTGACAATGTTTTCTTGGCAATCTCAAGGTATTTATAAAATTCTTCTTCCTCTAATCCCAAAAAGTTTTCATCTATATTTACAATTTTATTTTTTTCTCCATCCACATAGCATCCTGTCATTTTTGTAAATGTACAACCATCTTTTGTCATTCTTCTTTTTAATTCTAATATTCCTTTTTTATCCATCTCTCTATTACCATGTAATTACTAATTTTACTTACAGACAACTCCTTGTTTTATTTGTAGTTGTCTTTCCATTTAAATAATTACTATTCCTTTCTCTATTTTTGTTTTAAGTCCATCAATTAACATTGTTTCAAATTATTATACATTTTTATTTATAGTCTTTTTAACGTATAATTCATATGAACATGATATACATTATTTTTTCTTTACAACAAAACTGACAAAATAGCCAAAGGCTATTTCGTCAGTTTTGTTATAACCATTTCATATATTTCCTGACTTGCATCTTTCCATTTAGCACACATTTTCGCAGCGCTTTCTTTATTTGGTACAGTCAGATTTATTTCAATTAATGTGCTTGCATCTTCATTTACCTGACAATGCACAATATAATCTCCATCATTTACTCTGTAATAGTCAGAAACTGTTCCGACTTCATTTCTAAGTTCATACTTATTTGTTATCAAAAAAGTATCCATATCATCAATTATTGCATTAGGAATTTTATTTTCAAAAAATTTTAAACTTTCTCTTCCTTCTGATGTTAAATGATAATATGATGTATTTCTTACTGTATCCGAAAACACGAAATTATTTTCGCATAACTCATTTATCGATTCCTGTAATGAAAAGTAATTCGTATACTCATTTTCTAAGAAAAATTCTGAAATCTGTGAATTTGTTAACGGAAAATCAACCTTATTAAGCATGTATAAAATCATTAATTTATACAATGTAGCCGAATCCATTGCCATTTCTTATCTACTCCTTTGTAATCTGATCTATGATATCCCATATTTCATCTCTTCCCTGTTTTGTCTGAGCTGAAAAAGGAATAATAATTGTTCCCGGTTCCACGTTAAGTTTTTCCTTAATTATCTTTACATTTTTCTGAACCTGGCTTCTTTTTATTTTGTCCAGCTTTGTTGCAATAATAATCGGATAGAACCCATTTGCCAAGATCCATTCATACATTTCTACATCATTAGTTGACGGTGCATGTCTAATATCTACCAATAAGAACACACATTGTAACTGCTTAGAGTTTCTCAAATATCTTTCAATTAACTTTCCCCATTTTGCCTTAACTTCTTTTGATACACTTGCATATCCATATCCGGGCAAATCAACATAATATAATTCATCATTAATATTATAGAAATTAATTGTTTGTGTTTTTCCAGGCTGTGAAGATGTTCTAGCCAATGATTTTCTATTCATTAACGCATTTATCAATGATGATTTACCTACATTTGATTTACCGGCAAAAGCTATTTCAGGTTTATCATTGTCCGGAATTACGCTTGTAACTCCACAAACTTTTTCTAATTCTACACTCTTTATTATCATGTTGATTTACCTTTCTATTTATATGTCGTTATTATTTAACTAACGCCTGTTTCAATACTTCAGTCATTTCTGAAACATATACTATTTTTAGTCTATCAGTAATTTCAGTTGAGAATTCTTCTACGTCAGTTTTATTTTTCACCGGCACAAGTACTTTTTTCATTCCCGCATCTTTTGCTGCCAACAATTTTTCTTTAAGTCCACCTATAGGAAGAACCTTTCCTCTAAGAGTAACCTCACCTGTCATTGCTAAATATCTGTCTACAGGAATATTTGCAATGGCTGAAACTATTGCTGTTGACATAGTTATACCCGCTGATGGTCCATCTTTTGGAACTGCACCTTCCGGAATATGCATATGTATATCATTCTCTTTAAAGAATTTACTGTCAACGCCATATTCTTTGGCAACACTTTTTGCATAACTAAGCGCAATCTGTGCTGACTCTTTCATAACATCGCCTAGATTTCCGGTTAAAACCAGTATTCCTTTTCCAGGCATTGTATTTACTTCTATCTGTAATGTGTCTCCACCTACACTAGTCCATGCAAGTCCTCTAACAATTCCAATTTCATTCTTTTCATTTGCTTCATCCTGGCGGAATTTTTCTTTTCCTAAATATTTAGTAATATTTTTCGATGTTACTTTAATACTTTTCTTTTCTTTTCCAACTATTATCTTAGCTGCTTTTCTGCAAATTTTTGCAATTGTTCTGTCAAGACTTCTGACACCTGCTTCTTTTGTATAATATTTTATAATTTTATTTATTGCTTCATCAGATATTGTAAGTTGTGATCTTTTCAAACCATTTTGCTCTAATTCTTTCTGAATTAAATGCTCTTTAGCAATATGGAATTTTTCATTATCTGTATAACTTGATACTTCAACTATTTCCATTCTGTCTAAAAGCGGTCTTGGAACAGTTGACAAATCATTAGCTGTTGCAATAAACATTACTTTCGATAAATCCAAAGGCACTTCCAAATAATTGTCTCTGAATTTAGAATTTTGTTCTGAATCTAACACCTCTAACATTGCTGCTGCCGGATCACCATGAATACTTTGACCTAATTTGTCAATTTCATCAAGTAAAATAAGAGGATTAGCTGTATTTGCCTGTCTGATAGCAGTTGCAATTCTACCAGGCATAGCTCCAACATATGTTTTCCTGTGTCCTCTTATCTCAGACTCGTCTGTAACTCCTCCTAAACATATACGGACATATTTTTTATTTAATGCCTCTGCAATTGAGCGCGCAATTGATGTCTTACCTGTACCCGGAGGCCCTACTAAGCAAACAATTGGACTTTCGCCTTTATCTTTTGTTAAAACCCTTACAGATAGAAATTCGAGCATCCTTTCCTTTACATCTGTAAGTCCATAATGATCTCTGTCAAGAATATCCTGAGCATTCTGCAAGTCCGGATTTTCCTCAGTTGTATTGTTCCAAGGCATTTCAAGCATTGTGTCAATGTAAGTTCTTAACACATTAGCCTCTGCCGCATTTCCCATTGTGCCTTTATATCTTGAAAGTTCCTTTAAAAGCTGTTCCTTTACTTCTTTGTCAGCATTTAAACTATGTATTTTCTCTTCAAGCTCCTCGGCTTCTGACATAAAATCGTCACCAAGTTCCTCTCTGATAACCTGCATCTGTTCTCTCAAAATATGTTCACGCTGGTTCTTGTCAAGTCGCTGTTTAACCTTATCAATAATTCCTGTTCTAATAAGAGCAATCTCATTTTCTTCCTTAAGGAAAGAAATAATCGTTCCAAACTGGCTTACAACATCATCTTCTTCCAAAAATGTCTGCTTAAGCTGGTACTTTACTCTAACTCTCATAAGAAGCTGTCTCATTAAGTTCTTAAGACTGCTTATATGCATTAAACTTCTTAGTGCATTTGCACTTAATTCGTGAGTTATATCATTATAATCTCTTATTGTGTCCTTAAGTTCTCTGACAAAGGCCTCTTCTTCGATTTCTGACAAGTTGTTTTCTTTCTCTTCAAGTAAATCAATTTTTCCCTGAAAATAGCCCTCTTCAAAATTAAATGCCAAAATCTGACCTTTTGATTTGGCTTCTACCATTACTCTTACAATATTGTCCGGAAGCTTATTTAACTGCTTAATTACAACAACTGTACCAATATTATATATGCCGTCAAAACCCGGTGTTTCTTCCACCGGGTTTTTTTGTGTAACAACAAATAAGTTCTTTCCAGCCAACATGGCAGTTTCAGCTGCCTTAATTGATGACTTTCTGCTAATGTCAAAATGAACGGTAGTTCCCGGTAATACTGTCAATCCACGAAGTGGTATTACAGGAAGTTTTAATATATTTTCTGACATGTATACTCCTTAATTATGCTGTCTTGTCTTTATTTTTCTTAGCTTTCTTCTTGCCAATTACTGAATTATATACTAATTCAGGATCTGCAAGTCCGTTAATAACATCTTCATTAACAATACATTCCTTAATTGTTTCATCTGAAGGTGTTTCGTACATAATATCCATAACTGCATTTTCAAGTATGGCTCTAAGACCTCTGGCACCTGTTTTTCTTTCTACTGCTTTCTTTGCAATAGTATTAATTGCCTCGTCTGTAAACTTAAGTTCCACACCATCTAATTCAAACAACTTCTTGTACTGTTTAATTAATGCATTCTTTGGCTCTGTTAAAATTCTTTCCAATGCTTTTTCATCAAGGAAATCAAGTGAAACAGTTACAGGAACTCTACCTATAAATTCAGGAATCAAACCAAACTTAGTAAGATCCTCAGGCATAACCTGCTTAAATAATTCATCTTCACTCTTGTCTGTTTTCTCTATAATCTGAGAATTAAATCCAATTGAGCCCTTATCCAATCTACGTTCAATAATCTTTCCAAGACCATCAAAAGCACCGCCGCATATAAACAAAATATTAGTTGTATCAATAGGAATAAGTTCCTGCTGAGGATGTTTTCTTCCTCCCTGAGGTGGAACACTTGCCTCTGTTCCTTCTAATATTTTAAGTAATGCCTGCTGTACGCCTTCACCTGAAACGTCTCTTGTAATAGACACATTCTCAGATTTCTTAGTAATCTTGTCAATTTCATCAATATAAATAATTCCATGCTGCGCTCTTTCAATATCATAGTCAGCAGCCTGAATAAGTTTTAACAAAATGTTTTCAACGTCTTCACCTACATATCCTGCCTCTGTTAATGTTGTAGCATCCGCAATTGCAAAAGGTACATTTAAGATTTTTGCCAATGTCTGTGCAAGATAAGTCTTACCTGAACCTGTAGGTCCTAATAACAAAATATTAGATTTCTGTAATTCAACATCTAAATCTTTTCCTGCCAAAACTCTCTTATAATGATTATACACTGCTACCGAAAGTACCTTCTTTGCAGCATCCTGACCAATAACATACTGATCCAAAAACTCTTTAATTTCCTTTGGCTTAAGTAAATTAATCTCTTCTTCTTCTGCTACATTGTTTCTGTCGCCATAAACTTCTTCTTCAATAATTCCTGCGCATATTTCAACACACTCATCACAAATAAAAGCTCCGTCAGGACCGGCAATCAGTCTTCTTACCTGGTCTTCTGTCTTTCCACAAAAAGAACAGCTAAACTTTTCTTTATTAATATTTGCCATAAATACCCCTTAACTTTTTATATAAAATTATTTAATAAAAAACATTTCTTTTATTTTTATTAAATAAAAGGACAATAAGACACCACAAATGCGGTGCCTTATCTTCTGGAAAATTATTTTATCTGTCCTTAATTACTTCGTCAATTAATCCATATTCCTTTGCTTCATCTGCTGATAACCAGTTATCTCTGTCAGTGTCTTTTTCTACTTCCTCAACCGGTTTTCCTGCATTATCTGCAAGAATCTGATTTAATTTCTTCTTTGTCTTTAAGATGTGCTCTGCTGCAATCTGAATTTCAGTTGCCTGTCCCTGAGCGCCACCTAATGGCTGATGAATCATAACTTCTGCATTAGGTAATGCGTATCTTTTTCCTTTTGCACCGCTTGATAAAAGGAATGCACCCATGCTGGCAGCCATTCCGATACAAGTTGTTGACACATCACACTTTACATAGTTCATTGTATCATAAATTGCCATACCTGCTGTAACTGATCCTCCAGGACTGTTGATATACATATGTATATCCTTCCCCGGATCCTCAGATTCAAGGAATAACAACTGTGCTACAACTGTACTTGCAACTGCATCATTAATCTCTTCACCTAAAAATATAATTCTGTCTTTTAATAATCTTGAATAAATGTCGTATGAACGTTCTCCTCTTGAATTCTGTTCAATGACATAAGGTACTAATGCCATATTCAATACCTCCTAATATAACTTAAAACTATTTTGCTTTAGAAGTTACAAACTTAGCAGCCTTTTTTAAGCAAATGTCATTTCTAAGGTTCTTCTTATCATCGTCTGACAATAACTCTGCAACCTTTTCTTTTTCCATCTGATATCTTGTCGCCATATCTTCTAATTCTTTTTCGAATTCTTCATCTGTAGCTTCAATCTTTTCAGCCTTAACTACTTCTTCAAGAACTAAGCTTGATTCGATTCTAGCCTTAGCCTGTGGCTTAACCTGTTCTAATAACTGTTCTACAGTTGAACCTGTAAACTGCATATACTGGTCAAATGAAATACCCTGCATAGCAATGTTCTGAGCAAATTCTTCAACCATCTGCTGAGCCTGTGCTTCGATCATCTTTTCAGGAATGTCCATTTCTGAATTCTTAACGATTTCTTCGATTACTTTGCTTTCTTTTTCTGCTGCTGCAGCTTCCTTCTTCTTAGCTACAAGATCTTTCTTAATGTCAGCCTTGTATTCAGCTAATGTATCAAATTCTGAAACTTCCTGAGCAAATTCATCATCTACCTTTGGATATTCCTTAACTTTGATTTCCTTAATTGTTACTTTGAACATTGCTGGCTTTCCTGCAAGTTCTTTTGCCTGATATTCCTCAGGGAATGTAACGTTAACTTCAACTTCTTCTCCAACCTTCTTACCAACAAGCTGGTCTTCAAATGTATCAATAAATGAATGTGATCCAATTGTTAATGGATAATCTTCTCCCTTTCCACCTTCAAATGCAACACCATCTACGAAACCTTCGAAATCGATAGTTGCCTGATCACCTTCTTCAATAGCCTTATCATCTGCTGCTACAAGTCTTGCATTCTGTTCTTTAATCTTATCAAGTTCTGCGTTAACTTCTTTAGCTGTTACTTTTGTATCTGCCTTTTCAACCTTGATTCCTTTATATTCGCCAAGCTTAACTTCAGGCTTTAATGTTACTTCTGCTTCAAAAACAAATGGTTTGCCTTTTTCAATCTGTGTAACACTGATTTCAGGACGAGCAACGATTTCTAATTCACTTTCAGCTGCTGCATTAGCATAAGCTTCCGGAATTAAGTCATTTGCTGCTTCTTCGTAAAATACGCCTGCACCATACATCTTTTCGATCATAGCATAAGGAACTTTACCTTTTCTGAATCCAGGAACATTAAATTTGTTCTTGTTCTTCTGGTAAGCTTTCTGAATAGCCTTATCTAATTCTTCAGCTGGTACTTCAATTGTAAGCTTTGCTGTGTTATTTTCTAACTTTTCTACCTGTAAACTCATTCTAATATTTCCTCCTTAATATACAAACGGGTCTGAGTTAAGCCCATTTAATTCACTCTGCTTTGTACGTCAGGGCATAGTACCCCCCTATGACGCAGTAAATAATTATAACACGAATAATTTATATTGTCACTATTTTTCTTAAAACTATTTCACTCCATCATATTGTATAGCCTTTGCGACTTCACCTGCTGTTTCTTCATCAACTAAATAACTAATAATTTCAAGTCCCATTTCAAGGGCAATGCCAAGTCCTTTACCTGTTATGAAATTGCCATCTCTTACTACTCCACCGCCATAGTTATTACATTCCATCTGATCCTCAAAAGAAGGATAGCTTGTAGCATTCTTATCTTTAAGCAAACCTAAATTACTAAAAACTGTAGGTGCCGCACAAATAGCTGCAAGTAATTTTCCCTGATTGTTATATTCTACTATCTCATCAGCAAGCTTTTCACATGCTCCTAAATTAGTAGTTCCAGGCATCCCACCTGGAAGGAAAATGCAATCTCCACTACTAAAGTCTATTTCATTAATATTTTTGTCAGCATACAATTTAATGTTATGTGAGCTTTTCACCAGTAACTCATCCTTAATTGAAACTGTAACCACATTCAGCTTCTTAGTTCTTCTTAAAAGGTCAATTACCATTAAAGCTTCCACTTCTTCCATTCCATCTGCAAGAAACGCATAAACTGTCTTCATTTTTTGCCTCCTTATACAATTACAAAACTAATGATAATTATAACATAGGTCCATATTATGTCCAAGTTGTAAAAATTTTTTTATTTATTTATAAGTTGTATGTTGCAATCACAGTAAAACCACTCTAAAATGATTATTATAGTAACTGAATAAACTTTTTTAGATAATAAAAACTATTATCTGCTATTTAAGAAAGGACTGATTATCTTATGGAAATTGAAAGAAAATACATTCCAAAGACTCTGCCTGAAAACCTTGCCCAGTACAAGCATCACAAGATTGAACAGGCATACCTTAACACCGCTCCTGTCGTTCGAATCAGGAAGCAAGATAATGAATACTTTCTCACATACAAAGGTGGGGGAATGATGGCACGGGAAGAATACAATTTGCCATTAAACGAAAAAAGTTACAATCATCTTTTAACAAAAGCTGACGGAAACATCATTACAAAAACACGATATTATATTCCAATTCACAATGGCCTTACCGCTGAACTTGACATTTTCGAAGGTAAGTTTACAAATATGACTCTTGTGGAAGTTGAGTTTTCCTCAATTGATGAAGCCAATAGCTTTAATCCGCCTGAATGGTTTGGAAAAGATGTTACACATGACGGACGTTTTCATAACAGTTATCTAAGCCAGATTGACTGCTGTCTTGGAAAGTAAATTATTATGCAAAATCAATAAGGGCTATTAAAAGTTAAATGAACTTTTAATAGCCTAAAAAAGTACTTGATTTTATATTGGTCTTTTGGTAATATATGACGGTAGCGTTTTCGAGACGCCCACGCGGGTGTGGCGGAATTGGCAGACGCGCTAGATTTAGGTTCTAGTGTCCCCGACGTGCAGGTTCAAGTCCTGTCACCCGCAGTAGTTTTTAAAAAGTCGAATCTTGTTAAGGATTCGGCTTTTTTGTTGTATTTTTCTCTCCCATAGCACAGCCTTATATAATTTCACCTAATCAAAAGCCATCCCCCTGCCATTCTAAAAGCCTTCCTAATTTCTCTATAATCTAATTTGTTCATTTCAACAACTCTCTACATAAAAACTGCCCCACAGAAGTTTAATCTCACTTCCATAGGGCAATTACCTTTACGTCTTTTCCCGGCTCTTTACTCACTTCTCTCTTTCAACTTATCCACGCACTCCACAACCATATTTTTTGCTGTATCAAAATCTGTCTTTCCTGTATTAATACAAATGTCATATCCACGTGAATCGCCCCATTTATTTCTGCAATAAAAATTATGATATGTCTTTCTAATTTTATCCATTCGCTTCATCTTGTTTATTGCCTGCTTTCTGTCTAAGCCTTCCCTGTCCATAACTCTTGCTATTTTACTTTCACGGTCACCTGTTATAAAAACACTTACAAGATTAGGATTGTAAGCTAGAATCTCATCTGCACATCTTCCAACAATTACAAAAGACTCTTCTGCATCAGCCTTGTTCTTAATAAACTCAAACTGCTTCATTGCAATCTCCTGCTCTATTGGAATATTTCCGCCTGCATATGGCAATGGCATAAATCCGAAGTTTACAGGCTTTTCATCGTATTTCTCCAACGCCTTCTCACTATATCCTTCCTTTCTTGCCATCTCCTCCAATAATTCCTTGTTAAAAATTGGAATGTCATAATGCTCTGCTATTTTCTGAGCCACAATATGTCCTCCGCTGCCGAATTCTCTACCTACAGAAATTATAATTTGTTTCATAATCGTGCCCTCCTCGTCCAAATATCTTACGTAAATTATACCATATTTAGACGAAAAAAAAAGATGTAAGAAAAATCTTACATCTTTCAGTGAGCCACTGGGGAATCGAACCCCAGACAACTTGATTAAAAGTCAAGTGCTCTACCATCTGAGCTAGTGGCCCATAATTATATGAGTTATTTATTTGCTAACCCTAGCTGGGCTAGCTGGATTCGAACCAGCGAATGCAGGAGTCAAAGTCCTGTGCCTTACCGCTTGGCGATAGCCCATTGTGTAAGGTGGCTAGAGGGATTCGAACCCTCGGCCTCCAGAGCCACAATCTGGCGCGCTAACCAACTGCGCTATAGCCACCACAGCATCTGGCTTCTTTCCAGAACAATGTGCCCGAAGGGATTCGAACCCCCGACCCACGGCTTAGAAGGCCGTTGCTCT
>ERZ773208.1608-NODE-1608-length-17301-cov-3.949612_pt1 | contig 17301 bp, 14 predicted proteins | sample MGYA00581006_ERZ773208 | MGnify/ENA primary metagenome ERZ773208 (study PRJEB29015, sample SAMEA2737793) | human gut metagenome | biome: human gut; feature: human-associated habitat; material: faeces | place: China | collected 2012 ... | reverse complement strand
GTCCGGGGCGGGCAGTCCTTTCTGCGTGGATTTTAGAACAACTATTTCACTAACTTTCAATTTACATACTTTTAATACACACGGATAATGCCGGAGATCTCCCTCACGACGGACATTCCCTCCATGATACGGATGGCGTCATTAAAATGTCTCTCTTTTACGAGATCGGTGATGACCACGATCTCGGCAATGCCATCGTGGCTGCGCTTCTGTACCATCTGGGCGATGCTGACATCGTTGTTGCCAAGGACTCCTGCGATATTTGCCAGGGCTCCGGCACGATTCTCCACCTGTAAGCGTAGGAAGAATCGGCTCTTCGTATCCTCTACATCCAGTACAGGAAGCTTCTTATGGCTGTCGCTGCCGATCTTGCCGCAGCTTCCATGGATAATATTACGCATCACATCAATGACATCTCCCAGTACCGCACTGGCGGTAGGCATCTGTCCGGCGCCACGTCCCATGAACATGGCATCATCACAAGCCTGCCCATGAACAAATACGGCATTGAAGGAATCTCTGACCGTGGCAAGAGGATGGCTGTCCGGGATCAATGTGGGATGTACTTTTACTTCAATTCCTTTACCTGTAAGCTTTGTAATACCCAACAGTTTAATCACATAGCCGAATTCTTTTGCATACCGGATATCCTCTGCTGTAATCTTCGTGATGCCTTCCGTATAAACCTGAGGGAACGTCACGCGGGAGCTGAAAGCGATGGATGCCATAATGGCGATCTTGCGTCCCGCATCATAGCCTTCCACGTCCGCTGTGGGATCTGCTTCCGCATAGCCCAGTCTCGTAGCCATATCCAGAGCTTCCTGATAGCCCATACCTTCCTCGGACATTTTGGTCAAAATATAGTTTGTCGTACCGTTGACGATTCCCATGATCTCCGTCAATTGACTTCCCGCCAGACTCTGACGCAAAGGTCGGATAATGGGAATGGCTCCTGCTACAGCTGCCTCGAACTGTAAGTCACATTTATTCTCCGTGGCAACCTCAAACAGCGGATCCCCATACTCCGCCAGCAGATCCTTGTTGGCGGTGACCACCTGCTTTCCGGCCTTCATGGCTTCTTCCACATAAGTTCTGGCCGGTTCTATACCACCCATGACTTCAATAACGATCTGGATTTCAGGGTCTTCCAGAATTTCCTGCCAGCTATCTGTGAACAACTCCTGGGGGATTCCTTCTCTTACCTTTCCGGGATTGCGCACCAGAATCTTTTTAATCTCCAGATGTGCTCCTGTCTTCAGGCAGATATCCTCTTCCTGCATCCCTGCCAGCTTGTACACACCGCTTCCCACGGTTCCTGCTCCCAATAATGCTGCATATATCTTACGGTTCTCACCCATGATTTCTCCTCTCATTGTGCCGTAACACCTGACGATTTCTTCTGTTTCCAAATATCTTTCTGTATCTTTGCAATTTCCAAAAATAACTATGTCTCATTATAACAAAAAACATTTATAACGCAACAAAAACCGTCCTTATCAGACGGTTTTGTCAATTTTTTATATCGAAACAGCTATTCTTATTTCAGTGCGCTTACCCCAGTGCCTTCTCCAATTCCTCAATCACGATCTTCAATGCTTTGATTCTGGCATATTTTTTATCTACGGATTCCAGAATGTGCCAGGGAGCATATTCCGTGCTGGTCTTTTGGAGCATTTCGTTCACAGCGTCTTCGTACTGGTCCCATTTGTCGCGGTTACGCCAGTCTTCGTCCGTGATCTTCCACTGCTTCTCCGGGGTATTCTGCCGCTCTGTGAAACGTTCCAGTTGGGTATCCTTGTCGATCTGCACCCAGAACTTGATGATCACCGCGCCCCACTGGGACAATTCCTTCTCGAACTCGTTGATCTCGTTATAAGCCCGTTGCCAGTCGTTGGTACTACAGAAGCCTTCCAGCCGTTCTACCATGACGCGACCGTACCAGGTACGGTCAAAAATGGCAATATGTCCGGTCTTAGGAAGTCTCGTCCAGAATCGCCAGAGATAATGTCTCGCTTTCTCGTGGGGTTCCGGGCTGGCGATGGGGTGTACCTCGTATCCTCTGGGATCCAGTGCTCCCGCGATCCGCTTGATATTGCCGCCCTTGCCTGCGGCATCCCAGCCTTCGTAGGCGATGACTACCGGAATCTTTTTCCGATACAGGCGGTAATGCAGGGCATTCAGCTTCTTCTGCAGATGACGCAGTTCTTTCTTGTATTCTTCCTCGGAGATTTCCTTGTCCAGTTCCACCTCGGACAGCTTCGGCATCTTCACCAGCGGGAATACATTCTGCAAAATGGGCACAGCAAGGCTCTCATTCTGCATGGCTACATGGATACCGCTGCATAATGTCTCCAGCACTTGCAATTCCGCCCACTTTTTGTCTCCGGAATCTATGATGTACCAAGGAGCTACGGAAGCGTTCGTATCTGTGAGGTATTTGTCGAAGACTTCCTCACATTTGTCATAATGCTTGTTCTGCCACCAGTCGTTCTCGCCCACACGCCATGCGGTATCTTTGCTGGCTTCCAGCTCCTCCAGACGCTTTTTCTGTTCCTTTTTCCCGATCTGGAAAAAGAGCTTCAGCACCAGATAACCGTTGTCCGTCAGCTGTCTTTCAAAGCGTTTAATGCTCTCAATGCGCTCCGCATACTGCTTATCCGACAGTTCGCCCCGAAGTCTTCCCTTCGTCACCTCATCCATCCAGCCGGAATCCAGGAACTCGAACTTGCCGGCTTCCGGAATTTTTACAAAGTACCGATACAGGAAAGGCTTCCGCTTCTCTTCCTCCGTCGGTGCGGACATGGAAGCCACCTTGAAGAATCTGGGATCGATATTTTTAATAATTCCACCGATGGTACTGCCCTTGCCTGCCGCACCCCAGCCCTCGATCAGCACCAGCACCGGGAGCTTATGCTCCTTGATCTGCATCTGGAGTCTTAAAAGCTCCTCCTGCGCTGCATCCAGTCGTTTGTCCAGTTCCTCTTTGTCCGGCTTTGCCGCCGGGATCCACTGTTTCAGCATACTGTAACCACCCTTTCCAGAAATTCTCATTGTACAAAACTTACATAAGTCTAGTGTATACCATTTTTGAAAAATATAAAAGCAATTGGGAAATTTATTTACAGATATTATTTTTCCATCCGTTCTCTGATATTATTGTAGATTTCACGGGTCTGCGCATCATCATCACCGTTTAGAATAACGGTGCTCCCCTCTACTTCCATGACTACATAAGTATCACAGTCGTTATGAGTATAGCGGATGTAATCTGCGTGGATTTCATCGCGAAAATGTCCCATGGAATATTTCAGGTTGCCAAAACCGTTTGTCCGGATTGTATTCGTATCCCGGAACATATTCTCTTCGTAAGCAATGCTTTCGATAGCGTCATATTTCACTGTGTAATCCTGCCAGCCCTCCGCCTGAACAGTAAATTCATTTTCTCCGTAACAGATCTCGATTTTTCCCGTATATAACGTCCATACCGTAAATAGCACACACGCGAGCATTATAAAGACATAGACCGCAACCACTTTATGGTTGTAGTGTACTGCCAGCCCTTTTCCGGTGCGCAACTTCTTTCTATAATAGAGATAAGAATACAGGATGCTGCCAAAAGCTGCTGCCGTGATAGCGACAATAAACAGAAATAATGCAGCCATGCTGTCACTGAACAGTCCACAGCTCATACTCAACAGTCCTGCTGCCACCCATATTTTTCCACTGAAGCGGTGCGTGGCATTCCAGTTCTCCTCATCCTGCAATGCCCATACGACGCGGATACCGATGGTGCGGTTCGGTTTCACCTTGGGCAGATAATTGCCCACAATAACAAATAGCAATCCCATTCCGACATACAAAATTACCATGAGCAGATTCTCTTTCCTTACACCCATATCAATCCATCTGGCGATACCGTTATAGAGCAATGTCATTCCCGGCACGATCCACGTAACCATTCTTATGACCTTGTCACTCTGCTGCCTGTTTCTGTTGTCGTAAAAAGTTACTGCCATTGCTACCACATAAGTCACTGCAAAAATGCCGTTTACCCACAGACTGTTCTCACAGGTATATCCCAATATCATTCCCATGCACATAACAAATGCCGAGCAGATCAGCCTGCCTTTATTTTTCTGTATCATTTCCTTCATGATCCGATGCTCCTTTCAAATCTGTGATCCATAACATGATTTCTTCCAGCACGGAAGCATTCAGTTCATAATAAATAAACTTTCCTTCCCGCTTGTCCCGGATCAGATCTGCCTCCTTTAGCACCGACAAATGCCTCGATATGGAAGCCCCCGTCACCGGAAAATGTTCGCAGATCTCTCCTGCCGACAATCGACCGTTTTTCAGAAGATTTAGTATTTCACGCCTTATAGGATCTGCCAACGCTTTCAATGTATCCTGTATTCCCAAAAATGAATCACATCCTTTCATCCAATCGTTTAACATTTAACCTAATTGTTAAACATATTGTATCATGTGGATTATTTAATGTCAACAGCTTCACAGATCAAGGTAGATACTTATTCCTGCGTATGGATACATCTGTACATAAAAATCCCTCCGTCTTATGACGAAGGGATCTCATTCTTCTCTATACTTCCACACCATCTTCCGGCAGTCCCTTTAAGAACGCCACAGCCACCGGCAATGACAAAACCGCAGCTAAAATATCGGACACCGGCTGTGACCACTGGATGCCCCGAATTCCCCAGAACGCTGTCAGGATCAGCAGTGCCGGAATGTAGATGGTGCCACTTCGGAAGGAGGCTAAGATCGTCGCCCTGCCGCCCTTTCCAATGGACTGAAACAGCATGTTGCCGCAGATGCATACCGGAATAAACGGAAGCGTCAGGCACTGGATCTGCAACGCATAAAAAGCGATCTCATAAGCGTCCATATCCGTAAGGAATTGCAGCAACAGCTCTCTGCGGAACACATACACCACACCTGCGAACACTGCCATGGTTACCAGGCTGGCACACAGGGTGAACCAGAATGCTTTCCTTACACGGGAATACTTCTTTGCCCCATAATTGAAGGAGGATACCGGCTGGAAGCCCTGACCGATACCCAGTGCCACACTGAATACGAAATTGAAAATACGGGATACCACGCTCATAGCTGCAATGGCAATATCCCCGTAGACTGCCGCCTGTGCATTCAGCATCATGGTGGACACGCTGGCCAGTCCCTGTCGCATCATACTGGGGAAGCCTGCTGTAAGAATGTTCTTATGTACGGCAAATTCCCAGGTAAAATATTTCGGTGCCAGGCTGCTCTGGGTCTTTCCACGTAGGAAAAAGAATAACAGGATTCCAAAGGATACGTACTGGGAGATCATAGTGGAAAGTGCCGCTCCCCGGATACCAAGATTTAACCCCCACATAAGAATGGCATCTCCCGCCATATTTAAGATACCGCCGGAGACCAGTCCTACCATCGCCAGATTGGCATAGCCTTCATACCGGAGCACATTGTTCATCACACAGCTGGATGCCATTGCCGGTGCCGACACCAAAATATAGAAAGCATAGATTCTCGCATAGGGAAGGATGGTCTCCGTACTTCCAAGCAATCTGCACAATCCGTTCAGATCCACAATACCGATCACTGCGATCAACACTCCGGCTCCCACCGCCAAATAAAATCCCGTTGCGGAAAAAGCTTTCGCCCGCTCCTTTTCATGAGCTCCTAACAACCGGCTGATATTGCTTCCGGCGCCATGACCGAACATGAATCCGAACGCCTGAATAATTGCCATCAAGCCAAACACCACGCCTACCGCTCCGGTAGCACTGGTGCCTAACTGGCTTACGAACCAGGTATCCACCATATTATACAGATTCGTGATCAGCATACTGATGGTAGTCGGCAGTCCCAGTTCCAGGACCAACCGTGCTACCGGTTCCTCGGTGAGCCGTTTATATTGTTTCTCCTCTTTTGACAATGTTGTATCACTCATATCACATAACTCCTATATCATTACCACAGTTTCCATTCGGTTCTCTCTATGGTTTTACACTATTCTATGCCACAGTAATCCGCAGGCTGCTTCTGCCTGGTTTGAAATCATAATCCGTACCCATTCATCGTATCGCCAAAATAGCGTCTGCCCTACCGGCACGACGCTATTATAGAAGATTCTTTTAAAAAATGTAAGCTCTTTCAAAATTTTTTCCTGAAATTTAATAATTGACCTTTTACAGTTTCTCACTGAAATAGCTCTTATAGCCCTCCCCGAAGATCTCCGTGGCACTGGTGACGATCATAAATGCCAGGGGATCCTCTTCCTTTACGATCTCCTCTGCCTTGGGAGAAATGTTTTTCTTCATGGCGCACATGATGACGCTCTTCTCCTTGCCGCTGTAAGCACCACTGCCCTGTACATAAGTCACACCAATGTCCAGCTCCTCCAACAATCTCCCTGCGATTTTTTCCGCATGGTCGCTGATAATATAGATCAGCTTCGCCTCATCACGGCCGTACAATACCACATCCAGCACCACTGATGTGATAATGACCACGATACCGGCATACAGTGCCTTGTCAACATTCCGGAATACAAATGCCGATGCTATGACGATAACCACATCTGTCAGGAAAAACAATGCTCCCGTCTTGAGGTACGGGAACTTCAACCGCAGTAATTTGATAATAATATCTGTTCCTCCCGTAGTGGATCCGGCCTTGAACACCCAGCCCATAGATACTGCCATCAGGGCACTTCCGGCCAGAGAGGCAAGTAATGGATCTGTGGTCACTGCTCCTACCGGTGTCAGCAGGTTTGTAAACAGTGAGGTCATTGCCGTACAATAAATCGTAGACAAAATAAACCGCAATCCAAATTTCCAGATACCGATCAGCAGGATCGGTATGTTGATGAGTAACATCCAGGTACCTGTCTCAATTCCGAATAAACGGTTTAAAATAATGGCAATACCGGTGATACCCCCGGGTGCCAGGGAGTTCGGATCCAAAAACATGCTGACGGATACCGCATAGATGAAAGAAGCCACCGTGATCATTACATAATCCCAGAACATCTGCAGTGGTGTCTTTTTATCCAGTCTCTGTATTTCCAGTTCTTTTTCAGTCTTTTTCGCCATAGCTCTCTCCATTTCCACACATAAAAGCCGCATACCTATAATATGCGGCTTTTATCAGTGATGCATTCACTTCTTTTCTAAGAAACTATGCAGCGACATCTGCATGACTCTGCACAATTATATATTTGCTCTGACCACCTTGGGCTGATAGCCTTCTTTTTCCAGAGCGGCAATGATCTCTTTCTTATGCTCGGTACCGAAAGCTTCCAGTGTGATACGCAGTTCCACGGCAGCACTACGGTTGATGGATACAAACTGGTTATGCTCCAGCTTGATAACATTACCGTTAACACCGGCAATGATACCGGATACTCTGCACAGCTCACCGGGCTTGTCGGGAAGCAATACGGATACAGTGAAGATACGGTCTCTTAAGATCAGACCCTGCTGTACTACGGAGGACATGGTGATGACATCCATATTACCGCCGCTTAAGATAGATACAATACGCTTATCCTTCACATTTAACTGCTTTAAGGCTGCCACGGTCAGCAGTCCGGAATTCTCCACGATCATCTTGTGGTTCTCCACCATATCCAGGAAGGCTACTACCAGATCCTCATCCTCCACAGTGATCACATCGTCCAGATTCTTCTGTAAGTACGGGAAGATCTTGCTGCCAGGAGTCTTTACCGCGGTACCGTCTGCGATAGTGTTGACCTTGGGCAATGTGGTAACCTTGCCGTTCTTTAAGGATACCTGCATGCAGTTAGCTCCCGCAGGTTCCACACCGATGACCTTGATCTTCGGGTTCAGCAGTTTTGCCAGTGTGGAGACACCGGTTGCCAGTCCGCCGCCACCGATAGGAACTAAAATGTAGTCTACCAGGGGAAGCTCTTTGAAGATCTCCATGGCAATGGTACCCTGACCGGTTGCCACAGTCAGATCATCAAACGGATGAATGAAGGTATATCCGTGCTCTTCTGCCAGTTCATATGCTTTTGCACATGCCTCATCATAGACATCACCGTGCAGTACTACCTCTGCACCGTACCCTCTGGTACGGTTTACCTTGATCAGAGGTGTGGTGGTGGGCATTACGATAGTGGCCTTGCTGCCGTAGCATTTTGCTGCATAAGCAACGCCCTGGGCATGGTTGCCTGCTGATGCGGTGATCAGTCCCTTAGCACGCTCTTCATCCGTCAGCGTGCTCATTTTGTAATAAGCGCCTCTTAACTTGTAGGCTCCGGTAAACTGTAAGTTCTCGGGCTTTAAGTATACACGGTTGCCGGTCTGGGCGCTGAAATAATCACTGTATACCAGCTTGGTCTCTAACGTTACCTTTTTTACGATTTCACTTGCTTCTTCAAATTTCTCTAAAGTCAACATTTCTTCCTGCATTTTTCTTCCCATGCCTTTCTGTCACACTTTCCTTGGTCTGTCGGTTATTCCTCCTGCGTATCCGTCTGTTGCTCGTTCTCGGGCAGATGCAGTTCTCCGATATCCTCCATATTCACATCAAACAATGCGTTTACAAATTCCTCAGAATTGAATTTCTGGAGATCCTCAATGGTCTCCCCCACACCGATGTATTTTACCGGAACCTTCAGTTCAGACTGGATTGCCACCGCAATACCACCCTTCGCCGTTCCGTCCATCTTCGTCAGAATGATGCCTGTGAGATCTGCCACCTCACCGAATTCTCTCGCCTGTACCAGCGCATTCTGTCCGGTGGTACCATCCAATACGATCAGGTTCTCTCTGTGGGCATTCGGGAACTCCTTGTCAATGATGCGGTTCATCTTGCGAAGTTCTTCCATCAGGTTCTTTTTATTATGCAGTCTGCCGGCGGTATCAATGAGAAGCACATCCACGCCTCTTGCTTTCGCTGCATTCACGGCATCAAACACCACACTGGCGGGATCCGCGCCCTCTTTTCCGCCGATCATGGGCACATCCGCTCTGGATGCCCATTCTGCCAGCTGATCTCCCGCTGCGGCACGGAAAGTATCCGCTGCGGCGATAAGGACTTTTCTGCCCTCATCCTTTAATTTACCTGCCAGTTTACCCACGGAAGTGGTCTTACCCACACCGTTGACACCAATGACCATGATCACGGACTGTTCCTTCTCAAAATCATAGGCAGTCTCATCCACCTGCATCTGCTCCTTAATACTTTCGATCAGAAGCTGTTTGCATTCGGAAGGCTCCTTGATATGCTTTTCTTTTACCTGCTGCTTTAATCTCTCCACAATGGCAGTGGTGGCATTGACACCGATATCTCCCATAATGAGGATTTCTTCCAGTTCTTCGTAGAAATCATCATCAATGGCGGAAAAACCGCTGAAGACCGAATCGATTCCCCGGACAATGTTATCACGGGTCTTGGTCAGTCCTTCTTTCAGCCTCGCAAAAAAGCCTTTCTTTTCCTCACTCATCCCATTTCCTCCAATCAGCATTCTATCCAGAAAAACGCTTGCGTTTTTCTTGTATGAAACTTAGAACTTCTTCACGATTTTCATACTAATCGTCCAGGTCCTTGTCAATGAGGTTGACGCTGACTAAGGTAGATACGCCCTTCTCCTGCATGGTGATACCATACAATCTATCCACCTGCTCCATAGTGCCTCGTCTGTGGGTAATGACAATGAACTGGGTGTTCTTGGTCAGCTTATGTAAATACTTTGCAAAACGTCCTACATTGGAATCATCCAGTGCGGCCTCGATCTCGTCTAACAGACAGAACGGGGACGGCTTCAGGTTCTGAATTGCGAACAGTAGGGATATGGCGGATAAAGCCTTCTCTCCACCGGAGAGCTGCATCATATTCTGAAGCTTTTTTCCGGGGGGCTGTGCGATGATGCGGATGCCTGCCTCCAGAATGTCCTCATCCTCCATCAGTTCCAGTGTTCCCTTACCACCACCGAAGAGTTCCTTGAATACCTTATCGAACTCTCTGCTGATCTCTGCGAATTTCTCCGTGAACTGTTTGCGCATGGCGGTATCCAGTTCTTCGATGATGCCTTCCAGCGTCTTCTCCGCCTCTACCAGATCATCATGCTGGGTCTTCATGAAAGTATAGCGCTCCATCAGGTTCTTGTAATCCTCAATAGCGTTGACATTGACATTGCCAAGCTTACGGATCTCATCCTTCAGACCGCTGATCTCTCGTTTCATAACAGGCAGATCATTCATCTCTTCGTTGCGGAGTCCTGCCGCATCGCTTAAGGTGATCTCATACTCATCCCACATGTAATTGATCTGACCTTCGATGCCGTCCTCCAGCTTTTTCTTCTGTTCGCCCAGACGATAGACTTCCTTATCCAGAGCATTCATACGCTCGGACATTTCCTCTCTGCTGCGGAAGAAATCTTTCTGTTTTGCAGACAGTTCTTCCTTTTTCGCAAGGTCTTCGTCCAGCTTCTTCCTGGAAGCATCCTGATTCTCATGAGAAGCAGCAATGGTCTTCTCAATCTCCAGGATATTGTTCTTCTTGCGTTCCACTTCCTGCGCATTTTCCGTCAGAGCTTCTAAAATCTCTTTAAGCTCTGCCTGTGCACGTTCCAGCTCGCCGCCTATACGATCCACATTTGCCTGCTTGTAATCCAGCGCCTGACGCATCTTCTCGACTTTTACTTCCCATTCTCCTGCGTGGGCGGAAGCTTCACTCTCTTCCAGTCTGCAGCTCTCCAATTCTTTCTGAAAGCCCAGGATCTGTTCCTGCGTCGTCTTCTCCAACTCTTCGCTGGCAGCCAGTTCCTGCGTAATGGATTCCTTGCCGGAACGGATCTCGAAGATCCTGGTCTCGATCTCCTGCTCCTCCAGCTTCAGAGACTGTGCACTCTCTGCCTCTTCTTCCATACGCTCTCTTGCCTGGGAGATGTTCAATCTTGCGGTATTCTGCTCAATGGACTTGCGCTGCATCTCGGTCTTCAGTGCTTCCAGATCCATACGAAGTTTATTTCTCTTACTCTTGGTGTCTTCGATCTTCTGATTGTAAGTCGTGATATCCTCAGAAAGCTTTTTCACCTTTTTCTCCAGTTCGTCCATCTCACGACGTCTTCCCAGGAGATTGCTGTTGTTTTTAAAAGCACCGCCGCTGATGGCACCACCGGGAACTAAGAGTTCACCTTCCAAAGTGACCATGCGGATGCCGTAATCGAATTTTCTTGCGATCTTCACGGCATTGTCCACATTGTCTACCACAACGATACGTCCCAGCATAGCCTTCGCCACATTGCGGTATTCTTCTTCTGTGCCTACCAGTTCGTCTGCCATACCGATGACACCTTTTTCCTTAAGTGCCTCCGGATTCTTGAATTCCTGGGGCTTGGTGATACTGGTCAGAGGCAGGAATGTGGCTCTTCCGAGACGGTTCTGCTTTAAGAAGCCGATCATATGCTTGGCGGTTTCTTCGTTATCCGTTACGATATTCTGGATATTGCCGCCCAACGCAGTCTCGATGGCGGTCTCGTATTTTGCCTCCACCTGAATGATGTCCGCTACGACACCGATGATGCCCTTTTCTTTTTCCTTCTGCTCCATGACCTTTTTGACGCTACCACCATAACCATCATAGCGCTCGGTAATATTGGTCAGGGCTTCTAACTTAGACTGTTCCTGATGGAAACGGTTCTGTGTCTCCCGCAGCTTTGCATCCAGTCCGGTGAGATTCTCACGGATATTGCCAAGCTCCAGTTCGGATGCCGCTTCCTGTTCCGTCATCTGACGCAGTTCCTCAGTCACGGTCTCAAAAGTCTCTTCCAGCTTCTTCACCGTTTCTTCTCTGGCTGCCTCATCGGATTTAGCACGTAACAGTCTGGAATTTAACTCTGCCTTGCGGATATTGATCTGCTCCATCATGGTATCGAAGCGGCCCATCTTGGATTTGATGGTAGCTCTCTGGTTCAGTTCGCCAATGATGGTGTTTTTCCCGGCTTCGATATTATTGTTGAGCTCGGTGATCTTATTCTGGATGGCTTCCAGCTCAGCCTTTGCTTTTGCCGCAGCTTCTGCAATCTCCTGCACCTGGGTATCCGTATCCTTTTTATCGGTTAAGATATCCTGCTTTTCCTGCTCTTTGCCGGCAATCTCTTCTTCCAGGGCTGCCTTACGGTTGTTCAGATGGTTCTCACTGCCGTGTGCGGAATTGATCTGCTCCTTTAAGACATTGATCTCACCCTCTAACTTACCGCGCATCAGACCGGTATCCGTCAGTTGTTCCCTGGCGGCTTCGATAGCGGTATCCAGACTCTCAATCTCCTGCTGGATCCGTTCGTATTCTTCCTTGATACCCTCATATTTTTCACCGGTCTCAACAAGTTCCGTGCTTGCCAGATTGTATTTTTCTTCTGCGGAAGCAAGCTGTTCTCTCAGTCTCTTATTTTCCAATAAGAACACGTTGATATCTAGGGATTTCAACTCTTCCTTTTTTCTCAGATAGACCTTTGCCACCTCGGACTGCTTCTCCAGAGGTCCTACCTGTTTTTCCAGTTCGGACAGAATATCATTCACACGCACCAGATTCTGTTTCTCGTTCTCAAGCTTTGTCTGGGCTGCTGCTTTTCTGCGCTTGAATTTCACGATACCGGCAGCCTCGTCGAACAGTTCACGCCGTTCCTCGGGCTTACCGCTTAAGATCTTGTCGATCTGGCCCTGTCCGATAATGGAATAGCCCTCCTTACCGATACCGGTATCATAGAACAGCTCATTGACATCCTTTAATCTGCAGGGAGTACCATTGATCAGATATTCACTTTCTCCGGAACGGTAGATCCGTCTCGCCACTGTAACTTCGTCATAGTCGATCGCCAGCTGGTGATCGCTGTTGTCCAAAGTAATGGCAACATAAGCATAGCTCAACGGCTTTCTGGTCTCTGTTCCCGAGAAAATAACATCCTGCATACTGGCACCACGCAGCTGTTTGATGCGCTGTTCACCCAGTACCCATCGTACCGCATCCGCAACGTTACTCTTACCGCTGCCGTTAGGTCCTACGATACCGGTGATTCCGTTGTGGAACTGAAATACGATCTTATTGGCAAATGATTTGAACCCGTGGATCTCAATACTTTTTAAATACATATCCTCTATCCCTCAATAGCAGAAGCGCCTCATAAGCTGCCTGCTGTTCTGCCGCTTTTTTTGTTCTTCCCTGCCCACGGCCAAGGCATTCTCCCTCCATGTCGATCTCTACCACGAAGGTTTTGTCGTGTTCCGGTCCGCTCTCCTCTAACAGCCGGTACTCAAACTCTTTTTTAAGTTTCCCCTGGATCAATTCCTGGAGATTGCTCTTACTGTCATAGAAAAGACGCTTGTCCTCTAAATCCGACAGAATAAAGCGGTCAATAAAAGCCTTGGCAGGCTGCATGCCACCATCCAGATAAATGGCACCGATCATAGCTTCCATACCGTCAGAGGTGATGCTGTCTCTGCGTCTGCCACCGGTATTCTCTTCGCCTTTACCCAAAAGCATAAACTGTCCCAGCTCCAGGTCTCTGGCACAGAATGCCAGGGAAGGCTCGCACACCATGGAGGCGCGCATCTTGGTCAGCTCGCCCTCCGGAACATCCGGGTGTTCCCGAAATAGGAAATCACTGGATACCAGTTCCAGTACGGCATCTCCTAAGAATTCGATACGCTCGTAGTTCTCTGTTTTGTTGATCTTTTGTTCATTGGTATAGGAGCTGTGGGTCAGAGCCTGCTTCAGCAATGCTTTGTTGTGAAAGCAATAGCCGATGCGCTGCTCCAGCACGTCCATTGTATAACCATCCAACATTTTCTTGTCCTCACAAATATACTGCCGTAGCCCCAATCAGAGTAAGAAACGCGACACGCTCTCGCTCTGTCGCAGAGCGTAGCGGTACATAAGCGAGGAAAGTACCCTCGCTAAGTACCGACGTCTGCTTACGGTCTGCTTATTCTTACTCTGATCGAGCCTACTGGACTATATAAATTTACAATTGTATAAACTGAAAAACAGGAACAGTGCCTTGTGAGCAAGCTCTCGGTCACAGTTCCTGTTTTGTCTTTGCATGGCTCGTAGCTTTACTAGTTCACTGCGTTCTTGATCATCTCTACAGCGTCTTCTACTGTAGTAACCTGCTCTGCTGTCTCAGCAGGGATCTCGATATCGAACTCTTCCTCGATGCCCATGATGATCTGGTATACATCGAGGGAATCAGCGCCCAGGTCATCCTGGAATGTGGTCTCCATGGTGATCTCATCGGGATCTACGTTTAATACCTCAGCAATGATTTTCTTCAACTTTTCAAATTCCATAACAGTTCCTTCTTTCTCAAAATATTTCTCTTGATTAATTATTCTCTGCAGCCTTATCTTCCGGGCTGATCTGTTCTTTGATCTTCTCGTTGATCTTCTCTTCCTTAAAAGCAATACACTGCAAAATAGAATTCTTCACTTCCACTGCCTTGCTGCTTCCGTGAGTCTTCACTACCAGACCGTTCAGTCCGAGTAACGGAGCGCCACCGTACTGGGAAGTATCAAAACTCTTTAATGTAGTCTTGAGTGCCGGCTTCACAAGCAGTGCACCCATTTTACTGCGAAGTGTGGACATCATCCCCTGCTTCACCTGATGCAGAAGTGCGGAGCTTACACCCTCATACATCTTCAAGATCACATTGCCCACAAACGCTTCACAGACAATGACATCTGCCGCACCTGCCGGAATGTCTCTTGCTTCCACGCTGCCGATGAAATTGATCTCCGGGCAATTCTTAAGAAGCGGGAAGGTTTCTTTTACCAGTGCGTTACCCTTCTCCTCCTCAGCACCGATATTCACAATGCCGACTCGTGGGTTCTTTACTCCCATAACGCTTTCCATATAGACACTGCCCATTTTGGCAAACTGGACTAACATGGAAGGTCTCGCATCTACGTTGGCTCCACAGTCTAACAGAAGGCTTACGCCCTTCTCTGTAGGGATCAGGGGGGCTAATGGCGGTCTCTCCACACCGCGGATACGACCTACGATCACCTGTCCACCTACCAGTACCGCACCGGTACTTCCCGCAGATACAAATGCATCTGCCTCGCCCTTTTTCACCATCTTCATTGCTACTACAATAGAAGAATCTTTTTTCCCACGGATAGCTTTCACCGGCGGCTCTGCCGTCTCAATGACTTCTTCAGCATGTACGACTTCCAGCTGCTCTGCATCATAGCTGTACGCCTTTAATTCCTCACGGATCACAGGCTCCTTGCCTACCAGGAATACTTTGACGCGCTTATCTGCGTTGACAGCTTCCACAGCACCTTTTACGATCTCTGCTGGAGCATTATCGCCACCCATTGCGTCTACAGCAACATTTACATATTCTGCCATTTCGTCGTTCCTTTACCTGTTTATGTTTATCCGCTCATCATCAAACCGCTCCGTGGATCGCACCAAACAGTTTGATGATGGCAGATTCATTCTTACTATACTAAAGGCGTATATAAAAAGCAAGTGATTTTTTTGTGAAAGCAAAAGGAGATTCCGGATGGAATCTCCTTTTCTCTTTTCACTTAATTTCGCTTCATTGATTTATCAATTAATCAACGCTTACGACCTGCTTCTTATTGTAAGAACCGCAAGCCTTGCAAACTCTGTGAGGCATCATCAGTGCACCACATTTGCTGCACTTTACCAATGTAGGAGCGCTCATTTTCCAGTTTGCTCTTCTCTTATCTCTTCTACCTTTGGAAGATTTATTCTTAGGACAAATAGACATCGTTACACCTCCTTATTCGCGTTGAAGATATCTTGGATTGCTGCCATACGAGGATCCGGTACGAAAGTATCGCAACCACATTCCTTCAGATTCCTGTTCTGACCACATACAGGGCAGATACCCTTGCAGTCTTCCTTACACAGGATCTTTGCCGGCCAATTCACCAGAATTTCATCGTACACAAAAGCCTCTACATCCAGCTGCCATCCATCCATAAAGCTCTGCTCGGTATCTTCTTCCTCACTTACTTCCGCTTCCGGAGAATAAACGATTCTGTCAAACTTAAGCTTCATTGCTGTAGGTACTTCAGTAAGGCACCTGTCACATTTCGTATCAAAGGTAAGCTCTGCAGTGCCGGTTACTTTTGCCTTGTTCACACCGATGTTGGTAAAAGTAAGATGAATGGGTGTCTTCTCCATAATAGAGAAATCTCCCTGGCGGCTCTTAAAGCTTGTCATCTCAAGCGGAATGGCAACAGTCTCTACCTTGCCTTCGGATGTTAATACATCAGATAAACTTACTAACATAGCGACTCCTATGCAATATGTTGCGTAGAAAACACAAGTCTCCTACGATGTGTTGATTCACACACTGACTTATTATACATAGGCAATACTCTTTTGTCAACAAAATTTTGTAGGATTTTCATACAATTTTTGTATCCTATGTCCGCCTACTTTTCCAGTCCGTAACTGCGGATTGTCCATCCCATCTCATCATATCCAAACGTCATAAACAGATACGATAGCGAATCCTCCTGTACCGGCCGGAACTCTACTTCCACCGTGCAGTCACCCTTGCTGTCCGTATCCACCCCGGAAAGTCCCTTGATTCCCATGATCTCAGCTTTGCCTGTGTATTCCTCTTGAAAATATGTATTTGTGAAGTCCTTTGCTATCCGGTACACGGTCATTCTATCCGCTGTTCTCTCCACTTCTTCCAGTATTTTCAAGTCATCGTCGCCGCTCATAAGACCGTATCTCAGATTTAAGAAATAATATATTTCTATGTCATCAGGCCTTTTTCCCTCTTCCGACCATTTCACATATTGCTCCGCCTGTTCATCGGAAACATCTTCCTGATTGGTAAATACGATCATGATGAGTGCCATGTCCGGTTCTATATCTTTCTTTTCGATAATATTCAGGGAATGAAAATACATTTCCTTATAGTCTTCCTCTACAGTCCCGGCATCTATATTGCCTCTGAGCAAATAATAGGTACTTCCGTCAAATTCCGCATAAGAAAGGATCCATTTTTCATTATAGCAGTAATTTACCATCAATAATTGTGCCGGATTCCCCTGCGTGGACTGCTCATAAAATTCCGTCAGCAGTTCTGCCCCGCTGCACTCTTCGAATTGATCACTTAACACATACACCGGGTAGGCCTTCAGATCTTCCATATTAAAAGGAAGTTTTGACATTTCCTTTAAAATCACTTCTGGATCTCTTTTCCCTTTTAGGTTTTCCAGAATATTATCGGTCTGCACAAAGTTTTCCGCTTCCTGC
>ERZ773208.1607-NODE-1607-length-17309-cov-20.280283_pt1 | contig 17309 bp, 19 predicted proteins | sample MGYA00581006_ERZ773208 | MGnify/ENA primary metagenome ERZ773208 (study PRJEB29015, sample SAMEA2737793) | human gut metagenome | biome: human gut; feature: human-associated habitat; material: faeces | place: China | collected 2012 ... | reverse complement strand
ACCGCGACCTCAAGGCATTGGAAGCGCAGGGCTTTCGCTATGTGTTCCTCGACGAAGTGACTCTGATGGAGGATTTCATCGAGGGCGCGGCGCTATTTTCTGATGTGTTTGCGGCCTGCGGTATGAAGATCGTGCTCTCCGGCACGGACTCGCTGGGCTTCCTTTTTACCGAGGACGAACAGCTCTATGACCGCTGCATCCTGCTGCACACCACATTCATCCCTTACCGAGAGTTTGAATCCGTCCTCGGCGTTCACGGCATCGATGAGTATATCCGCTACGGCGGCACCATGAGTCTCGGCGGCGTCCACTACAACGAGACCTCTACCTTTGCCAGCAAGGAAAGCACCGACGAATACGTGGACACCGCCATTGCCCGCAACATCCAGCACTCCCTGCGCTGCTATCAGTACGAGGGGCACTTCCGTCATTTGCGGGATTTATACGAGAAGGGCGAGCTGACCAGCGCCATCAATCGGGTGGTGGAGGACATCAACCACCGCTTCACGCTGGAGGTACTGTCGCAGGATTGGAAGTCCCACGACCTTGGCATTTCCGCCAGCAATCTGCGCCGGGATCGGAAAAATCCGATGGACATCCTCGACCGCATCGACCTTGCGCTTGTCACCGACAGCTTGCGGAAGCTGCTGGAGATCCGCAACAGGGCAGAGCAGACCGTAGCGCTGGACGATGTTCACGCGGCAGAGATCAAGGAGTATCTGGACTTGCTGGACTTGACGCGGGAGATCGATGTGCTGCACCTGCCGGATGTCAGCACGAAATCCAGCCGCACGGTGATTGCACAGCCGGGACTCCGCTATGCGCAGGCGGACGCGCTGATCCGCAGTCTGCTGCTGGATGAGACGTTCAGCGCGCTGTCTCTGGCGGAGCGCACCGCCGTGCAGCAGCGCATCCTGACCGAGATCAAAGGGCGGATGTTGGAGGACATCGTCCTGCTGGAAACCAAGCTGGCAAACCCCAAGAAGCAGGTATTTGTCCTGCAATTCCCTGTGGGCGAATTTGACATGGTGGTGTTTGACCCGGAGGCAGGCTCCTGCCGGATTTTCGAGATCAAGCACAGCGAAGAAGCTGTTCCGCAGCAGTACCGCCATCTGATCGACGAGGAAAAATGCACCCAGACCGAGCACCGCTACGGCCCGATCACTGGAAAGTTCGTCCTTTATCGAGGGAAAAGCCAAGTGGTAAATGGCATTCAGTATCAGAATGTGGAAGAATATCTGCGAAACCTTGCATAATGAAACCGTAGCCCCGACCGAAAAATCGGGGCTGCGATTTTTCATAGGCCCAATCAGGTAGACTTGCAATGATAGGAGCAAGGTAATGCTATGGCGAGATTCCGGACCAGAAATGGCTTTGAAGTAAGGTGGTAAAATGGCGGTACATTTGCTAGGGCCAGAGTGCTGGCTTATAATATGCGTACCATCTGAAAACCAAACAGGAGGGATACATATGAAAATCACCTATACCCGTGTCGGGGACTACTATCTCCCCAATCTGGCTGCACCGGAAAGCCCCAAGGTAGGTCGTTGGGGAATGCTGCGCTTCAATTATTTAAGAAAGCGCCGAGAAGCACTTTACACCATAATGCTCATGGAGAACACGCTGAATCCCCACCTGGAAGAAATTGACCGTCAGGCGCAGGAAATGGAACAGCAGCTTATTTCTCAGCTGGCCCAGCAAGAGGGCGTTACGGAACGACTGAAAGCAGAGAATCAAATGGAATGGGTTGCCCGGATGAACAACATTCGAAATCGAGCAGATGAAATTGTGTTGAATGAACTGATTTTTGCCTAGAAAAAGCATATAGCAAAATCGCCATGGTGTGTACTGATTCTGTCAGTCGCACCGTGGCGGTTTTTGTCATTTCTCACAAAAATAATCTATTTTCAGAAATCATATTAAAAAACGGCTCGCCTCGATGGCTACTTAAGTGAGGGGGAAAAATATTTTAGGAAAACACACTAACAAAACCTCATTTTTGCCGCGATAGGTGAGGGGATAGTATCCCACGGTGCTTCGTCGAATTTTACAAAAATGAATTATTTTCCGAAACATGTAAAAAATCGGCCTGTTTCGTGGGCTCAATATATGAGGGAATTTGTGCAGGCTTTATGAAATTGAAAAAATCTTGAGAAACTCCTTTACTTTTGCCCATTCTGGATGCCTACCACATGAGAGGTATCTCTGGCCTGAAAATATTTTTTGCAAAACACCCTCACAAAACCCCGTTTTTCCCGCGATAAGTGAAGGGGGTATTGTCCCTCTCAATGCAGCTTGACAAGTTCATAATCATTCATCTGTTACATTCTTCTCCACCAAAGCCGGGAGGCCGTGCGCCATGACCGTTTTCAACGTGAGCGACAAACACGAGCCTCCAATGCAGGTTTGCAACCGGCAAGGCGACGACGGCGGGGACAGGACAATGATACTTCTCGAAAGAGCTGGGCGGAAGCGCAGGGGTGGAACTCCCATGGACCCGATTCGCTGTCGGGCGTCAGATGAATCCAGAGCGCACGGGGGCGAGGGCGAATAGGTGCGCAAAACTATTTTTTGAAAGGATGAAACCAAATGAAAAACAAAAACGGAATTTACATCATCGGTGTTGACCATGGCTATGGCAACATCAAAACAGCCAACTGCTGCTTTTCTACAGGCGTGGAGGGCAGCGACGCAGAACCCACCTTCAAGAACGATCTGCTGATTTATCAGGGCCACTACTACCAGATTGGCGTTGGGCATAAGGAATACGCCGCTGAAAAAGTAATGGACGAGGACTACTACATTCTGACCTTGGCAGCCACCGCCCGGGAGCTGAGCAGGGAGCAAATCACTCAGGCAAATGTGTTCCTGGCGGCGGGGTTGCCCCTGTCCTGGGTGGCGAAGCAGCGGAAGGCGTTCCAGGCGTACTTGCTACAAAATCGTGAGGTGACGTTTTCTTTTCGTAGAAAGAATTACCACATCCGCATTGTTGGAGCGGCAGTTTATCCTCAGGGATTTGCCGCAATTGCGCCTATTGTCAACCACTTTACCGGCAGCAATATGCTTTGTGACATTGGCAACGGCACCATGAACATCCTGAGAACTATGGACAGCAAAGTGGATTTGCGCCAAATGTTCACGGAAAAGTTTGGCGTGCAGCAGTGCGTCTTGGCTGTCCAAGAGGCCCTTATGCGGGAACATCACGCCGAACTTGAGGAACAGATGATCCACAATTTCTTGCGGTACGGTACAGTCGGCATCGACGAGGAACTGGAAAAGACCATGAAGCTGACGGCCAACGACTATGCGAAAAAGGTGTTCCGCAAGCTCCGGGAGCATGGCTACGATCCCCGGATTATGAAGCTGTATGTAGTCGGCGGCGGTGGGTGCCTGCTGAAAAATTTCTTCCCTATTGCTCTTGACAAAATCATCATTAACAGCGACATTTGCGCCACGGCCAAAGGTTACGAGTACATGGCTGACGTGCAGAATGTAACGGGAGGCGTGAAATGAGGGCTGCCAAAACCACAATACGCTTCAAGCTTTCCCGTGCGGAGGATGCCCGTGCGTTGGAGTATCTGAGGAATCAGAAAGCGGCGGGGAGTTCTTTCAGCAAATCCGTAGTGCAGGCCATTAACGACTGCCTGGATGCTCAGGAAGCGGTAAGCAGGGAGGATTCTTTCATGGGCAGATTCCGGCTGATGCTACGTGAGGAACTGAAAGGGGTGGGAAATATAGTTCCTTTTCAATCCGTTTCGGAGCCGCCCCAGCCGTCGCAGGAAAACGCCGAACAAACGCTGGCGTTTTTGAATGCTTTCGATGGCATGGAATGAGAAAATGACGGCGTTTTCCCAGAGAAACGTCATCGCTGCACGAACATCCCCAAAAGCACCGCCGTCGTATTTGCTGATTTGCGTAGGCGAAATTGTGAAACACGGTGGCACTTCTTGCCGAAACCGCCGTCATAAAGGAGCTTACGCACAGGTGGAAAAAATCCTTTCCGGTACATTCCTGGAGACGGATTATCTGGGCCTTGCAAATAACTCAATCGGTACAGAATGTGTATTGGCCTTGAAGAAACGGTAAGAAGCAAACGCACCTATCTACGGAAAGCGAATGCTGTCCTGTAGTGTAACAAGCAGGGAACTTGTGTGCCGCAAGTTCCCCCTCAAGCCCAGAAACTGGGCTGATCTTTGGGGCGTTCCCCAATCCCCCGGCAAAGAAAATACAAGGAGTTGATTTATGAAGAAAGAAAATCGAATTGCGTTCCGGGTCACAGACCAGGAGAAAAAGAGAATTACGGTGCTTGCCAGAAAGTGCGGATTGAGTGTGAGCGAGTATGTAAAGCAGCGGGCATTGGGTTATGCGCCGCAGCCAATTCTCCCAGAAGCCATATTTCCGCTGATTGAAAAAATCGGTCAGTTGCAGGATTTGACGGCATCCCCGGAAACAGATGCTGCCATCTGTACGCTGCTGAAAGAGATCTCAGATACCCTGCTTATGCCCAGAAAGGAGGGCGTACCCTGGCCGTTACCGGATTTTGGCCTGTAAAGGGCCAGCTGAAAGCGGTGCTGGATTATGCGGACAATCCGGACAAGACCACGCCTCAACGGTACTTAGACAGCGACCTCTATGACACGCTGAAATACGCCGCCAATGATGCTAAGACGGACCGTACTATGTTCGTTGGTGGAATCAACTGCTCCAAGCAGAATGCCTATGGGGAAATGGTGGCCGTTCAGAAACGCTTTGGCAACCGTGGCAGTGTGGTAGCCTATCACGGAATCCAGAGCTTTCGGGCGGGCGAGGTCACGCCGGAGACGGCCTTTGAGATCGGCAGGGAAACGGCCAGCCGGATGTGGGGTGACCGGTATCAGGTGCTAGTGACGGTGCATCTGAACACCGAAAACATCCATTGTCACTTTGTTGTGAATCCGGTTTCGTTCAAAGACGGAAGCAAATTTCAGAACAAAATAGGCGACCACAAGGAGCTGCGGAAAATCTCAGATGCCATCTGTCGGGAGCATGGGCTGTCTGTGCTGGAAAACAGTGACTTTTACAAACACGAAAAGAAAGCCTACTGGCTTCACCGGCAGGGCAAGAAAACCCACCGGGATGTGCTGCGGGAGGATGTGGAATACTGCCTGACCTATGCCAAGAACTGGGAGCAGTTTGAAAAGCAGATGGTCTCAAGGGGCTATTCCATTGACCGGGTACGGCTTTCTGTCAAGGCAGCAAATTGGCAGCGGCCCGTCAGGCTGTCCTCGCTGGGTTATCCCAAAGAGGTGCTGCGGAATCGGTTTGACGAGAATTTCTATTCCAATGATTTCCGACAGAAGTGGAACACCCATTTACCCTATAAGCCTAGGAAATTTCCATTGGAGTGGGAAATGGAGCGACTGGCCTTTACCATTGAGCATAGCCATAACACGGAGGAAGTCTTGGTGGACACGGTGCTTCTGCTGCTGATCCTGGTGATAGAGGTGGTACTGCAAACCACGGATGTGATTATTCTATCTCCTGACCTGCGGGCGGCGGCAAAGGACCTGGAAAGCTACCATGCGGATTACCGCTTTCTGGAAGAAAACGAAATCCACACGATGGCCCAGCTGGAAGCGGTGATTCCGGACATCCAATCCAAGATTGATGTGCTGGAGGCGGAACGCAGTAAAACCGACAACACCCGCCGCAGGGCAAGGACACCGGAGAAGAAGCAGGAGGCCAAAGACCGCAAAAAGGAACTTACCCAGAAAATTGCGCCGCTGCGGAAGAAGTTACGGCAGGCAAAAAAGGTTCTGGAGGAATCCCCACATGTATACGAACTGCTGCAAGAAGAACACCGCCTGGAACAGGCGGCATATCAAAGATTCAGAGAAAGGATGAAATGAGAATAGATAATAAATTATGTAAATCAATCGCAATTTCCATTGAGAAACTGTACCCCTTTGAGGGCCATCCTTACAAGGTCCTCGACAACGAAGAAATGGAAATGTTGACCGAGAGCGTTCAAAATGAGGGAGTTCTCTCCCCGTTGATTGTTCGCCCATTAGAGGGTATAGACGAATACGAAATAATCAGCGGCCACCGCAGACTACACGCAGCACAAAGAGCAGGGCTTTCCGAAGTTCCTGCCCTTGTCTATGAAATCAGCCGGGAGGAGGCCGCCATTATGCTTGTGGACAGCAATTTGCACCGAGAACATATCCTGCCAAGCGAAAAGGCGTTTGCCTATAAGCTGAAAATGGAGGCAATGAAGCACCAAGGCCGTACTTCTCCCCAAGTTGGGGAGAAGTTGGTGACAGCCGAAAAAGTCGGGGCTGATGGTGGAGACAGTAAGAATCAGGTGTTGCGTTATGTGCGCCTGACCCACCTGATTCCGGAACTGCTTCAACTTGTCGATGACGGCAAAATCGCCCTCACCCCCGCTGTGGAACTGAGTTATCTCCCGGAAAAAGCCCAGACCTGTCTCCTGGAAGAAATGCGCCGAAACGACTGCACTCCATCCCTATCTCAAGCGATCCGCATGAAGAAGCTGTACCAGACCGGAAGCCTATCCCCAGAGGACATTTCCACTATCATGCAGGAGGAGAAGGCCAACCAGCAGGAAAAAGTCAGCTTCAAGACCGGCGATCTTCGTAAATTCTTCCCGAAAAGCTACAGTGCGGCCCAGATGCAGGAGACGATTCTGAAGCTGCTCTCCGAGTATCAGCGCAAGCGGCAACGGGCTGCGGAAAGATGAAGCGGGGGTGGACATATGGTGTTTCGAGGTGAGTGCGGATGAATGAGGTACAGCGGGACGTTCTGGATGCTTTATTGCAGATGCTTTTGGGCAAGGGCTTGATTTCAAGGACGGTTTACGACAAATCCCATGAAAAGATTCTTGGCACCTTGGACTTTCCACCTTTCTTCTGGGATAATGAGGCTGGAAAGGAGGATGTATATGGAAGTACGGAAAATTCGTGCTGAAATGCGCATGGGCAGGTCCTTTTATGACCTGCCCCTCCGGGTGACGTTTTATGCCCGAGTATCTACAGACCAGGACGAGCAGATCAACAGCCTAGAAAATCAGGTGCAGTATTACACGGAGTTGATTCAGAGCAAGCCCAACTGGAAATTCGTGCCGGGGTATGTGGATGAGGGAATTTCCGGTGGCTCCACGAAGAAGCGGGACAATTTTAACCGGATGATCCGGGATGCCAAGGCCGGGATGTTCGACTTCATCATCACCAAGGAGATTTCCCGGTTTTCAAGATCGACCCTGGACAGCATCAAATATACCCAAGAGCTGCTGGATTACAATGTGGGGGTGTTCTTCCAGAACGACAACATCAACACATTGGATACGGACAGCGAGTTCCGGCTGGTGATTATGGCGGGGGTTGCCCAGGACGAAATTCGGAAGCTGTCGGAGCGGCTGAAATTTGGTTTCCGGCAGGCCATCAAAAACGGTCATGTGCTGGGCAACGACAAGCTCTATGGCTATGACAAAAAGGATTGCGTCCTGACCGTTAATGAGGAGGAAGCGGAGATCATCCGTATCATCTTCGACCTTTACGGCAACCAACGCCTTGGAACCCGCACGATTTCCAAAAGGCTGATGGAGCTGGGCTACACCAGCCGGGAGGGGAACGCCTTTAACACCCTGACCATCCGGCATATTCTGGAAAATCCAAAATATAAGGGCTGGTACTGCGGAAATAAGAGCCAGAGCGTGGATTACCGGACAAAGCGGAATGTTTTGCTGGACGAAAGCGAGTGGGTGACGTACCCAGACACATCTATACCGGCTATCGTTTCTGAAGAACTGTGGAATCGGGCCAACGCCCTGTACAAGAGAAGGAGAGAAGAAATGAAGTCACACAGCAGCGGAGTCAGCTTTCACAATCGCTATCCCTACAGCGCAAAAATCTATTGCGAGGAACACGGAACCACCTTTCACCGTCAGGTGATTCAAACGAAAAAGGGGCAGCAGGAGGTATGGCAGTGCAAGGTTTACCGCAGCCACGGAAGGGCGGCCTGCTCGGCACCCCAGATTCGCAGCAGTGACCTGGATGTGATTCTCAGCGACATTTTCAAGGAGCTGGTCCGGGACAAAGAGAAAATCATTGATTCTCTGGTGACGGTGCTGACCAATATTCCCAAGGAGGTAGACTATGGGAAGCTCCGCTGCCAGGTGGAAAATGAGATGGATGATTTGGAGCGAAAGAAAAACCGGCTGCTGGATTTGAGCATCGCCGGTGCATTGACGGTAGAGGAATTCAAGGAGCGCAACGATGCTTTCAACGCCCAGATTCTGGAGTGCCAGGGAAAGCTGACGGCCATCCGGCAGGAGGAAGAAAACAGGACTTCCGAAGAACTGGATATCCCGGCCATCCGGCGGGCGCTGGACGAGGCGTTGCGCTTCACCGGGGAAATCGATACGGCGCTGGTGGCAACGATCCTGGATAGGGTTGTTGTCAAGAAGGAAAGCACCAAGGATGATATTCATCTCGACATTTTTCTGAAGCTGGGCAGCACCTACGAGGCCGTCTATACACCCCTCAAGCACACCGTGGGCATCACCAGTCTAAAAAATACTACGCACAAACCGCCGACCAGGAGGATTTGATTTCCATTGGGACGATTGGGCTGATCAAGGGGATCACGACATTCGATGCCAGCAAGGGGGCGAGACTTGCAACCTATGCTGCCCGGTGCGTAGAAAATGCAACCCTATCGCCAAGGACTTTAAGAAACAGGAACAGGTGACAATTCAAAAGAAGCGCAAAGATTGGAATGTTATGTCGCAAATTTCGGAAGACATGTATGTTTACTGTAATTCTAAGGAAGGGTGCCTCCGGTATGTGCTGCTCTACGTCCATCACTTCAGACTGTACACGCCACATAAGATTTTGGAGGCTACGATGATGAATCAAACCTACCACAGCTATGGGGAGATCACAGCGATTCCGGACAGGCTGCGGTGGTGCAGACATCATCTTGGGCTGATGCAAAGAGAGGTGGCAGCGATTGCTGGCCTGAATAGGAGCGTGTACAATAATATTGAGTGTGGGACGACTCAGCATATTCCATTGGAGGCTGCCAGAAGGTTGGCAGAATACTATGGTGTGTCGGCTGATGATTTTCTTGATGAGTATACCCGATTCCACTTGGATGGCCAGGTCCAGCGTATTTCTGCCTATCGTAGCCGACTGAAGATGAAAAAGAAGCCCTTTTGTAAATACACAGGCATTCCATTGACCAGCTTGCGGGAATGGGAAAAGGGAAATAAGACCGTCAGCTATAAATGCTGGGAGAAATATTTCAAAGGAAGGGCATGATAGCAAGCGGACACTACAACAATGTTCAGAAATTATACTTGAAATTATAATAATTTTGGGTATAATAGTTGTTAGGAAGTGAGGTGGATTTTATGAGACGCTTTGTTGACAGAGAGCAGGAGATGGCTACTCTGCAAAGTGAATATGAGAGAGACGGCAGTGCGCTAGTGGTGCTATATGGGCGGCGGAGAGTGGGGAAAACCACATTGATCTCTGAGTTCATTAAGAATAAGAAAGCTCTGTTTTTTCTTGCCAGCGAGGAATCGGAATCTCAAAACCGGCTGGCATTTCAGGAAAAGGCAGCAGACTTCTTGAACAGTGACCTTTTGAAAAATGTGGAAGTCAAGAGCTGGGATGTGCTTTTCAGAGCCATTATGGATACCCACTTTGACAGCAAGCCCGTGATCGTCCTGGATGAGTTTCAATATTTGGGAAAGTCGAATCCTGCGTTTCCATCTGTTTTTCAGAGGATATGGGAAGAAATTCTAAAAGACAGACAGGTAATGGTCATTCTCTGCGGCTCTCTGATTTCCATGATGCAGTCTCAGACCTTGGCCTATGACAGCCCCCTTTACGGCAGAAGAACAGCGCAGATTCGGCTGAAGCAGATCCCCTTTGCATATTATCATCAGTTCTTTCCGGATAAAAGCCGCAAAGAGTTGATTGAAATGTATGCGGTCACAGGTGGCGTACCCAAATACATTGAGTTGTTTTCTCAGAGCAAGGACATTTACAGTGCCATTGAAACCTGTGTTTTGAATCGCTCCGGCTACCTGTATGATGAGCCGTATTTCCTGCTTCAGCAGGAGGTCAGCGAGGTAGGCAGCTATTTTTCGATCATCAAAGCGATAGCGGCGGGGAATACGAAATTGTCTGCCATTGCCGGTGTGCTGGAGGTCAAGTCCACCAGCTTGACCAAGTATTTGAAAACGCTGATCGATCTGGATATTCTGGAGCGGGAGGTACCGGTGACGGAGGATAGTCCGGAAAAGAGCAAAAAGGGTCTGTATAAAATCAAGGACAATTATCTGCGTTTCTGGTTTGCCTTTGTGTATCCTAATATGAGCTTTATCGAAAGTGGACACGGGCGCATCGTCATGGACAAGATTCGCAAGAGCCTCGTGCGGAACCATATTGCCTTTGTTTACGAAGACATTTGCAGGGAGCGGATGTGGGAGATAAATGCGGAGGGCGTATGGCCGTTCTATTTCTCAAAACTGGGGAGGTACTGGGATTCCAAAGAGGAAATTGATATTGCGGCCATTGACCCAGATGGGAAGAATCTGATTCTGGGCGAGTGCAAATACTGGCAGGAGCCGGTAGGAGTCAGTGTCTTGCGGGAGCTGGAAGCCAAGGCCAAAATGGTTTCCTGGGAGAAAGAGAAACGAAAGACTTGGTTTGTGCTGTTCAGCGTGAATGGATTTACAGAAGAATTAAGGGCAGAGGCAGCGGTAAGAACGGATTTGCGGCTGTATGCGGAGTAGAAATTAAGGGGATCGGCAAATGTCACGGATGACATGCACCGGTCCCCTTAAAAGGTAAGATTTCTATGTGCTGATATCGGGTTCTGTAGGAGAAAGCAGCGTTTTTGGCGTATGAGCACGTTCTTTTACTGTAAGTATAACTGCATCCAGAAGTTCAAGCTTTTGATAGTTGGGACATGTAAGTGATTTTAACCTCTGATTGACACAGGCGGCATGTACATCGGCAACACGCACAGCTAGTTCTTCTTTCCCGGCTTCACTTGTGGGATAATGAAAAACGACATTGATTGGGGCTGGTTTCCTTGCGATTTTGGACACCTCCCTGATTCTTTACTGTATGCCCGAGCGGGGGCAATATGACGATTCGTTACCGCATTCAATGTCGGAAATTAAGAAATCAAATCCCAGTCGTGTGTTACAAAACATGCAGACCTCTCTTTCTGCCTGCCATAGGTCTGTTCGTTTGATGAAGTGTGATTTAGAACTGTAAAACTGTCTGGCACATGTGGTGCATAACGTCAGTTCAATTGTTTTTTTGCTTGAAGATAAGAAACACTTGACAGCCATTTTCATACCCTCCTTAAGCACAGCGCAGTTGCCGCTTCAGCCGATTAACACGTTGATTGACGGCCTGCTTGGATATTCCAAACTTCTTGCCGATTTCCTCGTAGGTGTATCTTTCAAAAACATACAGAGTAATAAGCTCAATATCATCAGGGCGAAGATCCGAAAGTAATTCGTACAGGCGATTATTCCCGATTTGACCCAACCAGGCATAGCGCTGGGGTATAAAAACGTAACTGTCTTGGTAGGAAAGCTGATCCTTAAATTTTTCAAAGAGGGTGGATTTATCCTCGTTGTCTCCAGACATGTCAGGGGTAATCGGCTGCTCGTGTTTGGCAATTGCCCTGTTGTCATTGAAAATCTCAAGGTCAAAAGCATACATTTCATTGATAGCATTTTCATCCATACCAGCCTTACGATATTGCTGCCGTAATTTATTCCATTCACGCTCAAAGCGTTTCCGTTCTAGTCCATAATTAAATTTCATAATGATCTCCTTTGAATTTTGGGTTTTGGGTTGGTCAAAATTCCGGAGATCAGGGATACCGGGCAAGGCTCTCCTGCCATTGGGATAAAAACATAAGAAGTCCTTTCCGCAGAGCGATCCGGGAAAGGACTTCTTTTCATCGTACAAAGCGCAGCGGGCAGCAAAAAAGCACCGTAAAAGTGGAATCAAAATGGGTATGGTTATCCCATTGATTCCGACTTTGTACGGTGCTAGGGCAGTCTCGATCATAGATCGGCTCCGCATACGCGAATGTAAGTCGTGTTATTCAGTTAATAATATTTGCCTTTCAGGCGGGCAATACCCTTCTGCTTACGGAAGTAGGCAAGGTTGATAGGGTCCTGCGCCTTGCATTTGGGGCACTTGGGGCGAACGTGACCAACTGCATCCGAATAAACTTTCATAATTGGGAAGTTGCAGCGAGGACAACGAATTTCTCGAAGTGTCAGGCAGGATGCTTCATCGGCAGATTTATCCAGCTTTTCTTGTTTTTCGGGAACTGGGAGAGAGGGCCTGTGATATGGTGAATATTCGCTCATGTTGCTTCCCTCATTTTCAGAAAGTATTCCTGCATATCCCGCCGATCTACCAGGTTGTATTTTTTCAGCTGAATCAGCAATGATGAAAAAGAAACGCACAGCTCGTCAGCAATTGCATGAATCGCCGGTTTGGTACTTGGCAGCAGTACACAGTCTCCATATATCGGAATGCGGCTGCGGTGCATGTGGCGGCGCAGGGCGTTTTCTACCAGAGGTTTGGGCATCAGAAGCATGGCGGCCATGGAGTTTGCTTGACATTCGCCCAGATTCAGACGCTCCTGAAACTCTTGCAAACTATAGCAGCGTTCCAGGTCATATTCCCGGTCAAAACAGGTGGAATTGTGCAATGGATCAGCACGGTTGATAAGGACATGGCTGATTTCATGGGCCAGGACAAACCGTCTGCGGCAGTTTTCGGTGGGACGTTGGAGAAACGTGTCCAAAATGATTGTCTCCTTCGGGAAAACGATGCCGACCTTTTGATTTTGGCGCATGACGCACAATGGATAAGAGCCGTTGGAGACAAAACCGATTTTGTCCCGGTCGTCTTCGGCAATTCTTTCGTAATGTACTTGCAGCCCCAGAAATCGTGCTATACCGTCAATGTCGATGGGGCCGGATGCCGGGGAGCCGCAAGTGACCTGAATCAGGCCGTAAGCAATTTCTGCAATTTCCTTGTTCGAAATAAATACTTTCATCGGGGAACCTCCTCAAGCGAAAAACCGCATTCTCCGAGAGGATGAGAATGTTTCAGACGGACGGTGTTCCAGTTGCCGAAGCTACAGAAGATGGCGGCTTCCCAACTCCTGATAAGTGGAATGCCCCGGACATTTGGAACGGTTACTTCGGATGTCATTATTATAGCCGGATACACAAACAGTGTCAAGAACAAATGTTCGTATAAAATAAAAGAGTCACAGAACTGCGACTCTTTTATAATCAGGCCCTCTGGGGGGCTAGACGGGATGTTCGGTTTGACAACGGTAACGGCGCACACTATAATGGAAGCAACTTATAAATCAGAAAAGTGGGAAAAGTATGGAAATCAGTACACCCCAAAAGATCAAGCTGCTCAAACTCATGGAATTGCTGCGGGAAAACAGCGATGAGGATCATCCGCTGAAAACAAATATGCTTTGTACGATGCTGAAAAATGCGGGAATTTCCTGCGACAGACGAACGCTCAGCAGGGATATTGCCACATTGAACGAGTGCGGCTATGAGATTTTTTCAATCATGCAGGGCCATGACAAGGCATACTACATCGTGGAGCGAAGTTTTTCCCTGCCGGAATTAAAAATCCTGATTGATGCGGTTCAGGCGGCTTCCTTTATAACAGAATCCAAAACAGAGAACTTGATCCAGAAGATTGCGGCGCTGGGAAATGCCCACCGTGCGGAGCTATTGCAGGGTGGGATGGTTTGCTTCAATTCCCGGAAACACAGCAACGAGCAAATCTACTACTCCGTGGAAACTTTGGAGGGGGCATTGCGTCGGCACCAAAAGGTTTCTTTCTGCTATTTTGATTTGGATGAAAAGCACCAGAAGGTATACCGTCGAGAAAAGCAACGCTATATCGTTGACCCGGTGGCGCTGGTTTATAACGAGGATAATTACTACCTGATGTGCTTTTCGGCAAAGCACAACGATATTGTGAATTATCGAGTGGATCGGATGGAGCATGTACAACTGGAGGATGTACCCGCCGATGAGCGGGCTGTAATCCATGCGGTGGATGTTGCGGATTATACGGAGCAGGCATTCAAAATGTACAATGGAAAGATAGAATCGATTACGTTGCGCTTCAGCAGGGATTTGATCGGTGTCATCTATGACAAGTTTGGAGAGGATACTGAAATATGGCAAGAGGACGGCAGGTGCGCTGCCAATGTCAAAGTTCAAATCAGCCCAACGTTCTGGGGCTGGCTATTCCAGTTTGGGGGGAGGATGCGCCTTCAAGGGCCTGCGGTCTTGCAGGAAGAAATGGGGCGGCAGTTGAGTCTCCTTGCGGACAGAACCAAAGACTGAGTAGTGAATGGGATTAAAAGTAAAGAATACGGTCACACTTTCCTTTAGGAACGGTGTGGCCGTATTTATTTAGGCCCCTTTTGTGTATAAATTGATGATAACTTTTCCTTGTGCCTTTGCAAAGTCAAATGCGAGTTGCGTTCCGCTCTTGGGCTGATAGTTTGTCAGAACCTTTTTAGATGCCTTGCGCATATCAGGCAGATAGTTTTCATTATAGTAAAAGACACAGAAATCGCTTGCCAGAACCATTGCATGATTTCGTTCTACATAAGAGGCTTTCCCGGCAAAAGCAATTCCATCTGGACAAATGCTATCTTCGTACCCTTCTGTTAGAAATCGCATGGTGAAGGCATAACAATCGTGTAGCCACCGACTGTAACTATGAGAAGCTAAAGAGTAAATAATCAATATACATCGCAGCAAATGGAATACTGTCCACTACTTCAACGTAACCGTCAAACCTATCATCGTATAAAACAACGCCGTAGGTGGGGGTTCCATCTACGGCGTATGTGCATCAGTTCGTTCTGCATTCCTGCGGAGCGTTCCATGGAAGAAGCTGCTCGATGACTTCGGGGCGGGTTAAATCTGCTGTGTTGGTAGCTTTTAGCAGCCAGGTTAAATACCGATATGGATCCAGATGGTTTTCAATTGCAGTCTGGATCTTAGTAAAAATTACTGCGCTGCCTTTGGCTCTACCTGGGGTATTGGCAAACAGAAAATTCTTCCGGTCAATGACAAAGGGCTTTATGCTGCGCTCTGCACGGTTATTGCTGAGCTCCAGCCTACCGTCCTTTAGATAATTGGTCAGGTACGGCCACTGCTCCTTCAGATAGGTCAGTGCTTTTCCTAAAGCGGACTTGGGTGCCGCATTTCTTACATTTGCCCATGCCAAGAAAGCGTCTAAAACAGGTTTTGCCTGCTCCAGCCGCTGCTGATATCGCTCATCCGGTGTCAGCTCTGCAAAATCATCCTCCTGTACCATGGAAGCCAGACCATCTATTCCACGGCGCAGATCTGTGTAACCGCAGGCAATGTAGATTTTGTCAGCACCACTAAAGTCGCTCAGCATGATTTCAGGAGGCCAAGCACCATCTTAACAGTGCCCCTGTCTGCTCCATTATGGACATCTGCTTCAACACCGTCAATTCGTACAGTAATAGCGATGCTCCCGGCGTCTCTGCAGACGGGTGTCACTTCTGCAAAGCAAGGGCCATTCTGCTGTGCTTTGGCAAGTCCGTACAGCTTTTTCTGCCATCTGTAGAAGGTCTGCTCACAGATGCCGTTTGCCTTGCACCAGTCTCTTACACTCTGGTCGCTGCTCCGGCAGGCCGATACACGCTCTGCCCAAGGCGCCAGTTTATTCTGACCGTTCATTGTCTGTAATTCGCTGCCCATGAAAAAATATCCCCATGTCAAATTGAAGAAAGTGTCCTTGGTAGGGTGACAACCTTTACAGAGAGTATGGCTTCATGTATGATTCCTCTTGGAAATTTACTAGGGGGGGTGGTTTCTAACCACATTCAATCCATTGACATCTCAATCGGTATACGGAATGGCGTTGCTGCTATCTTCGATATGCTATTTTTCTGCAAAGAAGTCGTCAAAATGAATCTGTTGCTCCCCCAAAATCCCCGCAAAATAGGTGTGGCTGCTTTTATAGAGAAGTTGTTTCCTGTTTCGTGTGAAGAAAACCGTTTGTTGTGCAGGATTTGTGGATGCCAATTGTTGGTGCAGTCGCTACCTAAGAGACTGCACCAACAATTGGCATGGATTTCAGACATCCCGGCAGGGCCTGTTGCAAAATACGCCCATGAAAAAACCACATCGACCATCCCAAAAAGGGCTTGGCTGATGTGGTTTTTTGCGTTAGAATTAAACTACCATGAAAAACTCTGAAACGCAAACTCAGTATACCGCAGTTGAGCGAAATAATCAACTGGTTTTTATACTGAACAGTGAAATTAAATTGCCAGAGGATGCACCCGTCCGAGTGACCAGCGCCCAGCTTGAGGAACTGGACTACAGGAAACTGTACGCAGCGTATTCTTCCAGAGGAAGAAAATCGGTCACCGACCCGCGAGTGATATTCAAGGTAATGGCATACGGATACCAGTGCGGCATTTTTTCCAGCCGAAAGTTGGAAGAAGCCTGCCAATGATGAAGGAAGACCATATGAGAAAGGGACAATTAAAACCGGCCTATAATGTCCAAATAGCGGTAAACAGCGAATATATCACAGGGATTGAAGCGTTTTCGAACTGGACAGATGTGGGAACATTTATTCCGTTTATGCGCAAATTGGAGCTGGCGCACCAGCAGCGATATGAGGAAGTAGCGACGGATGCCGGTTACGAAAGCTTGGATAATTACCTGTACCTGGAAGCCAACGGTCAAATGAGCTTCATAAAGCCAACCAACGGCAAACGGAATATCCGTATCGAGCTATTCTTCCTGGCGCTGGGCTTTAACCTCAAGAAGCGGTGGATGAAGCAGCAAAAAAGCAGGCTGGAAACCCATTATTCTGAGAAAAAAACTTCGTAGCCGTAGAATATAAAAAAGTTATCCACAGGAAGACCGGGAAATATGCCTCGGTCAGCTTTGCTATGCCTTAAAATAGAAATTTGGGCTGTAAATGAACATCTTCGCCTTGAATTGGAATGCTCAAGGCGTAAAAATTGGGCTGCTGCAAAAAAGAATTTTGCAACAGTCCCTGGATTACATATCAGAAAGATATTGCGCCGGTTTGAAAACTAAAAGTCTCAAAATACAGACTTAATAATTGCAATTTCACTCTCAAAGTGCTATAATACGAACTATATTTGGGTGGAGGTGCGGAAATGAAAGTACGGTACAACAAACTTTGGAA
>ERZ773208.1606-NODE-1606-length-17319-cov-4.607159_pt1 | contig 17319 bp, 21 predicted proteins | sample MGYA00581006_ERZ773208 | MGnify/ENA primary metagenome ERZ773208 (study PRJEB29015, sample SAMEA2737793) | human gut metagenome | biome: human gut; feature: human-associated habitat; material: faeces | place: China | collected 2012 ... | reverse complement strand
AGGGTGAAAAAGGCGAATTAAAGCAAGCCCTCCGGCAACGCCGGAGGGCTTGCTTTTTTCATTCCTCTTTTATTTCCTGCAAATACTTATACAGCGTGGGCTGGGCAATGTGCAGCAGCTCGCACACAGTGCCTACCGCGCCCCGTGCGCCGAAAATGCCCTTTTCATTCAGCCGCTTGATAAGCCGCAGCTTGGCCTCCTTGCTGTCAATATCGGCGGGCTTCATCCGGGCGATCTCGCCCAAAATCATCTTCATCACCACGTCGTCCAGCGTGTCCTGCTCCGGCTGCACCTGCGCCACGGCGGGGCGGTCGCCGATAAAGGCATCCAGCATCTGCTGCAAATCGACGTAGGCGCTGATATCCTGATTGACGCACAGGATATAGTCCAGCCTTTCCTGACTGTCCCGCAGGAACAGCGAGGCGGAGCGCAGCGGCGTGCCCTTGCGGCTGAAGCTCTTGTACCCGGTGGTATAGTCGAAGCCCTCTGCCGCCCGCTGACGGGCCACCAGCTCCATGGCGGGCAGCAGATCCTGCTGGCCTACCTCCCGCCCGGTGATGTGTCCCCCGGTGATCCAGATGATATAACCGTCCCGGTCATGGAGCACCACCTCCGTCTCCGGCCCCATCACATGGGTGAGGAAATCGCAGAATTTGATCAAAAGTTTCTCCCGTTCCATGGCGCTTCCGCCCTTTCCAGATAAGATTTTATCTAAATTGTACACGCGGTTGACAAGGATTGCAAGACGTGTTACACTCCGAATTGTAGAATATTTTTATATCTATAGATAATTTTTACACAGCGAGGTGAATACCATGGCATGGGAAGATCTGCTGCGGCAGAATAACATCGTCTTTCTGGGGGAGGCCGGATGCGGAAAGTCCGAGCTTGCCGTCCATTTGGCGCTGGAGCTGGCGAGACAGGGACAGGAAGTCCACTTCTTCGACCTTGACCAGACCAAGCCCCTGATGCGCTCCCGTGATGCGGAAGGGCTGCTGGAAAAAGCGGGCGTCACCGTCCACTTTCAGCAGCAGTACGCCGACGCGCCCACACAAGTGGGTGGCCTGATTCCCCTGCTTCTGGACGAGAAAAAGGCCGTCATTCTGGACGTGGGCGGCAACGACACCGGCGCGAAATTGATCGGTGGGTACGCTCACCTGCTGAAAGCCGCCGACGTGTGGTTCGTGGTGAACCCCTACCGCCCATGGTCGGCCACCACCGAGCATATCGACGGCACGCTGTCCGCCATTCTCCGGGCTTCCCGATTGAAAATGCCCCGGTTTCTGCTGAACCCCAATCTGGGCGGCGGCACCACGCTGGCGGAGTATCTGGACGGCATCCGGCAAGGGCTGGAGCTGCTGAGTCCCTACGTCGCCGTAGAGGCCGCCGCCGTGCCCGCCCCACTGTATGAACAGGCCAGGGGGGAAACAGCGCTGCCCCTGATCCCCATTACATCCCATATATCCGTCCCGGAAGCGGGACTTGAGTGAGTGATATCAGAGAATCAAAGGAGGAAACACTATGCCGCAAGTCACCATCCGCGCGGAGAGCTGCAAAAGCTGCGGCTACTGCGTGAAGTTCTGTCCCAAGGGCGTGCTGGCCGTGGGACATGAAGTGAATTCCAAGGGCTATCCCTTTGTGGTAGTCGAAAAGGCAGAAGATTGCATCGGCTGCGCGATCTGTGGCCGTATGTGTCCCGATGCCGCCATTGAAGTCTACAAATAAGGAGGGAAGAACATGGCAAGAGTATTCATGAAAGGCTGCGAGGCCATTGCCGAGGCGGCGGTGCGCAGCGGCTGCCGGTTCTTCGCCGGTTACCCCATTACCCCGCAAAATGAGATCCCGGAGTATTTTGCTCGTCGTATGCCGGAGGTTGGCGGCGTGTTTGTACAGGGCGAGAGCGAAGTAGCCTCCGTCAACATGGTCTACGGCGCTGCCCAAAGCGGCACCCGCTCCATGACCAGCTCCAGCTCCTGCGGCATCAGCCTTAAAAGCGAGGGCATCAGCTTCTGCGCCAGCGCCCGTATCCCCATGGTGTACTGCAATGTGCAGCGCGGCGGCCCCGGTATCGGTGCCATCCAGCCTGCCCAGCAGGACTATTTGCAGGCCACCCGCGCCAGCGGCAACGGCGGCTTCCGCATGATGGTGTTTGCCCCTGCCACGGTGCAGGAGGCGGTGGACATGACCTACGCCGCATTTGACTACGCCCAGCGTGACCGCAACCCCGTTTTGATTCTGGCTGACGGCGTGCTTGGCACTATCATGGAGCCGGTGGAGCTGCCGGAGATGCGCTCTGACGAGGAGGTCAAGCGCCTGAAGGACGAGCTGAGCGATTGGGCACTGGTAGGCCACAGTGCTGACAAGAAGGCTCTCATCCTCCCCGGCGGCTGGGCCGGTCAGGAGGATCGTTGCAAGGCCAACGCCGCCATGTACGATACATGGGTGAAGGATGTGCAGGTGGAGGAGTTCATGACCGAGGACGCCGAGCTGATCCTGACAGCCTACGGTGTCTGCGGACGTATCTCCAAATCCGCTGTCCGTATTCTGCGGGCTCAGGGCTATAGGGCGGGCTTGATCCGTCCCAAGACCGTCAGCCCGTGGCCGTATGCCAGCTTTGACAAGCTGGATTACAGCAAGGTAACGGGCGTACTGGATGTAGAGATGTCCATTCCCGCCCAGTTGGTGCTGGATGTAACGCTGGCGGTAAAGGATCGCTGCCCTGTTCACACCTGCCTGCGCAGCGGCGGCGAGATCATGAGCCGTGACCATGTGGTAGCAGCGGCAAAAGCCATTCTGGATAAGGAGGGTGCATGATGGAAAAGGTATACGCGAGAACAAAGGGCATCCGGGACGATATGGTGGTGGGCTTCTGCCCCGGCTGTATGCATGGCACCGTATTCAAACTGATCGGTGAAGTGTTGGAAGAACTGGGGGTGCTGGAAAAGACCATCACCGTTCACGGTGTCGGTTGCTGCGGTCTTGCCATGGAGTATGTTACCTACGACTGCACCACCAGCCCCCATGGCCGTGCCTGCGCGGTAGCCACCGGCGTAAAGCGCGCCAATCCCGATAAGGTGGTGTTCACCTATCAGGGCGACGGCGATCTGGCGTCTATCGGCCTTGCCGAGACCCTAAGCGCTGCCAACCGGGGCGAGAATTTCTCCGTCATTTTCGTCAACAACGGTATCTACGGCATGACCGGCGGCCAGATGGCTCCGACTACGCTGGTAGGCATGAAAGCATCTACCGCCCCGAAAGGCCGTGATCCCAAGGAGCACGGCTATCCCATGCACATGTGCGAACTGATGAATCAACTGACCGCACCTTACTATCTGGAGCGCACCAGCTGCAACACGCCTGCCAATGTCAATAAGACCAAGGCTGCTATCAAGAAGGCATTCCAGAACCAGCTGGACGGCAAGGGCTTCTCCATGGTGGAGATCGTCACCAGCTGCCCCACCAACTGGGGCCTTGACCCGCTGGAGTCACTGGATTTTCTGGAGCAGAACATGCTGAAGGAATTTCCGCTGGGCGTGATCCGGGACAGAAGTAAGGAGGGCGAGTAAATGGAACGGAATCTGATGGTGGCCGGTTTCGGCGGTCAGGGCGTGATGACGCTGGGCAAGTTTCTGGCGGAAGCCACCTGCGACTCGACGGACAAGAACGTCACCTTTTTCCCCTCCTACGGCGCGGAGCAGCGGGGCGGCACCGCCAACTGCTATGTGGTCATCTCCGATGACGACATCGGCGCGCCGTTGGGCGACAGCATGGACGATCTCATCGTCATGAACGATCCCAGCCTGAACAAGTTCCTCTATAAGCTTGTCCCCGGCGGAACCCTGTTCATCAACAGCTCCATCGTCACCAGTGAGATCATCCGCACGGATATCAAGGTGGTCAAAGTCCCCGTCACGGAGATGGCGTTGGAAATGGGCAATGCCAAGGTGCTGAACATCATCATGCTGGGCGCTTATGTGGGTTACACGCGGGTGGTGCCGGAGGATGTGGTGTGGCAGACCATCGAGCACAAGCTGGGCAAGAAGCCCAAGCTGCTGCCCCTGAACAGGCAGGCCTTTGAGGCTGGCTTGAAAATCGGCAAGGATGCCCGGTAATATTTCTTAATACGAAACAGAGCCCTGTGGATGTTTCTCCACGGGGCCCTTGTGTTTCATTGAATCATTTGGTAAACTGGAGATGAGAGCGTGAAAAAATTCACAGAAATAACATAACGGAGGGCTTCCCTATGAAACAACTGAACCGCTGGGTCTACGCCATCGTGGGCGTGATCGTGCTGCTGTTCGCCGGATTGGTCTACGCGTGGAGCGTGCTGAGCACCCCCATCGCCGCCGAGTTCACCAGCTGGACAAAGGCGCAGCTGAGCCTGACCTTCACCATCGTCATGATCCTGTTCTGCATCGGCTCGCTGCTGTGCGGCCTTCTCAGCGGCAAGCTCAGCGCCAAGATGTCCGTGCGCATCGGCGCGGTGCTGTTTTTGCTGGGCTTCTTTCTGGCCAGCCGCACCCAGTCCGTGGCCATGCTGTACATCGGCTTCGGCGTGCTGTGCGGCCTCAGCTCCGGCCTGTGCTACAACGCCGTCATGAGCACCATGGTGCGCTGGTTCCCCGACCGCCCCGGCCTGATCTCCGGCGTGCTGCTGATGGGCTTCGGCGGCGGCAGCTTCATCATCGGCAAGCTCTATCAGGCGTGGACGCCCGACTGGATCGGCGGCTGGCGGGTCAGCTTCGTGGTGCTGGGCATCATCATTTTCGTGGTGCTGGCTATCTGCTCTTTCTTCTTTGTGGCGCCCGGCGCGGATTTCGTCGCCCCGGCCGCCAAGAGCGGCAAGACCGCCGTCAAGGCGGCGGGCCGCGACCACAAGCCGTTGGAAATGGTGAAAAAGCCCACCTTCTGGCTGTACTATGTGTGGGCCATCGCCGTCAGCGCGGCGGGTCTCGCCCTGATCTCTCAGGCCAGCGGCGTGGTGTGGGAGGCCAGCGCCGACCAGACCGCCGGTGCGGTAGCCACCATCGTGGGCCTGATCTCCATCTGCAACGCCGTGGGTCGTGTGCTGTTCGGCGGCATGTACGACAAGTATGGCCGCAGCCTGTCCATGCAGCTGGTGAACATCCTGTTCATTATCACCGCCGGGGTGCTGATCCTGGCGCTGAGTACCCGCAGCATCGTGGTGGTCATCATCGGCTTTGTGCTGGGCGGTCTGGCCTACTCCGGCGTGACCCCCACCAACTCCGCCTTCTGCCGCGCCTATTTTGGCCCGGCGCACTATCCCGTCAACTTCCCCCTCATCAACAGCAACCTGATCTTCGCCAGCTTCGGCAGCACCATCTCCGGCGCGCTGTACGATGCCAGCGGCTCCTATAACGCCACGTTTTTCCTGATCATCGGTCTGGCCGCGGCGGGCATTCTGTGCTCGCTGGCTATCTCCGCCATCGACAAAAAGAGCAAGTAAAAAACAGGGAGTTGGTTTTGCCGACTCCCTGTTTTTTGCTATCATACGCCCCGCAGCTCCACCGACGGGATCAGCGGCCGCACGATATCCGCCCAGCGCTCCAGCTGTGCCTTGTCCGGTGCGTGAAGCCCTGTCCGCAGCACGGAGTCCCGGTCGATAAAGCACTGGATGTAGTACCGCTTCGCACCGGCGATCCATTGGGCGATCTCCCGGAAGGAATCGTCGTCATGCAGCTCCGCCACCGCCGTGGTACGGAACTCGTAGTCCACCGTGCCCTCCAGCAGAAGGGCAGCGCTCTGCCGCACCGGCGTCAGGTCAAAGCCCGGCAGTCCCACCGTGGCGGCGTATTTCGCGGGGCTGTTCTTGATATCCATGGCCACGTAGTCCACCAGTCCCGTCGCCACCACGGCCCGCAGCGCCTCCGGATGGCTGCCGTTGGTGTCCAGCTTCACGGCGTAGCCCAGCTCCTTCACCGAGCGCAGCAGCGCCGGAAGCTCCTGCCGCAGCAGCGGCTCGCCGCCGGTGATGGCCACGCCGTCCAGCAGACCCCGCCGCTTTTTCAGGAAGTCCAGCAATCCCGCGTCGTCCGTGACCGGCTCCATGCCGCCCAGCACCAGACCGCCGTTGTGGCAGAAGGGGCAGCGGAGGTCGCACCCCTGCAAAAACACCGTGCAGGCCACGCGGCCGGGAAAGTCCAGCAGCGTCAGCTTTTGCAGTCCGTGGATATCCATACCCATTCCTCCCTTTTCTGTATCTCGCCCATTATTTCGGATAGACGCCCAGATCACGGGCCACCTTGGTGATGAAGTCCTGCACGTTGGTGACCATGGTGGTGGCGCAGAGACTGCCCCGGTCCCGCAGCTTGTTGACCACGAACTCGTCGGCATCCACGGCGTACAGGTACACAGGCCGCACCGTGCCGTCCGGCAGCACCCGGAAGGAGGGCGTCATATTACCGGCGGCGATGGTATGCAGCATGGTGGCAAGGCAGATCACCGTGGTGGCGCCCCGCACCAGCGAACGCATGGCGTAAGCGCCCTGATAGGCGTCGGCGTACACCTCCGGCAGCGGGCCGTCGTCCCGGATGGAGCCGGTCAGCACAAAGGGAATGTTGTGCTTCACGCAGCCGTACAGTATGCCGTTGTCGATGTGATAGTCCTGAATGAACTGGGGGATCGAGCCGCTGCGGCGCACCCTGTTCAGCACGTCCAGATGGTGGTAGTGGCCGTTGGGCTGGCTGCGCTGGGTGTAGATGTCCTGTCCCAGCGCCGTATGGAGACAGGCGGCCTCCAGATCGTGGGTGCCCAGGGCGTTGCCCGCCAGCAGGCCGTGGCAGTAGCCGTTTTCGATCATGGCCTCCATGGCGGCCCGTGCCCCGGCGTCAAAGGCGAAGGCGGGCCCCATGACCCAGATGATGCGGCCATGGTCACGCTCGTGGCGCAGCAGCGCCGCCAGCTGGTCGTAATCCTTGGCGTAGGACGTTTCGCGGCTGCGTCCCTGACGGAACACGAACTGGTCGTCATTTTTCGCTTCCTCCTCCGCCGCGAAGCCATTGCAGTGCAGGTAGATGCCCTCCTCGCACCGCTCGGTGCGGCCCAGCAGCACCCGGTCGCCTTGCTTGAGATTCCGGGCCTCCACCGTGTCCAGACGGCCATCCGGCCGCAGAACGATGCAGGCGTCCATGCGGCTTTCCTCCGCCAGACGCCACTGGCCGTCGATCTTGCAGTACTCCGGGTACATGGAGGTGCTGTGGAAATCCTCGGGGGCTATGCCGTCCCGCTCCGCCGCCTGCCACCGGGCGTCCGGCGCAGCGGTAAAGCAGAGCTGGGCAAAATCGGGATGGTGGTACACGGGCAGTTCAAAAGACATGATGCTCCTCCTCTTTCATTTTCCTTTTATACGTATACGTTTTTCGTTCTCAGGGTGTTGACGGCTCCAGCGCCTTCGCACGCTCTGTCAGCATGGGCAGCGCCCGCTCGAACTCTACGCCGTACCACGCCGCCTGGGGGTCGGTGCGGGTCACTTCGATGCACCGCAGGGTGAAATCCACCGCCAGACGGAATGCGTCCTTCAGGCTCATGCCCCGCATGATGCCGCCCACCGCCGTGGCAGAGAAAATATCCCCCGTGCCGTGGTAGGCGTGAGGCTCCCGGCGGTTGAAGTAGCGGTCGAATTGGCCGGTGGCGCTGTCGTAGGACATGAAGCCGATGGTGTCCTTTTCCAGCGAAACGCCGGTCAGCACCACCTTTTCCGCGCCCAGCGCCGCCACGCCCCGCAGCAGAGCCTTTACGTACGCCTCGTCATAGTCCTCCCGGTAGGGCAGGCCGGTCATCAGGCTGGCCTCGGTGATGTTGGGCACGGTGATCTGCGCCTTGGACACCACCTGCGCCATCAGCGCCGGGAACTCCGGGCCGAAACCGGCGTACAGCTTGCCGTGGTCGGCCATGGCGGGATCGACGAACAGCAGCGTACCCTCCTCCCGCAGCAGCTCCAGCAGCTCCAGCACCACCGCTAACTGCCGGTCAGAGGCCAGATAGCCAGTATACAGCGCGTCGAACCTCACGCCCTGCGCCTTCCAGTGGCGGGCCACCGGCAGCAGCTGATCCGTCAGATCCAGACAGTGGAAATCCGGAAAGCTGGTGTGCGTGCTGAGTACGGCGGTGGGCAGTATGGCGCACTCCACCCCCATGGCGGAGACCACCGGCAGCGCCACCGTCTGGGAGCAGCGGCCCAGACAGGACACGTCCTGTATGCTGGCAATACGTTTCATGAAACGTTCCTCATTTCTTTTTGTGCATTCATTTTATTATACCAGCTTTTGGATATCACTATATGACCAGTTCGCGCAAGACGGGTAATACCAGATGGGCTTCATGATTTTTTTCTTGTGCCGGGGCGGAGAATGTGGTACAATAATATGGTAATATGCGGGTATGATGGAATTGGTAGACATGCGAGATTTAGGTTCTCGTGCTTTGCGTGTGGGTTCGAGTCCCACTACCCGTACCAAAAAGGGAGCACCCCATAGGGGTGCTCCCTTTTTGGTACGCAGCTGTATAGGACGCGAAACGAGCTCCGCTCTCTCACACCCGCAGGGTGTCGAGACCGGGAGCGACAGTCCACACCCGCATCAAACCGCAAATCTTTACAACTCCCTCTTGGAATCCTCACTCATTTATGGTAAAATGACACAAAGCCAAAGGAGGTGCGGCGCGGTGAACGAGGGACTTGTGTATGAGATCCTGTCGGTGGTGGCGGAGATCCCGGAGGGACGGGTCTGCTCCTACGGCGAGATCGCCCGGCTCATTGGTCGGGAGAAAAACGCCCGGCTGGTGGGAAAAGTCCTCAGCAATGCCGCGCTGTACGGCGACTACCCCTGTCACCGGGTGGTGAACCACGCGGGGCGTACCGCGCCCCACTGGTCAGAGCAGCAAACGCTGCTGGAAGCGGAGGGCGTAGCCTTCCGGGCCAACGGCACCGTGGACATGGCCCGCTTTCTGTGGCGGGGCGAATAACAGAACGGAGGAGCATCACCATGAACGAGCACATTCTGACGCTGGCGCGGGAGAACGCGCCCTGTTACCTCTACGAATACGACATCATGAAAGCGCAGGTGGAGACGCTGCGCCAGACCTTCCCCCAATATGACCTGCTGTACTCCATCAAGGCCAATCCGTTCCCGCCGGTGGTGCGGGCGCTGGCGGCGCTGGGTCTGGGCGCGGACGCCGCCTCTGCCCCGGAGGTGCTGCTGAGCCGAACATGCGGCATGGCGAAGGAGGACATTTTCTTCTCCGCTGCCGGGAAATCCGACGCAGCACTGGAAGCGGCATGGGACGAGGGCGAGATCATCGCCGACTCGCTGGGCGAGGTGACGCGTATCGGCGCGCTGTGCCGCCGGAAAGGACAGCGGCGGGCCATCGGCGTGCGGATGAACCCCGCCTTCGGTATGGGCGGCGGCGTGGGGACAAGCAGCAAGTTCGGCATTAATGAGGAGGATCTGCCCCAGCTGAAAGCGCTGCTGGACGATCTGCCCGTGACGGTGGAGGGCATTCACGTGCACCTGAAGTCCCAGAATCTGGACGCGGACGTGCTGGGCGGCTGCTACCGGGACAGCTGGGCGCTGGCCAAGAGGGTACAGGCGGCGCTGGACTGCGAGATGCGTTATGTCAACTTCGGCAGCGGCGTAGGCGTGGCCTATGACGCGGCCTTTGAGCAGCCCATGAACCTTGCCCACCTGCGGACGTATACCGACGCCATCGCTGCCGACAACGATGCCACGTGGAAAGCCCGGCTGATGATCGAGACCGGCCGCTTCCCCACCGCGCAGGCCGGAACCTACTGGCTGTGGGTGGTGGACAAAAAATTCTCCCGCGGCAAGACCTACGTGATCGCGGAGAATTGCATGAACGGTCTGCAAAAGCCGGCACTGGCGGCCATGCTGCGCCACGAGCTTGGCGGCGGGACTCCCGCGCCCTACGAGCCGCTGTTCACCTCGGAGTGGGCCTTCCCCATCATCGCCCACGGCGACGAAAGCCGGACGGAGACGGTGGACATTGTGGGCAATCTGTGCTGCGCCGCCGACGTGCTGGCGGAGGACTTTACCGGCCCGGAGCTGGCGGTGGGCGATCTGATCGAAGTCCGCAACGCCGGAGCCTACGCCTGCACCCTGACGGCCCAGCGCTTTTCCAGCCATCAGCCGCCCCGGGAGCTGCTGGTCTACGGCGACGGTAGGGTGGAAACGGAATAATAAAAAGCGGGATGCTGTGCATCCCGCTTTTTATTATTCCTCCGGCCACGCCGGGTAATCTTTCTGGATATACTGGCAGACCTCCTGCCGGTCGATGCCCAGCGCCACCGCCAGCTCGCCGTACAGCTGATCCTCGGCACGGCGCAGATACCGCTCGTCCAGCTGGCTGACCTTGCGGCCCCGCTGCTGGGCGGCACGGCGGCGACGGCAGGTGTATTTTATCATGGCCGCCATGCGGCCGCAGTCATAGGACGTTACCACCGCATGATAGTGATCCTTGATGGCCCGCTGGCTGGCGCCTGACGGTTCCTCCGCCGGAAGCTCCGGCAGCGCCGTCAGGAAAGCATCCGCCTCCGCAGGAGTCATCACCGGGCGCATCAGCACGCCGGTGTCCACCGGCGTCATCACCTGTCCGGTGCGGTACAGCGGGGACAGGGTGTAGTAGGCTCTCGTTTTGTCGACGCCCTCTGTCTCCGGTGTTCCCACGCTCTCCACACGGCAAACGCCCTCGCCGCCGTAAATGACCAGATCTCCTGCTGCAAACATTGCTTCTCCTCTCTCACACTGTAACAAAACACGGAAAAAAGCACGGCCCAACGGCCATGCGCCTTACATTTATTGCCAATAGTATAGCACATTTGAGGAGAAAATGTAAGAGGAAAATCAAATTTTGTTGAAAAAAGTGGCCTCTGCCTACAGGCAAAGGCCGCTTTTTTATGTATTCTTCCGTTTACTTGAACAACCACCGGCAAATCAGCAGCACCACGCAGGCGCCGCCCAGGCCGATGAGAAACGAGCCCAGCGAGTTCCGGGCCACCAGACCGACAGCGCCCGCCAGCCAGTTGCCCACGCCGCTGCCCACGATGCCCAGAATGATGTTGCGCAGGACGCCGCCCTTGCTGCCCATCAGCTTTCCGGCCAGCCAGCCGATAATACCGCCGACAATAATAGACCAAAGCATATCGTATTCTCCTTACTTTCCGCAGGCTGCCCGATCCTGCTGGATCAGCAGCTTCAGCGCCTCCACACCCACGGTAACGGCGGAGGTGGTATCCTCGTTCATGTCCTGATCCAGACCCGCGGCTTCCCGCTCCTGATTCCAGATCACGTGGAAGCAGCTGCCGCAGCGGCAGTTCAGCGCGTCAGCCACCACGAACAGGGCGGCGGACTCCATTTCGCTGGCCTTTACATGCAGGCGCTTCCACGCCTCCCACTTGTTCAGCAGCTCATAGGATACCGGCATGCGGGCCGGGGAATGCTGACCATAGAAGGAGTCCTTGCACTGCACCACGCCCACCTGCGTGCGCTTGCCCAGCGTTCTGGCCGCCTGCACCAACGCGGTGGTCACCTCAAAATTCGCCACCGCCGGATACTCGATGGGCGCGTATTCCCGGCTGGTATGCTCGAAGCGGACAGCGCCGGTGGCGATGACCACATCGCCGCTGCGGACGTCAAGGTCGATGCCGCCGCAGGTGCCCACCCGGATAAAGGTATCCGCGCCGATGTTGTGCAGCTCCTCCATAGCGATAGAGGCGGAGGGCCCGCCGATGCCGGTGGAGCAGACGGACACCTTCTCGCCCAGCAGCGTGCCGGTATAGATGGTATATTCCCGGTTCTGGGACACGAAATGCGCGTCGTCAAACAGCGCGGCGATCTTCTCGCACCGGCCGGGATCGCCGGGCAGGATCACGTAGCGGCCCACATCGCCCTCTACGCAGCGAATATGAAACTGTTTTTCCAGCTTTTGCATAATATCCCTCCAGATGATAACAAAACGTTGTAAGCGTGTTTGATATTACAAATTGTATTTTCTTTAATGAATAGATTATTATTTTACCACAGCTCACAGCAAAATGCAACGCTGGGAGAAGTTACAGCCGGTAGTTTCGCCGAAAATCGACCATACTACACACGGCACGCAAAGCACTGTGCCCGGAAAATTTGATAAAAAGGAGGATGGGACATGATGAAAAAAGTGATGGCGCTGCTGATGGCGGCGCTGCTGATGCTGGCGCTGGCAGGCTGCGGCGAGAACAAGAACAACACCAACCGCCCCGGCAGCAACAGCAACAACACCACCAACGGCAGCAATGATGCCGACAAAGGCAACGGCACCGTGAACGACGGGCTGACCGACAGCAACGGCGCGGCCCGGAATGGCCGCAGCAGCTACGGCACGTACCGCGACAGGGGCAACGACGACGCCTTCAACAACAACCACGGCAGCACCTTCGGCGGCGTGGGCGAGGAGCTGATGGAGGACGCTCAGCAGTTCCCGCCCACGGTGTGGGACAGCATGACGGGCAACCGCGGCGCCAGCGGCACCGCCACGTGGCGGCAGATGCTGGACAACGGCTTTGTCCATGACACGGACGGCTTTTTGCTGGACGGCGAAAACGCCTGCTGGTCATAAGGAGAACGGGCGGAGGGCATGGCGTGTCCCTCCGCCCTGTTTTCGTTCTGATTTTGCCGGACGGGACATATGCTGGCACGAGGTGAAGCATATGCAAATTCATGTGGTGCGGCCGGGCGAGACGCTGTACGGCATTGCCCGGCAGTACGGCGTCAGCGTAACGCTGCTGGGGCGGCTGAATCAGGTGCCAGCCGGGGGTGCGCTGGCGGTGGGACAGACGCTGGTGGTCTACGAGCCGGAGCGGGTGCATGTGGTGCGGCCCGGCGAAACGCTGGAGGGCATCGCCCGCCGTGAGGGCGTGTCGGTGCTGTCGCTGTATCAGAACAACTACTTCCTGGGCGGGCGATCCCGCATTCTGCCGGACGAGGAGCTGATCGTTGCGCTGAAAGGGGAAAAGTCCGGGACGCTGGGCGTCAACGGCTACGCCTACACCTTCATCCGGCAGGAGCAGCTGCGGACGGTGCTGCCCTACATAACCTATCTGACGCCCTTTACCTACGGCGTCACGTCCCAAGGAGGGCTGGTGGTTCCCGACGACGGGCCGCTGCTGGCCGCTGCGCCCCAGTACGGCGCGCAGCTGTGGATGCACCTGTCCACCCTGACGGACAGTGGCTCCTTCGACAGCCGTCTGGGCGGAGCGCTGCTGGAAAACGAAACGGCACAGAAGGCGCTTATCGACACCGTCGCAGCCAACATGGCGGAAAAGGGCTATCAGGGGCTGGACGTGGATTTTGAATATCTGGAGGGCCGTCAGGCGGCGGCCTACACCGCCTTTATCGACGCGCTGCGGCAGCGGCTGAATCCGCTGGGCTGGCCGGTGATCGTGGCGCTGGCCCCGAAATCCAGCGCGGAGCAGCGGGGACTTCTGTACGAGGCGCACGACTACGCCGCCCTGAGCCACGCGGCCAACGCCGTGCTGCTGATGACCTACGAGTGGGGCTATACCGCCGGGCCGCCCATGGCGGTGGCTCCCCTGCCGCAGGTGCGGCGGGTACTGGACTACGCCCTGACGGAGATGGCCCCGGAGAAAATCTTTCTGGGGGTGCCCACCTACGGCTACGACTGGCCGCTGCCCTTCCGGCAGGGCATCACCCGTGCACCCTCTCTGTCGCCGCAGGAAGCGCTGGCGCTGGCACGGCGGTACGGGGCGGAAATTCAATACGACGAAACCGCCCAGTCCCCATGGTTCCGCTACACGGCGGAGACCGGCACTGTCCACGAGGTGTGGTTTGAGGACGCCCGCTCCAGCCTTGCCAAGCTCCGTCTGGCGGCGGGCAACGGCTTGCAGGGTGTGGGGCTGTGGAACCTGATGCGTGACGCACCCCAGACCTATCTGGTGCTGAACGGCGCGTTTCAGGTAGAAAAACTCGCGTAAGTAAACCGCGCTGTGTTAATGACACGGCGCGGTTTTTCCTTGCCAAAATCATGGCGGCACAGTATAATGACCTCAAGAAATTTGATGCAAGGAGGCGAGCGCCATGGCGTCCCCCAACCGGCAATACGAGAGCATGCTGGCCGTAGCGCGGGAGCGGCTGTCCCGGCACGCACCGGAGGCCATCGCCCGCCGCGCCGGCGTCACATGGGACGGCGGACGGCTGACCCTGCCCAGTCTGGGGCAGACCGTCACCGTGACAGTCCCGGACTTCGCCGTTTCGCCGGAGCTGGACATGTGGCACGCGCTAACGCTGCTGCACTATCTGGATCTGGCGGACGGCACGCCCCTGTTGGGGAAGATGATGGCCTTCGCCCAGTACCCCGACGGCATGGTGCGGGGCGGCGGATTTGACCGCCGGGCAGAGCTGGTGATCCGCCGTCAGCTGGGTCTGCTGCCGCCGGAGGAGCTGCGCCGCCGCTGCCTTGCGCTGGGCGCGGAGCTGCTGCCCTCCAACGCCGACCTGTGCGCCCGGTTCCCGTTTCTGCCCCGCTACCCCCTGTGGCTGCGGCTGTGGTTCGGGGACGAGGAATTTCCCGCGTCGGGACGGCTGTTTCTGGACGAGAGCGCCGCCCACTACCTGACGGTGGAGGATGCGGTAACGGTGGGCGGCCTGCTGCTGGAGCGGCTGGCAGGCGGCCCTCTACTGGGCTAGAAGAAAGGAGCAACTATGCGCAAATATGTTCTGATCCCGGATTCCTTCAAGGGCACGCTGTCCTCTCGTGAGGTCTGCCAGATCGTGGCAGAGGCCATCCGGTCACAGGAGCCGGAGGCGGAGATCTGCGCCATTCCGGTGGCCGACGGCGGCGAGGGAACGGTGGACGCGTTTCTGTCGGCGGTAGGCGGGCAGCAGGTGCCTGTGGCCTGCACCGGGCCATACGGCGAAGCCATCACCGCCTGCTACGGCCTGCTGCCGGACGGCTCCGCCGTGGTGGAGATGGCTGCGGCGGCGGGACTGCCCATGGTGGGCGAGAACCGCGACCCGGAAAAGACCACCACCTATGGCGTGGGCCAGCTGATCCGCCACGCCGCCCATCACGGGGCGAAACGGCTGGTGCTGGCGCTGGGCGGCAGCGCCACCAATGACGGCGGCTGCGGCGCGGCTGCCGCCGTGGGCGTGAAGTTTTACCGTGCGACAGGAGAGAGCTTCGTCCCCGTGGGCGGTACATTGAAGGATATTCACCGCATCGACACGAGCGGCATGGATCCGGCGGTGCGGAGTATCCCCATTCTGACCATGTGCGACATTGACAACCCTCTGTGCGGCCCCACCGGAGCCAGCGCCGTGTTCGGCCCCCAAAAGGGCGCGGACGCGGCCATGGTGCGGCGGCTGAACGATGGATTGCGTCAGCTGGCGGCGCTGCTGGAGCGGGATGTGGGCCGGGACGTGCTGAACCTGCCGGGCGGCGGCGCGGCAGGCGGCTTTGGGGCCGGTGCGGCGGCATTTTTTGCAAGTCCCCTGCAAATGGGCATCGACGTGGTGCTGGCGCTGACGGACTTTGACCGGCGGGCGGCAGACGCGGCGCTGGTCATCACCGGCGAGGGCCGTCTGGACAGCCAGAGCCTGCGGGGCAAGGTGGTGGTGGGCGTGGCCCGCCGCGCCAAGGCGCTGGGCGTTCCCGTGGCGGCGCTGGTGGGCGGCAGCGATACGGACGTGGCCGCCGTGTACGGCGAGGGCGTCAGCGGCGTGTTCCCCATCAATCCCCTGCCCCGGCCCTTCAGCGAGGTCAGGGCGCACTGCCGGGAAAATCTGCGCTTTACCGCCGAAAACCTCATGCGGTTCTACCGTGCGGTACGGCGATGAAGTATGGCATTTTCGGCAAAATACAGGCAAACAGAGAGCGGCAGCCCCAACGGGCTGCCGCCTTTCTCATACTTTGGTATGATTTACATTTTCCGGTAATGGTATATAACAGAATTAGTATACCGGGATCAAACGGCGTGAGAGCGCTGTTTCAAACGAGGGAGGAACGACTATGGCGGGAAGCATTATCATAAAGCCCGCTGTCCAACAGCGGTTTGACAGTTTCATCCAGCGCGGCAGAGTGCTCTTTGTCAGCGCACCCTGCGGCTTCGGAAAAAGCACGCTGGCGGACGCGCTGCTGGAGGGCCGGAGCGTGCTGCGCCTGAGCGCGGGAGCGCCCGACTTCTCTCTTGACGCGCTGCCGGAGGCGTGGGACATTCTGCTGATCGATGATTTTCAGCAGTTGCCGGAGGGCAGCAAGGAGCAGACACTTTGCCAGCTAAAGCTGTCCGGCGTTTCCGTCAAGCAGGACGGCACGCTGATCTACAACGGCGAGGAACAGACGGCTGCCGTTATTAAGGCCGCTACCGCCTACGGCGAGAACGAGGTGAAGTTCACCTTCAGCGCGGAGGAGAACGGCAACTACGCCGCCACCGTGCCCGCTTTCACCAACGCGGGTTCCTACACCGTCTACTACAAGGCAGAGGCGAACAACCACGAGACCGCCTCCGGCAGCTTTACCGTGACCATCGAAAAGGCGATCGTTACCGTCATCGCGCTGGACAAGACCGCCTATGTGAGACGAAAAGCTCCCGACCTGAGCAACCCTGTGAAGGATAAGGACTACACCGTCAGCGACCTGTTTGGCGACGACCAGCTGACCGGAACGATCAAGCTGGCGTATGTGGACGAAGATAGAAACGAGATCGCCCCCAACATGAGTCAGCCCGGCAAGACGATCATTCGCGCCAGCGGACTGACCGCACCCAACGAAAACTATGCCGTCGTCTTTGTGGATGGCACGTTGACGATCCTCCCCCGTTCGTCCTCCGGCGGTTCCAACCAAGGCGACTACGTCATCAAGGTGATCACGGGTGAGGGCGGCTCCCTCTCTCCCTCTGGAGACGTTGGCGTCCGCAAGGGTGAGGATCTGACCTTCACCATTACGCCGGATGCCGGCTATGCCGTCGCCGACGTTAAGATCGACGGCAAGAGCATCGGCGCCACCAGAACAAAGACATCAATGCGTCCCACACCATCGAGGTCAGCTTCGTGAAGGCCATCGGCGCACCCCAGACCGGCGACAGCAGCAACCTGCCGCTGTGGATTGCGCTGCTGTTCGTCAGCGCCTGCAGTCTCACCGGCACAACGCTCTACACGCGGAGAAAGCGGGCTCAGTGACCTAACGCAACAGCCATCGGCCTGTAACAGCAAAAAAGAGAGACGCCGCAAAGCGGCGTCTCAGTCTGTCAAAAAACTATGCAAACGCCCCTGTTTCTGCTATAATAAAGGAAAC
>ERZ773208.1604-NODE-1604-length-17352-cov-3.323871_pt1 | contig 17352 bp, 11 predicted proteins | sample MGYA00581006_ERZ773208 | MGnify/ENA primary metagenome ERZ773208 (study PRJEB29015, sample SAMEA2737793) | human gut metagenome | biome: human gut; feature: human-associated habitat; material: faeces | place: China | collected 2012 ... | reverse complement strand
AACCCTGCCCCTACAGCTGACGATGGGATAGACCGGTTTAGTTTTGACACACTCCTTTTTTTATATCTTTTTATTCGGCTGATATTGCCTATTCACATTTTAGTCGTATCTTTGCATCGTTGCATAAGCAACTTTAAACACATTAGCAACAACACTAAGATGAAGAGAATTTTCGGTTTTGTCCTGTCTATATGGGTATCAGTAGGGGTTTCAGCCCAACACACACTGACATTGGATAGTTGTCGTGCTATGGCACTAAAGAGCAACAAAGAGCTACGCATATCCGCCGAGAAAATAAATGTGGCGCATTATGAAAAGAAAGCTGCTTTTACGAACTACCTGCCCAAGATTGCCGCTATGGGAACGTATATGCGCACCCAAAAAGAAATCTCCTTATTAAGCAATGACCAGAAAGGAGCTATCGGCAACATAGGAACCGCCGCACAAGGGTCTATCCAAGAAACTTTCCAACAACTGGCCGCTTCCAGCCCCGAACTGGGCGCCCTGCTCCAGCCGCTGGCTCCGCTCATCCCCGGCATAAGGAACAAACTGAATGGCATAGGGCAAGGGCTGGTCGATGCGTTGCACACCGATACCCGCAATATGTATGCAGGTGCCGTCACTCTCACCCAACCCATCTTTATGGGAGGCAAAATTGCAGCCTACAACAAGATAACCCGATATGCCGAACAACTGGCCCAATCACAACATGCCACCGGCATGCAGGACATCATTCTCGGTACCGACCAAGCCTATTGGCAGGTCATCTCATTGGTAAACAAGAAAAAGCTGGCGGAAAGTTATCTCCGACTGGTACAGCAATTGGACAGCGATATAGACAAAATGATAGCCGAAGGAGTGGCTACCAAAGCCGATGGTCTCAGCGTAAAGGTGAAAGTAAATGAAGCCGAAATGAAACTGACGCAAGTGGAAGACGGACTGAGCCTTTCTAAAATGGTATTGTGCCAGCTTTGCGGCATTCCCTTGAATGAGGACATCCGATTGGCGGACGAAGAGGTAGAGAACCTCCTGGTTGCCGATGAAGCACAGGCCTCCGACAATGTTGCCACTGCCCTTGCCAATCGCGAAGAACTGCGAAGCCTCGACCTGGCTGCCAAAATATATGCACAGAAAGTCAATGTCACCCGTGCCGAGTTCTTGCCCACTGTAGCCCTGACAGCCAATTATATGGTGACTAATCCTTCATTGGTCAACGGATTTGAGAACAAATTCCGCGGTATGTGGGCCGTAGGTGCAATGGTGAAAATACCCATTTGGAATTGGGGCGAAGGAATGTATAAGGTAAAAGCCGCCAAAGCCGAAGCCAATATTGCCCGCTATCAGTTGTCGGACGTAAAAGAAAAGGTGGAGCTGCAAGTCAATCAGGCCACCTTCAAAGTAAATGAAGCCGGAAAGAAACTGGCAATGGCTACCAAGAACATGGAAAAGGCGGAAGAAAACCTCCGTTATGCCAAGCTGGGATTCAGTGAAGGAGTTATCCCCACCAGCAACGTACTGGAAGCACAAACAGCATGGTTGTCGGCTCAATCGGACAAAATAGATGCACAGATAGACGTGAAACTGACTCAAGTATATCTACGCAAATCAATGGGAACATTAAAATAAGAACAAGATATGGCAGAAAGAACACAACGCAGCAACATTTTGCTGGCATTCATTTCACTGACGGCAGTCATTGCAGTCGTGTCTCTGATAGGTTTCTTCACATTGGGCAAAGGTCCCGAAATTATTCAGGGACAAGCTGAAGCAGACGAATACCGTGTGTCCGGAAAAGTCCCGGCACGCATTCTTGAACTCCGTGTAAAAGAAGGAGATAAGGTAAAAGCCGGCGATACCCTGGTTATCCTCGAAGCTCCCGATGTGATGGCAAAGCTGTCGCAGGCACAAGCTGCCGAACAAGCAGCCCGGGCAATCAGCGAGAAGGCACAGCGAGGGACTCGCCGGGAACAGTTGCAAGCTGCTTTCGAAATGTGGCAGAAAGCCAAAGCCGGAGTAGAAATTGCCGAGAAGTCATACAACCGTGTGAACCGACTCTTTGAGCAAGGCGTGATGTCCGCACAAAAGCGCGATGAAGCCAAAGCACAATTTGACGCAATGGCAGCCACCGAAAAAGCTGCCCGTTCACAGTACGAAATGGCTAAGAATGGCGCCCAGCAGGAAGACAAAGCAGCTGCCGCCGCACAAGTGGAACGTGCCAAAGGAGCAGTTGCCGAGGTATCTTCCTACATGGATGAGACCATCCTCACAGCTGCTGCCGACGGTGAAGTGACCGAAATATTCCCCAAAGTGGGCGAGCTGGTCGGCACCGGTGCTCCGATTATGAATATCGCCCGACTGGATGATATGTGGGTGACTTTCAATGTGCGCGAAGATTTCTTGAAAGACTTCACTGTGGGAGAAGAAATCAACGCCTTTATTCCGGCATTCGATAAAGAAGTGAAATTCAAAGTGACTTACATGAAAGACCTTGGCACATACGCCGCTTGGAAGGCAACGAAAACAACCGGACAGTTTGACTTGAAGACATTTGAAGTGAAAGCCGTTCCTGTGGAGAAAGTAGAAGGCTTACGCCCCGGAATGAGCGCCATTATAGAGAAATAAATGAGAACAACGCATATCATCTTCCAGATAGCCAAGCGCGAAGTGTTCCGCATCGCCACAAGGCCGCTATACCTGTTTTGCATGGTCATAGCTCCTTTGTTCTGCTACATCTTCTTTACTACGCTGATGTGGAACGGACTTCCCACGGATATGCCGGCAGGGGTTGTCGACTTGGACAATACAGCAACCACCCGCAACATTATCCGCAACCTGGATGCCTTTCAGCAAACCAAAATTGTGGCACATTATGCCGGCTTTGCCGATGCGCGCAAAGCCATGCAGGAAGGAAAGATTTATGCTTTTTACTTTATTCCCGAAGGTACAACGGCAAAGGCACTTGCCAGTCGTCAGCCCAAGGTTTCTTTTTATACCAATTATTCTTATCTGGTAGCCGGCTCACTGCTTTATAAAGACCAACGCACCATGTCCGAACTGGCAAGCGGTGCCATCGGTCGCGCCACTTTGCGTGCCAAGGGTGCTACCGACGACCAAGCCGTGGCTTTCCTGCAACCTATTGTCATTGATTCTCACATACTGAACAACCCATGGTTGAACTATTCCGTTTACCTGAGCAATACCATTATACCGGGTATCTTGATGTTACTGATATTCATGACCACCATCTATACCATCGGAAGTGAAATAAAAGGCAATACCCAGAAAGAATGGATGCAAATGGCCGATAATTCCGTCACTTTGGCTCTATCCGGCAAACTGTTGCCACAGACCCTCATATTCTTTATCATGGCCACCTTTTATAATGTATACCTGTATGGATTCCTGCATTATCCGTGCAACAGCGGTATCCTCCCCATGCTCTTGGCAGGACTGTTGCTGGTATTGGCATCACAAGCCTTTGGCATTTTCTTGTTCGGACTGTTCACCACCATGCGGCTTGCTTTAAGCACAGCTTCGCTATGGGGAGTCATTTCCTTCTCCATTTCAGGAATGAGCTTTCCCGTCATGGCTATGAATCCTGTGTTGCAGGGATTAGCCTGTCTGTTTCCGTTACGGCATTACTTCCTCATCTACGTCAACCTGGCACTCAACGGTTATCCCTTGATTTATGCATGGCATTCGGTAGTAGCATTGATGCTTTTCATGCTATTGCCTTTCTTCATACTGAAAAGGCTTCGCACCGTGCTATTGCACTATGTATATATCCCTTAAAAAACTAACCGGTTATGAAAGAGAAGAGATTCAAAGAGATAGTTTCGGAAGGCATTGCAGACCTGTTCTATATCTGGTGGCAAGAGCTGAAGGCTGTGGTAAAAGACCAAGGTGTATTGATTTTCTTTATCTTGGTTCCATTGGGATATCCACTACTTTATACCTTTATATATACGAACGAAACCGTCCGCGAAGTACCAGCAGTGGTAGTAGACAATAACCGTTCCACGCTCAGCCGGGAGTATCTGCGATTGGTGGATGCCGGTCCCGACCTCCACATTGTTTCTCATTGTGCGGATATGGAAGAGGCCAAGGCATTGCTGAAGGAGGGAAAAGCATATGGCATCATTTATATTCCCGAAAGCTTCAGCCGAGATATTGCCAAAGGCATCCAGACCCGCGTCACACTTTACTGCGACATGAGCGGAATGTTATACTATAAAGCCATGCTGACTGCCAATACCAATGCATCGCTGACCATGAACAAGCAGATAAAGATAGAACGCTCCGGCAACACCACCGAGCGTCAGGACGAAGTCAGCTCCTCACCCATCGAGTATGAAGACATCTCTATCTTCAACCCGCAAAACGGATTTGCCGGTTTTCTGATTCCTGCCGTATTGATGCTCATCATTCAGCAAACCCTGCTGCTGGGTATCGGTTTATCTGCCGGAACAGCCCGTGAAACCAACCGTTTCCGCGACTTAGTTCCTTTAAGCCGCCATTATCACGGCACACTCCGCATTGTATTGGGCAAGTCACTTACCTATTTCATGATTTACGTCATCATGTCGGTCTATATGCTTTGTCTGGTACCCAAGATGTTCAGTCTGGTGCAGATAGCACAGGCAGGCACACTTTTCGCTTTTGTACTACCTTATATATTGGCATGCATTTTCTTTGCGATGACTTGCTCTATCTTTATCCACCACCGCGAAGCCTGCATGATGATATATGTATTCACTTCCGTGCCGTTGCTATTCATTTCGGGCATTTCATGGCCCGGTTCCGCCATTCCTGAGTTTTGGAAAGTTGTTTCATGGATATTTCCCTCCACTTTCGGCATCAACGGCTTTGTACGAATCAATAATATGTGGGCTACACTGCCCGATGTTACCACAGAGTATCACGCCCTATGGCTACAAGCGGGCATTTATTTCCTCACAACTTGCATTGTCTATCGCCGACAGATAACCCTCAGCCGTACACATGTATATGCAAGACTGAAAGAGATAAAAAACAGACATAAACCCAAAGAGGTCTGAATTTGTTTTATAAACCTAAAAAGAAAGACTTATGAAGAAAATTTTCATGCTGGCCTGCGCCTGCCTATTGATTGCTGCATGCAACAGTAACAAAAAGAGTACAGACAATACTACTATTGCTGCCGATACCGAAGTCACCGATATGCATAATGCAAAAAACGCATTGGACTACGATGGGACTTACACCGGAACATTCCCTGCTGCAGATTGCCCGGGTATCAACATCACCCTTACGCTGAACAAGGATAAGACATTTACTCTTGTCTCAGAATACATCGACAGAAAAGATGCCACATTCACCGATAAGGGAAACTATACCATCGAAGGTAACCTGATAACTCTGCAGAATGGAACAGAAAAGAATTACTATAAAGTAGGCGAGAATACGCTGACTGCCCTTGATCGGGACAAGCAAGAAATAACCGGTGAGTTGGCAGAACACTACATATTACATAAACAACAATAATTGAAAAATTCTCCCAATAATGAGGGTGTCAAAGTCAACTTCAGAGAAAAGAAGTTTTAATCTGAAACCTGACACCCTATATCAATTCTTATATTTATCAGCTACAATCTGTAACTTTTCAGGGGGCAAAGCATTGATAATACTGTTATTTTGCCGGTAGAGGCGAGGTTCGCTCGTCCGAAAACAGTTTGCTTTGCATATTACTCCCAAAGTTGTGACCGTTGGTTCGGGCAGGCAAACCCTGCCCCTACAGTTGACGATTCGATAGGCCGTTTTAGTTTTGAATACCCTCTTACAGTAAATAGGATAACAGTTACTCCGGATTTTTGGTACGCCTTCAGACAGATTTTTCCCCCTCCCTCCCATCTTTTATCACTTTCCTCCGTTTTATTCATGGCTTTTTACTACCTTTGCGCCCATCAATCAACAGATTAAACATGAAAGAATTTATACAGATACTCCGTCGGTTCGTACCTCCCTATAAGAAGTACCTAGCTTTAAGTACTCTATTCAATATATTATCAGCCGTTTTAAACATCTTCTCCTTCTCACTCATCGTGCCCATACTGAGCATCCTGTTCCAGATGGAGAAAGCCACTTATACTTTTATGCCGTGGAGTTCGGATGCTTCCATCAAGGACATCGTCATCAACAACTTCCAATATTATATCACCGAGCTCATCAATCAATACGGTCCCAGCACCACCCTGTTGCTGTTGGGACTGTTCATGGCGTGCATGACCTTCCTGAAGACAGGATGTTATTTCCTCTCTTCCGCTACCATGATTCCCATTCGTACCGGCATTGTCCGCGATATCCGGGTTCAGCTCTATAAGAAGCTGCTCAGCCTTCCTCTCGGCTTCTTTTCGGAAGAAAGGAAAGGCGACATCATTGCCCGCATGAGCGGCGATGTGAACGAGATAGAAAACTCCATCATGTCCTCATTGGACATGTTGCTCAAGAATCCTATTCTTATTATCTCTTATTTCACTACACTTATTATTATCAGCTGGCAACTCACCTTATTTACCATTGCCATCGTGCCCATCATGGGCTGGGTAATGGGAACAGTAGGAAAGAAGCTGAAACGCGGCTCGCTCATCGCCCAAGGACAATGGAGTGACTTAATGTCACAACTTGAAGAAACACTCGGTGGTCTGCGCATCATCAAGGCTTTCAACGCAGAAAAGAAAATGAACACCCGCTTCACCGAATCCAACAACCTATACCGCAACACCATCAACCACGTCAACATCCGCCAGCAAATGGCACACCCGATGAGTGAGTTTCTGGGAACGATACTCATTGTCATCGTATTGTGGTTCGGAGGTACGCTGATATTACACAATAACAGCACCATCACCGCGCCTTCTTTTATCTTTTACCTGACCATCCTCTACAGTGTTATCAACCCGCTGAAGGATTTCTCAAAGGCAGGCTACAATATTCCCAAAGGGCTTGCCAGCATGGAACGTGTAGACAAAATCCTGATGGCGGAAAATAAGATGAAGATAAGTCTGAACCCTGTTCCCGTCGGTCCGCTGAAGGAGAAAATAGAATTCCGCGATGTCTGCTTCAAATACGAAAACCAATGGGTGTTGCAAGACATCAACCTCACCATAGAAAAAGGGAAAACGGTAGCACTCGTCGGACAGTCGGGCTCAGGAAAATCAACCATGGTAGACCTTATTCCCCGTTATTACGATGTACAACAGGGTGCAGTCCTGATAGACGGTATCAATGTAAAGGATACTACACTGCACGACTTGCGCAGCATTATGGGAAATGTAAATCAGGAAGCTATTCTGTTTAATGACACTTTCTACAACAATATCTCCTTCGGTGTGGAGAATGCCACCATGGAACAAGTGATTGAAGCTGCCAAGATAGCCAATGCACACGATTTCATCATGGCAAGCGAAAATGGTTACGACACCATGATTGGCGATCGGGGCGGTAAACTTTCGGGCGGTCAGCGGCAACGTATCAGCATTGCCCGGGCAATCCTGAAAAATCCGCCTATCCTCATTTTGGATGAAGCTACTTCGGCCCTTGACACCGAAAGCGAACGAATGGTGCAGGACGCTTTGGAGAAATTAATGAAAAACAGAACAACCATTGCCATTGCACACCGGTTGTCCACCATCCGCAATGCAGATGAAATCTGCGTTTTACACGAAGGACGCATTGTGGAACGCGGCAAGCACGAAGACTTATTAGCCATGGACGGATACTACAAAAAACTGTGCGATATGCAACAAATGAGCTAATCCTCAGCACAACAAACCATAAGTAGAGCTGTCCAGGCATCCCGCCGGACTGTCTCACCGGTACGGAAATAGACAATCACTAATTTAATGCACCCTCTTTGCATTAATTAACCCTCCTTGCATTGATTAATTACGATAATTTCGTAAGTTTGCGAAAACATCGTAATTAATTCATATACTTATGGAAAAACTAACAATACAAGAAGAAGAAGTGATGCTCTACATTTGGAGCATAGGAGATTGCTTTGTTAAAGAAATTGTTTCAAAATTTCCTGATCCCAAACCGCCATACACCACAGTCGCTTCCATTGTCAACAACCTGAAGCGTAAAGGTTATGTGGCTGCTCAACGCTTTGGAAACACCTACCAATATACTCCATTGATAAAACAAAGCGAATACAAGCGTACATTCATGGGAGGAGTAGTACAGAACTACTTTGCCAACTCTTACAAGGAGATGGTGTCTTTCTTTGCCAAAGAACAAAAGATTTCGGCAGATGACTTGAAAGACATTATCAACCTGATAGAAAAAGGAAAAGAAAAATAACCTCATCAACAAGTCAATACTATGACTCCCGAACTTATCTACATGCTGAAAGTGAATGTAGGCATTGCCTTATTCTATGCTTTCTACAAACTGTTTTGCGGCAGCGACACATTCTTTAAGTGGCGTCGGATTGCTCTGCTCAGCTTTCTTACGCTTTCTTTCCTTTACCCATTGCTCAACATACAGACATGGATAAAAGAACAGCCTGCCATATATGAACTGACAGACTATTATACACTTTTAATCACCGGCAACACAAACACAAATAATGAAATAGTAACCACCGCGGTTACTGCTCCTACTCCCACGCTAATGACCTTGTTTACATGGGTATATTTTGTCGGAGTAGCGCTGCTCTCCGCCCGGTTCATCATCCAATTGCTCAGCATCTTCCGGCTCTCTTTGATAAGTAAGGAAGAAACAGTAAATGGAATTCGGATAAAAAACCTTCCTTATCCGAACAATCCTTTCTCATTCTGGCATTGGGTTTTTATCTATCTTCCGGAGCTGAAAGAAAATGAGAGACAGGAAATCCTGACACATGAACTGACTCATACACGTCAGCTCCATTCCATTGATGTCATTGCCAGTGAGGTAGTGAATATCATCTGTTGGATGAATCCTTTCATGTGGCTGTTGAAAGGTGAAATCAGGCTGAATTTGGAATACCTTGCCGACCACACGGTCATGGAGTCGGGAACCAACAGGCAACAGTACCAGTATCATTTGCTGGGACTTGCCAACCAACACAAACAAACCGGTTTATATAATAACTTCAACTTATTACATTTAAAAAAACGCATTATTATGATGAACAAAAGAAGAACCCGCACAGCAGGTCGTATCAAGTATGCCCTGTTTGCACCGCTGACCGCTGCTCTACTCTTGGTCAGCAACATTGAAACGGTGGCACGGACTACCGAACGTATCACCAATGAAGTGGTCGAAACGGTAGCAGCCATCCAAACACCCAAACCCGGAGCTGTAGACACACCAGCAGTTTACCAAGACAACGATCAGATATTTACCATTGTTGAGGTAATGCCTGAATTCGTTGATGGCGGAATGCAAGGATGTCTAAAGTTCCTTATGGATAACACCAAGTATCCCGAACAAGCCAAGAGAGATAAAATATCAGGCAAAGTATCGGTTAAGTTCGTTATCGAAAAAGACGGAAGCATTACGGATGCCAAAGTCGTAAGAACTGACAACCCGGTATTCAATGAAGAAGCATTGAGAGTGGTTAACTCCATGCCCAAGTGGAAACCGGGTAAACAAAGAGGTAAGGAAGTAAGAGTATCCTACACTGTCCCTGTTATATTTTCATTAGACGGCAAAGGTTATCAGAAAGCAATGAGTACAGCTAAGGGTAATACCAAAAGCAATGCAACGCAAGCTCAATCCGGCTCCGATTTCGATGAAAACCAACTATTTCAGATTGTAGAAGAAATGCCTGAATTTCCCGGTGGTATGGGAGCTTGTTTAAAATTCCTCATGGCTAATACCGAATATCCGGAAAAGGCAAAAGCTCAGAAAGTGGAAGGAAAGGTATCTGTTAAGTTTGTTGTAGAAAAAGACGGTTCAATCAGTAATCCCCAAATTATAAAAGGTGGTAACCCATTGCTCAACGATGAAGCATTACGAGTGGTCAATTCCATGCCCAAATGGAAACCCGGAAAACAAAGAGGTAAAGTTGTACGCGTAGGATATACTGTTCCGATTATTTTCAAGTTACAATAAAGAAATCTATCATTCATAAGAGGCTGCACTTCAAAATGTGAAGTACATCCTCTTTTATATCTGACATCTCAATATGTAGAATAACGTCTCTTACAACAGGTTATTTGATCCCAACACGGTCAACATGGAATATCCTAATATCAGTCCTATGATTCCCATTATAATACCCACTTTCTCCATATCCTTTTGCTGAATCATGCCGGTGGCATGTGCCAAAGCATTGGGAGGAGTAGATATAGGAAGTACCATGGCTAAGGAAGAACCTATGGCAATACCGATAAGCAACGTTTCCACGCCACCTAAAGGCAACAAATTTTCACGCATACTGACACCTGCAATTGCCAAAATGGGGACTAACAAAGCAGCAGTAGCCGTATGAGAAATAAAATTGGCCATTGCATAGCAAATAAGACCGGAACCGACAATCATCAATATAGGAGGCCAAGTGTTAAACGGAATAGCCTCAATCATGTGTTGAGCCAAACCTGTTTCTTGCAAAGCAACACCTAATGCAAAACCTCCTGCCACCATCCAAAGCACACTCCAACTGATTTCTTCCAAATCTCTCTTTGTTATGATTCCTGTTACACAGAACACTGCCACAGGTATCATGGCTACTACATTTGAATTGACTCCCGTAAACTTGTCCGACATCCACAAAAGTACCGTTACGGCAAAAGTAATATAAACCAAGATAGAACGCCAATCTTTTTTTGCTTCACCTTCTATATGCAACTCAATAGTCTTCTGCTTGAAAGGGAATAATCGCAACAAAATAAACCAGGCTATGAATAATACCACAATAGTATAAGGCAGCATGAATCCCATCCACTCACCGAAACCTATGTTCAGATTCAAACCTTCAGGGTCATTCAAATACTTCAATGCAATAGCATTGGGCGGAGTACCAATAGGAGTAGCCATACCGCCCATATTAGCAGCAACCGGAATAGCCATAGCCAAACCAATTTTTCCTTTTCCATCAGCCGGAAGTGCTTTCAGCACAGGAGTCAAAAAGGTCAACATCATGGCAGCCGTGGCAGTGTTACTGAGAAACATAGAAAACACTGCAGTCACCAAAATAAAACCTAATAACACGTAGCGCGACTGAGTACCGAAAGGCCGTAGCATAACACGTGCCAACAACACATCCAATCCACTCTTAGTAGCGGCAATCGCCAAAATAAATCCACCAATGAAAAGCATAATAATAGGGTCGGCAAAACAGTGCATAATGGATTTATACTTCACTGCTTTTCCCAATTCCTCAGCAGGAATACCTTGCACGAAGAACCATAGGCTGCTGTCCGAAACAGTGAGTAACAATAAAACTACAATCAGCACAGAAGTAGTCCATGCCGGAACTGCCTCGAACACCCACATAAACGTTGCAAAAATAAATATGGAAATTAATCTTTGTTCAATAACAGTCAGCCCCTCCACCCCGAAGATTTCGATAGGCAAACACCATAATACAAGAGATACAACAATGGCTATTGCCAGCTTCACAAACCGTGATACACTTTTATTTTCAGCTAAACGTTTAGCTTTCTTCAAATTTTGATAGGCTTCCACCAAAGCGAAGCCATGAAATATTTTATACATAGTACTAGATTAAATGGTTATTCATTTCAAAAGAAAGTACAAAACAGACTTCCATTTAAAATTAAAGAATATAAAAAATGAAAATAAACAGGAGAATGTGCCCATAGCAATAAGCTTACCTCCAGCATATTCTCCTGTAAAAGTTCAATGCATCGTTACTTTTTCAACTCTACAATATGTGTCGGTGCTTGCTCGGCATTACGCTTCTCAGTCTGTTTCACTACATTTTCCGCCAATTCCAAGAAAGCACGTCCCGTGATAGTCGTTTCGTCCAAAGCAGCAGGAGTACCCTTATCACCATTCTCACAAATACTCTGTACGATAGGAATCTGCCCCAGCAAAGGAACATTCATATCTTCTGCCAACTGCTTCGCACCTTCTCTGCCAAACAGATAATATTTGTTTTCGGGCAGTTCGGCAGGAGTAAACCATGACATATTCTCTATCAATCCGAGAATAGGCACATTCACCTTATCATTGGTATACATATTAATACCCTTACGCGCATCAGCCAGTGCTACTTGCTGCGGTGTGCTGACAATCACAGCTCCCGTAATGGCAAGTGTCTGTACCAAAGTAAGATGAATATCGCTGGTGCCCGGAGGAGTATCAAGAATGAAATAATCCAATTCACCCCAATTAGCATCACCTATCAATTGCTTCAAGGCATTGCTTGCCATGCCGCCGCGCCACAAAGTCGCTTGGTCGGGATCTACAAAAAAACCTATGGAAAGAAGTTTGATGCCATACTTCTCAATCGGAATAATCAAATCGCGTCCGTCAATCTGCTCGGCGTATGGGCGTGCATCTTCCACCTGAAACATTTTAGGCATGGAAGGACCGAATATATCGGCATCCAGCAAACCTACTTTATAACCCAACTTAGCCAATGCTACTGCAAGATTGGCAGCTACGGTAGATTTACCTACCCCTCCTTTGCCTGAGGAAACAGCAATAACATTCTTCACCAAAGGAAGCATCTTTCCCGGTTCGGGGCGTGCCGCCTGACGGCTCTCCGTAGAGATAGTTACCTGAACATCAGGAGATACATAAGTATGAATAGCTGTTTCGGCAGCCTTCAACATAGATTTCATAAACGGGTCGGTGGGCTTCTCAAATATCAGAGAGAAACTGACAGACATTCCGTCAATACGGAGATTGTCGGCAACCATCTCCGCTTCAACCAAATTCTTTCCCGTTCCGGGATAACGCACCGTTGCCAGAGCGTCTAAAATCAATTTCGGATATAAGGTCATAATTTACATATTTATTATTTACTTGTTTGCAAACCGCTTCGCTTGCTGCGGTTGTAACTGCGATACTCGTCCAGCTCTATTTCCACATCGGGTTCGCGCAACTCTCCTTCCTGCGGCAAACGGAACTTCATATATTTGATATTCAAACCACGGTCCAGCCATTGTTGTTCATAATAAGTGCGAATGCCCAAGATATCGTCCACAAGTCCCGAGTGATACAAATCTTCGGTCAGGAACTCGACGGGAAGACGATTCTCCTCCACCATATAGCGAGTGTAAGTGAACATAAAATTGCTGTCTGTCTTCAAATGAATTAATCCGTCCGGTTTCAAGAACTTGCGATAACGGTTCATAAAATAAGTAGAAGTGAGCCGTTTGGTAGCCTTCTTCATCTGAGGGTCAGAGAAGGTGAGCCAGATTTCACTTACCTCGCCGGGAGCAAAGAAGCGTTCGATAATTTCAATATTGGTACGCAGAAATGCCACATTCTTCATGCCTGCTTTCAGCGCATCTGTGGCGCCTGTCCACATACGGGCTCCTTTTATGTCTACTCCGATAAAGTTCTTATCAGAATACATACGTCCCAATCCCACGGTATATTCCCCGCGTCCGCATCCCAGTTCAAGCACAATCGGGTTATCATTCTTAAAAAAGTCACGATTCCAGTTCCCTTTCATCTCAAACGGAACATTATCGACCACCGAAAAGACGGCAGCCGAAGGACTGTCGATAATCACATGTAATTTCTTACCTTCTTTCGTCAATTCCATCGTGTGGGAATCGAGTTGTTTGGGAGTGGCGGAGGTGACCATCGTCCACCGGACAGAAGCTGGTTGGCCGGCAGCCTGCACCTGATCCGTTACCTGCAAATACCGTTCCTTCACAAGCACAACCTCGCGTGTCGCTTTCTTCAGATTACTACCGAACAAAGAAGTCATATCCAAGCTGGCTCCCAACCGTGCATCTTTCGTATAAGTGGCGAGAATCGGAACCGTTCCTTTTACCTGGTGTTTCTCTCCGTTCACCGTCAACGTATTATGCACAAAATTATTATAACGGAAGACATCCCAACGTTGCCCGTCCTGATTGCCGTTCCACAGGCGTACCCCCTTCTTTTCCAGCGAATAATACTCCTGCATACCCAAATCCTGTGCCCAGCGTACTCCCTGAGCTTCAAACACAAATGATCCGGCATCCATATGAGCATGGTTGGCCGAAGCCGTTCCTCCTTTTATCCCGACATAAAAACCTTCTCCCTTATCCCATCCGGTACGGATCAGAGCTACAGGCACTTTTCCATGTCCGGTCCAGATTTTCGAGACAGGAGGCGTCACTTCCTTCATATCGAAGCGGGAACCATAGATCAGGATAATCGGCAGGAAACGCTCTTCTTCCGCAGTAAAATGCGTATCCTCGCGTGTCAGGAATATTTTTTCGTTCCAGAGCAAGGAAGGATCGCCTAATTTGGATGCATACCAGAACATGGCTGGGAAAGATTGAGTCGTTTCGCGTGCATCACTGAAATTGAAGGCAAGACCGGTCGTTCCCGCCATATACTGCATGAACCGGGCCGAAGACATAAAGCCCTCCACCGCACTCAGTCCTCCATCCGAACCGAGAGCCGATTCCAAAGCGGCGATTAGCATCACATTGAAACTCGTCCCATATCCCCAATAATTATACCCTTCCGGATAGTTGCCGTCAGGCGCGTACACTTTCATCGACAGAGGAACAGACGACATAGCCCGTTCAATAACAGCAGCCGCTTCTTTGCTGTCCGAATCCAAAAGGGCAAGGGCTCCATATACCAGCCCGGTATTGCAAACCTGGTTCCAGTTGTTTTCTGCTTTCAGGAACCAGTTATATTGTTTGTCGTTCGACGGAGCAAAACCTTTCTGAAGAATCGATTCACGTACCACTCTCCTTGTTTCCGGAGACAGCTTATCGAACAGCCAGTCATAACCGATCGCAACCGCCATCGTCATCTCGCCGACATCCAAGAAATGAGACGGGTTCCAGTCGCCGAAAGAGCAGACGGACACCATCTCCTGCTCGGCACGCAAGCGGTATTTATCTTCGCCGGTCATCCGGTATACAAACGAAAGGTCAAAAATACGTTTCAAAGCCTCACGGGAAACGGCCAACAGACGACGTCCCTCTTTCTTATACGTTAACGTCGGACAGACCAACAGCCGGTCGGCTTCTCCGACAATCTGCTTATAGACGCGCTGCATTTCAGGGTTATCTTTCAGGCTTTCTCGTATCTGCTGCTCCTCACCCTGCTTCATCAATAAGCGGGGATGGCCACTCACTCGGTTATAATCAAAAGTCTGGGCAACAAGACGGGTGCCGGCACATAGAAGGAGACAAATAAAAATGAGATAAAGTGTCTTATTCATAATATCAGAATTATTTGAATGATTGATGGGGATAAAGATAGGAAAATAAAATTATCTTCCGGACATTTCGGTCAACTTAAAAAGTATTTTTCAGAAAGAGGGCACCAACATCTCTTGCATGTTTGAAATATAAGCCTTATCTTTGCCGAAATTTTGAAGATAGAGTTTCATGACACAGAAAGCACATAAGGATAATCCAGCGTACTTTTCCGGTTATATGTCGGACAATGAAGCTCATTTTTTTATTTTAAAGGATTATCATTTGGTTATATAGGATGCGTTAGTTATTTTTACTAACGCATTTTTTTTGCACCTTGTGATCTCGTAAGGCAATTATAACATTCTATAAAATCAATAAATTAAACAACCCAAATTACTATGTCGAAAAGTGGTATCAAAAAGGTGATTGTTCTGGGCTCGGGTGCCCTGAAGATCGGACAAGCCGGAGAATTTGACTACTCTGGTTCACAAGCACTGAAGGCGCTGAAAGAAGAAGGAATCAGCACCGTATTGCTCAATCCGAACATTGCAACCATTCAAACATCAGAAGGGGTAGCCGACAAGGTGTATTTCCTGCCGATCACTCCTTACTTTGTTGAAGAAGTGATCAAAAAAGAACAACCGGACGGTATCCTGCTGGCTTTTGGCGGACAGACTGCCCTGAACTGCGGAACCGAACTGTATACCAGCGGGACACTGGCCAAATATGGTGTAAAGGTACTGGGAACTTCAGTCGAAGCGATCATGTACACGGAAGACCGTGACCTGTTTGTAAAGAAACTTGACGAGATAGCAGTAAAAACTCCGGTTAGCCACGCTGTCGGAAACCTGGAAGATGCCGTGAAGGCAGCCTACGAGATCGGCTTCCCGGTCATGATCCGTTCCGCATACGCATTGGGCGGTATGGGTAGCGGTATCTGCAAAGACGAGGCAGAACTGCGTACGCTGGCAGAAAGCGCTTTCGCCTATTCTCCCCAGGTGTTGGTGGAAGAATCGTTGAAAGGCTGGAAGGAAATTGAATTTGAAGTAATCCGCGATAAGAATGACCACTGCTTTACGGTTGTAAGCATGGAAAATGTGGATCCGCTAGGCGTACATACAGGCGAAAGTATCGTCGTCGCTCCTACCTGTTCACTGACAGACAAAGAACTAGATCTATTGAAAGAACTTTCGATCAAGACGATCCGCCATTTAGGTATCGTCGGCGAATGTAACATCCAGTACGCATTCAACTCCGATACTTGCGATTACCGTGTGATCGAAGTAAACGCCCGCCTAAGCCGTTCTTCCGCACTTGCATCCAAAGCGAGCGGTTATCCGCTGGCATTCGTGGCTGCCAAGCTGGCATTAGGTTACAGCCTTGACGAAATCGGTGAGATGGGAACTCCCAACTCCGCTTACAAAGCACCAGAAGTAGATTACATGATTGTAAAGATCCCGCGTTGGGACTTGACTAAGTTTGTCGGTGTAAGCCGCCAGATCGGTTCGAGCATGAAATCTGTCGGCGAGATTATGTCGATCGGCAAGAGCTTCGAGGAAATCATGCAGAAAGGTCTGCGTATGATCGGACAGGGCATGCACGGTTTCGTCGGCAACAACGACGTGGAATTCGATAACCTGGACGACGCGCTGGCCAACCCGACCGACCTCCGTATCTTCGCCGTGGCCAAAGCGCTTGAAAAAGGCTACACGGTAGACCGCATCCACGAACTGTCCAAGATCACTCCGTGGTTCCTGGAAAAACTGAAAAACATCGTAGACTATACGAAAGTATTGTCTGCTTACGATAAGATCGAAGACCTGCCTGAAGATGTGCTGAAGGAAGCAAAACGCCTGGGATTCTCCGACTTCCAGATTGCCCGTTATGTTGAAAACCCGGAAGGCAACATGGAAAAGGAAAATATCCGCGTGCGCAACCTGCGTAAGAAATTAGGTATCCTGCCGAGTGTAAAACGCATCAATACGATCGCATCGGAACATCCCGAACTGACGAACTACCTGTATATGACATA
>ERZ773208.1600-NODE-1600-length-17377-cov-4.022630_pt1 | contig 17377 bp, 18 predicted proteins | sample MGYA00581006_ERZ773208 | MGnify/ENA primary metagenome ERZ773208 (study PRJEB29015, sample SAMEA2737793) | human gut metagenome | biome: human gut; feature: human-associated habitat; material: faeces | place: China | collected 2012 ... | reverse complement strand
CTGTCCGACATGATCGATTCAAACCCGAGCCAGCCGATGATGGCGAAGTGCTATGTCAAATCCTCGCAAATGGCCGACATGCTAAAACGCAGAGGTTTTCACCTTTTCGACACGTCCCCCAAAGGCACGCAGATGCTGTTTCGCGATCCGAAGTAATAAGCCCCCCATACGGTTGAGATATTGTCACCACCATAAAAATAAGTAGGTATTTACTTATATATTTTGTCATAATCATGTGCCTGTAGATTTTCTTCTGTGCCGTGTTGTCTGGGTTGTTCGCCTCTCAAACACGCTTAACATCTGTATCAAAATAACCACAAAGGAAAAGACACATGACATTGCCATACGGGGTGATATCAGATCCCCATTATCATCGTTGGGATGCTTTTGCGACAACAAACGCTGACGGGCTGAACTCTCGACTGGAGATCCAACTGGACGCCACGAAAGAAGCTGCCAAAGCCATGAAAGCTGCGGGCTGCAAGCACATGCTGGTGGCTGGTGATACTTTCCATGTTCGTGGTGCTATATCGCCTTCCGTCCTGCATTTCGTGACAGAAACTTACGAGTGGATCGTCAAAGAGTTGGGCCTCGAAGTGGTTATGCTGGCCGGCAACCACGACCTCGAAACCAACGATTCCGTATACAGCGCCAACGCAGCTGCCTCTCTGCGCTCAATCGGTGTGGAAATCGTCTGCGGCAAACGTCCTCACTCCATCAAAATGGGCGACGTAACCGTCCACCTGATTAGCTGGCGCAATAATCACGCAGAGCTTATCAGCGACCTCAAAACACTGCGTTCCGGGCTGGATGGCGACAATCACGATGTCGTTGTGCATACCTCGATCAACAAAGCGATCCCCACCATGCCAGATGTCGGCATCGACGCACAGGAACTGAAAGATATCGGCTTCCGTTTGTTGCTGTCCGGACACTACCACAACCACAAAGAAGTGCTGCCTGGAGTGGTTAGCATCGGGGCGCTGACGCACCAGAATTGGGGCGATGTTGGCTCGCTGGCTGGCTTCATGATCGTCAACCCTGACGGCACATTCACCCACCACGAAACCTCCGCACCCAAGTTCGTCAACCTTGAGGACGATGTGGAAGACGACCAAATTCGCGGTAACTACGTGCGCTTCCGTGCCGTTGTGGAGAGCGATGAAGAAGGCATCAAAATCCAGAACGTCCTGAAAACAATGGGCGCGAAGGGTGTCGTCTGCAACTTCATCCGCAAGGCATCGATGATGGAAGGCACTGCCAGTACTGCGGAGACCAGCAAAATAGACAGCCTGGGCGAGTCCGTCGCGGCGTACTGCAAGATTGTTCACGACACTGACGGCGGCTTCGACCTGAGCAAGCTGGACATGCTGTGTCAGGAGATCCTGACCGAAGCGGAGAGTGCGGAGGCAATGTGAGTACGAGCCATTCTGGGAGCTTTCGGGACTTCATCTCCACGATGAAAAGACTTGAACGAGGCCAGACGGTGATGTTCCACAAGCCCTACCCACCCAACGGAAACCCTGTGGCGTTTTATCTGGGAAGACTGAGCAAACAAGGCGTACTGAAACGCCGATCTTTCCCAGCCCACACGGAGTTTCAACTGCGAAAAGGCCAGCATTTGAATCAAAAAGTTAGAGGCATTGTATGAAATTTCTAAAGCTCCAGGTTGAGAACTTCATGGCGTTAGCCAGCGCCGAAGTTGAGTTAGACCAACGCGGTCTGGTGCTCATTCAGGGTGTTAACAGTGGCGACTCTTCCGCTGCCAGCAATGGCGCGGGCAAATCGACTTTGATGAACAGCCTGATGTGGTGTCTGTATGGCGAAACTGCGCATGGCGTCAAAGGTGACGACGTGCTCTCTACAGGCCACGAGAAAAACTGTCGCGTGATGGTGACTGTTGAGGATGAAGGAAAGCGTTACGCCATCATTCGCCACCGCAAACACAAAGAGTTCAAGAACCGGCTGATCGTCCGTGGCGAAGACGGTGATATGACCAAAGGCAAAGACACACTGACGCAGGAGTTCGTTGAACGCCTGATTGGTGCATCGAAAGAGGTGTTCATGGCGTCCATCTACGCCAGTCAGGAAGCAATGCCAGATCTGCCGGGTATGTCCGACAAGAACCTCAAAACCATCGTTGAAGAAGCCGCTGGCGTCGACCGGTTAACGCGAGCCTATGCCATTGCTCGCGAGCGTGCTAATGCAGCTGCCGCACGCATGGATGTTACCAAATCCAAAATGGACGCCTGTCTCACGCTTATCGAGACCGCGCAGTCAGAGATTGAGGCGGCCAAAGCGTCCTCTGATAGTTGGGAACGCGATCGCGGCGAACGTCTGGACAAGGCCCGCGTCGATTTGGCTGGCGCGGAGGTAACGCTGTCTGAAGTCGTGATGGAAATTCGCTCGCTGCCGGAACAGATCCGGGATACGGAAAACGCGATTGCTGGCGAACGCAGCAAGCTGGCCTCCAAAGAAGAGCATGACGCCAAACTGCTGAAGGTGCGCGGTGCGATTACGGAGATCCGCTCAAGCATCCGCACTTCAGAAGCGGCACAGAACGAGTCCATGAACCGTGCTCGCTCGTTTAAAAGCAAAGCAGAAGAGGTCAACACAAAGGTCGGAGCACCTTGTGTTACGTGCGGAAAGCCCTACTGCGAAGAAGATTTGTCCACCGTGAAGGAGAGTTTCATTGAACAAGCGCGTAATGAGATCGGCCAGGCGCAGGCATCAGCAGCGGCAGTGGCTCAACACAAAGCTCGTCTTGAGAAAGCGCTCGGCATCGAGTCTGCACTGGTCGCAGCCACACCCGACGTCTCAGAAATCATCGCCAGAATCGAACGCCTGACCAATGAGCTAAGTGCGCTGCGTCATCGCGAACGTGAAGTTGTGGCCGTCGAAGCGATGGTGGCGCGGGCGCGTACTGACGTGAATCGCATCATGGCAGAGGTAAACCCATTTCTGGCTGTCATTAAGCGCCATGAAGACAACCTGGCTGCCAATAAATCTAATCATGCAGTACTTAAAAAAGAGTTAAAAAGCATTCAGGAACAGGCTCTGTTGCTGGAGAAAGCTCGCCAGGTTTACTCCCCATCTGGCGTGCGTTCACACATCCTGACTTCTGTTACGCCTTTCCTGAACATCAGGACTGCGGAGTATCTCAACACGCTGTCGGACGGCAATATCGTTGCCGAATGGTCGACAATGGAGACAACGAAGAAAGGCGAGTATCGCGACAAATTCAATATCAGCGTAACCAAAACAGGCTCCAGCAAATCCTTCCAGACGTTGTCTGGTGGCGAGAAGCGTAAGGTACGCATTGCGTGCTCTCTTGCTTTGCAGGATCTGGTTGCCAGTCGCGCCAGTAAGAATATCGAGCTGTTTATCGGGGATGAAATTGACGACGCGCTCGACACTGCCGGTCTGGAGCGTCTCATGGGGATTCTGGAAGCCAAAGCGCGTGAACGCGGCACAGTGATGATCATCTCCCACAAAGAGATGAAATCGTGGTTCCGGGAAACCATCACAGTCGAAGTCAAAGAGGGTCGCAGCTATGTCGTTTAACTTGAGCCGAACGCAGTTTTTGCAGATGTTTGCCGTGATGCAGTCTATAAAGCTGATAAACCACCATACGGCAAAAGCAGCTGCGCCTGCACTTTTGTGGAAAAACGAAAACATCAATGACGACCAGTTCTCGGTATTAACCAGTCTGTTGTCATCGACTCCGTTGATGCCGAGTTTGTCTATGCTGCCGTCAGGAAGCACTGCGCCGATCCTTATTAATCCATTTACGGAAGGTGGATATCTCCCACATTCTGGGCCGGGGTTCGTTGTGATTCCTGAAACCGGAACGCTGAACATCCAAGAAAATGCGCTCTTCAATGCGATGGAGACGCACATCAGCACCGCATTCACTAATCTGATTCGACACGCTAACGCACGCGCGGATCACGTTGCAATGCCTGGTGCTGCTTTCGCCAGCTTCTCTGTTGACTATGACCGACACGCGCCAATTTCAAAGCGGGCGAAACTCTGCTTATACGAGGAGGGATGTGAAGTAGCGGTTATTGAAGTTCTTCTCCCCCATGTATTCAGCGCGAATGAAACGACTGCACGCCATCTGATCGACATCATGCGGCATTTCATCGGCCAGAGCATGATTGATGCAGATATTGCTGCAGGCGTTCTAACCAACGATAGCATTCATGTTGTTAGCGACATTCCGAAGCCGCCAACTCGCGAGCCGGAGAAGACACTTGAACAGAAACTAATGGAATGCCCAACCTGGGCTACGTGGTAAGGAGACCAAAATGAGTAAAACCATTCGTGTGGTCGGCGTCGACCCTTCAATGAGCAATTTTGGCCTGGCGATTGGCACGCTGGATCTGGAAACGGATAAGCTGGACATTCATGGCCTGACATTGGTGGAAACCAAAGCTGGTGGCAACAAGAAGACGGTTCGCGTAAACAGCGACGATCTGCGCCGCGCTAACGAAATCTGGCGTACCGCCAAGCCCATAATCGAGCAGGCTCATATGGTGTTTTGCGAGTTGCCGGTTGGTAGCCAGTCCAGTCGCGCACAAACCTCATACGGCATCTGCATTGGCGTACTGGCGTGCGTGGATAAGCCACTGATACAGGTCACGCCAAACGAGATTAAGCACTATGTCGGGAATAAGCTGACCACGTCGAAGGAAGAGATCATTCAGTGGGCTACGCAGAAGCAGCCAAACGCCCCGTGGTTGCGCCGGAAGCAATCTGGTAAGGAAGTGCTGGTGAATAAAAACGAGCACCTTGCGGACGCTGTCGCGTCGATTTACACCGGTATGCAAACTGATCAATTCCGTCAGGTTCGCGATGTTCTTGCAGGAATTTTATAAGTCGGTAATTGATAGGTAGGTGCTTATCTATTAACATGAGGCCACTATATTTAGTGGCCTTTTTTATTGGGTGATACATGATAAGCATCGTAAAACGTAACGGTTCCACAGAGCCGTTGTCAGAGGAAAAATACAACCGCGTTGTGATGTGGGGAGTCGAAAACATTCGCAACGTTAGCGCGTCTGCTGTCGCTATGGGCGCCGCTGCCAGCATTTTCGACGGAATGACCACCTGCCAGCTGCATGAAGCGCTGGTGAAGTCCGCTGCCGATCTGATCTCTCCGGAAACCCCGAACTACTCGCAGGTTGCCGCGCGACTGAGCCTGTTCAAGATCCGCAAGGACGCCTTCGGCCAGTATGACTACCCGAATTTCTACAATCACATCGTCAGCAACGTCAGTCGTGGCGTTTACGATGAAGACCTTCTCAAGTACTACTCTCAGGAAGAAATTGCCGAGCTGGGCGTGTACATCAAGCCTAAGCGCGACGAATACTTCGGCTATGCCGCCACCGTGCAGCTGGCGAGCAAGTATCTCGTTCAAAACCGAGTAACTGGCGCTATCTACGAAGGGCCACAGCAACTCTACATGCTGGTCGGCATGTGCCTGTTCCAGAATTGGGAAGATGGCTGCGCCGGTAAGACGCGTCTGGAGATGGTTAAGGGCTTCTACGATGTGACCAGTACATTCAAGCTGTCTCTGCCAACGCCAATTATGGCCGGCGTGCGCACCCCTACTCGCCAGTTCTCCAGCTGCGTGCTGATTGAAGCAGCTGATAGTCTGAAAGGGATTAGCGCTGCGTCTTCCGCAATCATTGACTACGTGTCACGTCGCGCGGGCATTGGTATTGGCTTTGGGCGTCTGCGTGCGCTGGGCAGTGAGATCCGCAATGGCGAGGCCACCCACACTGGCGTTATTCCATTCCTGAAACACTTCCAGACAGCTGTGAAATCCTGCTCTCAGGGCGGTGTTCGCGGCGGCGCTGCTACAGCGTTCTATCCGATCTGGCACTTGGAAGTTGAAAGTCTGCTGGTACTGAAAAACAACCGTGGCATTGAAGAGAACCGCGTTCGTCATCTCGACTATGGCGTGATGATTAACCGTCTGATGTATCGCCGCCTGGTGCGCAACGAAAATATTACGCTGTTCAGCCCACACGATGTGCCGGGCCTGTACGACGCGTTCTTTGTTGATCAGGACAAGTTCGAAGAGCTGTACCTGAAGTACGAAGCCGACGAGAGCATTCGTAAGAAATCTATCCCGGCCGTCGACCTGTTCTCTACGCTGATGCAGGAGCGTGCCTCTACTGGTCGCGTTTACATTGCCAACGTCGACCACATGAACGATCACGGCGCATTCGTTCCGGAAATTGCACCGGTACACCAGTCCAATCTCTGCATGGAGATCACGCTACCGACCAAGCCACTGGCGTTCACTGACGATCCGAACGGGGAAATCGCGCTTTGCACTCTGTCTGCGTTCAACCTGGGCGCGATCCGCACGCTGGACTCACTGAAAGACGTGGCGTTTTACGCTGTGGCGGCACTGGACTCTCTGCTCGACTATCAGGACTACCCGATGGCTGCTGCAGAAATCCCGGCTAAAGCTCGTCGTAGTCTGGGTATTGGCGTGACAAACTTTGCCTACTATCTGGCGAAGAACGGTTTTAACTACTCTGACGCTGCAGGCAACCAGCTGGTGCATGAGACCTTCGAAGCCATTCAGTACTACCTGCTCGATGCGAGCTGCCGACTGGCCGAAGCGAAAGGTGCATGTGACTGGTTCTCCCACACCAAATATGCACAGGGCCAGCTGCCAGTCGACCACTATCGCAAAACGCTGGATACCAACCCGGAGACCTCTTTCGAGCTGAAAATGCCGTGGGAAGAACTGCGTGGCCGTATCCGTGAGCATGGTCTGCGTAACTCCACTCTGACCGCTCAAATGCCGTGTGAGACGTCCAGCCAGATCACCAACTCCACCAATGGTATTGAGCCGCCCCGCGGCCCGGTGTCCGTGAAGTCTTCCAAAGACGGCATCGTGAAGATGGTCGTTCCGGACTTCGCGCAACTGAAAGACCAGTACGAGTACCTGTGGGATATGCCTGATAACCGCGGCTATCTGACTAAGGTGGCCATCATTCAGAAGTTCTTCGATCAGGCCATCTCTGCGAACACCAACTACGACCCGACTCGCTTCCCTGGCGACAAGGTTCCAATGATGAAGCTGCTGGAAGATCTGCTGTTTGCGTATCAGCAAGGTGTGAAGACGCTTTATTACCACAACACGCGTGATGGCGCTGGTAAGCGTGACGACGACGATCAGGTGTCCGAACCTTCAGTTGCGGAGGTTGTTGAGCCAGAAGATGAGTGCGATGGCGCGTGCAAAATCTGATGAGTGTGGGGAGAAATCCCCACCTTTTCATTGAGTTGAGTGCCTTGTTTAAACCAATAAGATAACAATTTGTTTAAAGCCACTCGATAACATTCAGAGGGAAATACATGACTTATTCTACTTTCCGTTTGGGCGCTAACGACGCAACGAAGGAACCTATGTTCCTCGGCCAGTCTGTCAACGTAGCACGCTACGATCAGCAAAAGTACCGTGACTTCGAAAAGCTGATTGAGAAACAACTCTCGTTCTTCTGGCGCCCTGAAGAAGTCGACATTACCACTGACCGCATCGACTTCAATACCAAGCTGCAAGAGCACGAACGCCATATTTTTCTGAGCAACCTGCGTTACCAGACGCTGTTGGATTCCGTTCAGGGTCGCAGTCCAAACGCAACACTACTGCCGCTGATCTCCATTCCTGAGCTGGAGACATGGGTTGAGACCTGGTCGTTCTCTGAGACGATTCACAGCCGCAGCTATACCCACATTATCCGCGGTATGGTGGATGACCCGAGCATCGTTTTCGACGGCATCGTCACGGACGAAGAGATCATCAGCCGGGCTGTAAGCATCTCAAGCGAATATGACAGACTGTACGAAATGACCTGCGCTCGCCAGCATCTTGGCGAAGACGAATTTGAACGGCTGTATGTCAGCGAGTTTGATGGCAAGCCCTACCCTCTCCAGCGCCAGCTGTTCCGAACACTGGTGTCGGTGAATGCACTGGAGGCGATTCGCTTCTACGTGAGCTTTGCGTGTACGTTCGCCTTTGGTGAGCGGAAGCTGCTGGAGGGCAACACAAAGATCATGCGCTTCATCGCGCGCGACGAGGCTCTGCATTGCGAAGGTACTGAACGCATGATCCGCTTTATGCGTACCGGTCGTGAAGGTCTGATGTGGAAGATGATTGCCGCAGAAGAAGAGAGCTTCATCTATCAGACCATGATGGACGTGGCCGGGCAGGAAATGCGCTGGGCTGACTATCTGTTTAAAGACGGCTCAATGATTGGCTTGAATGCCGACATCCTCAAAAGCTATGTGAAATACCGCACCAACCTGGCAATGCGTCGTCTTGGGCTGCGACCGCTGTTCCCGGAAATCAAAGACGATCCACTGGTATGGATGAATAAATGGCTGCTGTCAGACACCCTGCAGATCGCTCCGCAGGAAGCTGAACAAAGCAACTACCTCGTTGGCCAGATTGACTCCGCTGTCGATCGCTCCGGCCTGAGCCAGTTCGCAGACCTTTAAGCCGAGTTTAACCACTTTGTGGCCTGGCGCTGCTGGGTCACAATTGACGTATCAAATGAAGTCCAAAGGAAAGAAAGAAGACATGAAATTTACGAAACTGACCGATCATCTGAAACTTGCCGCAGACAAACTCGTGGGATTTAAGCCAGAGCCTTACGAGTTGAATCCTGGTTTTGGCAAGGCAACGGAAAGCATCTACCTGATGGTTGACCAGTTCCACACACTGTTTCAGCACCCACGCCGTGCCATTCCAGATCCGGCATTACTGCGTCTGCGTGCCAAGCTGATCCACGAAGAAGCTGTTACCGAGGGCATCCCGGCAGCCAAAAATGGGGATATGACGGCGCTGCTGGACGCGATGGCGGACTTCCTTTACGTGGGCGTCGGCACAATGGTGGCCATCAAAGGCGGCATCTCTACGGGCAGGAGTTACTACACCCAAGAGCAGAGTGTTGATCGCTTCATCCACACCATCATGGTTCCGGGCAACACGGTCTTTGACGATATGGCCATCCCGTTTGAAGAAGCAAAAGAAGCTGCATTAATGCTGAATGCGCTGGCTGACAAACTCGAAGCGAAGCCGATAAGCGATTCCGAATTGGTGCAGGAGCTGCGCCGCGTGATGAACAAAATCTACGTTGCCTGCATGATGACCTACCGCCTGGCTGATTTTCTCGGTATCGATATTGTTGAGCTGGTGGCAGAAATCCACCGTTCCAACATGACCAAGCTGTGGCCGGCTGACGCCGAAGAGCGTCGTGTGGCGGTAGAGAATTGCAAATACGACAAGGAAGACCTGGGCTTCCGCCATGCTGAAGGGACTGACATGATGATTGGATTCAGAATTTCTGATGGCAAGATCCTCAAATCCCCAACCTACAGCGATGTGGATCTGACTCGCTTTGTTGAGAAGGCGAAATCCTCATCTCTTTACGAGATGGTAAAAAAATAATTGTAAGTATCCACTTATCATTATATATTGCCTGGGCGTGTTTTATTGTCCAAGTTCTTAATTGCTCATTGCAATGGTGGCCTAAGAGCCACCATTTTTTTTACTCTCCTCCTAGCCTTACACACTTCTGATAGATAAACTTGTATAAAATAATATGTATGTACTTACCTATCTTGTGTGAGGTTGATTTTGTCTATCCTACTGAATCGAGACTTTACGAACGGTCAGTTTGCCAGTGGTTCGTATGCCAAAGTGGTTGAAACAGTGCTCAACACTGGCGTTCACGCGGGCGATCGCACCGGAACCGGCACAAAAAGTGTTTCTTATGTCCCTTCCTTCTACATGCTGACGGGCGGCTCTGTTCCACTTATCTCCGGAAAAGCCGTCAATCTGAAGCCGTTACTGGTTGAGCTGGAGTGGTATCTCAAAGGAACGGGCAACATCCAGTTCCTGAAAGACAATGGCGTCAAAATCTGGGATGCCTGGGCTGATGAAAATGGCGATTTAGGCCCGGTCTATGGCAAGCAATGGCGTCGGTGGGAAGACACCCGCATCGTGAGCCATAGCGAGTATTTGAGCAAAATCGACACGTTCCGTGAGCGCGGGTACAAGGTCGAGGGGTATCTGGGCGTAAGTGAAGATCGCGTTGTGTTGTCCCGTGAAATCGACCAGCTACAGCGTATCGTTCACACGCTTCGCACCAACCCGACAGATCGTCGCATCCTGCTGAATGCCTGGAATGTTGGCGAGCTGGAAGATATGAAGCTGCCGCCATGCCATTTCGTGTTTTCACTGTGGAGTCGCGAGCTGGACTTTGAGACCCGACTGACGATGGCCACCGACATTGGCATTCAGCACAACCGCCACGGCCACGAGTCCATTTACACCCAGATGCTGTGTCTTCTGGAAAGAGATGGCGGCATTACTGAGAACATGCTGGACGAGCTGGGCATCCCGAAACGCATTCTGAACTCATGCCTGGTGCAGCGCAGCGTCGATACCTTTGTTGGTATGCCGTTCAACATCGCCGGTTACGGCATTCTCTCCCACTTCCTAGCGAAGATCACCGGCCACATGGCTGGCGCATTCGTGCATTTTGGCTTTGACGTTCATCTCTACGACAACCACATGGAAGGCGTTGAGGAACTGATGAAGCGCGAGCCGCCCAAAGAGTCCGACCCTGTTGTCATCTTCCCGCATGAATGGGCCGAACTGGACGACTTCAAATGGGAAGGTGTGCAGGTGTGCGGCTACAGCCCTCTTCCGTGGATCAAGGTTCCAGTGGCGGTGTGATATGGCCAGAGGGATGTATGTGTTGTGTGAAATTGAAGGTGTGCTGGCGAGAGCCAGCCATCGCAAAGCAGTGTCTGATGCGGATGCAGGCGCTCTCATTGCCGGTGATGAACTCATCTTTCCCACCAGCCGCATGTTGCGTGGTTTTGCTCGCTCCGGTGCTGAAGTGGTGCTTATCAGTAGTCGTCAGGAAGCGCTTGAAGGCCCAACCAAACGCTGGCTGAAGGACTTCGGCATTGATTATGACTGGCTCCACCTGGTTCCGCGCGGTGTCAGTTTTGAAACCCATATCAAGCGCACGCTGGCAGAGCACAAAGGCGACTTACTTATCGCCGCACTGGTTCATGATCCGCGTCTGCGTTCTGCGCTGGCAGATTCTCACCAGCGACCAACCATCTATGAGGTAAGCCAATGAAGATGATTGCAGCTGTCGGCCGCAACTATGAAATCGGCATTGGCAACGAACTTCCCTGGCGTTGCCCGACCGATCTGAAACTGTTCAAACAACTCACCAAAAACGCCACTGTCGTGATGGGACGTAAGACGATGGAAAGTCTCAAGCGCCCGCTGCCAGAGCGCCATAACCTCGTTTTGACGCGCTCTCGTGGCTATACCCCCAATGGGTTCTACCCCGCTGGCATCGATGACGTTTTGAGACTACCAGATCCGGTCTGGGTGATTGGTGGCGGGCAGGTTTACTCGCTCTTTATGCCACACGTAGAAGAGATTTGGCTGTCGCATATTGGCGTGGATGTGCCGGGCGCGGATGCGTTCTTCCCGGCGCCAATGATGCGTTCTTTAGGGTTCGTACCAGTCGAAACGGCTTATACCCAACGTGCAAATGAGGATGAGCCTGGCTTTTTGCAGATCGTATACAGAAGGTCGTAATGGATTACCGGATTGGAATCACTGGCGCACAGGGCAGTGGAAAAACAACCCTGGCAAGGTACATCGATGCGCATTATGGCATTCCGTATGTGGATGCCGGCGTTGGCAAGCTGATGAGCAGTCTGGGGGTGAAGGTTGGCGAGCGTTTCCCTCTTTACGAACGTCTTCAGGTTCAGATGGAGATTGCCAGACACATCGAGATGATCACCCGCGGCGTTGAAGGTTTTGTTATCGACCGCACGCCAGCCGATGTCATGGCTTATACGCTTGACCTGGTCGGCCAGACCAACGAAGACCGCTGCATCGAGCTGGCTCTCGACATTGAGCAGTTTTGCCACAAAGCGGCCATTTCCAACTTCAATGCTATCGCGGGTCTTCGCCCGGGCGTTGAGCTTTCCAGCAAAGATCTCGCGCGTCCCCAGCGAGGATCGCTTGACCGTCTCTATGTTGCTCGCATCGATGCACTTATGTGCGGTGAGCTGACAAAAATCAACACGCTTCCCCAAACCGGCGATCTGCAGGTGTTCGTTATTTCTGAAAAGTGCCGCACGGTTGAAGCGCGAGCCAGATCGGTATTGCGAGTGCTGGACAGAGCCGCTGAAAACATCGAGCGCCGTATAACAGGACGAGTGACCTTCCACTGAATGTTGCTCCCCTGTTGGGCAGTGTGACAATAAGACACGCGAAATGAATCGAGGAAAAACAGAATGATAGACGAACTTCCCCTCTCGGATGAATTAGATCGTAAAGCGATTGAAGCACTGATCCGCATTGCTGACGAACAATCCCGCTCTTTGATGAGTGAACGTGAAGCACGTCTGGCTATCCGCGCAGTGTTTGAGTCCGTTCAAGGACTTGTTGGGGAAGAGGTTGGCGAAGCCATCAATGTGGCGATGTCGCAGTTCAATGGCGGCACCAAGCGCCCTCTGTTTCCTATGCACCTCAAACTCTCAGGCGGTACGGTTCTGTTCGTATCCGTTTGCCTGGAGACCAATCAAATCCAGATCCTCAACACATCAACGGGCGAATGGCGCGAGCCGGTCGTCTGCGAAAGTGGCGAGGACGCACTGAAAAAGGCTGCTCAGTTTGTGCGTGGCGCACTGCTGAAAGGCGCGAAGAAGCTGTAAGGAGTACCAATGACCACGATTGTCGGTGGCGTCGATATTGAGTCCACAGGGCTGGACTTCACATCCGGCCACAAAATTATCGAAATCGCGATAACCCGTTATGAACTGGAAACCCAGAAGCACATCGACAGCCTTGAGATGCGCTTCAACCCGCGTCGCAGTATCGATCCGAAGGCGCAGGCGGTGCATGGCATTTCACTGGAAGATCTGGCGACGGAACCGCTACTGGCTGACCACGCAGGCAAGATTGCTGCGTACATGGGCGCATGTAGCGCGTTAGTCGCCCATAACGGAGAGGCTTTTGACCTTCCGTTCATTCGCCACGAGTTCGGCAGTTATGGGGTGAAATTGCCAGATATCCCCCTCGTAGACACTATGTTAGATGGGTTGTGGGCTACCGAAGATGGGAAGCGTCCACGCCTAGAAGAACTGGCGTTCTCATTAGGGTTCACATACGACTTGGAGAAAGCCCACAGTGCTCTCTACGATACTGAGCTGATGATGCAATGTTTTTTCAAAGCTCGGGAAAAATATGGTTTTTTCGATTTTTAATTTAATGAACGGTGCAATAAATTGCACCGTTTAACTTTTTAGAATGAAACTTTTGCCTTCAGTAACTTGGCTGCCATTTCAAAATCAATTTCTCCGGTTTTAGACTCTGTTGCGAGCTTGTACAGAACCAGAACGTATGTATCGCCTAGAACTTTTGTGATTGCACTTGCCGTTGTTGCAGATATTGCCCCTCCAACGAGGCTTCCTACACCAGGTATCATCTTTAATAGCCCTGTGACAATTGTTCGTCCTACAAAAACTGCACCACCAGCACCTATTAAAGACGTTACCATTGTTGTTAATGCCGCTTTAGATACATCCATTCCAAAGGTGTAACTGATTTTTGCAATCATTGCGACTTGAATTGGCACTAAGGTAAATGCATCTGAAAATGGGACTGGGGTTGCTGCGGCCGCAGCTGCGAGGGCTGTTGCGGCAATAACTTCTTTACTGGCTTGTTCTTTTTTTATATCCAATGCTTTCTTATTTTTAATTGAAAGAGCATTGGAAAATGCCTTTTTTTGTGCTTCTGGAATAACCTCATACGATGTTTGGATTAAATCATCTATGCCTCTAACCTTTCTTTTCCCTATGATCTCATCTGGTTCATCTTCATCATAAATCGTTTCTTCAATCGCACGAGTCAGACATACGGAATGGCTATAGTTTTTAAATGCACCCTCAACCTCTTTCGCAAATTCATTATTTGTGAAATTGTTTGTTTTTGTTAGTACCACTATGACTGGTATTCCTTTATTTATCAGGAACTTAGCAATATCTAATTCAGCGTTTTCATAACGTTGACCAGTGTCATTAATACATAGCCAAGCGAGATGGACATAATTCTCTGATTTTTCACTATTGTTATTTTCATTTATATAGTTTTCAATTTTTAATCTTGTTTTATCATAATCCGCAACTTCAAGTCCCTGAGTATCAATGATTTGTAATGGGACGCCTTCTTTCTTAATTACTTTTATATTTTCTGTTACAGGGCGCCCTACTCCAGTTCTCGCAAAGTCTCCACGAAATACACTATTAATGAGAGAGCTTTTCCCTACACCAGTCTTTCCTATCACGATGATGTTAGCAACGGGCATATCTTTGACTGCATCGTTCAAAATGGCATTTACATCAATGTTCACATTAATCACTCCTTTAGCAGAAGCCTCTTATCATAGCTGCTGCTTTTACATTTGGAAAAACATATGAGATTTGTATGAAAAAAATCTTCAAAAGCGTGAGCTAAATCTCCTGTAATGACCTGAATTTATTTGTTTTTTGCCTGATAGGTTTTGCCAGAATACGCTCAACCAAAACGCGGAAACGCACCAACGAAAACATAAGGAGTTAAAAATGAGCGCAGTTACAAACACTGTTAAAAACGATGACCTGGATGAACTGACTGCAATGCTGCAATCTCTCGACGAACCAGTTCAGAAAGCTGCGAAAATGAGCGGTGTCGACGAGATCGACGATCTTCTCTCTGGTCTGGATGATGCAATCTCAAAACCAGTCGAGGCGGTGGCGGATGAAGTCATGAATGCCAGCTCTACCGGCGATCTGAGTAGCGTTCTGGAAGAGCTTGAGATTGAGCACGAATCAGTGAAGATTGAGGAACCAGAGCGTGATCTTATTGCGGAGATAGTGAACGAGCCAACGCCTGAACTTGACGCTCAAAGTACTGAGACTACCGATACAGATCCAACTCCTTTACCTTCAGTGGCGTCAGAGACTAAACCTGAAGAAGAGCAGCCAAAACGCCAGAAGGCAAAATCAGAGCGTGCTCCGGCCAAACCTCGCTTCACGCTGGAAGGTAAGGACGAATCGTTCTATGCGACAGCCGGTCTGGAAAGTGAGAGCTTTACTGCCGCATTTGAAGGGGCGCCAGTCAAAGCGAAAGACAAGATCTTAAACCTGCTGAACTGGTTTAGTGGTGGCCCTGAAATCAGCGTCTACACGGTAATCGCAATGCGCCATATCCTTGACGCGAACACGGCGACCAGCAATAGCATTAAACTGGCGCTAATGAGCAACCCGGAGAAACCATACCCACTCAACACGGCTTCGACTCAGGCTGGCCAGATGATGGCTGTGTTTCCGGCCACTGGCATTGCCACCAGGGAAGGTGGAAATCTAACCCTTAATAAAGAGTCGCCGATCGTCAAAAAATTCATAGCGGAGTATTCCATTGGATGATGTTCCCAAACCCGATCTAAAGCCCCCTGAGAGATTTAGGATGCTGGGTAAGCTAATTGCATACCCAGCATCGATAAAACGCGCCAGAGAGCTTCCCGTTTGCGAATCTGGCGCGTTCTTCTTTGTTTGCTATCCGTTGGATTAAATGAAAAAATAGGTAAGTATTTACCTATCAGGGCAGAGTAATGATCGCAGCCGAAAAAATCAAAAAGCGAGAGCGTGATGCCTCTCTTCGCGACCTTTGGCGCACACCGCAGTGGTTGTTTGTCGCCATCCAACGTTACATAGGCGTAAAGTTCGATGTGGACGTCGCCTGCAACAAAGATAATGCCCTCCTGCCGAACTTTATCGGTGTTGAGCGTGATGCGCTCAAGTGCAGCTGGGGAGAACCTGGCACTGTGGCGTTCCTTAACCCGCCCTACTCCAAAATCACCCCCTGGATAGACGCAGCCATTCGCGAACAGGCGCATGGAGTGACGACGGTCATGCTGATACCACAATCCCTCGATACGCAGTGGTACGAGCGTGCGGCTGAATGCGCCAACGAAACCGTCATCTTGTCTGGCGGCCGTGTTGCGTTCGTTGAGCCGGATGTTGAACTTGGGCTGGTGGAGGTGAACATCAACCCTGGTGGCAGCATGTTGCTTATCTTCCGTGGCTACTGTCAGGAAGCTGGGCACACCATCAGCAAGATACCGCTGGCGGTGATGAAAAAGCTGGGTGGTTATGATCCTGCCAATGTTGTCAGGAAGAAGAGACCACGTAAAAAGGCAGCGTAAACACCAGCCTGGGAGTTAGTTTGAGAACCTGCTTCCGTATATATAAATAACTAAGTACTAATTATTAATATATACAGACGCAGGCTTTTTAAGACGTGATTTCCAAACAACTCCCAGACCGTTTTACACCTCCAGAACCCACTGGAACCCCTCTCCAGACGCTCTAGAATCGATTTTATGAACCACAGTAAGGAAAACTATCATGGTATACCCGACGAACGTCGTAGCGCTCGTTGAGAGCGATTTTCTGACCAAAGTACGCGACATGATGAAAGATCGCGATAAGGCTTTCAGTCTCTACGAATGGTCGCTCAAATGTCTTCATTCAGGCGAGCACAAAGAGCTGGTGGAGCAGCTGTTAGGGGAACTCATCAATGAGGTGTTTGCCCTGAACGTCCAGCTTCATGGTCGAGAAAATAATCAATCGAAATAATCGGTAAGTACTTACCATTTAAAACGCAGATCGCCAGTGATAAAATCTACCCGCTTTCCGGATTGATTCCGGCAGCTCGACCTGATGGGTGGGGGATAGCGTCACTGGCGTCAGGTTTAAAAAAGCTCACTACCAGCGTAGAACCAGCACCGTTTAGGGGTTGGGGAAGGGGGAACCAAAGTGGGCAGAGAGAAGGGTCACTTTATGATTGTCGAGTCTGGAGTGTTTCGAGAGGTTGAATCCAGTACTCCCCTTCATAAAGTGTGGGAAGATCTCGGTTCTGGGGTGCTGTCATCCATAACTTCCCAAGCCTAAGCTGGCAGTAGACTTAGGTCATAACTTTTCAGGTTATGTAACGACCAGGTTGGTGAGGGAATTTTGTACTCACCTCCCTGGGAGAGTATTACCTGAAAAGACAACCTCTCACTTCGTTCGAGGTGAACTTCACTCACTTCGTTCGTTCAGTTCAGGTTTTATTAAAACCTGTTCTGGGAAGTAAGTTTTTCTTTTCTAGAAAAAATTTTAATATTTACGCACACGCGTGAGGGGAAAAATCGCCCATCGTAATGTCTTCAATGTGCCAAAAGCAGAAGCTGGTAATTCGTGTCTAATATACTTCACTTAACGTATA
>ERZ773208.1598-NODE-1598-length-17383-cov-14.676766_pt1 | contig 17383 bp, 14 predicted proteins | sample MGYA00581006_ERZ773208 | MGnify/ENA primary metagenome ERZ773208 (study PRJEB29015, sample SAMEA2737793) | human gut metagenome | biome: human gut; feature: human-associated habitat; material: faeces | place: China | collected 2012 ... | reverse complement strand
GCAGCAAAGGTAATACTTATTTTTTAGCGGGCAATATGGAGAAGTAGATGGTTACCTCACGCCCGCCACTACAACGCCCACAGCATCGGAATCTGCTACGAGGGTGGTCTCGACGAGAAAGGCAAGCCTGCCGACACTCGCACTCCAGCCCAGAAGGAATCTCTGGAAGACCTCCTCTACAGTCTCGCCCTCGACTATCCCGATGCCGAGATTCTAGGTCATTGCGACCTCCCCTGGGTTCGCAAGAGCTGTCCTTGCTTTAATGTCAAGGAATGGCTGAAGGAAATCGACTTCCATCTCTAGAAAATGCTCCTCATCTGAAAACAGATGGGGAGTTTTTTCTTTGTTTATTCACATCATTTCTCTCCCCCATCAGCACTCTCACGGAAATCTGCAACATGTTGATACTCTCCGAGTCCTCCGAATCGTATTATTTAACATATTTTCAAGTCCTTCAATACTCTTCTTGTGAATAGCTTTCTGCCTTTTTTATTGAAGAAGAAACTATTAAAGAAGAGGTCATCGTTGAATCTAAACTCTTTATCCTTACTATAGTCTAAAGTTAAAACATCACGATTTACTTCTTTCAAATAGCCGTAAATATATGTTTCTTCAAACTTTGGAGTATAATATTTGGCGAGATGCTCAGTCACTGGAGGAATGACATATACAGGCTTGTAACCTCGCTCTGTGCAGAAGTCGATAAGCGTTTGCATCAATTTAATTCTATATGCTCTTCCTTCTTCATTCTCTTCTGTCAGAGGAGAATCAAAATCAGAGATACCAAATTGTCGTTTCCATCCATCAATCCATTTTTTAGCGTCCATTTCCAGTTCTTCTCTTGACATTGGGTTCAAATCCAACTGGGTTTCTGGGCGCTCCCCAATCTTCTTGTCCCTTCCCAAGAAATACTTTATCAAAGCCTTGATGGCTTGTTTCTTGAAGAGGATAGGATAATTGGCATAGCGCTGAGCTTCCTTAAACATATAAGGTTGGATAGGTTCTCCCTGAATATCGAACTTTACATACTTCATAGCATCCATCAATCCTGTCTTCTTATTGAGACCAGTGAATGGCATGATGGTAATAAGTACATATCCACCTTGTTTTAAGATACTATGGAAATGACGGAGCAGATTGTAGTCTTCGAGCAAAGTCTGTGGCTGTTGCGCCCAATTCATTGCCTTTATATTCAAGTCTGCATAATCGAAAGCCCACTTACCTCCACTGCTACCAAGGTTTACCAAGTCGTAGTTTCGCTCATCATGGTCACGATACCATACATTATCAGGATATGTTTCGTGATTTAAGTCACGGAACATTGACTTATACCAGTTGGTCTTATATAAAATCTCACAACCTGTTGAGATTTTTATTGCCTTTTTAATGACTTTTTTTATTAAACTCATATATGTCTTTTCTATTTTTAATAACCAGGGCAACTGGTAGATTCAATGTGATATTTATAATCTTCATCTAATGAAGCCACCATCATCATTTCTTCTTCTGTCAAAGAGAAATCAAAGATATCAAAGTTTTCTGCAAGTCTCTTAGGCTTTAAAGATTTGAAAACAGGAACTGTATGATTTTGTATATGCCATCTAAGAATGACTTGTCCTACTGACTTGCCATGCTTTTCTGCAATTTCCTTCAACATTTCGTTTTCCTTAATCTTTGGAATCATTCGACACAGTGGAGAATAAGCTTGAATAGCAATATTACGTTCTTTTAGATAAGAAACAATATCTTCTGCTGTACGCATAGGATGAAGTTCCATCTGTACGCAATGCGGCATGATTTCAACACCTTCATTAAAAAGATGCTCAAAATGACGAATTCGGTAGTTTGCCATACCGATAGCTCTTACCTTACCACTTTTATACACCTTCTCCATCTTATGCCATGTATCAACATAATGGTCTGGATAAGGCCAATGCATAAACCAAAGATCAATGTAATCAGTTTGCAAGTTTCTAAGTGACATATCCACTTGTTCTTCTATGTTGCCCAAAGCTTGCTGGCTATTACCAATCTTTGTCGTAATGAATATATCTTCACGCTTAAGGCTTTGCTCAGCCAGGCATTCTTTCATCACACGTCCTACAATATCTTCATTACCATAGTCTCGTGCGGTATCAAATGCTCGAAAACCAATCTGCATTCCTGCGGTAACTAGTTTCTTCATAACTGGATAATCCATCCAATTAGTGGTTTCCACTATTGGAGGCATTTCGACTCCATTATTTAATATAATATTATTCATTGATATTTAAAAAGATATTTCAATAATTTCTATCAATAAGTGAAAACACTGCGCTGATATTTAAACTCTTTTTTAGAACAATAGTCAAGCACCTCATGAGTTCTATCACCAAAAATTGGACCTGTACAGAGTTGCTCCCCAATAACACCAGGTTGTGAGCTATTCAATTCTATTACAATTGGCTCATTTTGCTCATTGAAACAAATATCCCATCCAATAAACTTGCACAATGAAAATTGATTCTTGTGAGCATTTTCGATATCTTTGAGCAAAGATGGAATTTGATGGAGAATTTGATTATCAAATTTTATACCATTATATTCCGTAAAGGTATTTAATTGAATATCATAACCTACTTTGCTAAGATGACCAGTATTAGAAACTCCAACCATAATACCTCCACTTCCCCAATTGTCAACCTTCATTCCTTCTTTACCAAAACGTAAAATAACAGAAAGGGTAGAATACCTGCCATTAAGATATAGTGTTGTTACTCGAAGAGTATTTATGCTAGAATGATTGAACTTTGCAAAACTAGGATGCTGCTTAATACATTCTTGAATTACAAAGTCAATTTTTCGTTCAGACAAAACTCGTAGTATTTCACTACGACGTTTATCATCATCAAGATTATCTAAACGCAGAAGTTCAACACTCTTGCCGCCAGCAGAATCAACAGAATCTTTCACAACTAAAACATCTTCTTTAATACATTTATTGATTACTTGTTCCTGACTTATTTGCAACATCTTATCATCATAGTATTCACCATCAATACAACGAACATAACAATAAGGAAATTTTAATGTACCTTTTACTAAATATCCTAACAAACTTTTATGTTCGAGCATTTTGGTATAATGATAATTATTCAGCTTATGAGCTACTAGCGGCAAATATATATAATGTGATATATACCTTGGGTCAAAACCACGATAGTGCTTAAATAGAGCTAATTCTTCAAAATGCTCTAATTTGCCCCCCCGAATATATTTCCATACATTTTTCTAACTTGTTCTTTTTCATTTCCAGTCAGAGCTGTAAGGCTATTTAAAGGGATATTTTGAAGAACCAATTTTTCTTCATTCTCCTGTTCTTTTTTTATGCAGAATTTAGAATAATTAGGAAGTACTAATCTCCTATATATACCATTAATTAATCTATAAATCATTTTTTCTTATTTTATTGAGTATAAAAGAATTTACTTTCTTACGTGTATCTTGATTGATTCCTAATATGTAAACACATATAATAGTACATAAACTATTAACAATTAATGTTAACACTAATCTCAAAAAACTTTCTTCCATTGTAGATATGATTACAAAAGGGAGAATAGCAGCTATCATTGAGACTGCTATAGGATGCAGATAAACATAAACGATATATCTTAAGATATCAAACTTTTCATTTTTATATAATGCTCTTGCTTCAAAGAAATTGCAGACAATACCATTAAATGCATAAACTATAAAGCAAGACCATACAGGTAAACCACACTTGAACAAGAGATATACCAAAGGCAAAAAAGAACATGCAGAATACACTCCACTTGTTAAATTAAGAGTTTTAACATCACCTGTAGCATGAACTCCATTAATTGTTGAACGAACTATTATGCGATACAATGCGTTTGCTAATACAAAACGAGTGAACAAAACCGTATATTCAGGAACCTCAACCAACCAAAGCTTCAGTATATAATCAGCTTCTAGTATAATTGGAAATGCAATGAGAAACATCAAAAAGTATGAATACCTTCCTGCTTCATAAATCAACTGAAAGAATCTTTTCTTATCACCCTTCGCATAACTTTTTACAATTTGTGGAGTAATAGAGGTTGTGAAATTTGCTGCCAATTGATTTACACCACTTTCAATCTGATATGCTACTTGTCGTGCTGCATTGACTGTTACACCAAAGAAGATATTAATCAATATATTAATACCTTGGCTATTACCTGTTGCGCAAAAAGCTCCTATAGTGTCCCAAACGGAATAAGAGAGCATTTCTTTATAGATAGTTTTCTCTCTACAAAACGAAATATGTGTCTCCTCGAATCTTTTATAGCAATAAAATCTATAGAAAATTTGTAGTCCAGCACCCCATAAGGCTAAAATAATGGAGTAAGCTATCAAGTTGTCGCTGAAAGGCAAATAGAGCAAAGCAAATACCAACGCTAGCTTGAAGGTCGCCTCCACCAATCCAACATAGGCATAGATGTCCATCTTCTCATGAGAGATAATCGTAGCACTATAGGGCACCTGTGTAAGGGAAAACATACAGGTAAGCACCGACATCTGGTAGACTACGTTGGCAGCAAACTCTCTACCCGCAGGGATATTCATTTTGTAATTTACAAACCACAGACCAACCGTTTCCATCAAGAGGAATAAAAAGCCGGCCATTGCTGTATGCATAGCAAGAGAGGCATTGAAGGTCTTCTTCAGTTTCGCCATATCCCCTCTGCCGAGTTCGAAAGTAAGGAAACGGCTCGTACCCGATGACAGAGAACCATTAATGATGGTGAACATTGCCACGATACTACCTATAGCTCCATAAAGTCCATAGTCTTCAACACCCAATGCCTGCAAGATGATACGGGAGGCATAGAGATTGATGGCCATCATCAGGAACGAGCGGATATATAGAAATACCGTGTTCTTTGCTATTCTTTTATTTTCTGACGCCATATATTCTTTTTTATTATGGTCTCCAATATATGTTTTCTGCAATCACCTTGGCTGGATTACCAGAAGCGATGCAATGAGCAGGGATATTAGTTGTAACAACACTATTAGCAGAGATGATTGCACCCTCGCCTATTGTAACACCCTTCGTGATACTAACGTTTGAGCAAATCCATACATGGTCACCAATGATGACCGGTGCCTTGTCTTTGTATCCCTTAATGATGACATGATGACCGCCATTGTTATCTCGTATCCAAACATCACGACCAATGTGAACATCATCCCCCATTACGATCTTCTCTGAACAAACTATATTCAAACCAATATTGGTTGCACAACTACCTATTAACAACTGTGCGCCCTTGAATACCTGCACATCGCTATCATATTTAAAGTAAGAATGACCTTTACCAAAACTCAGTGTGGCACCATCCTCTACCAAAAGTCGGAACTCACCCTTACTACCACGTGTACGCTTCAGATTAAGACTTACCTGTCCACCAACTTCAATATTTGCAGTCTTGGCGATATCTATGGCACAATGAGAAAGGACATTGAAGACTTTTCCTTCCAACAGGTTGCTATGGATATTCTTTCTACAGTAATTCCAATAGAAGATACGGAGCAACTGCATTGGATTCTTCTTATTGTGATAAATGACACGAAGGATATTCTTTACCTTTCGCTTAGCAGAAATCTTATCATTACTCTCGTATGGGAAGAACTTAGCTGCACATTTATCAAATGGCATTTCATCAAGAGCCTTAAAGAATTCATCTCGATTGATATTGGCAGGATAAGGAAGCTTACCACCCATAATAGCAGTGCTATTACCTGGGACAATATCCTTCAAAGTAAACTCTTTAACAACTAACTTATCCTTAATTTTATCAAAGTATTCCAAACCTTTCTTGGAATTAATCATGATAAGAGAGGTTCCTAAGTTCTGTTCCAAAGAAGAATCTACCTGACCAATTCCCCAGAAATCACCAAGAGTGATATCACTCATACGTGGAATACCCTTGAACTTACATTCATAACAAGATGGGCGCTCAAAGACATTGTCGTGGTATCCACGGCGATAATCATCCTCATGACCTTCACCATAATATACCTGACCATTCTCGAATGTTATCTTTCTGGCAAGACTATGCCAACCGTGATCCTTGTTCTTGTCCTTAATAGATACAATCTTAGAACCATAGCGAGCTTCCAAAGACTCCTTATACTTCTCAAAGACCTTTGGAGAGTTCGTTGCACGACAAAGGAAATCTACAATGATAAGATTATCGTAATCCTTACGAAGGAAGCTTCGCAGAGCAGCCATCTGGCAAGGTGAGCCACAGGCTAAAACCTTTTCGCCAGCTATCAGCAACTGCTTGATCTGCTTATATAAACCTTCAGCATTACTCTGTACATACTTGGAACTACGAAGACGCTTCAAATCTTTCTTGTCATTAGAAATGAAGTTGAATACCTTCAAGTCATCCGTATAGATGGCACCACTAACATATCCCTTCTGCTTATACATGGCTTGTGCTAGAAGAGTAAAGATACCACCAGATGTACTATCAAAGCGAATAACAATATCCTTGTTATAACCACCAAAAACTTTTGGCTCAGACAAATCATTATGCTTCAACTTGTCGATGTTAATCATCGGACAAATTTTCTCGCAAAGACGACAATCAGTACACTTTTCCTTATCTACCTCTGGATACCAGAATCCTTCATGGTCGGTATGGAAAGTAATCGCCTGGGCATGACACACATCACCACAAGCATGACAACCACAACAATCTTTTTTATTCTTTATATCAATCATTTTAATAAACCTCGTTGAATTTTTCCATTCTGAGTCTTTGGTATTTCATCTATCCATTCATAGTGAACAGGAAGTTTATAAGACTCTAGTTTACCGTTCAGTTGGTTTTTAATTTCATCAAAAGTAATGTCACTATCTTTGTCTTTCACGATGAATGCCTTAACAACCTCGCCAAGAACACCTTCCTCATCTGGCACGCCAATACAAGCACAATCTGCTATACCCGAAATTTTGAATAATTGCTCTTCTACTTCAATAGGACTTACCTTTTTACCACCTACATTAATCAGTTCTTTCTTTCTGCTTATTAAATAAATATATCCTTCTTCTGTCTTATATCCCCAATCACCTGTACGGAAATACTCACCAAAGAAAGATTCCTCTATTGGCAAGTCAAGATATCCATGAGTTACATGGTCACCCTTTACACAGATTTCACCTTCTTGATTTACACCACATTCTATTCCATTTTCATCCAGCACCTTGATAACAGTATTTGGTGAAGCCTTTCCTACTGAATCCAAATGTGCTTTATCCTGATGAAATTCCATGAAAGCAGAACGAGAAGCCTCTGTCAAACCATAATGCATACATACTCTGGTATGAGGAAGTAGATCGGCGAGTTCCTGTTTCTCATCCTTAGAAAAGAAAGCACTGCCCATTTCTATATATCGAAGCTGATCCTTGAATTCACCCAGTTTATCGCCTGTAAGTTTTTTGAGGTATCTCCAACTGGCAGGAACCATTGTGAAACCTGTTACATGGTCTTCCTCCATCGTGCGATATATCTTCTTTACATTGGCAAAGCTACCGAGCAGGATTAATGTCGCTCCCTTAGAAAGGCAACATCTTACTCTACCCAAGCCAAAGGAATGGCTGACAGGAAGAGCAAGAAGTTCGACATCTTCCTGTGAATTACCAATAAACTCATTGATATTTCTTGCTGCAGCAGCCTCATTGTCATAAGTCAAAGGCACCCCCTTAGGTTTACCTGTAGTACCTGTTGTAAAAAGGATATCTGCAATCTGATTTCCTTCAGGAAACAAAGGTATAGAGAAATCAGCAGATAACTCAGCAAAGTCTTTCAATCTAGCCTTAGCAACCTCCTGTTCGCTCTCATCAAAACCAACCAGAAGATTAGCATGCGTTTGCTTCACAATATAATCCAATCTAGTAGGATTCGTAGCTGCATCAATAGGAACAACCTTTAATCCTGCTAAGTGTGCGCCAAAATATGCATACACAAACTCTATCTGCTTGCCAGCTGCCAGAATAACAACATTTCCTTCGTTTTGTGATAATTGAGATTTGAAATAATCTCTTGCTCCCAATATGCGTTGACACAATTGAAGATATGTCGCAGATTTCTTTCCACTTTTTACAGCTATCTTATCGGGCTGTACGACCGCCCACTGCCATATTTGTTTTTCGATACTTTCTAACATATAAATATTCTTTGTTTTATATTGTTCTATCGTATCGTCTCATAAATGTTCTCAGAACTCTAAGATTAAATTATTCTGTCAAATCTTCAATGAGACTAACAATATCGGACACATCCTCCAAGTCCATAATCATATCAGATGTAATCTTCACATTAAATTCCTTCTCCAACTGAGAGATAATCTCTACATTATGAAGAGAGTCCCACTCATCTGGTTCACCAATTTCGGTATCCATATCGATTTCTGTTGTTGGTACATTAAGTACACGAGCAATCAATTCTATTACTTTTTCTTCCATAATTTATCTTGTATTTAATATTTTACTATTTTTATACCCTTGAGCCACACTTTCTTAAACTTCTATCTAAGACGATACTGAGGTATCCTCACTGCTTTCAATTTCGATAATAGCAAATCAATCGCAGTTTTTTTATTTTCCAAACTCCTTAATTCTCTGTTCCTCTTTCAATGAGCAAACAAGTAGCTGTCCGTGTTTCTCGGCTACAATATAGCCATCCAAGCCTTGAACTACCACCTTGCTTTCATCGGCAGCATGAACCACGCAGTTCTTGCATTCATACAAGCGGATGTCCTTACCTACCTTGGCATTGCCAGCCTCATCTTGTGGAAGCAAGGTACGGAGGCTGCCCCAGCTGCCTAAGTCGCTCCAGCCAAACTCGGCTGGCAAGGTATAGATTTCCTTCGACTTCTCCATCACGGCATAGTCAATGCTTAACAAGAACAACGTTTTATTAATATAAATCCACGTTGATATCAAACGGACTATCGAAGTCCTTCAACATTGCATGCTTTGTATCTTTCTCTAAGAGATTAGCATGTTCTGTTGGGATTTTCCAATCAATACCAAGGGTATCATCGAGAATAGAGATACCACCATCAGCCTCAGGATGATAGAAGTTGCAACCTTCTCTTCAAACTCTCGCTCGCTGAAATTGTCGAATATGGTATCAGGGATAGCATATGGGGCACTTTTGCCTGGTTCCGAAAGCATCTTATAGACATCGGACCGGAAGCGGATTTCATTAAGATTTTTGTCCTCAACTCTCACAAAGACAAAGGTGGTAAGAAGACAGCCTCACGGATAACACGTTTGCCACGGCTATTGATCATGATACGGCTTTCCAAAGTGCGTCGGATCGGCTGCTACAAAACCATTTTTAGCTACATATCCTTCACTTTTTGCCATGGCTTCGCCGTCGTCCCCTGCAATAGTGGACGTAACCTGTGAGTGTATATTTGTCTCTTTCATCATGCGAATCAAGTTCGTTTTTTGATGACGTTCATCTGGATCTCGATATAAGAGACACAGAATCTCCTTGCAAAAATACGAAAATTGTTGGAAACTAGCAAATTATGCGTGTTAAAAAATTAATATCATTCTACGAAAATCAACATTATTTTACTATTCTTTTCGTACATAATTTCCTAAGTCGTTGATTGAACGAAAGTTTTCGGTTTTTCTGTATCTCTCATGTAAAGATTCAGGAAAATTGGTTCATTTTGGTTCATTTTACAAAATCCCTCTTTTTATTCTTTTTTGTGGCTTATAGGGCTGCCAGTATTTTGGCGTTGGCATCATCTACTTCTGAGCTTTTGATGGAATTGAGATAGATTTGCGTGGTACCTTCTCCATCTTTCGTTTGGTTGCAACCTTTGTGATGATGACAGATACACCTGATACAATTGCCTCTAAACGAACAAAGGGAAACAACCAGTCTTTGGTCGTTCCCCTTTGTTCGTTGTATTCATTCTGATTACATCACATGATTGTCAAAATGGCTTTGCATGCAAATCATCCAGTCCTTCCTTGTTGATAAAGGCTTTTTCCTACCTCTCCGTCTCTCCTGCAAGGAAAGACTTTTTTCGAAAACCTACCCGTCCTTCCTTACCCTTAAGGAAGGCTCCACCTCTCATCTCGGTCTTCTCTCCTCAGGCGAGAAGAAGGAAACCGCCCTACTCGGTGCTCGGAACCGCTACGCTATAAGGTTGGCGGACCATCAAAGGTCTACGCCAGATTTATGACAGAGAGATTTGTTTCTTCTATGTCGTTGACGGTATTATAGCATACCGTCACTACAGAAATCTTTGGTTTTATCATAATTGTTTTTTAATCTTTTAAGGATTTCCATACAGAAAATCCGCAAATAAACACCGTTAGTACTATAAATGATAGTGACAACAGATTTTTATTGAATACAAATGGGATGTAGAATAATGCAATTGCACTTAATACTACTTCAAGTACATAACAACCACATAACAAATACAAGCATATCATTTGAGTACTTCCTTTATCCAAATTCTTTGGATATTTGGGATTGTGCCACATTTTACTAACGTTCTTAAAACCAACATCATTATTTTCTAGAGCTAATTTCCTATGTTCATTGATATAGCGGCTCACTTTAACAAAATAGGTCCTATTTTTACATATCCCCAAAATTGATATCAATGTAAAAGCCGCCGACAAAAGCAATAGCAGAAATATACCTATCAAATAATATGCTTTTAATATCGGCAAAGAGGAAGTTTTGTTTGCCTCAAAAAATATTGTCCAACAAGCGCCTAATGAAACCAAGATTTGCCCAAATGCGAATTTGGTTAGATTCCAATTAACTTCGTCATAATGGCGTAACATATAAAATGCCTGTTGAAAATCATTGATAAGCAATTGTTTTGAATGTTGAAATACATCTTTGTCTATATTTTCCATTTCTTCCCAAGGTTTAAAACTGAAAATTTCACGGAGAGTTTGTTCCCAATCACCCTTAAAGCATAATGCTCTATCATCTACATACACATCAGCCAAAGGTTTACCGCCTTTAGCATTATCTGGCTGAAAGGGATTTTCATTAATGGAATCAAATTCAAGATCGTTTTTATGAAGAAATTTTTCTAGTATGCCTTTATTGGCTCTGGTCGAGTAAATGATAATAAACCATCCTTCTTCATGAAGTTTTTTCATAGCATTTGATGAACCAGGCAAAAGCTGCCCAAAATGATTTTCTCCTTGCCAATCTTCATAATGAATCAAAGTTCCATCTATATCGATACAGATTGTTTTCTTTGTCATACTTATTTCTCTATTTTAGAAAAAGAATCATATACCTTAGCTGACGTCCACCCCCTATCAGGCGCATTTTTCCCCCAATGGAGAATATTTCCACTGGTACTCAATTGTCTAAATCCTTTTTCGTTTAACATATTGATCAATCTTAAGGATGGATGATGCCCTAAATCATCAGACGCACAAGAGTAATATAGTTTCTTGCTTCCAATAAATGCATCCATAATATCAGGATCTACATTCTTTCTACTACCATGGTGTGGCATCTTTATAATTGTACAATCGCTGAGTTTGATGCCGGTTTCATTCGCATATGCTATTGAACGATTCAACCCATCTTTTCCAGCATCTCCTGTAAACAATACCTTTACACCCTCATATTCGAAAAGAATAACCAAACTAGATTCATTAATAGGAGAAGTATTTTCTGTATCATCCCATTTTATTTTTCCCTTAACATAAGGCTCATATTCCATATCACCTGAAGAACTTTGTGCTTGTGGCATATCATCAACATTTTCTGATGGAGTAGGTGTTTTTTCGCAATTAGTTATACAAGTTTTGTAAAATTGTTCCGATGGACCTAATATTGTAAATGTTGCATCCTTAAAATCATACGAGCCTTCTGTAAGACAATCTAAATCTACATTATTAGTCATATCTGCCAACTCTTTTGCTTTTTCAAAAGCATCTCCTAATCGGTCTTTTAAAGATTCTTTTGTAATTCTACCATCTTTAAACCATTTTGGCGTTAACTCCTCCCAGGGCTTATGCATCCAAACCGAGCCTATCTCCACTTCGGGATCTTTAGCCATTTCCACAAGACCAGAAACATGATCACCATCAGGATGAGAAAGAATAACCAAATCTACATGCAGTTTTCCATCATACTTACAATTATAATATTTTTTCAGATGAGGTTTCAATGTCCCTTTCCAAGTGTTTGCATATCCACCATCCACAATAATAACAGTCTGCTTATCCTTTCCACTAACTAGGTCACCATAGCGCATAGCTATACAGTCACCACTTTTCTTTTCAGAACCAACAGGTAACAAATCAATTTCAAATGCCATAATTTTACCCTTTCTATATTTATTAATCTAAATTTAAAGAACAATACTCTGTAAGTTAATGCTTACGCTTGATTATACTCTTAACATCAGGTATCTTCCAATAATCTGAAGCATGCTGCAAGATTTCATGTATATATATGTTACTTCTTAGTTGTTTCTTGTCATATTTGAAAGCGATACATTCTTTCCAAGTGTCCAATATTAGACTATCAGAAAGCAAAACCAAATCTAATTTCAACAGGTTGGATATGTTAAAGTAGAATGTACCAAAAATTCTTGCAAGCACAATAGTTGCTACCAAATATCTCGTTCTTTTTAAAGTTCCTTCTATTCCACGCACACAACCATTAGAAAGTAAGACAGAATCAACACGCTTCAAAATTTCTGTAATTCGCGGCCAAATAGTTAGAGGATCCACTTCGTTAAAAACTTGGTTATAAAATCTCTGATTCTTTAACTTTCTTTGCTTAGAACTAGACGCACCTCTAAGATTTTTTAATATCAACGCTTGGTAACCTGCTGCAACATACATAATGTCCACAATTTTGTTTTTAGGAACATCTTGATTTGCATAAGAATTAGTACGACGTTCGTAATACCAATCATACTTTTTCATTATATCCTCGATGTCTCTCTGCTTCTTATCTGTTGCAAAAAGAGACTTTGGTTGTATCGCTGTTTGGTTATTAGTTGAACGGATTATTTGATCTCTTATGGCCGTGTCATCTTGAGATATGATTTTAATCATAACACAACGATTTTCATCTTCTAGCAGTCCTCCATTTTTCACATAATTATATATAGTTTGAGAAGTCTGGAGACCATTAACTATCTGCACATTCTGAACTCTTAAGAACTGACCCAAATTTATTGCAGAGGAAGCCAATATCGTAATGCCATTATTCAACCACCAAAAATCAACATTTTTATCGCCTTGCAATGTAGCAAGGATATCTTCATTAACCAAATTTGCTTCCATATAATCACGGACATTCGAATCAAACAGATATTTTAGAAGATTTCCATCAGCATCAGTAATAAAGCGATAATATTCTTTTATTGGACAAAGCACTATATGGCACTCATTGCTATATGATATTACTCTCCTATGGTATAATTCTAACTCATACATGGGTTTATCACGATACATTGTTAGCAATTCCGTGCTTCCCAGAAACTTATATTCAAAATTACTATCTAGAAAAAAGTCATTAATTTTCTCACCAATAAGTTCTACTCTTGCCTTAATATTATCATCTATTATTGACGTATCTCCCCTTGAAACATTGTAAAACTTAAAAGACAAATTATTAAGATAAGAAGCTGTCTTAAAATACGCTTCTTTCAAAAGATTTCTTTTATTTAAAAGGGCTCTATTATATGAACGTTCAAGATACTCTTCTGATTTAGAAAAATCAAAAATATCATTTATCGTAGTAAACTGGTCATTAATCAACTGCTGGGTAAATGTGCTTTGATGCTTACAAGTTATGATGTAGGCTGTTATATCACAATGTTTTTTAGGCCATTGAAAATCATTTGCATCCTCAAACAATATGCCATTAACAAAGAGATAGAAAGAATCAATGCCTCCATCATTACGTCCATCAACACTACCATTCTCTAACTCATCCTTGGACAAGTCAAAATTCTTCAGAATTTGCTCATTTGCCAGATACTCTAAAGCTTCCCCCTTATCACACGATGGCACTTTTGCTTTTATTCGCTCATCGATGATGCCATCAATCAAGATTATATCATTCTTAGCCATAACTTTATATCAATATAATACATTTCTTTATCATTATATCAAAAAGATAGAATCAACACTTATACAACCACTTATAGCTAAACACTCCTTTCATCTCAGCCTTTGTGTTTCGCCAAGTGCCATTCCATTCTATACGAAATGAATAGGACTTCCAATACTCGCAATGTCCAACCCCAAAAGCCATGCCGACAAATATCAAGTAGATGGGGAGGACAGGGAACAGAAAAGAACTTCCAAGGAAGGCTAAGCCCTATCTTTGCCTGCTATACCATTTTCCAAATTGCAATAAAGTATTGGAGATACTATTGATAAAGAAAAAAATGCCATTATCAACAAGATAAACAGGCATTTGGGTAAGCCAAAGATATATCTATTATCTTCCATATTCCCAGAAAATTAAGGAATATACAACATCTGGCATAGGGGGAAAGAAATTATCTCCCCTATGCTTATTATTGACCAATATACTTGCAATTATAAAATGTTTCTCTATAGTACTCGGGGTGCGCAGTTGCTCTCCCTAAGTGCTTTGCTAGTAGGACAAAAGGCTTCTAAATTGCTCTTTAACAAGCCAGCATTCCAACATATCCTCTCTCTTGAAACCAATTATCAATCGAAGCATATAGCTGCGTATTTCTGAAAGCCTCCTTACTATACCCCAAGCGCAAAGCTTGCTCTACCTTGGCGCAACTTAGCTTAGAACTTTTACGATAATACGGATGTTGTTGAAGTAAGGCACTTGTTACCTCACACATATCATGCCCACGTACCAATAGTAACAAATCTACATCCTGTGAATGAGCTGTCTCAAAAGACTGAAACTCTGATACAGCCAATTGAGTTGCAGCATTTGCAGGATGCCTTGTCAAAAAATACACACAACAATCATAGCCTAAAGCACTGTCTATCTTCAGCATCTCTGGTATTTTGCACACATCAAAATTTATATGGCTGTCGTTTACATCATTATACCAACGGATGTAAGACAATGACTTCAAAACGCATAGTACATTTTCTAAGAAAGAACAGACTGCCAAATCTACCTTATCTCTCTTCACATCTTCATACCGAAGATTTTCCTTCATAATGGTTTCAACGATATCCCCATCTACCATCATGGTTTCCAAATCATGCGTATCGGTAAGGAAGAGATTAGAATATGGGTAAGCGACCTGATTAAGCTTGTCATAATCTGCATCCTTGATTCCGATAAAATAGTCTTCCAAATGCATAGCATCAAGCCCTTTGACCAACTCGACCAATTTGCAGCATCCAGATGTTTGATGCACCTCTACTTTGTCTCTTGCAAAAAACTTTTTATAAGTCTTCACATCTTCTATTCCTTCCACAAGAACAGTAATTTTATTGCCAGAACGATAGCCTGAGATAAAGAGCCTAAGCTCATTTACCTCATCTTCCAAATCCAGAGTATCTAATACGCTATTTCCCATCATTATTCATTTCTAGGTCGAAACAATAACCAACAGCCCCTCTTACTATTTGTGGAGAATGAGTGGCTATCACTATCTGTACTTTACTCTTTGTAGCAGCTATGGTCTGTAAATCATCGATAAACTCTTTCAACCATACTACATGCATTGAAATTTCAGGCTCATCTATAAGCAGAATGTCACCGTCATGAACTTCGAAAATAATTCTATACAATAGAATAATTATGTTTTGCTCTCCGCTAGACAATTTAGATGAAGGTATACTGATACCCTTATCATCAAAAGCCTTGAATCCATAACTTGGAGAAAAACTTATCGTCTTATGCAAGAAATGTTTCTTCTGAAGGATAGATGAAAACAATTTTAAATCTTGGATAAGCCCACTAAATTTTTCCAACATTTCTTTCAAACCCTCCAAATAGGCAGAAAGCAACTTTCCATTTGCTGCATTATACGGACGTATATGCTCGTATGCGATGCCAAACTGGCTCAAGTCATCAATTTTATATTGCACTTCTTTCGCCTTTGCCTCATATGCATCCTTTCCTATATCTTTTGCATCTGCATCAAGCAAGCGCTCCATCAATCCATTCTTACTGCTTTGCATTTGCGTCAAGAATTCTACACGCTTACGGTCTAACAACTTGCCAAACTTCTCTGCAACAACCTCTATCGTATCTATTTCTTCAAATTCTGATTGGTCATAAGGGAACCTTCCCTCATCAGGGTTCTTTAGTCTTATTTGCCTTACACGCTGAGCAGGAATCATAAATGCCTTTACTGATGACTGAAGCATATCCATTGACTTTGCGTTTTGCTTTCTAGAGATATAAGACACGACATCGTTCATTCGTGATTTCATCAAAGGAATCCAGTCTGTATCATCTTCTGAGATAAACTCTGCCTTATACAATACGACAAATGCCTTATAAAAGGCATGACGATCCACACTGATACGGCTCAAAGAAGCACCATCCTTTAACCATTCGTATATCAAAGGTCTTTCTGGATTAATATTCGCATCAGATTTATCAGAAACTGTTTTTTGCAACTCAACATCATTTGTGGTATGACGCATTTTCAAAGACAATCCGTCCTCAAAACAGACATTAATCTCATCAAATGGCAATTCATAGAAAAACCACAAATTAGAATCGGCAATACCTTTAACAATATTCAATACCGTAGTCTTACCCATTCCATTATAGCCTGTCAACAGAAGCAAGTTCTGATGTTCTAGCTGAGTAATTTTGTATGAATATGAACCATACAAACCTTTAATATCTATTTCTGAAATTTTCATGACTTTATGTTATAAAGTTGAGACAAAGTTGCTTGAAGCTCTTCATTTACAAAGAAATGACCAACTTTCTTCACATTTCGATTATCTTCTGCACATATAGCAGAATCATAATTGGGATAATCATCACTTTTGCTGCGATTATTCTCCCAATGCATCGGGCGCAAGTTTACCAAATCATTACTTCCTCCCTTTATTTGAGGATATACATGGTCTACTTCCCAACCAAATGCACTATTCTTTCCATATTCATTTTTGACAATCCAAGCGCCACAACAATCCTTTCGGAACAACGCTTCATCATATCCTTTTACAATGATGCCCTTGCTCCAAACCTTGTCGATTATACTTTTGTCGAAATTTCCACTCATACTATTAATTGTAATATTCGAATATTTAATGCAAAGGTATATTTTTTCACTGCTGTCCCGTTTAGAAATCATCGGGCCTGAAAAGGCTTGGATATAGCCA
>ERZ773208.1567-NODE-1567-length-17751-cov-5.072107_pt1 | contig 17751 bp, 20 predicted proteins | sample MGYA00581006_ERZ773208 | MGnify/ENA primary metagenome ERZ773208 (study PRJEB29015, sample SAMEA2737793) | human gut metagenome | biome: human gut; feature: human-associated habitat; material: faeces | place: China | collected 2012 ... | reverse complement strand
CCGTTTCTTTGCCAGCAGTATAAGGATTTTCACTTTGAGCGACCTCCAAGGACCAGAAACCACGGTCGTTAAGCTGCACAACAACCACACCCTGATAGTTAATGCGCATGAGATCCTGTATGGCAATACCACGACAGTATACATAACTCTGTCGGTAATTGATTGGCAAGTTATCGAACAGTTCCAACCTCTTCAGTTTCCCGATAATGATGCTGTAGTTAGATTCCTCGAGTATAGGTTTCGTGACACCGTCAAGCATGCAGATACATCCCTCGTAGGATGACAGATACCAGAATCCCTGCCTTTCTTCATCCACTGCGTTACCTCGACGGGTAATTACCATGCCGGAAGCAGGAGGATAATTTTTTCCTCCAGGAACCTCTTCATCCGGATAGAGCACTACGTTAATCTTATTTTCCGCCTGCATCACATTCAGCACACGGAACCAGCTGTCATAATATTCTCCGGTTGTGTTAAGGTTATTCACTGAGCCATAACTTACGTCCTGTTCCTTGAATGCCGTGATATCATTATCCCAGCGACGACGGAGATACAGGTCATAAGTGCCGTCTTCGAGCTGCTCAATCCGTTCGATAGTACCAGCCTCAGAATAAGTAACGTTTCCTTCTTGAGCAAACCAGCGATTGTAGATAAGTTCCTTCACAACCATAGAGCTGCGCACTTCAAGTCTTTCGAATTGTCCACGCCCATTAGGATATATACCGGCACCCTTACCGGCAATCATGCTGTCGATGAAATCTCCGAACTTCAACAAGAAGTTAGTTCCGTCCGACTGGTCCTTGCGGATGAACATTTTTAATGCCCGTAGTGCAGAAAACGTATTACTATCACTTGGAGCAGTTGAATCATTTACTTTGATAAGATATACTCCGCCTTTCCCAAAATATGTTTGTCCCTTGTAGGTTAAGGACTTGACATCACTTTCAATTTCACCGATACGAGAGTAAGGCATACTTTCCCCAATCGTGTAAACTGGAAAATCCCAAGGAATATCAAGATTCATTTCCCATCCCAAGACACGTGAAATGCGCCCATTTTCAAAATATGTATCGTCTACGAGATTTATACGTTGCCCAAACTCGAAAGTTCGTGAGAGTAAATCCTCTTTAACCCATGAGCTTCTAAGGGTAGTCGGATAGGTTCCATCATCCTTCTTCACTTTTTCAGTGTACTTTTGAGCCTTTTCCTTTAATTCCTGTTCAGCTTCTGGAATATATTGGTCGGACACCAATTGGATATCAAAGCCTGATAGAATGTAGTCATCGCCGTTGGCAGGATACATCATATCATCCGGTAATGGTCGACCATAGTCTTCATTGCGAACAATCTCCCATAGTTGATCTCCCCGACTTTCATCTTTCGGTTTGGGATTGAAGATTACGCCGAACTCCATTCCATTCAGCTTCCCTGACTGAAACTGAATTTTCAGTTCTTCACCTTCAAGAATATACTCTTCTTTGAACTCTAACCCAGCATCCTTGTAGCGATAGTACGTAATAGTTTCTTTTGTACCGTCCTCATTCTCTACTTCCTCGATGCGGGTGTGCACGTCGGATAAAGTGCCAACACGTCGGGGATAGACATCATCAAACACCACCACGTCCTCAATAGCTTCTTCCTGCGACATTCCTTCGTATGCATCAATATAGGGAGTGTCGGCCGGAAGCATAAGCCTTTTCTGGACTACGCCGTTCACCACGGCTTGCTCATCGGTCGGACGGTAGTTCGTGGGGATATTCTTTGTTGAACCAAACGCATAGATACGGGTGGCATAAGTGCCCTGGCTTTCGCTGCGGGTGATAGACGACGCTTCGACACCACGCTCAATTTTAACGGCATCTCCGAACTCATTTCGCCCAAAATGAATCACGTTGTCCGTTATCCAGCAATCGCAGTTCCACTTATCCTCCCCCGCCATAGAAAACAAGGCATCCAACAAGTTCATGTTGTCATAGGTCATCGCTACGGCCTTATTCTCTACAGTATCGTCTATGCTGAAAATAAAGTCTGTTCCTCTATATGTATAGCCTAAAGCCTTGAGATTACGAAGAAACACACCAAGTTGTACATCAAGGGCAGCAGTAAGCGACCATGATGCTTCATTTCCTGCATGTTCCGGAGTGTATTTAAAGATTTTGTTCTTCCACTTCCAGTAGTAGGCGTTCATCTGGAGATTATAATCATAGCCTCCAGTTAAAGTGTTGTAAGTAGGCTTCTGAAGGTCAGTTATCTCATAGATTTTTGCCAGCTTTCCACCTAATGATTCATCAAGGACACCGGATAAATCTACATAATCACCAAGTTTAAACTGCACAGGCTTAGCTACCGAAAAAGGAAGAATTATATAGTCTTCCTTCATCAGAGTGAACTTTCCTTTAGCTCCTTTATTAATTGGGATTGAAAGCCTTGTTTTACCTGATATGTCTTTAATTTCTATCATATCTCCAAAGTTCATAAATAGAAAATGGAAGCCCTAAAAATCAGGACTCCCATTTGAAACAATAAGGTGAATGTTCGTTATTCACTCCTATTCATAGGATTAGGCTCTTGAAATTTGCTCGAAATTTTACCAAAACAACGGTCAGAACTCATCCCATAAGAAATGCTTTTCCCAAGATAAATCAACTTATAGATTTCATCTCCCAATACTGGAACTTTGATATTTACAGCACCTTTCTCTAATTCTGTCTGAAAGGCTTTTTTCTTTGATCGGTAATCGTTTTCTGAATTTCCCTCGATCGTAAACTGAAGGGTAACTTCTCGCGAGTCTACTTTTGCGTTATCTGTTATCACCCGTTTGCCATGTTCCAGCCGGCTTTCATCCTCAATGTAGTCTTTCATCTCATTGAATCCGTCGATAGCGTCGAGAAAACCGTCCCCCATGCGAACACCCCATGTTGTCAAGGCATCTCTATCGTTAATAATTAAATCCCCACTCATATTAATACCTTTCCTGTTCCATCGTTAATAATCTCATAATTACCACTAATATTCTCTATACGGACAACTGCATAATTACTTATTTTAATACGAACATTGCCACTGTGCATGATAATTACTTTATAAGCTTTATCTGTACCTTGAAAAGTTAATTCAGCAGTACCTCCGATTATTGCCTTATCCTCGTTTACCGCTTTAACATCTTCCTCAACATGTACTCCGAAGGGCTCAATATTACCCTTCATAGAGCGAAACATCTCCAATGAAGGATAGTTTTTATCACGGCAGAATTCTCGCCCCTGTGGAGAAAAAAACAGCCACACAAGACTCTTCCAGTCTGTTGCCTTACCGGATTGAGAACATGCTCCCATTCCAATAGCCTTATTTAAAATGTCCTTTACTTCTATCATAATCTCGATGTATTACGTTTAACTTCAGCTATATCAGCCTGCATCTGTTTTATCGGTTTTACAATCTCGCCGGTATTTTCTCTGATTTGTTGCAGCTCTAAATAGGAGTTAGCTAAGATAGTACGCGTTTCGTCTGCTATATTATACATTCCAGAGGCTTGTGTTGCCAGCGCACTGATAGAACCGCGCAGTTCAGTGATTGCTACCGTTTGCTGTTGTTCGGCTGCTTCTATACGAAGATTGGATTCATATACGGCAGTGAACCTTCCACTCAACTCACCAGCATCCTCATGAGTCATTTCTGTACCGAAACCTCTACCGGAGGCAGATTGTTGCTCTTTGGAGTCATCCTTCATAAGGCTATCAGCCCAACCAAATTGTTTATCCAACTCTTTCTGGAGTTCTTCAGCCATATTGTAGATATAATTTTGCTCCCATCCTGAAAGGACATTATCGGCATAGAATTCCTGAAGTTTCTGCCTTATTTTCTCCATTGATCCAGAAGCTTGAATTGCGGACTTAATAGACTCTGTAACCATCTGGCGCATTATATTTTTCACCGCGTCTTTTGCTGACTCGGCTCTATCTTCTCCGTTAGACCAAGCCTCTGCATATGCAGAAGCGAAGTCTTCTATAGCAGTTTTTACATCTTCTCCAAAAATAGCGTCTACAGCTTTTTCTTTATTTTCTTCAATCAAATTATTGATTTCTTCAATTTGCTGTTGCCATTCTTTAATACGGTCATTATCTGTCTTTTTTTTATCTTGTTCTTCCCTAATCTGTTGTTGAATGAGAACCTTTTGCTGCTCTAATAGTTTATTTTGCTGATTAATTAAATTAGAAGCATCTTTAGAATATGCCTTTTCAATGGAATTACCAAGTCTCTCATATGATTTCTCAAGAACTTCAATTTGATCTTGTAATTCTTGAATACGTTTTTCATTCTTTTTATCATGGATTTTTGCTATAGAAGAAGCAAGTGAGCTAACCAAACCTATAGCGGCACCAGCTGCTGCCCCCCAAGGGCCAAATGCAGATCCAGCTTGTGCTCCTTGCATTGCTGAATTAGCAGCATCCATAGCAACGTTAATACCATCTGCAATATCTGTAAAAGTATCATTACCAAAGGCATCACCAAGAGAAGAAAATGTATCAGAAAGGAATGATCCTACCTGCATAATCTCGTTCATGCCTTCTTGAATATCAAAGAGGGACTCTTTCAGCTTCTTTGTATCATCTCCAGACATGAAGATTTTCTTCAATCCGTCTGCAACTTTATCATAAGACGGCCTTAAATCATCCGCTGCCTTTTTGTTATCCCTTAATGCATCAGAAATATTCTTTAGTTTTTCAGGTGATTGGCTCCATACTTCAAAAGTTTCTTTGGTTATACCCAATTCTAAGCCTTTTTCTTCATTCCATTCACCGGATTTCAAAAACTCTAAAGCAGCTTTACCTTTCTCATTGATATCTTGTAAATCTTTTAGAGTTTTATCCTTCATATCACCGAACAACAGAGAAATTGACGATGTGGTCTTTGCAGCTTCAATATCTAAATTAGAAAGAGTACGTTTAGTTTCTTCATCTATGCTTTTTTTCTCCCATTCGTTCTTTCCTTTCTTCTTTTCTTCACTCAGTGCTATAATAGCATTGCGTTTATTAATATATGTTCCATAAGCTGCAAGATATTCGTTCATGGATGTCTTTAATTGCTCAGGAGTAAAACCACCTTCAAGTTCAGAAATACCTTTATCATATTTACTTTCAGCATTGGTATATCGTCTTGAAATTTCAATAGATTGTTCTTGTGTAAGTTTTTCGCCATTTTTTGCCAACCACTCCCTCTCTAATTTTTGAATTTCTGTATATTCTTTCTGATAATCAAGTTCTATCTGCTTACGTTTCTTTTCAGCCCCATCTTCCATCAGATTGATTTCATCCTGCTGATTCTTAAATCGAAGCTGAAGGAGTTCTTCAGCAATCTGTTCCTGTTCTTTCTTTTGTCGCTCGGCATATTTTAGAATTGTGTTAGAATTAGAATACTTTTCAATCTGGGCCTGAGCTTCTTGTATCTGCTGAGTATATCTATTCCATTCTTCAGAATTTTTCTCAGATACATCTAACACATCACGAGCCGCTTCTGCTTCTTTCTTTTTATCTTCCCAATACTTTTTGTTTTTTGTTTCATCGTTTGTCTTTCCTCTATTATTCAGTTCCCGTTCAATAGTTTGCTTCTCGGCTTGCAACTGCTCGTTAGTCTTGACACCAGGCAATATTCCATTCAATATTTTGCCATTTTTGACAGAATTTCCTAGCTTTTGAGCATTTTCCAAACGTTTCATCAAACGTTCTCTCACGTCCACCTCTTTTTGAAGTTGCTCATTAGAATAGCCAGAAAGGTCTGAGAGTATTTCATCATGTCGTTTCTTATTAACTTCCTCCTGTTTCAGATCACGCTGCTTAATAAGATTGTTCTTTTCATTAACCAATGACTGTATGGATAATCCAGCACCAGACTGCGATGCCGATTTAATGGCTTCATTCAGTTTATTGATTTCCGTATTCAATCTATTTAGTTCTTCTTGATCGGAAACATTTCTTCTTCGTTCATCTTCCTCATTAATTTGTTTTTTTATATTCAAAATATCACGAAGCATGTCTGCCTCTGTTTTATATTTCTTGAATATGTCTGGATATTTTTGCTCAAGACGAATCAATGCTTCTTTTCTGTCTTCAGTAGAAGACTGTTCATCCTGCGCTACTGACAAAAGCTTTTCAATTTCTTCCTTATGCTCTGCCTCTTTCCTTGCTGCCTCCTCAACAGATTTATTGTATGCATCAATTCCCTTCTTGCATTTATCAAGATTACTAGCATAATTTAACAAAGCAGCACTCGTGACTACCACAACTGTTGCTATCGCAGCATACGGATTAACGCTCATTGTCAAATTCAATGCCTTTTGCGCTACTGTCTGTGCTTTAGTTACAAGTATTGCAAGCTCCATACGTGCAGTCAACGCATCTTGAGTAATTCTCGTAACAATTAGAGCCGTTTTATATGTTCCATAAGTAGCTATCAATCCCAATAAAACCTTACCTACCGTTTCATAGTTCTCAATCAGCCCCTTCACAGCAGATATTCCTGAGGATGCTATTCCTTGTGTGTCCTTACCGATTTCATTGAGCATGGTGTCCCAAGCATCCCCAAGATTACTTAACTGCCCCGTAAGAGATTTTGACTGCTCCTGCATCAAATTATAATAGATTCCGGATTCGCTAGTCATGTTCTTGAATGCCTGTTCTACTTCCTTAAAGCCAACCTTACCTGCTGTGACCAAACCGGAAACTTCGTCCTTTGTAACGCCAAGAACCTTTGCCAGTTCTTCATAAATAGGGATACCACGTCCTGCAAATTGACGAATATCTGTAGCATAAGCTCTACCCTGCGTCCTTAATGTACCATAGAGATAGGCTATTTCACTAAGCTGGGAGCCAACACCGGCGGCTACATTACCCAACATTACAAGCTCATCACCCACATTTTCAGCAGACGAGCCGTAAGCAATCATTTGCTTGGCAGAAGATGCTACCCCTTGGAGGTCGAAGGGTGTCTTTGCAGCAATATCCACCAGCTCTGACATCAGTTTATCCGCTTTTTCCTTACTTTTTAACATGGTTGAAAAAGCAATTTCAAGCTGCTGGAATTGTCCTCGTACATTGACAAGTTCTGTAACAAAGTTTTTCAAGGCTGTTACTCCACCTATTACACCAAGTACTTTAGTTAAGGAAACGGACATTTTATCATTTGCTTCGACCGTTTCGCCTGCTTCTTCCTTAAAGGCTGCATATTCATCCTTCAGTCTCTTTACTGAAAGACGGGCTTCAGCCTGCTGCTGAGTCAAACCAAATAAAGTAGCTTTTTCTTCATCGAGAGTCTTCTTTGCAGATTGGTATTCTGATAATAAGCTTGCAGCTCCCGTTGGATTTCTTTTTAAAGCTGTTTTATAAGAATCGCCCAACCGCTTAACATCATGTTCTACGTCTTTGACAACTCTTTTCTGGTCAATAATTTTTTGAGTAAAATCATTTACAGATTGTGAGGCATTGTAAATATTGGATTTAAAGTCTTTCTCCATCACAGCACCAGCCTTGGCAGCCTCGGTCACCAGCCCCATCATTTGTTGGCGAGCAGATGCCAGTTGCGTTTCCAAAGCCCTTGCTGCTGCCGGAGATTTGTTCACGTCCATCTTCTTTAACTGGGCTTCCAGCTTACTAATCTCATTACGAAGTTTTATAACCTCATCATATTGTGCGCTTACGCGGAATACAAGTGTAGCCATATATTAAAAACTGAATATTAATCGTTTGAAATTACACCTCAATTCATTAATATTCAGTTTTTACGATGATTAATACCAAACAATAAACCTATTGTTGCATATTTGTGTTTTTTCGATGTTTTATTCTTCCATTAGCGTACTCTTTTCGCTTATAGATGTGAGTATTATCACCTGTTTCTAATATTATTTTTATTGCTTCTTCAACCCATCTTTTACCAAATTCTTTATATCTGTTTCGCAAAGCATATTGAGAGAGATTTAACCGTTGTGCCCAATCATGTATCGTTAGAGATTTATCGCCAACAGTTATAAAGTTGGATTTATATTTTTGCCTTACATTTTCACTTAAAGTTACCCATCTGCAATTATTGGGCTCATAATTACCATTTGAGTTTATTCTGTCTATTGTAAGATTATCTTTATAACCGTTTTCTATTGCCCAATCGCAAAACTTCTGAAAATCATTTAACCATTCATCACAGACACTAACTCCTTTTTTACCATAATTTTTATATGCTTTTCTTGTGGGATTGCAACAGCGCTCTTTCATCTTAGACCATATATTATATAGTCTTGTGTTTGTCTTACCGTGTTTTGAATTTGCTTTTTTAGTTCTTTCAATTTGTAAACATCCGCAACTTTTAGTTATACCACTATGTAAATTGCATTCTCTGGCGACTATCATCTTACCGCAATCGCATTTACATTTCCATAATGCAATGTTATTACTTGCAAATCCAACATGTTTTAAAGCTATCAATCTGCCAAACCTTTGACCTGTAATATCTTTTATATCAAGCTTTGAACATCCACAACTCTTTGTTATCCCATTTCTCAAATTACTTGAACGAACAACACAAGTTTTTCCGCAATCGCATTGGCAAAGCCACTTGAAATGCTTGTCTTTATCATCAGGTTTTCGTTCTACCTGTTTTAAAACGACAAGTCTGCCAAATCGCAACCCTGCCGTTATTTTAAATGCTTCTCTCATAATTAAGCTGCATCTTTACCCAAAAACTTATTTACGAAATAAACTTGACCTTTACCTGTTACTTTTGTAGTTGTAGAAACAAGTATCGAACCATCAGGCTTGTTTATTGTCGTCTGCTTCAGTTCAAATAACCCTAAATCCATAGCCTTTTGTGTGGGCTGGTTGTAATATTGACCTTTTGAACATAAGTAACCATTCTCACGCATCCAAGCAAACAAACGGTTCTGACCTATATTCACGCCATTCTGCTGCAATATTTTTGCAAGCTCGGCTACCAAGCATGAGCGTTGAGAAGTTGAAACTGCATCAGCAAACAGGACTTTAGGCGCATTGGTTTTTATTGTTTGTTCTGCAAGTTCTGCCTTTTGTTCTGCTTCAATTCGTTTCTGTTTTTCTTCTTTCAGATTGGTTGCAAGTTGGATCAAGAAGTCGGGTGAGGTCAAAGCTTTTTCGAGCGTTTCTTGTGTCATGTATGCACCATGCTTGCGGATTGATGGCAGAACTTCACTTGTAACCCATTTGCGAAATTGTTTTGCTTCTGGTTTACGACTATCTAAAATAGTATCATACAAACCATCTTCACTGACAAAGTTTGTTTGTTGTATGCCGCCTGCTGTTTCAAGGGGGTACTTTGAAAGTACACCCTTATCTAATCTTTGAGCAACCTTACTGGGTGTCAAGTCTAAAACATTGCATACATCTGCCAAGCAAAACAACGGTTCTTCATTCTCATTCATAGCAATTCTTACTTTTCCGAACTGCTCATTTTGGAAAATCTGGATTTTATTCATATTTTTGTCCCAGTTTGAATTTAACATTATCCCCATTGGCGACTCAGTCACTTTCGCCTTTGGGGATTTTATTTTGACTGAATTTGTAGCAAGCTGGGATTTGAACCCATGCACACCTGAATGGCTTGCCTTGACCCGTCACGCCTGACATATAAAAAGGCAAATCTTAAAAGAGGTCTAAAGTGGCAGTTTACCCCTTGAAAGAAATGCCTTGAATATCCTTGTAACGCAACTGCCACGAAGCGCATTTCGTTCTAAGGCAAAGTTACCAACCGCCAAATGTTTGTCCTAAAAATTGCCGTAATCAGAACAAACATTTGGCTGATTGTTTCAAAATAATCGTGTGTGAGAGTTTGAATTGCTTTATATCTCTGTCATGCGAGTGCCTATGTTGTCACTTATACTTTCAATTATGTATTTGTCGGCAAGTTCATTAAGCATTTCGCCTGCTTTACAAAACATTTCTGTTGTCTTTTCGTCAGGTTCTCTATATATCAAATAGTGAAGTGAGAAAAGGGTATCTATAACATCTTGAACCTTACCTTTAAAATATAAGGCTGCTCGTGTGTTTTCGCTTATTGGCATATTTGTTATTCGGTCTGCAAGGTTATGGCTATGCAACTCTTTTAACATTTGAGCCCTTTCTTCATTGTAACTTATTTCTTGTTTTGCCATTTTGCTTTGATTTACGATTGTTTCCATCTTTATATATGTTTTATTGTTACCATTCTTTAACCAGTTCTCTTAATTCATTGAATTTACCATCTTTCAGAAGTTCTATCTCATTGTGGTAGTTTACATCTGTCAAACGATACTCTATTAAAGCACGCTTATAATCGTTGCCTTTCTCGTATGCAGATATAATTCTTTTCATCTGGTCGGCTGTTAACCCCCATCCATTTTTACGGTTAAGGTTTCTTGCTCTCTGCATATCGCTTTCTCTTAACTCTATCTTTGTCATAATTATGCTATCTTTATAAGGTTACACTTCTTGAAACAACGCCATTCTTCTTTTTCGCAATCGAAATACACTTGACAGTTATCTACCGTTTTCTTCGTACCCTTTGTTTCAGGTATTCTGCCACTCATTAAAGTACCGAAAGCCTGACGCAGTGTACCGTCTGTTTTCTTGAAATAGAACTCAACCACCTTCTTATGAAGCAATGCACGAAGTTTGATATTAGTCCAAGCGCATTTCAATGCTTCACTCATTGAATAACCGTTCTTGCGTACAAATGACCAAGCAAGGTTCATAATCTCTTTTAATAGGTTTCTCTTTTCTGTTGCCATAGTTCTTTATATTTTATTGTTTTAATTACTATTACTTATTGTTTGATGATGCAAATGTAATGCTTAAAACATTACCACACAAATAAAAAGTAATGTTTTATCTTTATCTTAACATTATTTAGTAATATGAATAACATTACATATATAAGAATAAGTAATTTTGTAGCATTAAATTTTATAGATATGGATAATATTGAAGCATTACTAAAAGAAAAAGGGTTGACCAAAACGGCTTTCTCTGATTTATTAGGTATCAAAAAACAAAATCTTAATGGATTAATGAAAAATCCAACATTAGAAACTATTAAAAAATTTGCATCTGTTTTAGGTGTTGAAACATGGCAGCTATTTGCTAATCCAGAAGAAATACATCACAAAAAGGATGGTATATCTTTGACTTGTCCTCATTGTGGAAAAGAAATAAACCTAAAAATAGAATAATCATGGAAACGCCTACTAAAGAAAATACCCTTTATTTACCTATAAAGCAAGTTTATTTTGACCAGATAATAGCAGGTACAAAGAAAGAAGAGTATAGAGAAATCAAAGAGGGTATTACCGCAAATCGTTATTTGCTCAAAGATAGAAATGGCAAATATGTTCTTAATCCTGATGTAACCCAACCAGATAAAGAATATTTCATTGACGATTATAATAACGGAAATTTTCCGTTTGTACCTAAACCTTACAAATATTTGTATATTGCCGTTGGATATGCCAAAGAACGTGATACGGCTTTAGTAGAGGTTGACGGCTTTAGGTTCATACCAAATATGATACGTGCTGATTTATATGCTTTTTGGCAAATAGCTTTTCATTTAGGCAAAATAATAGAAATACATAGAAAATAAATAAGGCGGGATTTCCCGCCTTAAATCATCCACCATTAAGCCCCATATAGGTACGTCTGGTAGCTTTGTAATTACGAGCCTGCTCAAATCCTTTACTATATGCATTACTTCCACCTTTTGAGTTGAGGATATTTTCTGCATATTGAATTTGAGCTCGTTTTGCTCTTTGATAACGGGATTCCGTTATTCTCGGATTTGCCGCAATTCTGTCTAATTGCGCAATCAAATCATTCCAACTTTTTCTTCTGACTCGGCTTTAAAATTTAATTGTTAGACAAATATATAAAATCTCTGATAGTGTAGCCATATTTATTTTTTATTTCTTCTTCTGCGTGAAGCCATGTCCTTACCCTTCACCTTTGTGACCTTTGTTCCGGTAACAGCATGTAGCTTATCGCGCTGCATTAATACTAAATTCCTGTATGGTATCTCATAGACCACTTCCCGGTATGACAGATGCAGATTTTCCATGAACGATGCAATCTGTCCCAAGAGAGTATCATTGCCTACAACCTCGGTTTCGCTGCCAGCAGACTTACGTTCCTCGCCAAGCTGACAGCTTTGAGAAAAACCTTTGAGTCAATCATAGAGAGTGCTTCATCCAATGCGTCCACATTCTCTTCGTATGTTCCTTTTGCCAGTTCTTCACTTAAACTTTCGTCACCAGCTATCAGCCAAGAGAGAGCCTTGCTGTAAGCCTCGCTTTCTCCCAGGGAGAGAAGAACTTCTTTCAAATTGTCTGCTTCTTGTACGCCTGACAAATGGGAGATTGCTCCGGCCAGTTTGTTGATGGTAGGAGGGTAGACCGTGTAGGCTTTCCCAGCGACAAACACCGTTCTGAAATCACTTCCGATAATGGATTCAGTTACTATTTTTGCTCCTTGATTCATTCTGATAAAAGATAAAAATTAAGGGGTGAAGCCATAAAGCCCACCCCTGTTATGGAATTCAATCTCTACCTATTGGATAGGCATTAAACACCTGCTGTTACTTCAGATGAGTCAAACCAGTATTCCGGTGCAACTTCTGCATTTTGTGGTTCCAGTTCCACCGCACTTACAGGAATACCGACAGCCTTGTCTGTTGTGGCTTCACGTGCACCGATGTCAGCACGGGGAATCACACAATACTGGTCATCGTCAGTCAAAGCAACAAGTAACTTCTCAATGTTTACCTTGCCTCTTGCTCGTTTCCAACCCTTATCAGTGTTAATAATATCACCACCCATAAGGTCTTTCTTAGTAGGATAGTCATACTCACCAATAGTGAAGTTTACAGTTACATCACCCATCTCCTTGTCACTTCTGTAAACCTGACCAGTGAGCTGGTTCTTATAATTTGTACGACTTGCTTCTGCTTCTTCAATCGTCCATGTATCCTGATGGATATTCTTGATTTCTTTCAATGTTTCACCCTGTAAAAGAGTATGCAAGGCTTGTCCTGTCAAATCTGCGGTAATCTCGCTAGTTTCGCCATACCAAAGCTTCTTGATATTCGCGGCTGTGACTTTCTTTGCTTCTGCCATATTATTTCACATTTAAAACTTCAAACAAAATTCTTACATTCACATAGTGACACTTTAAGGATGTGTCCTCCTCAGTTCCGATTGACTCGATGGAATAATGATAGGTTGTACCGTCATAGCGTCCGGTCACTCCGTCAAACAATTCTTGCGCCTGTTTCTCCAGTTCGTTCAGCCGGATGGTGTTGGCTTCACCTTCTTTTAAGTCAGGAACGCAAAGGTTCACTTCTACGAAAGACTTCTTCCAGTACGTCTCCGGCTGCTGCTTCTTGGCGTGAATGACAATCCTTTCGGACTTCATCGGTCCCGTCAGCTTCTTGCCATGAGGAACAATGTCAATGCCGAAAGGCTGGCAATCACGATAGAGTATGTTTGCTATGTCGGTGGTTACTATCATTTTATTTCCTCCTTTAATCGTTTCTCAGCATATATGGCTGCACCAGTCAAGACTTCGTAACCTTTGGATTCAACGAAAGAAGCGTATTCAGCCTCATTCCTTAACTCCAGTCCATCATCCTGAACTGAATATTTGTTTGACTTACGGAGCGTTCCGGTCCGGTTCTGATAACTTCCATGCTCCACTGCGTAATCGACAGCTTCTTTGCCTACCTTCTCTTCAACGGCTTTCACCTCGGCATAACCTTGTTCGAAAAAGCTGTCCATGTCCGAAAAGTCAAACTTTACATCCATATCTCTGAGTAACCAAAATAGTTTGCATTTTTTACCATATAAACCTTGCCAGTTCCCCTGATATTCTCGCCGTCCATACATCTGACTTCATCACCAGCCTTCAGGAAAATTCTCTTCTCACAGACTACGTGATAATTTGGTCGGTACACTTCGCCGTTCTCCGAGGTAAACTCTTTGGTTGAGTTATCGTCGCACCGGCACCGACACACGTTCTGCCAGCTTTCACCACCGGTACCGGGAATAGGTCGGCCGAACTCATCTGTTTCCATCGGAGTAGTAACCTTGACTTGTAATGTATGTGGTGCAAATATCATAGGAATCTGACTTTAGGTTTATCTGACAGAGTGTCTTCAAGTCCGTACTTCTTACATAAAAACGAGTAATATTCCTTTACACCTTGAATATTCCAAGACATAGAGAAACCATTCTCACTGATGGAAGTGGCACGGAGCAATAGAGAGGGAATGAACTTCGCCATAGCTACCGACACGAAACCGATGTTTGACTGGTCCATCTCATCCTCTCCGCTTATCTCTGAAGACAGACTTATCTCCAAAAGGTCAGCCTCCGACAAATTAATGCCGAAGGTCTGAAACTTCTGTGATATGTAGTCGTTTACTGTCATGCGTTCATGGTTGACAAATCGAAATTCACAATCAGGTTAGGATTCGTAATCTGCGGAATCCACTCAGCGGTGTATTCAAGATAACGACCGTTACCATCCTTATAGCCGGAAATCAGCATTTCACCGTCTGCCTGAGTGTAATTACGTCCTGGCACACCGTCTACAGCTTCGTACGGAGTATGGAAACGCATATAACCAATCTTATCTTGTGGAAGCAATGTGATACGGTCGTCTGCGTAAATCTGTACGTTCTTACCGGTTTGGTCAAGAACATAATCTTCCTTGATTTCGATGGCTGGAAGTCCGATACCAGTAAAAATGGAAGAAGCCAGCTGGGATGTAATCAACCCGGTAGAGAGGTACATCTCGTTACCAGTTAGCTGCATCTTGAACTTGTCACCAAATTCCTCAGATCCGATAATGTTCTTCACGAAGGTTCCTCTAGACATGATCATTTTCGGGAATGTTCCATAAATGGACTTCAGTTCGTTTACCTTCTGTTGTAGGTATGTGATGAATTTCGTTTTAGCTTCAGTTTCGGGAGTAATAAACTTGAACGGTAACTTGATTTCCAAGAGGTTAACTCCTCCTGCATTGTCATCCTTGTTCTTAACTGTTGCTTCTCCGGTCATCAGCATAGAACCGAGAACCATATCCATACGCTTGTGGGGAGCCAAAAGCACCTGACGGTAGTCATCATAGATGAAGTTTACAATGTCCTGCATGGCTGCAATCTGGTCAGCAGGTTTTGCTGCATTGTATTTGTCAATCAAGTCTTGAAGTTCAGACAGACGATCGACGGAAATCTGGTAACGATCGCCCAAGTAAGCAATTTCTCCATATCCTGAACCTATATTCCGACGTTCACGGATAGGCTTCTCACCGTAGCGCGAATTGATAGAACCGGCCATCACGCCCGTAACCTGACCGATGTAGTCCTTGAACACACGGGTAGTCGTTCTTCGGAAGTCTAGATACTGCTGCCAGTAGATAGTATCCTTACGTGTCTGAAGGACGCGCTGAATAACAGCGTTAACGATGTTGGGGTCGTTAAACAGAGTATAAATAGTTAGCATCATATATTAGTCCTCCTTTCTTTATTTGCTTGCGATAATACCAGCTGCTCTTAATGATGCGAGAAGAGCGTTGATTTTATCTTTTTCATCACCACCTGCTGCATCATCTACTTTTGTACCTTGCTTTACCAATCCTAAAGTGCTTGAGTTAGCTGCCTGATAGGTAGTGTTATTATCAGTCCAAGGAACTTCAACATAAGCTTTACCACCTTCCAATGCTACTGGATATTTCTTTCCGCTTTGAGAAAATCCTAATTGAATACCTCCCATTACAGAATCGGACGCTTCAGGCAGTTCATATGAAACACCTGTCGGAGATTGAACACCAGCTGCGTTAAATTGGAAATGCGGCATGTTAGCCTTATCAATGTCAGAGAAAGGCATAACTAATTTGGTAGGCTCGATTTCAAATGCTCGCATCAAAAGAGCAACTAATACGATGCCTTCTTCAACTTGAACTCTTTCGTACAAAGCTGAGTTAGCAATGACTTTCGGAGTTGTACCGCTTACTGCTGTAGCTTCATAGAGTACAGTACCTGCTTCCAAAGTATCACCAAAGTCAGCTGCTAAGGTCAACTTGTCGAAAGCCTTGTCTGATTTGTCAATGGCGTTGATGGTAGCTCCATGTGCACCATTACCCAAGTGCATACCCACATAAGCCAAAGAGTTTTTCTTGATTTTCAATGTGGTATTGGATCCGGTAGTAAATTTCTCATAGACTTCTACACGGATAGCCACCTGAGCGGTTTTCTTTACCAAATCAGCGGCAATCGGTGTAAAAGATGGAAGGAACGAACCAACAACTAGGTTGGTCGTGTCCAACTTGTAAGGCCCTCTGCGTCTTACTCCGGTAGAAACGTCATAGCGTTCCTCGATGGACGGTTCAGGCTCAATGTAATACTTGTATCCTGCTGACATAAATTACTTGTTTTGTTGTTCGACAATAGATTTTGTGTCCGCCTCAATCATTTTGGCGAACTCGCTCGCTTCCTTCTCCTGCTTCTGCTCGGCAGTTTCTGGAGCCTTAGCGAACTGGAAACCGCTGTTAGACATATCCTGCTTCATGTCCTTGAAATAAGTATCCAAGTCCGTGTTCTCAGGAATGTTGCGGTCTTTCAGCATAAATTCGGGAATACCGTACTTCTTAGCCACTGCCAAAATCTGTGAATTGCGCTGCGCCTGCACTTCTTGTTCCTCCATTTTTGCCAGTTTGTCAGCAAACGGCTTGATACCGGCGGCGATGCCATCGGCAATCATCTTTGCGATGTCTGTCTCCTGGGGCTTTGGAGGATCTGTTGGTTTCGGTGGTTCAGGTTTCGGATTCTCGATTGGTTTTCCGTCTTTCAGTCCATGCTTCTTCTCGTAATTGGAAACAGCGGAAGTCTGCGCCTGTCCTGCACGGAAATCACCATAGTTTTGAATTACGTCCTGAAATGAGATACCCTCGACGATGGAGGTCACCTTCGTTTCGTCCGTTACACCCTCAGCCTTCTTTGTGGCAATACGGGTAAGTGTAGCAGTGTCCACCCCAGGAAATTTCTGTTGCAGTCCTGCCAAGATTTGTTCAAAGATTGTCATACCGTATGAGTTTGATTAATAATTTCATACGGTAAATTTACTTATGGAGAAAGGGAAGGGAAAATTTTAAGGCTAAGGATACGAAACAATTAAGAGAATGTTCGTTTTTATACAAAAAGAAAGCGTGACTACCGGAGTAATCACGCTAAACTGATTATTTATTAAGTTATCAATTTGTTCTTTATACTTCCACGCGTTAAAATAAATATCGGAATTAGATTTAAAATAAACTGCAATGTGTAATTTATCCACGGACGATTAAAGAATATAGGTAATAGCCCGAACAACCATTGTGTTACCCAAATTAAAATGGACATTCCACTAATCCCTATCACCATTCCTAATATTAAGCCCCATTTATTTTCAGGTGGAGCAAATGGAGATATTATAAGCATAAACAAAAATATTATTAACCATATAATCCAAAATAAGGAAGAAGATACTGTATGCAAAATTTGATTTCTTTGGATATTTTTACTATCGATTTCTTGTTGCATCTTATTAGAAATTTTATCTTCTAATGTAGACTGATTATCAAATAATTCAAGAAATTGCTCTACTACTGTTTTCCTATTAATGCGAATCAGCAGTTGAAAACATCTTCTGATTCTTGATTTAAAAGTTTG
>ERZ773208.1561-NODE-1561-length-17781-cov-63.043213_pt1 | contig 17781 bp, 18 predicted proteins | sample MGYA00581006_ERZ773208 | MGnify/ENA primary metagenome ERZ773208 (study PRJEB29015, sample SAMEA2737793) | human gut metagenome | biome: human gut; feature: human-associated habitat; material: faeces | place: China | collected 2012 ... | reverse complement strand
TCGGAATTACTGTCTTGTTTGCGTTGTTATTGTTCTGTATCGTTTTCAAGGTTCGGTGCTTTCTCTTGACCGCTCAAGCGGCGCAACGAGGAAGCCTGTTCATAATATCATGAATTCACGGATTCGTCAAGCGGTTTTTTCAAAGTTTTTGCGGTTTTTTGCGTTCTTTTTGGAATCACGAACGTTATTGCAAGCATCAAAGAAAACGTTCCGTCGTTTCCTCCGATTTGGAAACGCCGGAACGAAAATCATACGTCCATTTCCCCCTGTCCCGCGTCGAGAATCTGCTCCACAATCGCCCCGCCGAGGCACTTTTCCCCCTGATAGAACACGGCGCTCTGTCCAGGCGTGACCGCACGCTGGGGTGTGAGGGCATGAATCAGCAGTTTTTGCCCGTCGCGGCGCACCTCCACCGGCTGGTCGCCCTGCCGATAGCGGAACTTGCAGGTGCAGCGCAGTGGTTCGCCGCCCGCCAGCGGGTCAGCGCCAATCCACGTTGCCTCCGCGCCGATGCTCATCGTCGAATACAGCATCGGGTGATCCTCGCCCTGCGCCACCAGCAGGCGATTGCTCTCCAAGTCCTTGCCAATGACGAACCAGCTCCGCCCGTCACCGCATCCGCCGATGCCCAGCCCGCGCCGCTGGCCAAGCGTGTAGTACATCAGCCCATCGTGATGCCCGACGACGCTCCCATCCGGCGCCACCATATCGCCGGGCTGCGCAGGCAAATAGGTCGACAAAAACTGCCGGAAGTTGCGCTCGCCAATGAAGCACACGCCGGTCGAATCCTTCTTCTTGCACACGGGCAGCCCATTTTCCTCCGCAATGCGGCGCACTTCGGTCTTTGTCATGCCGCCGACGGGAAAAATTGCCTTCCGCAGCTGTTCCTGATGGAGCATATAGAGGAAATAACTCTGATCTTTGTTCGGGTCAATGCCGCGCAGAAGGTCGCCATTTTCGTTCGTCCGCACAAAATGCCCCGTCGCCATTTTCGATGCGCCAAGCTGCATGGCAAAATCCAGAAACGCCTTGAACTTGATTTCGCGATTGCACAGCACATCCGGGTTCGGCGTGCGCCCCGCGCGGTATTCTTTGAGGAAGTAGCTGAACACGCGATCCCAGTATTCGCGGGAAAAATTGACCGCATAGTAGGGAATGCCGATGATTTCGCACACCTCGCGCACGTCGTTCCAATCGTTTTCCGCCGTACATACGCCAGATTCGTCCGTCTCTTCCCAGTTCTTCATGAACACGCCGACCACGTCGTACCCCTGCTGTTTAAGCAGCAGCGCCGCGACAGACGAATCCACGCCGCCGGACATGCCCACCACAATTCGCTCGCTCACGCTTCTGCCTCCATAAGCCGCTGGATGACCTTCTCCGTCATGTCCCGGCTGACTTCCTTTGCCGGTTTTGCCGCATCCACCACGATGAACCGCTCCGGCTCGCGGCGGATGAGCTCGTGATATGCCGCTTCCGTCCGTGTACGGAAGGCGTCGTCTGCCTGCTCGATGCGGTCAAGCTGACTGCTGGCGGCGCGGCGGCGCAGAGCGGCTTCCCGGTCAATGTCCAGATAGACCGTCAGCATCGGCATCGTGCCATCCACTGCCGGGCGGTTGATATTCAGCACTGTGTCCACGCCAAGCTGACGCCCGCCGCCCTGATATGCCACGGACGAATCCACAAAGCGGTCGCACAGCACCGTTTTACCCGCTTTCAAGGCTGGGCGGATGACCTGCCGCACATGCTGTGCGCGCGCCGCGGCGTAGAGAATCGCCTCGGTCGTCTCGTCCATTGCCTTGTTTTCAGGGTCAAGCAGCAGCGCGCGAATCTTCTCGCTGATGGGGCATCCGCCGGGTTCACGGCTGCGGATGACCTCGAAGCCCCAGCGGTCGAGCGCATCCTCCATTGCCGCCATCTGCGTCGTTTTGCCGCTGCCGTCCATGCCTTCTATTGACAGGAACGCACCCGGAACCGCTTCTTCGCCGGGGCAGAGATGGCGGATGATGTCCTCCACCGTCTCGCAGTACACATCGCACCCGCTGTTCATCAGCTCTTCACGGCTGCCGTAACCGTAGCCCGCGCCGATTGCGCCGATGCCAACCTTCTTCGCGCCCTCCATGTCAAATCGGCGGTCGCCCACCATCCACGCTTCGCCCGCATCCTCCGGCAGCACCTGCCGAATCAGCAGTTCTTTGTCCGCACCGCGCCCATCTTTTGGGCCTACGATTTTCGTGATGTAGCGGTTCAGCCCGAAATGCTCGATAATCCGCTCCGAGGAGCGCTGCGGCTTGCCCGTCGCGATACCGATGTACCAGCCGTCGCGTTTGAGCCGCCGCAGCAGACGGCGGATGCCCGGATACACCCGGTTCTCAAACAGTCCGACGGCCTCATAGCGCTCGCGATAGGTGTACACCGCCTTGTTCGCCATTTCTTCGCTCATGCCCATGTATTCCATGAACGACCAGCCCAGCGGCGGGCCGATAAATTTGCGCAGCGTCGCCGCATCCGGCACGGGAAAGCCGAGCTTCTCCGCCGCATAGCGTACGCAGTTCCAAATGCCTTCCTCCGAGCGGGTCAGCGTACCGTCCAAATCAAAAATTACACATTTGCGCACCGCAAATCGTCTCCTTCTACGCCGAAGCGCTCCCGCGTCCCGGCTTCCTGCAATTGCCTGATGATTTCCCGCGTCACCCGTTCGCCGGGCGCAAGCAGCGGGATTCCCGGCGGATACAGCCCGACCGCCGCCGCCGCGATTTTCCCCTCCGCTCTGTCCAGCGGCACGAGGATTTCCTCCGCCATCGCCGCCTGACGCGGGGTCAGGACAGCTTCCGGCATGTCCGGCATCGAGGTCAGCGGCGCAAACTGCTTTTCTTCTGCCGCCGGAATGTTTGCCAGCAGCTCTGGCAGTCGGCGGATTTCAGCGATGTCGTCCATCACCGATAGAATCAGCACCACGCGCCGCTCGTCCGCCATTTCCACGTCCAGTCCGGCTTCGCGCAGCTGTTCCGCCAAGCATTTCCCTCCCTGCGGCGCGGAAATGACCAGCCGCGTCGGGTCAAAGCACACGGGCAGATTCGCCCAATCCGCGTATGCATCGTGATACGGCGTGCCAACAAGCCGCCTGCGCACATCGTTGACCGCTTCGGATAACGCCCGCAAGCGTGCCCGACCATTCTCTTCCATCCACGCGCGGCTGTCGTCGATGGACAGCATCAGCAGGAACGATGGCGACGACGTCTGTTCCCGCCGCAGCAGCGTCCACGCGCGCTTTTCATCCGCAGCATCCGCCAAGTGCAGCACCGCGCTGCCCGTCAGCCCCATCAGCGTCTTATGCACCGACTGCACCCACGCATCCGCGCCAAGCGCTCCGGCGGATGTCATACCGTCGCACCACGGGAAATGCGCCCCGTGTGCCTCGTCCACAACGACTTTCGTCCCTTGACGATGCGCCGCCGCCGCAATCCGCCGGAAAACATCTTCCCGCATCGCGCCGCCGTAATAATCCGGGCGGACAAGCAGCATCGCCCGCGCGTCCGGATTCGCCCGCAGCGCCGCCAGCACATCCTCCTCCGCCAGATAGCAGTACCCGTCCGGCGTGCAGCGAACCGGCATCCACTTCACCCGCATTCCGCCCAGCACGCAGGCGTTCACCGCCGATAAGTGCGCATTGCGCGGCAGCAGCACCGTTTCGCCATCCCGCGCGTACAGCTGCAGCATCACATGATTACCCGCCGTCGATCCATTATGGAGGAAAATCGTCTTTGCCGCGCCCGCCGCCTGCGCATACAGCCGCATGGCTTCGCTCAGTCCGCCCTCTGCCGCGTACAGGTCATCCGTGTTCGGCAGTTCCGTCGTGTCCAGCGCGTATAAATCCGCCGCGCCGAACGGCGGCCGCCCCTTATGCCCCGGCATATGCCCGCTCCTGCGCGCCGATGCCGCCGTCAGCATGTCGTATACCGGACGCATGTCCGCCATCTCCCTTCCGTCTTTCTGCATCCCCCAGTATAGCAGAAAACGCCGCGCGTGGCAATGGTGTTCGCATTGCCTTTCGTGCGAGGTGCAGAGAAAATGCCTGTCTTCGGGCAGAATCCGCATCTGAAATTTTGTTGCGTGTTCCCCTTGCAAATCCCGCATTTCGTGCTATAATAGCAGACGTCGAAACAATATCTTGTGCTCCATATGGCGTGATAGCGCCGTGCAACCACAAGATTTAGGGCTTGCTGATTTTCCAGCGAGTACCATAGAGAGGAGAAATACCTATGTGCTGCCAAGTAAATGTGACGAAGGGAACCCTGTCTCAGGCGGAAATTGACGCCTATGTGGATCATGCGCGCCAGAAGTACAACCGCGAGCCGCTTTCGATGGACATTGCGGTGGATGGCGACGAAGTGGAACTGTCCTACGATTTCGGCAACGTGCCGTTCCAGCGGATTCGCCGCATCACGGGCTATCTGGTGGGCACGCTCGACCGCTTCAACAACGCCAAGCGCGCTGAGGAGCATGACCGCGTGAAGCATGGAATGCCGGCGGCGGTGTGAGAATAAGCAGGGTGATTTTTTCCCCGTTCGGGTGTCGGAAGGCAGCCGGGCGGGGTTTTATTTTTTCTGCCTGAGAATTTACAATCTGCATTGACAATGCCACAAACGCATGATATATCATGTGGTAAAAGGAGGTTGATTCCATGGCTCGCAAGCAATTTTTATCCTTCCTGCTAATTTTTTCCCTGCTCATCTCGTGTGCGTCCGCGCTGGCGGAAGCGGACGATGACGACGATTGGGACGACAATGTGGATGATGCGTGGGAAATGGAGCATCCTCTCCGCAGCGGTGACTATGCCTATGCCCCGCTCGATGACGGGACGGTCAAAATCACCTCTTACGGCGGCGCTGATACCGAGATTGTCATCCCCGACACGCTGGACGGTAAGCCCGTCACCGCCATCGGCGAGCGCGCTTTTTATTACAGCCTTTCCCTGACTTCCGTCACCATCCCCGATTCCGTCACTCACATCAGCCAGAAGGCGTTCTCCTGCTGCTTTCAGCTGACGTCGATTACTCTACCCAGCGGGCTCACCGCCATCGAGTCGGGTACGTTCGACCTGTGCAAATCCCTGACAACCATCGACATCCCTGATTCCGTCGCGGCGATTGCGGATGATGCCTTCATAGGCTGCAAAGCCCTGCAATCCTTCACCCTTTCGCCGAATCACCCGTATTTCTTCTTGGCGGATGATGCCCTGTGCCGCACCGCGGACAGCACGCTTCTGCTCTACCCCAACGCCCGCGAAAACCGTACATATCGCATCCCGGACGGCATCGCCGCCATCAGCGCCTATGCGTTCTATGACTGCGACCTGCTGGAATCCGTTGTCATCCCCGATTCCATCACTCAGCTTCCCGCGCGCGCATTTTCCGGCTGTTCGGCGCTTGCTTCCGTCTCCCTGCCCGATTCGCTGACCGAAGTCGGCACTGCGGCGTTCTCCGGCTGTTCCGCGCTGACGGGCATCCGCATTCCTGCCGCCATCACGGAAATCATCAACCATACGTTTTCCGGCTGCACTTCCCTCGCGACCCTCGAAATCCCGGATTCCGTGACCAAAATCGGCGATTATGCTTTCTTTGGCTGCACTTCGCTGACTTCGATTGCCATCCCCGATTCCGTCACCGAAATAGGCGCGAATCCCTTCCCGCGTTCCGGGCTGCAATCCATCACCCTGTCCCTCGATAACCCGACTTTCGCCGTGGTGGACGGCGCACTCGTCCGCAAAGCTGACAATACCCTGCTATCCTACTTCTGCGGGCGGCAGGATGCCGCCTACACCATCCCGCAGGGCATTCTCGCCATCGGGGACAACGCCTTTGCCTATGTCGATTCACTGCAATCCATCACGATTCCTGATTCCGTCACCAGCATCGGGCATTCAGCGTTTCTATTCTGCCGCGGGCTGACCGACGTCACCATCCCCGATTCCGTCACATCCATCGGCAATAGCGCGTTTTCCGACTGCTCTTCGCTGGCGACGGTCACGCTGCCCGCCTCGATTTCCGAAATCAGCGACCACTTGTTTTTCGCCTGCGACGTTCTTTCTTCTGTCAACATTCCTGATTCTGTGACGCGCATTGGAGAAAGTGCCTTTGCCTCCTGTGACCAGCTTCACACAATTGATATTCCCGACTCCGTCACCATCATCGACCACGACGCTTTCCAGCTTTCCGGCATCACCTCGGTCAGTATTCCCAATTCCGTCACGACCATCGGCAATGGTGCTTTCTCGTATTGCGACACCTTGACCGATGTCACGCTTCCCGGTTCCCTCACCGAAATCGGATATATGACGTTCGCGCACAGTCTTTCCTTAACTTCCATCACCATTCCCGCTTCGGTTACATTCATCGACAACGATGCGTTTAAGTATCACAACAGCCTGACCCTCACCGTGACGCCGGATTCCTACGCAGAAGAGTACGCAAAAGCCCGCAAGATTGACTATACCTACCCCGACTAATCCCCCACATCAAAAGGAGGTCGCCCCACCCGAACGGCCTCCTTTTCATATTCCCTTTTTACCGAATCTCGCTCCGAATCTCATCCAGACACCGATTCAGCGCGTCCTCCCACCTCGGCAGGTGCGGTTCGGCGTCGCTCAGCAGCCGCACGCTCGACGGATGGTGAATGCCCACCGAGCCGCGGTAGCCGCTCACCGGCTGTACCCGGCAGCGGCTGCCCACCATCCCCAGCGTCGCCATCGCCAGCGTCGCAAGGTTGCATTCGCCTTCGTTGATGAGGTGGTAAATGCCGAATTTCTCCGTCTGAATCAGGCAGACCATCGCGCGGGCAAGGTCAAGCGTGTACGTCGGGCAAGCCATCAGGTCGTCGGAAATCGTCAGCTTCTGATGATCCTGCGCTGACGCCAGAATGCCGCAGATTTCCCCCTTCGGCGTGGCGGAGAACAAGCAGCCCGTGCGGACGATAAAGGACCGCGTCATCAGCGCGCGCACAGCTTCTTCCGCCTGCACCTTCGACAATCCGTAAACGTTCGCGGCGCACGTCTTGTCTCTCGTTCCGTGGATAACGTCCGGCGCAGCGCCAAACACCTCCGACGAGGACATCAGCATCAGCTTCGCCCCGATCGCCAGTGCCGCGCGAACCATGTTCAGCGTGCCCATCGCGTTCACGTCGATGCACTTTGCGGGTTCCGTTTCCGCCTTGAGCAGGTCGGTATACGCCGCCAAGTGGATGATGGCATCCGGCTGCTCCGCCGTCACCCATTCGCGCACTGCCGCGCCGTCCGTCACATCGAAATCCGCCACATCCACGCCGCGCGCATTCACATGCTTCTCGCGCAGTGCACGCATCACGTCGCGCCCCAGCATTCCGTCCGCGCCCGTCACCAATACCTTCATCATGTCCACCCTTTCGCCATTTCCGTCCATCTTTTTGCCAGATATTCAAGCTGATTATACCATTTTTTCTGCCTTTGCGCAACTGGTGAGGAGGATTTTTCATTGACACGAGGCGCCATTTCGTGTATAGTGAATAAAGAAAAGGAGGTCGATTTTATGACACGCAAACGTTTCTCTGCGTTTTTACTGGCATCCGCGCTTCTCCTCGTCTTTCTGACAAACGTCGTTTTTGCAGATGGCGGCAAGAAAAAGCAGACCATCCTCACCTCCGGGGATTATCAGTACGTCCTGCTTGAGGACGGTTCCGCAGAGCTTCTCTACTGCCTAAGCGACGACGCGGAAATCGTGATTCCGGACATGCTGGACGGTCATCGCGTCACAAGCATTGACACCATCTCTTTCTCCCTCTCCCTAACAGCCGTAACCCTTCCCAATTCTGTTGTCGATCTTGACCATAACCCCTTCGGCTGTTGTCCGCTGCTGCAAACCATTTCCGTCGCCCCGGAGCATCCGTCTTTTTATACATTGGACGGCGTTTTGTTCCGTAAAAAGGACGATACGCTTGTTGCCTATCCGCGGGGAAAGGCTGCTTCCAGCTACGCCGTTCCGCAGGGAACATCGGCTGTTGGCGAGCGCGCCTTTGACTGCTGCTCCTTTTTGACAAGTGTTTCTCTGCCCGCTTCCGTTACAGAGATTGACGATTACGCTTTCAGCGATTGCTCCGCCCTCGTCGAGGTTTCCATTCCCTCCTCTGTTGACGAGATTGGTTCATGTGCTTTCAACTACTGCACCGCGCTGTCTTCCATCGTCATTCCCGATTCCGTCACAGAAATCGAGGAGGGAGCCTTCGCCGAGTGCCGCGCTCTGACTACGGTTGTGCTTCCAAACTCCCTTACAGAAATCAGCGACTATCTGTTTTCCTACTGCGCTTCCCTTTCCAGCATTCTCATTCCTGATTCTGTGACGGAAATTGAAACAGGCGCATTTCAGCGCTGCACGGCGCTTGTCTCCATTGTCATTCCCGATTCCGTCACAGAAATCGAGGACATTGCTTTTTTCCAGTGCAGTGCCCTTCGTTCCGTCCTTCTCCCCGCTTCCGTAACGGAAATTGGCGTTGGCGCTTTCGACAAATGCCCCAACCTCACGCTGACCGTTTTCCGCAATTCCTACGCCGAACGGTACGCGCAGCGAAACCATATTCCCTACACCTATGCCGACTAATTGAAAAAGAATCATCCTCTGAAAATGCAAGGAGGCCGCCTCTCATCAGGACGGTCTCCATTTTTATATTGATAAGTAAAGCAGCAAGCAGGGTCATTTTGCTAAAAATGACGATTAGCTTGTTGGAAACACATTTCCCAAACCCTATGAATGCAGCACGGGCACTGCGGTTGTGAAGTCGTGAGAAATGCAGTCGGCGTCCAATCACATTGCCCCCGCGCGAAGATTGAGGCGACCGCCAGTGACGGCGCCGAAAATGCGAGTGAGCATTTTGTCACGTTCTTTCTTGTTTTTTGGCATAGAAAAGGCGGAACTTCGAAAAGAAGCCCCGCCAATTTTGAGTAATTAGAGAATATCAAGTTGCTTTTTTATTTCAGCGATACTCTTGCGAATGGTAAATAGTCGATCCGAATATACATCTTTAATCCATATTCGATCGTTGCGTGTGCAACATTTTGAAAGACTCTTCTCCATATCTTCAACAGTAAGTGCTTCAAAGTGCGTTAGCTTATCAAGAACTTGTATTGAAGGATAGTAGCGAAGACATATAATGACTGTGTATTGTCCGTGTGAATCCCACCTGCTATATTCACGTTGCAGGATAGAAGCATCATCAGCACTGCGGCCAAGAGACATAGCAATTTGAGTTTTGACAAGCCCTGGATTTGCGAAATAACCCATGATAACCTTTTCCATTGATGGATCTCTCCAGCGAGCAAGCATTTTCATCGTCTGAGGAAAAAATGAAAAAAGGTATGGATCTTGTGCTAATGAAACTAACTGATCAAGCAACTTCTTAGATTTCAACTGAGCAAATGCAGAGTCATACTCCATCATGATGGAATTGTCCACAAAAGTCACTGAATTACGGTACTCATTATACAAATTCCAGATGATTTGTTCGCAACCATTTACTCGCCCGCATTCATGCTTTTTGCTTCCGACCAAATGGAAAACCAAGGCAGAACGTATGAGATGCGAATGAAAGCAATTGATGTGCTTTGCAATAATCGAGCCAGCACCCTTGATGTATGAATCACACAAATCTGAGAACCCACGAATCTTTACATGACAGGTATTGTTAATTTCGCGAATTAACTCATTCATAATCAACTGATCATCGGATTCCATCAGGGGAGCAACATTATCCAAATGAGCCTCGTAATCCTTGATCTTGGAGAGAACAAAATGCTTGTCCATACTATCCTCCTGTTGGCAGATGTCGTTTCCACCGTGTGAACCATTCCGCTGTCCGCATCCACGCCGATGTGCTCCTTGTAGCCGAAGTACCACTGGTTGCCCTTTTTGACGGAATGAGCTTCCGGATCACGCTGCTTTTCCTTGTTTTTCGTCGATGAAGGCGCGGCTATCAGCGTCGAATCCACAATCGTTCCCTTTTTCAGCATCAGATTGCACTTCTGCAAACTTTCGACCACATTCGTGAAAAACGCTTCGCCAAGCTGATTCCGTTCGAGAATATGCCGAAAACGCCCGATGGTATCGCCATCCGGCACCTGATTGCTGGAGTCCACACCGCAGAACTGCGAGAACGCACGGCTGTCGATGATTTCATTGCGCGCCGCGTCATCCGCGAGGTTGTAGAGGTGCTGCAGCACATAGATTCGGGAGCATCAATTCCAAGTCGTAGGGCTTATTGCCGCGCTCTCCTTTGTAATAGTGCGGCTGCACAATCCCGACCCATTCCGACCACGGAATCAGTTTCTCCATGATTTCCAGAAACTCTTTCTTCTTCGTTGTTGCCTGCCCCAGCTCGTCGCTGATCAGGCTCATCGTCAATTGCTTCTTTACCTCTTTATTATACCTCTTTCACGACATTTTGGCTGTTCTTTCTTTGTGCGGGATTGCCTTAAGTATTGGAGAACAACTCGTATTGGAGACCTACAAGGGTATGGGGAGTACGTTCAAGATACAATGTTAAGTCATTAACTGTAAGTATGTCAGAAAAGAAATCAATCGCCTGTTTTAGAACCGAAAGAGATATGTTCCTGTCATTTTGCGATTCATCCTCACACCGCTTTCGTACATACCACCTTGTTACTGAAGGTTTGGGCCCAACAATTTCCTCTATTGCGATACCAACCTCAACATAGTAATCATTAGCATCCCATTGAGAACTTTGAACATAGACACAATAGACGAGCTCGCCATTAGAAAGAAACCAATAACTCTTATTTTTTCTATACCCCAATGCCTTGAGATACTCGTGCACAGCTAAGAGAAAATCATTTTTATTCATTGAAATCACCTTTCAACATACTTAGGGATGCCCCTCATAATTGCGCCCAAACCATCCACGTCATCCCCGCTGACCAAAATTTCGAGAAAAAGCGCAGTTCAAGCGCACTGTTTGCACACGAAATAAACCTCGTTACGCAACCTTCATTCGATTGCGAGCAAGGTATAAATTCGCAAGTGCAAACAGCGTACAGCAATGCTGATGCAATTTTTTCCTTCCTCGGTATCGTGTCTTGCAGAAATGAAAGATTCTCTTTATCACGCAAAACACATGTGTCAGGAGATTTGACCACATCAATAGTACTGAGTTATAGTACGTTTCTCTCCATTGATGACATCTTCAAAATAATATTCTACATACTGACCCTTAATTTTTCGTTGCCCCAAAAAGAGCATTGGCGTGTTGCTAGTACCCAATGGCCATTCTGAATCTTGGATCCATGAAGGCTTTTTATGCAGCGCATCTAAATGAAAGGCCGAGTTTAATGCAACCCGAACAGCCTTTTGCCGTTTTCCTTTAGGAATGGAGTTTGTTGACAAGATAATCTCTTGAATCACGCTACCAACATCAACGCTATCAAGGTAGTCAGGAACTGTATCGATCGCAAACTGATGCAATTCACGATAAAAGTTACTCTTTTCAACATCAGGGAGGTCGTCATGGAAGAGTGACCACATCATGTTATATGCAGTAGAGCAACGACTAATTCTATTGATCGCATAATAACCAACGGTTAATGTGCGACGGAGATCAAAGTTATCATGCTCAAAAGCATTAACATTCAGAGGGCATTGCTTCCATGATTCAGCACTCTTATCGTGTGTTTGTGGAATTCTCCCATTGATAAACTGAACAAACTCATCATTAGTCTGTACTGCAGATGCAAAATCTTGAGCGGACATTTCAAGAGAAAGGTAGGCCTTGATAATATTTAGCATCAGTTATTCCTCCATTATTAAAATTCGTCCATTACCGTCCTGATATTGATGAAATTCTTGTAACCATACTTTTGATGGAACCTTGTATGCGCTTTCGAACCGATTTCAATATAGGATAGCGGCTGTCGTTTCCACCGTGTGAACCAGTCCGCTGTCCGCATCCACGCCGATGTGCTCCTTGTAGCCGAAGTACCACTGGTTGCCCTTTTTGACGGAATGAGCTTCCGGATCACGCTGCTTTTCTTCGTTGAGGCCTGCCCCAGCTCGTCGCTGATCAGGCTCATCGTCAATTGCTTCTTCACCTCTTTATTATACCTCTTTTCCGACCTTTTGGCTGTTCTTTCTTTGTGCTGGATTGCCCTAATTGAAAAAGAATCATCCCCTGAAAATGCAAGGAGGCCACCCCACCGGGACGACCTCCGTTTATATGGGATTTTTTTCTTATACTATTCCCAGATAAGAATGCGCTAAGATGCGAAGCGAATTTTCATTCTGGCTAACGTGAATGAAACGCAGCGTAGCAGCGCTACGTTAAGTGAAATGAACGGACGCCAGAAGGGAAAAGGCGCAAGCAGATGACGCAGGTGAATCTGGAAATAGTATTACTCCGCCGCTTCTCCCACGGTTTCCGCCGTGATGTCGCGCCCGAAGTACTTCATGGAAATCTCGCTCAGCTTGCCCTCTTCACGCAGCTCAGCAATCGCCTGATTGATGGCTTCCAGCAGGCTCGCGCTGTCGTCCGTCTTGCGGGTCGGAATCGCCACAAGGTTCGCTTCCTCCGTCAGGGCGACAATCTTGATGTTCGCGTCCGGGCGCTTCTGCATGTAGTCCGCAATGGACACTTCGCTGTTCAGCGTCGCGTCCGCGCGACCCGTCAGCACCTGCATAATCGTCTGGTCAAGCGTATCCACGCCGACCACCTCTGCGCCGAACTCTTCCGCCAGAATCATGTAGGTGCTGGCGATGGAGTTCGTGGTCTTCTTGCCCTTCAGGTCTTCAAAGGACTTGATGTCCTCGTTGTCGCCCCGGACGACCAGCGCCGTGCGGTTAAAGGCATAGGGGGTGCTAAAGTTGTACTTTTCCGAGCGCTGTTCGGTCACGTCAATGCCGTTGGCGGCAATGTCGTAGCGGCCGGAGTCAATGCCGGCGAGGATGCCGTCCCACTCCACGGTCACGAACGTCGCCTTCACGCCCAGCTTCTCCGCAATCGCCGTCGCAATTTCCACATCAAAGCCGACCAGATTGCCGTTTTCATCCGTGTACGTCCAAGGCGCCCAAGTACCCTCCGTCGCTATGACAATTTCGCCCTTTTCCTGAATGCGCGCCAGCTGATCCTTGCTTTCCTCCGCCAGAGCGGTCATGCCCAGCGCCATCATCAGCGCCAGCAGGAGACTGACAAACTTCTTCATTTTGAATGCTCCTTCCAATTGCATTTATGAAAACCGGCGACTGCCGGATTTTCAGCGTTGGTTGATTTTCGCGAGGAACTCCTGCGTCCGTGCCTCTTTCGGGTGCGCGAAAAACTCCTGTGCGCTGTTCTGTTCGATGATTCTGCCGCCCTCCATGAACACAACGCGATTCGACACATGCCGCGCGAAGTTCATCTCGTGCGTCACGACCAGCATCGTCATGCCCTCTTCGGCTAACTGGCGCATCACGTTCAGCACCTCCCCGATTAACTCCGGGTCCAGTGCGGATGTCGGCTCATCGAAGTAAATGATTTCCGGATTCGTTGCCAGCGCGCGGGCAATCGCGACGCGCTGCTGCTGACCGCCGGACAATTGCGCAGGATAATGGTCGCAGCGGTCGGACAAGCCCACCTTGTCCAGCAGCTTCCGCCCAATCGCCTCTGCATCCGCTTTCTTCATCTTCCGCGCCACAATCAGTCCTTCGGTCACGTTTTGCAGCGCCGTCTTGTTGCGGAACAGGTTGTAGTTCTGGAACACGAACGCCGTCTTTTGGCGGATACGCGCAATATCCCGGTGCGACGCGCGGTTCAGGTCGAATTTCTCGTCATCAAAGAGCAGTTCGCCCGCGTCCGCGCGTTCCAGAAAGTTCACGCAGCGCAGCAGCGTCGTCTTGCCCGACCCGCTCGGCCCCAGAATCGCCACGACATCGCCTTTGCTGACGGACAGGCTGACGTCCCGCAGCACCTCGGTCGTCCCGAATTTCTTTTGCAGGTGATTGATTTCCAGCATCGCCATCGCGCATCACTCCTTCTGTGCGCCATACGCGCTGAGCTTCTTCTCGCCCCAGCGCTGCACCCACGTCAGCACCGTGGAGAAAATCAGGTAAATCACGCCGACTTCGATATAGAGCGCCATCGGCTCATAGTAGTATGCCACGAGCTTCTGCGTCGCCATGAACATTTCCGTCACGGTGATGTTCGCCGCCAGCGACGTGTCCTTCACCATAGCAATCAGGCTGTTCGACAGCGGCGGGAACGCCGTGCGCAGCGCCTGCGGCAGCACAATGCGGCGCATCACCTGCAAGTAGCTCATGCCCACGCAGTAGCCCGCTTCCATCTGCCCCACCGGTACGGATTCCAGCGCCGCGCGCATCGTCTCCGCGCAGTACGCGCCTTCGTTGATGGAGAAGACAATCACTGCCGCCGGAAACGGGTCGAGGATGATGCCCAGCGACGGCAGCCCGTAGAACACCACGAACAGCTGCACCAGCAGCGGCGTACCGCGCACGACCCACACATAAAACCGCATAATCTGCCGCAGAACCGGCACGCGGGCATATTGAATCATGGCGGCAATGACGGCAATTACCATCGCGATGGAAAAGGCGATGATGGTCAGCGGAATGGTCATTTTCAGACCGGGCAGCAGAATCTTCGGGAAAGATTCTATCAGCAGTTTGACAATGCGTTCACTCATGATTTGCTTAAAGTTCCTTCCATACCCAACCGTAGGCAGCGGCAAAGCCGCTTTCTCGCGCAAAAATGACGGCGCTGTCCAAATCAGACAGTATCCGTAGGTTTATCCTACCATGCTGATGCCGGAAATGAAACGATTGGCGAAAACTGCTTTTTCCTTTTTCCGATTGCGGCAGACGAAAATCAACGAACAGGAAAGTCGGTCAACCTAAAAGTCGGCTTGATGGTTGACCGGCATTGTTTATTCGGTTATTGCGCCGTCGGTGTCGGCTTCACTCCTTCCTCGGCGAGGTAACTGACCATGCAGTAGCCCTCCACCACATCCGTTTTCACATGCACCCACTCCGGGTCGTCGCACACCTCCAGCACAATCACCCGCTGATTTGCCTGCAAGCGCATCAGCAGTTCGCCCACCATACTCGGCTCGGCGCGCAGATTCAGGCTCGATGCGTTGACGTACATCACCTTTGCGCCCTCTGGCAAGCTGTCCGTCGTCACGGGCATCAGTGTCGGCTTCGGGGTCGGTGTCGCGGGCGGTGCAGGCGTTGCGGCGAGCTCCGGCGGAACGGTCGGCAGCACCGGCGCACCCGTGCCACCCTGCATCAGCACCATGCCGGGGTAGTAGAACGCAAGGATTTCATCGAATGTCTTGCTGTACTGTCCCGCCATCCACTGCGCCCCGCGCTGGCTCATGCCCACGCCGTGCCCGTAACGCCGTGATTGCAGCAGAAAGTGCCCGTTTTCCTCCGTCACCGAAAAAATCTCGCTGCCGGAAATGTCCAGCGACAGCGCGGCGGTGTTCTGGCGATTCAGCGCAATCGTCACCGTCGCTTCCCCCGCCGACAGAAAGTCCGTCAGCCGATTGTCCGGCGTCGGGGAGGGTGTCGGCACGGACGTCGCCGTCGCGGTCGGCACGGGGCTGGGCGTTGCCGTGGCTTCACCTAATTCCCATTCGTCGCCTTCCGCGGGCGCAACGTCGTAGGTCGCATCCCCCGCGGGCAGCGGAATCGCCGTTTCCTCCGGCAGGATGGACGCGAACGGCTTCTTGCCCGACCATTTCAGCGCCACCACAAGTTCCGTCATCCGGCGGCTCGGCGCAGCGAATGCGGGAGATGCCAGCGTGACGGCGGTGATTTCGTCAATGCGGAAATTCTCTTGCCCTGTGGAGTACCCCTCCCGCGTCAGCACAGGCAGCATCTGCTCGTAAATCAGCGTCCGAAGTGCTTCTTTGACCGTGCCGTTTTTGCTGATTTTCATCGTGCGGACGATGCTCTGCGGGTTCTCCAAATCATACGGGTCATCAACCATTGCGTAGTAGCCGTAGTCGCCGCTGCCCGACCACACATTTTCGACCAGCTCCGTCTGTCCGCCGTTGCTGGCGCTGTAAAAGCATTCCGCCAGCTTGCCGTTGTACATGCCGACAATCCCCGCCGTCTCCTGCACGGCGCGGGCGGCGTTTTTGGTGGATGAATCAACGCCCTTGAACACTTGGTCGTTCGTCGTGTCCACCACGTCATAGGCGCGGGAGGCGTTCAGGTGGGACAGCGCATAAGTGCGCGCACAGACAGCCTGCGCCTTGAGCGCTTCGAGCGGGAATGAGTCGCTCATCTCATACGGCACGACGCCCAGCAGGTAATCCTCCACCGACAGCGACAGAATCGGCACGAGCGTCCCGTTCTCCACCGTCAGCGTCAGCGAACCGGGGTAGAGATTGCCGTTTTTCTCGAAGCGCAGCCCCGGCATTGCGCTGCTGGACTGATTCCGCCGGAATTCCGCGCTCTTGCCCAGCCGCATACTCATGCCATCATAGAACAGATACAGCGCACCGGAGCGAATCTGCACCGTCACCTGCGCGTTTTCCGGCAGCGCCATCAAGTCCTCGCCGCCCACGCGCACCGTGTACGCTCCTGCGAGGGTCAAATCCGCGCGGTCAGTCAGCTGCAAACGGCGCAGCAGAACGCGCACCATAGGGGCAGCCTCTTCCGCCGACGCCCTCCCCGGCATCCCCGCCATCAGCAGCGTCCAGCACAGCGCCAGGCACACCGCCCGAAGCAGTCGTTTCATGCACATACCTCCTGTTTGCGGCAGAATCTGCGGTTTTTCAGACTCCACCTTACTAAAAAACGGATGACACGCATATGTTCATCCGCTTGGAAAACATTTATTCGTCGGAATTGGGAAAGTTTTGGGAAATGGCGGATGATACCGCAAAAACAAGTCTCCGCATATCGTCTTGCTTTAAGGAACATCGTGCATACAGCATTTCTTGCCCTCAGCATGAACAGCATCATCCACGTTTTCCTTACGAAAGCATATAGAGAAGGTCAATCCGGCAAGGAAACAGAACGCAACTCTTTCCCTCAAGAAATTGAGGTGGCGGGGGAGTCCAGAGGGGGCTGAAATCCCCGCTCTTTCACTTTTCAGCCCCCTCTGGGCGTTCTTTGGAACCTTTCTGTCGCAACAGAAAGTAACAACTTCGCCTCCGCAGAGGCGACGGGAGCAGCAGGCAAAATCATGCCTGCTTTTCAAATCAATCATGATTATCATGGAAAAACGCCACGACTTCTCGGCGATAGAGGTGCATCCCTTACTTTTCCTTCGCCATCGCCTGATATTCCCCCGGTGTCATCCCGGTGTACTTCTTGAATACCTGACAGAAATAGCTTTTGTTCGGATACCCGCACGCCGCGCTGATTTCGCCCAGCGTCTGCGGTTCTTTGCTGGAGAGCATCATCTGCGCCTTCTCCATCCGCGTCCGGGTCAGGAAGGTCGAGAAGTGCTGCCCCGTTTTTTCGTGGAACAGCCGGCAGAAGTACGCCGGCGTCAGCCCCAGCGAACGGCTCAAATTCGCCTGTGAATACGGCAGCGAGCAGTCCGCCCGAATCGAGTCAATCACCTTCTCAATCGGCTTGGCGTTCCCCGGCTGCGGACACGCGCGCAGAGACGGCTGCAAGGCATTCAGCCACGCCAATAGCGCCTGACGCGGGCGACGCGTCATCTCGTTGAGATTCAGCCCCTCCGTCAGCGTCCGCAGGGACAATTCCGCGTGCTGGCTCCAAATCGCCTCAATCACCA
>ERZ773208.1547-NODE-1547-length-17993-cov-2.892128_pt1 | contig 17993 bp, 8 predicted proteins | sample MGYA00581006_ERZ773208 | MGnify/ENA primary metagenome ERZ773208 (study PRJEB29015, sample SAMEA2737793) | human gut metagenome | biome: human gut; feature: human-associated habitat; material: faeces | place: China | collected 2012 ... | reverse complement strand
TTTGGTTGAAAGAAATACGATGATCGGCGTTAATTGTTAGTTTTACCGGAGATGCTGTACCTAGATAGTCGGATGATAGCCATACTTCTGAGATATCAGCCGGTATACTTATTCCATCTTCACTAAATTTACCATGTTTGTCAGTTGCAGCCCGATAAAAGGGTTCTACTTCTTTTTTCTTCCAACTACCATCTTTGTCATTTACTTCGATCGGATCTTGGTCATAAATCTCAAAAAGAACCGTATATTCTTCCTTAAAGCCATAGTCAATATCTAAGGCTAAACTTTGATTCATGTCGAAATCAAAGAACTGTTCTTTGGGAATCTTCTCGGGTTCTTGAAATAAATCACGTTCATTGTCTACACAACTACATATCAATGGGATACAAAATATGCCCATTAATGTCTTTACAAATATTGTTTGTTTCATATGTTAATGAAATATAAAGATATTAATGGGCAAATATAGAAATAAACCGAAAGCTTTCCAAAAGATATTTACTTCTTTTTTGCAAATTTCTTTTTTGGTGCTGAGGTAACACCTTTCTCGTCCTGTATCCTGATTAATTCCATGCAACTATGCAGGCTTAAATCCTGTGGGACAATATCTTTAGGAATCTTATAGTTATTACCTTTATATGCTATATATGGTCCGTAACGACCATTCAGAATTTCCAATTCTGGTTCTTCTGCGAACTTCTTGATGTGGCGTTCGGCTTCCTTTGTGCGTTTCTCTAGAATCAGTTGTTCCGCCTCTTCTAAAGTAATTTCCATGGGATCCATCGTTTTCGGGAGCGATACATACACCTTATTATGTAGTACATACGGACCGAAACGACCAATACCTACACTGACTGTCTTTCCTTCATATTCGCCTAACGTACGGGGCAGCTTGAACAATTCCAGCACTTCTTCCAATGTGATCGTTTCTATGGACTGACCTTTTTTCATTTGTGCAAAACGTGGCTTTTCTTCATCTTCCGCCGTACCGATTTGCGCCATAGGACCAAAACGTCCGATTTTTACTGAAACAGGTTTACCTGTTTCCGGTTCCTCACCCAAAATACGTTCGCCTACTTTATGTTCAGTCTTTATTGCCAAAGTGTTTTCTACTGACGGGTGGAATTGGTCGTAGAAGGTTTTCAGAATTGAAGTCCATTTCACTTCTCCTTCGGCAATTTCATCGAACTCTTTTTCTACACTAGCTGTAAAGTTATAATCCAGAATATCAGGGAAATATTCGGTGAGGAAATCATTTACTACCGTTCCGGTATCCGTAGGGAATAACTTGGCCTTTTCTGTTCCGGTAATTTCAGTATGATTTTCGTCTTTGACTTGTTGGTCTTTTAATGTCAGCACATTGAACATCCGTTCTTCTCCGTCTTTATTGCCTTTTTCCACATATTCGCGATTCTGAATCGTGGAAATGGTAGGCGCATACGTAGATGGGCGACCGATTCCCAGCTCCTCCAATTTACGTACAAGACTTGCTTCGGTATAGCGCGGTGGGCGTTGGGTAAAACGTTCGGTTGCAACGATAGGACCGTGTTCCAGTTTCTGACCTTTTTTCAGAGGAGGCAACAGATTACTTTCATCCTCTTGTTCATTTTCATCGTCATAAGATTCACGGTATACACGCAAGAATCCATCGAATTTAATAACTTCACCGATAGCTGTAAAGACTTCACTACTACTGCTAATTGATATTGTAACAGTTGTCTTTTCCAGTTCCGCATCTGCCATTTGTGAGGCAATGGTACGTTTCCATATCAAGTCGTACAGTTTTTTCTCCTGCGCTGTCCCTTCGATGGACTGGTTTTCCATATAGGTAGGACGGATTGCTTCATGTGCCTCCTGTGCCCCTTTGGTTTTCGTTTCAAAGTGACGAGGATGCACATAACGTTCACCCATCATTTTGATGATAGCATCCTTACTGCCTATGGTTGCAAATTCCGACAAGTTCACGGAGTCGGTACGCATATAGGTGATAAATCCCGATTCGTACAAACGTTGGGCAATCATCATAGTTTGCGCCACCGTATAGCCTAATTTGCGTGCAGCTTCCTGTTGCAATGTCGAAGTTGTGAACGGAGCAGGAGGTGTTTTCTTTAACGGACGGGTAGTAATATCTTCGATAGCAAAATTAGCTCCTTTACATGCGTTGAGGAATGCTTCTGCTTCTTTCTTCGTTTTGATACGGTGGGCCAGTTCGGCTTTCATCTCCACTAGTTTCCCATCAGTGTCGGGCACAAGGAAAACGGCGGTCACACGGTAAGCTGCTTCCGATTTGAAAGCATGGATTTCGCGTTCGCGCTCAACAATCAGTCGAACGGCAACCGATTGTACACGTCCTGCCGAAAGCGCCGGTTTCACTTTTCTCCAAAGTACAGGAGACAGTTCAAAACCTACGATACGGTCCAGAATACGTCGTGCTTGCTGTGCATTCACGAGGTTAATGTCAATATCACGTGGTTGTTCGATTGCTTTTAAGATAGCACTTTTCGTAATTTCATGAAATACGATTCGTTTTGTGTTTTCCGGTTTTAGTTTTAAGACCTCATACAGATGCCAGGCGATAGCCTCTCCCTCGCGGTCCTCATCGGATGCGAGCCATACGGTTTCTGCCTCTTTCGCTTCTGCTTTCAGTGTGCTAACCAGAGCCTTTTTGTCTGCCGGAATTTCATAATTGGGTTTAAAATTCTTCTCTACGTCGATGCTGAATTCTTTTTTCTTCAGATCGCGTATGTGTCCGTAACTAGAAAGGACTTTGAAATCTTTCCCAAGAAACTTTTCAATCGTTTTTGCTTTTGCCGGAGACTCGACAATGACAAGGTTTTTCTGCATAATTCTTTCTTTTATAATGGCTTGTACCACAATATTTGGGCACAAAAGTAAAAAAAAAGATTCTCCCTACCTTATAATATAAGGAGAATCTAATGTTTTTTAGTAAAATAACGTCAGCCCGATATAAATCAGTTATAACTATAAATTTTCTTTTTCAGCGCATAGAAGTATTCGTAGGAGGTGGAAGAACATACCAACGGTTATGCTAAATTCATGTTTAAATAGGTTCGAAATTAATTCGTATTTTATATACGGAAGAAAAAGTACTTTACTTATAATTAGAATTTGAAATAAAACAGTACTATTAAAATAAAATTTATTATATTTACAAATCGTATTGTATGTCTTACTAAATATGAGTAAAGTTCTGTTAAAAATATATTTAATATTCTTCTTTGTCGGAATGGCTCATTCCATTCGAAGCCAATCCCCTTACTATTATTATAAACAGCTTGGAATTAAAGAAGGACTTTCGCAGTCAAGAGTACAATGTATCTTGAATGATCATAGAGGCTATTTATGGATTGGTACAGAGTCTGGTTTGAATTGTTACGATCGCGATCATTTGAAACACTATTTGCATCGGCCGGAGGACGAAAGTACATTGCCCTCAGATAATATAATTTTTATAGCGGAAGATTCTTTGCATAATTTGTGGGTAGCCACAACAGTTGGTATTTGTCTTTATAATAGAGGCCATGATAACTTTAAAACTTTATCAAGTAATGGTAAACCTATTTATGTTGCTTCCAGTTTATTGGTAGAAGGGGGAATTTTGTTGGGTGGGTCAGGTGATATTTATAAATATACTTATGCCACTAATAAACTTGAACCTTTATATTATGCAAAGGATCCTGCTTATTATGTTCCTTTTTGGGAGATGGTGCGTTACGATGACGAACATATCTTGCTTAACTCATGTTGGAATGGCATATATTCTTTCAATATTAAAACCCACGAACTGAAGAAGGTAGATGCTTTTACCGGAAAGAGTTATACTACTATTTTCTTAGATTCCCATAAGCGTCTGTGGGTGAGCGTTTATGGTAGTGGGCTGTACTGCTATCAAGAAGGTAAACTTTTGAAACATTTTACAACATCCAATTCCTCTCTGACGTACGATGTCATTCATGATATTATGGAGAAAGATAATCAGCTTTGGGTGGCAACTGATGGTGGCGGAATTAACATCATTTCCTTGGATGATTTTTCGTTTACCAACATTCAGCAAAAGCAGGATGATGTTCACTCCTTTCCTGCCAATACCATTTATCGGCTTTATTTGGATTCTGCCAATAATATGTGGGCGGGCAGTATCCGCAGAGGGTTGATTGGTATAAGAAATGTATTTGCTTGTTCTTATCAGAATGTTCCTTTTGGCAATTTATATGGGTTGAGCAATCAGACCATCAATAGTTTTTTCCAAGATAGTGATGGAATGGTTTGGGTGGGGACTGATGGCGGTGGAATCAATAGGTTTGATCCGTTAACGGGAACTTTTAAGCATTATCCTTCTACTATGCATGAAAAGGTGGTTTCTATTGTCGAATATACCCCTGATGAATTATTATTTTCCTCTTTCAACGAGGGACTCTTTATTTTTCATAAGCAAACGGGACGGGTACGTCCTTTTGTTCTGGTCGATAAAGAAACAAATGATCGTGAATGTATTGACGGTTTCTCTGTCAACATCCGACGGGTAACGCCAGACAAGATTCTTTTCAGTGGCCAACATATTTTTATATACGATACTACTCGTCGTAAATTTGAGATTGTAGCCACTATGGGAAGAGAATACGAACGAAATTCGCCCTTGATCATAGCTACTGTGGGTACGAAAACTTATCTTACCGATTTGAAAAATATCTGCGAATATGATTCCTCGGAAGGGATTTTCAGGACGATTTATCAGGGGAAATATATCATTAATGATGCATCGCGTGACCAGGATGGCGTTTTCTGGTTAGCGTCTACCGAAGGCTTGGTACGTTACGATCCACGAACAGGAGAGAGCGAGTTGATCAAGACGAGTTTGTTTCAAGAGGTATCTTCTGTTGTAACTGATAACCAACATCGGATATGGGTAGGAACAAGACGATATTTGTTCGTTTATTCTTCTCTCACTCGGAACTTTGTTACATTGGACGAGGTGGACGGGGTTTTGCCTAACGAATATCTTTTTCAGGCCACTCTTCTTGCTCATAATGGAGATGTTTTTCTAGGTGGTACTATGGGGATGACAGTGATAAATTCTGGCTTTCATTTAGAAACGGAAGAAGATCATACTGTTGAATTACTAGATGTATTACTGAATGGTTTGCCTGTCCCATTATCCGAGAAGCGGGAGAAAGCTATTGAAACTATTCGGGTTCCATGGGACTTTTCCTCTCTGCAACTGAAAGTCCTGTTGAACGAGGGAGATGTGTTTCGTAAAAACTTTTTCCGGTTTAATATTGAAGGAATCGGGCAGGACTTGGCTAATTTCAATTCCAACTCTTTGGTTATTAATTATCTACCGATAGGGGAGTATACAATTACTGCTTCTTATTATACTCGTAATGGGGGGTGGAGTGTGAAACAGCCGATTCTTCATGTCGTGGTTGTTTCCCCTTGGTGGAAGAGCAATTGGTTTTATGCGGGGTTATGTATATTGGTGGGAATAGTAGTTTATGGCATTACTTTCTATTTTTATCGAAAAAAGAAAGCCAAACAAAAACGGGAGATTCTGCGTCTGAAAAACAAAATGTATGAAGAGAAAATTAATTTCTTAACGAACATCAGTCATGAGCTTCGTACGCCTCTTACGCTGATTTGTGCACCGTTGAAGCGTATTATTAATCATGAATCAGGTAGTGATCGTGAGGTAGAAAAATTGTTAGTCCCAATTTATAAGCAAGCACACCAAATGAAGAACATTATCGACATGGTACTTGACGTGCGGAAACTGGAGGAGGGAAAAGATATGTTACATATCCTGCCCTACTCTCTGAATGAGTGGGTACGGTCTGTCGGAGATAAATTTGCCGATGAATATCGCGTGAAGGGTATTTGGCTGGAATATGAACTGGATGAGCGCATAGGGAAGGTTCCTTTTGATAAGAATAAGTGTGAGTTCGTTCTTTCCAACTTCCTGATGAATGCACTCAAGTTCAGTGAATCAAATACTACTACTACGCTAATCACCTGTCTGTTGGAGGGAGAAGGACGGGTACGGGTTTCTGTCAAGGACGAAGGAATGGGGTTGAATATGGTGGATACAGATTCTCTTTTCTCTAGTTTCTATCAAGGGATACATGAGAAGGGAGGGAGTGGTATCGGACTTTCTTATGCGAAGAGCCTTATTGCTCATCATAAGGGAAAAGTGGGTGCTTCGAATACAGAAGGAAAAGGGGCGGTATTCTATTTTGAGTTACCGTTATTGGCGGATACATATGGACGACAAGAACTGTTGCGGGCAGATACGTCTACAGGAGTGGAAGTGAATGAACAAGACAAGATTGATTATACATTCTTAAAGAAATATGCGGTGATGGTGGTAGAAGACACTTCTGAATTACGAAACTATTTGAAAGAAACGTTGAGTAATTATTTTGCTCGTGTATACGTTGCTAAAGATGGTAAAGAAGGGTTGGAGCAGATTAAAGACCGATTGCCTGACATTATCATCAGTGATGTCATGATGCCTCGGATGAATGGGTTTGAACTATGCAAGGAAGTGAAGACTAATTTGAAAATCAGTCATATTCCATTCATTTTATTAACTGCCTATCATAATTCACAAAATATGTACACCGGTTATAAGACTGGTGCGGATGTCTTTTTTCCGAAGCCTTTCGAGATAGATAGCTTGCTGGCGCTAATTCATAACCAACTACGGCAACGTGAACAGATCAGGATACGCTATAAGGATGACAAATTGTTGACACATAAGGATATGAGTTTCAGTAATGCTGATGAGACTTTTCTGCTGAAGTTGAATACATTGATTGCGGACAACATGAGCAATCCGGAACTGGATGTTGCGTTTTTGGCTACTAATATGTGTATCAGTCGCTCATTGTTGTTTAATAAAGTGAAAACTATCACAGGTATGGGGATTGTAGATTATGTGAATAAGCAGCGTATTGAACGGTCTATCGTGTTGCTTACAACCACCACTATGAATATTACCGAGATTTCTGAAGTAGTTGGCTTCTCCTCCTTGCGTTATTTTAGCAAGGTTTTCAAATCTATAAAAGGAGAGATTCCTTCTGCTTACCGGAAACAGGATAAAGTGGGAGGCGACACCTGTTTGTAATTGATGTTAGAAAACCGATTGTAACAATGAGAGGAATGAAAATCATAAAGTATGTTTATGCTTTCATTCCTCTTCCTTTAAGAAGTCCCTAAAAACTTAGTTCTACCTTAATCAGAAAAACTATTTATTCAGTTTGCTAACCTTTACCCAATCTATTTCCATAATGGCAGGTAGATCGGTGTCATCAATAGGACCTGCCCATGAATCTGCGTTTCCTCCAAGTCCCATATTCAGAATGATATAGAAAGAAGAATCTTTGGTGAACGGCCATTGTTTCATTTCTTCTTCATTTGCCAGCTTGAGGTTCTCATAAGAGAAAGTCTTCTGGTCATTGACAAAGAACGTTATTTTATCTTCTGTCCATTCTACGGCATAGATATTCCAGTCCTCGTAGTTGCATGTTACCGATGTCGAGTTGATAGGATCTTTGATGTTCAAGTCGTAGGTATAGTGGGTATGCACTGTCTGATAAATCACATCTTCTTGCCGGATATGCTCCATTATGTCAATCTCACCGCCATTCGGCCAACTACTGTATAAGGGAGCAGACTTTTGAGGCATCAGCCAGATAGCAGGAAAGGCTCCGTCAGGATGTCTGGGGATTCTCGCTCTGACTTCAACACGCCCGAAGGTGAAGTCTACCTTACCTATTGACTCGATACCGCCGGCACGATATTCATTACCTATTTTTTCTGCCTTTAGTATCAGTTTGCCATCTTCTACATATGCTTGGTCGTAGCTTTCGGACATCTCGTCGCACCAGTCTGATGTTGATTTTTGACAGAGTACCCAGCTGTTGGGGTTGGGAATGCCATTTACGTTGAAATCGTCTATAAAGATAATGTCTTTCAACGTTTCGTCATACTTCGGTAGTACGATGGTATAAGTAGTCGACTGATTGTTCGCGGTGGTGACAGTCACCTTTTGCTCTTTCTGCCAGTTTTGTATAAAGGTAGCGGGGTCTGGTGAAATGCTCGCTCCGTCCATCAATGTATAATCCACGCCGGTGATGACATTCGCATTTTCGATGGTTCCGATTTCTATCTTGTGGGTGGTCTGGTCTATCTTTCCGTGATAATAGGAGGTAGTACCCGTTTGTACATTATTCACTGCTACGGCAAAAGCTGTAAGCGGATAGTTAGTCTTTTTTTGAGTGACGTACTTCGTTTCATCGTCCAGACAAGCAAAACAGGAAATACCGATGAATGTCAGGCTCAATATAAATAATAATTTTTTTTTCATCATACTCTTTTGGTTTTATGTATTATGAGTTTAATAAGCACTTACCCGAATTGTTGTTGGCAAGCGGGCAAGCACTTTTTGACTAAAGAATCAGTCTCCCCAGTTTAACGGAGCCACATATTCCCATTTAGTAAATACGAGACTGCCGCTTGTTGCTCTGACAAGGAAAGTTCCGCCGGAGCTAAGTTGCGAGAATGGCACTTTCCACGTGTCGCCTGTTCCGTCTGCATCGCTCACACCATCGCTGGTTGCTTTGGCGATTATCTTATTGTTCAGTATCCATTCGGTGTAGAGCCAGCTGCCGGTAGGTGTTACGCTCTCTTGGAGTTCAAACGACAGTACATTGGGTTGACTGGAATCTACAGTGTGGCGGCAATCAGATCTATCATCGAACACATCACTACACCAAGGTCTCGTACTTAGGAGGGTTATATTGTCACTGACATGGAAACGAAGTTCCACATCTCCCCACATAAAGAAGAGTTCGAAGTTGGCATTGAAAGGTTCGAAGTAGAAGTTGTAACGTCCGGGCATCAAGCTGCTGGGACCATATTGAGTACCTAACGTAACATCCATGTTGTGTACCTCAGGACGTTTGGGATTGGCCTGCTTGAACTTCACGGTCTTGGTCAGCGGTGTAGCGCCTTCGGCGGCTTTGGTTGCCAGTATGATTGTTCCCGTACGAACGCTGGACCCCGTATGTTCGGATACTTTGATTACCAGTTCTTCAGAACCGGAGAAAGAAGTTTTCTCGAAATCGTACCATGTATCGTCCAGTTCATTCTCTTTATAAACAGTCCATTCTGCATTGGATTCTATGGAGATTTTGAGCTCCTGCTCTTGCTCATAGATGGCAAACCACTTACCGTTCACTGGTGTTTCCGGTGTCAGCAGCACGCCGTCTTGTGTGCATTTCACTTCCATGGCAACTTTTCCGTGGCGGTCGTAAATGGTTACTACACCCGTTCTCATTTCACCTGTGTTGGGGGTAGCCTCTACTGTAATCTGTCCGTTTTGCTCGCCTTCAATCTTCCCGTCGTTACCTCGGATAGAAAGCCAGATGTCACCTTCTGTCACCTTAGCACTCCACTTCTGGTTACTGAGCACATTGAATGTCATAGCATCGCCTTCTTGGTTAATCATCTCTACGTCCTCTACATTCAGATAGGCAGTACCTTTCTGAGTGAGTACAAAGCGTTTGCCTGTCCAATAGTCACTCTTGATGTGAATGGTATCTATACGGTCGTCCAGTGCGGTATTCTCTTTGCAGGCAACAGTTACAGTATAGGTCTTACCAGCTTCACCCGTTGAGGGTGAAAGGGTATACCAGTCATATTTTCCGAAGACTTCCCATGAGTCAGTAGACTTGACTTCGAAAGAGAAAGGCTCCGGGTTGGAGGCTTGGATCACGTAAGAGTCTTCTACTCTATAACGCAAGTCGACCCACTTCTCTGCTTTGTCCTCTTCGCAGCTCTGCAACAGTAAACCAGTTGTAGGCAATGTCAAAAGCGGTAAAGCCCAGTATATTGCTTTATGTATAATTGATTTCATATTTACTTTATGTTTTTAGTATTATTCATAAGACTCAAAGTTGATAGATTTGAATGTCATTGTACAAATCTGGTCTGTTTCACTTTCAAATCCGAAGTAGAACTGTTGTCCACGGAAATTCGGATTGACCGCATAAATGTCCGTCTTATTTTTCATCCGTGCTACCTCTTGTTCGTTGACGTAAAGTATTAGACATATTTTGCCTTCATTTTCCGGATCGTCTTTGGCTTCAATGGAAATAGATTTAACGTCATTGATGTTTATATTAAAGTTTTGTAGTTTAAAGTAAGCTCCGTCCCATGCATCAATGTTTGAAGTCATCTCTGAATTTTCCGGTCTCAACCAGGCTTTGATATAACCGGAGCCATCTCCCCAAGTCCATGTATCTCCGTTAAGTTCGATTGCTCCATTACTGTCCGGTATATCCACTTTGTCAAACTCCCAAGCAACTTTTCCTTTTCTGAATCCAAAATTGGATACAAATCTGGCTGCGCCTTTACTTTGGATAGTAGTATATCCTGTCACCGGATCTACGGTCTCCTCTCCTCTGTTTAGAGACATATTTCTGGGTTGTGTCACTTCAATAGGCACGCCTTCAAATCCCGGAACATTCATTTTAGGATACAGTAAGATGTGTCCGGTACGCGGAACGAATAAATTATTAAACGTAGTAGACAGTTTTAACCGATTACCGTCTGCTTCTGCACTCAGCCATTCTTTGTATTCAGTCGGAATTTCTATTTTCCATTCTACACTAGAGTTGATTTCTATTGTTTTCTCTCCACCTTCTCCGCTCATTGTGTTAACAGCATCTTCTTCATTCTTGGTTTCAATCACAATACCATCTTGGGTAATAGTGAATGTCTCCTCCTGAAAAGCCGTTTTCACGGTGATTTCCGCACTTCTTATTGCTCCTGTATTTTGGGGGACAGTAATTGTAATGTTCTCTTTCTCACCGTTCTCATTTCCCGTACCGGATGTTTTATCGATATTCTCAAGGAACTGAGTCGTAGTAATGATTTCCCACGGTTTATTGGAAATGATATTAAATGAAACCATGCCTCCTTCGGTAGGAACGATATCCGTAGGACGAATTACTACCAAGTCTTCTTTAGAAGCTTGTTCGATAGTCACTACCTTAGTTCCCTCAATGCCTTCAGCCTTGATGAACAGTTGAGCTGTACGCATTTGTTTTCCCACATTATTTTCGAGAGTTACTACAATCTCCGAAACCAGTGAACTTGCCGCACTCATAGTGGGAGTGGGTTTGCACCACTGTTGATTACTCTCGATTGTCCAAGGGGTGTTTGAACTTATATTAAAAACGATGTTGCTGGGAGAAGTTGCCAAAGCGGTATAAGCCTCCAGTGCATCTATCTGGATGTTGAGGGGTCCTTCCGGCTGTGAGTCGATATCGAACTCCTGACATGCTACGAAACTGAATGTGCACAATGCAAGAATCAGTTGCAATAATGTGTTGTTATATAACTTTTTCATATATCATATTTACTATTAGATTAGACAATAAATTACCATCCTGCATTTTGAGGATTTAAGTTTGTATTTTTGTACAGCTCGCTCTGAGGTATAGGATAGAGATACATGCAGTCTCTCCATGTGCGGCTTTCATAAAGGTTTTTATAAAAACTCAGTGTGCCGTTCTGTTGTTTTTCAATCTTCACTCCGTACAGTTCGCGCTGGGTAGTATCAGCTATTTTCCACCTACGTACATCCCAAAAACGGTGATCTTCGAAGGCAAATTCTACGCGCCATTCATTGTACAGACGTTCCAAGAATTCTTCTTTTCCCATAGAAGTAAGTAGCGGCATGTCGGCATTCTTTCTTACTTCGTTGATAGCCCACAATGCTGAATACACATAAGTCTCATCAGTGTAGTCGACATCATTGAAAGCATTAACCATGGATTCTGCATAGGTGAGCAAGGTTTCCGCATAACGGTAAATTGCCCAATAGTGCTTGTTGGCTGATTCCCTGCCCGGTTCAAAACTGGTACCTTCCTGAATGTACCGGCGTAGAAAATAACCGGTGGGCGAACCTCCTTCTGACACAATACCATCATCGATACCTCCTTTGAACGTTTCTACCGTACTCTCTTTAAATGTCATGCCATTGGCGAGAATTGTGCGATAGAATCGTTTGTCACGGTTTTCATAAGGAGCTTGCGGATTGAAATCGGGGTCATCGCAAACCCAACCGGTATTTTCCAGTGTCACTCTATAACCGTTGGCGGTTTCAAAGGCGTCCACCAGATTTTGTGACGGGAAGTTGCCGTAAGCAATCATGGAAGTGCGTGCCCCGTAAGTGAAACGAAGAGGAAAATTATATCTTTCGAAGTTTGTAGCTTCAGCATTGAGTCTCATCAGTACCACTTCTTTTGATGCGAAGTTGTTGGCACTCTCTTGACCGTCAAGGGAGTAAAGTCCTGTATTCATGATGTCCAATGCAGCTTTGGCGGATTGCTTCCATAATTCGGTATCCATAGAAGGATTATGTAAGCGGCTGGCTGCATATAATAATGCTTTTGATTTCACCGCCATTGCAAAACCTCTGGTTACTCTGCCTATCTCCGCTCCCGGTTCGTTTACATAATCATCCGGTAAGTTGTTAGCAGCTTCGTTACATTCGTTGACAATAAAATTAATCACCTCGGCAAATGGTGTTTTACCAATAGTGTTCGCTTTTTCTTCTGTAAGCACTTCCAATGGCATGGCGATATCACCATAGCGGCGTGCCAGCTCAAAAAAGTAGTGTGCGCGCAGCACTCTGGCCTCGTAAGGGAAGTATTTCAATTGCTTCATCCAATTCTGATATTGTCCGTCGTGTTCATAACGCGAGAAGTCCACTTGTGCAATCTCTGTAAGAAAACTATTGGCGGCACGGATGCCACGATAGAGCGTCCAAGCGTCATCATACGTTTTGATGGGTGACCAATTGCCGTTGTTCGCGTTTTGGATGTTGGCGGCGTAAGCTCCGAACTCACCGTCGTCTGAGGCACAGTCACGCATGGAATAACTCTCTTCGGAAAAGATTCCTTCAGTTGCGAAATACGCATATCCTTGCGGCATATATGAGTATACGTGGGACAGCATATCTTTGCTTGTACCGAAATACTTATACATGTCTTCTTTTGTCTTCAAACCGTTTGTTTCATCAAAATCGAGATAATTGCACGAAGCAAGGCTCAACGAAGACAAAACGGTTAAGATGATGTATTTGGTTCTCATAATGTTCATTTACTTTACATTAAAAATTAAGTTTCACACCCGCCCAATAGCTCCTTGCAGACGGATAAGCGATACCAAGTTGTTCGGGATCGGCAAAATGGATGTTATCTAGCGAGAACAAGTTAGTGCCTTGCACGAATACTTGTAAATCGGCAAAACGGGTCTGAGATTTCGGAAATGTATAAGCTACCAGCAGGTTCCGTAATTTCAGGAACGAATCGTCACGATACCACAATGAACTGGCACGGTAGTTGTTCTGGTTTTCCTGTGTAGTCAGTCTCGGCATAGTAGCTTTGGCTTTGTTCTCCGGTGTCCAGTAAACTTCCTCGTTCAGGAACGTGTTCGAGATGTTTCCGTTGTCCACAAGCGGTCGGTAAAGCGGGCTGTCAAGTAGAGAGACTGTTACACCGGTCATTCCTTGGAAGTCGGCAGAGAGTTCGAATCTTTTATAGGAGAAATTCAGATTGAATCCGAAGTAGAAACGTGGTAGTGAGGAACCGAACATTTTTACCACATCTTTTTCATCAATGCGGTTATCACCGTTTTGGTCTTTATACTTCACGTCACCGGGAGCGATGCCTGAGAATGTTTGCTGCGGGCTGTTGTTGATTTCCTGCTGACTGTTGAAGAATCCTATTGCTTCCAGACCGTACATCTGTCCCACACGGTTGCCTTTGGTGTACAAGTAGTCATACTCTTGATAGGCTTGGTTTACATTGACTACTTCCGAGTTCAAGTACGACATGGTTGCTCCGATACTGTAATGGAAATCACCGGCTTTGTCATTCCAGTTCAAAGAGGCATCAAATCCTCTGTATTTATAGATTCCTTCGTTTACTTGCCCCACCGTGACACCGATGATGCCGGACGTGGAATTGGCGCCGGACACAAGTATATCCGAACGTTTCTCGTAGAAACCTTCCACAGTAGCATTTAACCGGTTGTTGAGAGCGGAAAGATCAAATCCGAAAGTCGCTTTTTGGGATTTCTCCGCTACCAATCCGACTACTGGCAAGTTACCTTCGCTACCTCCTGAAACGCTTCCGGCGTTTTCGCCGAAGTTGTAACCTGCAGCATAACCGTATGACTGGCGCCATAATTCGTGGCTCAAGTTTCCATCCCAACCGGAAAGACCATAGGAGGCACGAATCTTGAAGATATTAATCGGAGTTATTTTCTCCATGAATGCTTCGTTGGATACGATCCAGGCGGCAGATATGGCAGGATAGTTCGCGAATTTGTCTCCATCCGGCAAATATGCCGAACCGGAACGGTTGAATACGGCATTAAGGGTATAACGGTCGTCGTAAGTATAGGTGGCATTCATTAAAACTGACAGATTTTTTTGTGAATTGTTTCTGCCGTTTCTATTTACTGACTGCATGTCGTAAATCAATGCTCCTCCTACCCGGTGTTTGTCAAAGGTACGGCTATAGTCCGCTTTTGCCTGGAAGTTGCTTCTGAACAACAGGTTTTCAAAAGGCTGGCTGTGTCCCAAGGTTTCGGAGTCTGTGCCCCAAATAGTAGGAGTGGTTATCAATGTGCCATCGTCGGAAATACTGGCTCCGCTGTTCATATAACGGTAACTTTTGCTGCTGGTTTCATACATTCCTCCGATGTTATCGAAAGAAATAGCCGCCTCGACTGCCAATCCCTTGGTCAGCATGTCCAGTTTTTGGCGGACGCTCAAGTCGGCGAGCAGGCTTCCGTATACATTACGGATATGTCCGTAATGTTTCAGTAAGGCAACCGGGTTCTTGTCTCCATAGACTGAACTTCCTCCAAAGATGCCGTTTTCATGACGGATGGGGAATGCGGCCGAAGGAATGCCGTAAATGTCATTGAAGATAGCGTTACGCCCGTAACGGGTTCCCCGAAGTTCTTTCAGTTTTCCAGCGATTCCGAGTTTCAGATAAGTACTTTTAGTCACGTTCACGTCCAGATTGGTACGCACAGTTAAGCGTGTATCTGTGGGCGTGGTGTCGTAACGTGTGTCTTCCGTATTTTTCTTCAGCATCGAACGGTCACGATAGTAATCTACTACGGTATAGAAACGGAACTTTTCGCCACCTCCGCTGAAAGCCATTTTTAGGTTATGTGTAAATCCGGTTTTGTTCAACGTTTCTTCCCACCAGTCTACGTTCGGATAGTCGTATGGGTAAATACCTGTACGGAAAGCCTCCAATTCCCGGATATTGTAGCGTGCGGACAGACCGTCTCTACTCAGTGCGGTATTGAGAGTGTTCGCATACGTATAGGCGTCTGCAAAGTCAGGAGAGCGGAACTGGGTGTTAACGCCGAAGTTATAGTCTACCTTTACTTTTAGTCCATTGCTTGTGCCGCGTTTGGTCGTAATCAATATTACACCGTTAGCACCGCGCATACCATAGAGGGCAGCAGCAGCGGCGTCTTTCAGTACGTAGCACGATTCGATCTCCATAGAACTAATATCGGTGATGTCGCGAGGAAAACCGTCGATCAACACTAACGGAGCATGACCGTGTATGGAGAGAGAAGAAACGTTGTCGGCTGACGAGCCTGCGCCTTGATATACGTTCAGACCGGCTACTTTCCCATATAGTGCTTTGCTGATGTCTATATGCGGAGATTTTTCGAATGCAGAAGCATTGACTCCGTTGACAGAATAACTACTGGTCTGGGAAGATACGTTTATACGGTATCCTACGCTCAAGGTGTCAGCCAGCTGCATATCCGATACCGTTGCTGGTGTCTGCGCGTTCAGAACTACCGCACCTCCCAGGAGTAGAGTGGTTAATATATAGTTTATTTTATTCATTGTTCAATAGAATATTAGTTTGCGTATCAATTTACCAACCCGGATTTTGGGTCATTCCATATCTCTTGTTGATTTCGTCTTGAGGTATCGGAGCCAGATACCATTTGGTATCCCAACTGTCTACCCAATAGCGGTCGCTTAATTCTACTTTCTCAAAAGTGAACGCTGTGGGATTGTGTTGGTCGTTACCTCTGCTCCGCAGTCCGTACAGTTGCTTTCTGAAATCGTTTTCACGACCTCTGCGCACAAGGTCGAACCAACGTACCTCTTCGAATCCCAATTCCAGTGCTCTTTCTCTCAGTACGGCTTCCAGAAACTCATCGTAATTCATGTTCTTGGGAAGTTCGGAGAGACCTACTCTCTTCCGTACATCGTTCACCAACTTGTAGGCTTCATCGTTCGGACGTTTATTCACTTCGTTGAGTACTTCCGCATATCCCAGCATGATTTCCGGCAGACGCGTATGAGGCCACTGTATCGGCCCTTCACGGTCACTGTTCTCTTGTAAGATGAACTTCATGGTCATGAATCCGCTACCGGCTTTGTAGTTGGGATGATTGAGATGGACAGGGGCGACTGTTCCATTGCAATAGGTGTCTCCCGGACAAGCCACATTTTCATACAGGCGCGGGTCACGGGTAGGTTCCATATCACCCACGGTAAAGAAAGGCTGACGGGAAGGAGACTGCCAGTTGAAGTCTTTCGGAAAATCGGTTCCGTCCGCCCAAGAGAACATATCGACATAGTTTAATGTAGGAAGATACCCCCAAGGACGGCTGTCGATATACTCCCAAATAGTGTTGACATCATATCCATGACGGGTAGAGATCAGTATTTCCGTACCGCCACGATTATAGTATGCCCGGCGGTAGGCAAGACGTCTTGCCCGATGAGTATCTTCCTCCGGCTGGATCAGCGAGTATCCGCCTTGTCTTTGCACTTCCGCAAAGAAAGCCTCGCCTGCTGCCTTTGCAGCTTCCCAACGCTGGGCGCTATAGTTGCCGTAGCAGGTATATTCGTCCGCTTGGGGATGCCATTTCTTGTCAGAGTTGAAAGTGGGGCTGGCAGCCCATTGCAGTACTTTGAATTTCAGTGCCATAGCTCCCGCCTTGGTCATACGTCCGTCATCCGCGTCATCCTGTTTCCACTTTAAGTTGGAGTTGATGACCTCGTCGAGCAAAGCTACAATCTTCTCCACGGTTTGGGCGAATGTGATGCGGGGGAAGTTCATCTCCTCGTTGACGTCTACATAGTGGTCTATCCACGTCACGCCGCCTACATAGCGAAGCATCTCGAAGTAACAAAGGGCTATAACGGTTTTCGCTTCAGCGATACGTTGGCTCTTTTCACTTTCCGACATATCGGGCACATCTTTTACATTCTCGATATAGCACCAGGCGTAGCGGATGGCAGTCCAGTCGGCTTTACTTCCATAACGGTAGGCTGCACTTCGGGGAACGTTGGTGGGACTGAGTGCGCCGTTATAATAAAGTTTTAGAGGACCGTCGTTGATGTTGTCTCGAAAACTGTAACATAAGTCAGTGAGAGATTCGAGGATGTTCACACCCAACTTCCAGTCGGAAGTGGTGGGCAGCCCGTAAGGTAATCCGGTATATGCTTTGGTCAGCACCTTTTCGGCATTTATTCTCGAAGAAAACATCTCTTTGGTGGTTGCTCCGGAACTTTCAGGCTGATTGCCCAGAAATTTATCTCCGAAACTGATTTCAGAGCAAGAAGAAGCCATTAGCAGGCATCCTAGTGCCATGAATCCTTTTAATATACTATTCATAAAGTTGTTCTTTTAGAAGTTAAGATTTAAACCAAAGCTGTACACCTTAATCAGCGGATACTCTCCATAGTTGTCAGGGTTACTTTCCGGGTCAAGGTATTTAAGCGGTGAGAAAGTCAGCAGGTTATAACCGCTGAAATTGAATCCGAGTGAAGTAAGTCCCAGTTTCTTCAAGAATTTTTTTCCGGTGAGCGTGTAGCTGAGGCTCAGACTTTTCAGGCGGAGATA
>ERZ773208.1536-NODE-1536-length-18053-cov-3.176909_pt1 | contig 18053 bp, 11 predicted proteins | sample MGYA00581006_ERZ773208 | MGnify/ENA primary metagenome ERZ773208 (study PRJEB29015, sample SAMEA2737793) | human gut metagenome | biome: human gut; feature: human-associated habitat; material: faeces | place: China | collected 2012 ... | reverse complement strand
GGATGGATTTGTATCTGCGAAGACAGTGGTAGGAGATGCGATCCATGTAGGAGACACCATTATACTTCCCCTGGTGGATGTATCCTTTGGTGTAGGCGCTGGTGCATTTGCAGGTGATAAAAAGAACAATGGCGGCGGAGGTCTCGCCGGAAAGATGACTCCCTGTGCAGTGCTTGTGATCCAGAATGGAACAACAAAGCTGGTCAATGTGAAAAATCAGGATGGTCTCACCAAGATCCTTGATATGGTTCCGGATTTTGTAGACCGTTTTACCTCCGGAAAAGGTGACGAAGAATCTGTCGGCGAATCAGAAAAATAATTTTTGCATAGACTATAGCAAACCGATGAAAAAGGTGCAGAAGAATTGGAAAAGCTGTTCGGCTTTATGCTGTTTTTCATAGGGATTGGGATGATAATCGGGATGCTGATCGCAGAAAATGTGGTTCTGGTGGTTTCGGCCGGAGTTTTCCTGTTGTTGGGATATCATCTTTTCTGTCATTAACTTTACAGAAGATTGCGAATATCCCGTTTGACATATGAAATAAAAAAAGACTGTCAGCTCAGGCAGAATATTCGGTAAAGAATATCTGAACAGAGGGACAGTCTTTTTTGCAAAAAAATACCCCTGTTACAACAGGGGTAATGGTGTTATTATGCTCTTTCTACTTTACCGGATCTTAAGCAAGAAGTACATACATATGTCTTTCTAGCTCCACCCTCAGCAGTCTTGATTTTAACGGATTTTACGTTAGATTTCCACATTTTATTGGATCTTCTATGTGAATGACTTACATTATTTCCGAAATGAGCAGCTTTCTCACAGATTGCACATTTAGCCATGATAGCACCTCCTTGACGCTTTATTGTTACTGTCGTGCTGTGTGCATAGCGTCTGAACAGTAACCTTGTGTTCAACAGATTACATTGTAACAGATGAATTGTGCTTTTGCAAGCAAAAAAAGGAAAAAACTCAAAAATTATATTTCTTTTTCTGTGAAAAGAGGTTATAATACACTTACATACAATAATGAGCATTGGAGGTAACCATATGAATGGACGTATAGATTCCGGATTAGGTCAGATCATAATTGACACAGATGTAATCGCAACCTACGCAGGAAGCGTTGCTGTAGAATGTTTTGGTATCGTAGGCATGGCTGCAGTCAGTATGAAGGACGGACTGGTAAAACTTCTTCGCAAAGACAGCCTGAAACACGGCATCAGCGTAACAATCACTGAAGACAACAGGATCCGCCTGAATTTTCATGTAATTGTTGCCTATGGAGTTAACATCAGTACAATTGCAGATAACCTTGTCAGCAATGTAAAATATAAAGTTGAAGATTTCGCACAGCTTGTCAAAAAGTATCTCAATAAAAAAGAGAACAATCATCATATTGTGTTTTTGATTGATGAAATTGGTCAGTACATAGGTGATGACTCCAAACTTATGCTGAATCTTCAGACTGTAACAGAAGATTTGGGTACTGCATGTGGAGGCAAAGCTTGGATTATTGTAACAAGTCAGCAGGATATTGATTCGATTACAAAAACAAAAGGAAATGACTTCTCGAAAATTCAGGGACGTTTTGATACCAGACTTTCTCTTTCATCTGCCAATGTAGATGAGGTTATCAAAAAGAGAATCCTTGAAAAGAACGAAGCGGGAAAACAGACACTTACACTGCTTTATGATGATAAGGCGACAGTCATTAAGAACCTGATTTTGTTCAATGATGGTGTTGAAAAGAAATTATATTCAGGCAGAGAAAATTTTGCGGACATCTATCCGTTTATTCCATATCAGTTTAATTTACTTGGAAGTGTTCTGACTTCCATTCGTACTCACGGTGCATCTGGTAAGCATCTGGCAGAAGGCGAGCGTTCTATGCTTGCGTTGTTCAAAGAATCTGCCGTAAAGGTTATGAACGATGAACCGGGAACGATTGTGCCATTTAATATGTTCTATGACGCCCTTGAGCAATTCCTTGACCATTCTCACAAGGGTGTTATTTCCCGTGCCTTAGATAATGACTATCTGAATCCGAACCATGAAAAAGAATGCTTTGATGTTAATGTACTGAAAACACTCTTTATGATTAAGTACGTCAAGGAAATCAAAGCAAATATTGAGAATATCACAAGTCTTATGGTATCCAATGTAAATGATGACCGTATGGCTCTTGCACAGCAGGTAGAAGATGCACTGAAACGTCTTGTTCGCCAGACTTTGGTTCAGAAGAACGGGGATATTTATGTATTCCTGACAGATGAGGAGCAGGAAATTAACAGGGCGATTGAATCACAGAATGTAGATTCCGGAGAAGTTATTGCAAAGGTATCCGAGATGATTTTTGATGGTCTTTACGATGAAAAGAAATATCGCTATCCGGCATTCAACGGAAGATATGCGTTTGCTTTTAATCAGGTTGTTGATGATAAGCCGTATAAGGCAAATCAGAATAATGATATAACATTGAAAATCCTTACTCCGAACAGTGATGAGCGAGCAGATGAAACGACAATGAGAATTCTGTCCGGTCAGTCAAGCTGTGTGCTTGTAGTATTGCCTGATGACAGAACGTTTCTTGATGAAATCCGTTCTGCTTTGCAGATAGAAAAATTTATCCGCTTTGATGCTACAAATACAGTTACACAGTTTGAAAGCATTAAGGAAGCCAAGAAAGTGGAAATGCGTGAGAGAAACGGTGCTGCAAAGTTGTTCCTTTCAGAAAGTTTAAAGAATGCAGAAATCTATGTGAATGGCGATAAAATTCAGAGCGGAGCAAAGGAAATTGCATCCAAGATAAATGAAGCACTCGGCAAGCTGGTTTCAACTGTTTATCATAAGTTGTCTTATATTGATACGGCAATGAGCGAGTCGGATATACGCACACTGTTTAAGAATAATGGACAGCAGCTTACTCTTGCTGGTACAAATACCGCTAAGAATGAATTAGCTCTTCACGATGTTAATGACTATATTGCTTTGAACACACAGCGTCACATGAAAACCTCTATGAAGTCCATTCTGGAACGCTTCTTGAAAGCTCCGTATGGATTTGTAGAAGCCGATGTGCAGTGGCTTGTTGCTAAGTTGTTCAAAGATGGCGAAATTGCAATGTTCGTTAATAACGATGCAGTTACATTGCTTTCAAAGACTCCGGAAGAAATTATCCGTTATCTGACACGCAAAGAGTTCAATGAAAAACTGATGACCGAAAAGCGTGTAAAAGCGAATGAAAAACAGAAGAAATCTGTCCGTACAGTAATGAAAGAACTGTTTAATGTTACTTCGGCAAGTGATGATGACGATGCGATTATGAGAAGTTTTCTTGGTTACGCATCAAATCTGAAGAATGACCTTGAAAAATTGGATATTCACTATGCGACACAGCCTGCATATCCGGGCAAACAGCTTATTGCTTCCGGTAAAAAGCTGATGGCTGATGTTCTGCAAATGAAATATTCCAATGAGTTCTTTGCAGGCATCGACCATAAGAAAGACGATTTCCTCGATTTTGCTGAGGATTATGAGCCCGTTAAGAAGTTCTTTGCAGGAGAACAGAAGGGCATATTTGATAAAGCTCTGAAGCTGATGAAGATTTATGATGACAGTAAGACATTCATTGTAAATAGTGAGATTGAAGCAGTTGTTGCGGACATCAAGTCTATTTTGAAGAAATCTGTTCCTTATTCAGAAATTTTTAAATTACCGGAGTTACTGGATACGTTTATCAATCTTTACAGCAAACTTCTTAACGAAATGCAGAAACCAATAGATAATGCTATTCAAGAAGCAAGACAGCGTGTTTTTGAAGAACTGCAAGACAAGAAATGCCACGATAAACTGGCGGATAAGTATGTAAATTTGTTCAGAGAAATCAGTGACAAGGCAATGAGCTGTAATAATGTGGCTACACTGCAAAATATCAAAGTGGAAGCAGACGCACTCAAAGTCCGCTGCTTAAATGAGATTGAAAAAGAAGAAGCGAAAATCATTGCAGCAGAACAGCCTGCCCATGTTGCAGAAACCGGAAACTATGGCGGAGAAACGATTGCTCCGGCTACACCTGCTCCAAAGGTAAAGAGAAAGAAAACGGTCAGCATTAAATCTATCAACAATGCGACAACTTGGCAGCTTGAGAATGAAGCAGATGTTAAGAAGTATATTGCAGAACTTGAGAAGAAACTGATGAATACGTTGGAAGAAGATACGATTATCAATATTGAGTTCTAAGAGATTGGGAGGTGTAAGCCTTGTCAACAGAAAATTTTACAATATCTATTCAGGGAGATAGCGAAGGATATGTGACTTTCGAATGCCCATACTGCAATTCAGAATTTAAGTTGCAAGCCGGAGAATATCAAAATGACGATGAGCCCTTTGAAGAACTGTTTTGCCCTTACTGCGGTCTGGCGAAAGAAAAGAATGAATTTCTATCAGCAGAGGTAATTGAGCAGGCACAGGCAATCGCTTATAACTATATGGTAGAAGAATTGAACAAGACCTTTAAGAAAATGCAAAGGTCGCTTAATCGTTCTAAAGGCTTGATAAAGATAAAAATGGATTATAAGCCATTGAAAAAGGTTGCAACGAAAGAATTAAAGGATAAGGATACCACAGAAACAGAGTTTAAGTGTTCTTGCTGTGGTCGCAGAGTAAAGGTACTTTATTGTGCAGGAGCAGCGAAGGTATTTTGTCCGTATTGTGGGGTGGATATATGAACAGATTAGGATTAAGAAAACTGAGTTTAGAATTTCGTAGATTATCAAGCAATTTGCTTAATAGTACAGACGACACAGCAGATATAAATCTTTCTCGATTCCTCAAATTTATAGATGGAAACGAGTTAATATTCGGAATCATTCAGGATAAAATATCAGGTGTCGATTATGATTTCAAAGAATGTTATGATATTGGCTCTGATGATTGGGCTGATTATACTCCGCCAGTGGATGAAGCCTGCCATATAAAGGCACAGTATGATTATTTGAATTTTATAAATAACGAAAATACAGTTAATGTCAGAAGTCAGGCAATGAATTATTATTGGTCTGATAAAAAAATAAATACAATTATACAAAATTTTCTTGATATGGCATTTAAGCCGCTTATAGATTTTATCAACGACCAACTTTCAATGGAAATGATTGTTCTTGACGAGGAGGAAAAGGCTATGGGCGGAAATACTTATATTCAGAATATTGAAACTGTTAATGGCTCTGCGAGTCAGCAGAACAGTGGCGTGATAAATACTTATAACACTACAAATGACACAAGTCTTATGCTTGAGTTAATTGACAAATTACTTGCTTCATTGCCTGAGATACAAGGTGTTGATGCAGAAGAAATTGAGAATGTAAAAGATGATTTAGAAATGGTTCAGGAACAGTTGAAAACTGATAATCCGAAAAAGAACCGTATAGGAAAAGCTCTTGTAGGTATTAAAAAGTTTGCAAGTGATTTTTCTAAGGAACTTGCAGTAACGCTTGCTGCTGGAGCAGTTACCGGAGCAGATTGGGGCATGTTACTGCAACAGCTTGAAAACTTTATTAGATAAGAGATGGAGAAAGCAAGATGAATAAAACAGCAATAAAAAATTTTTCTGTATGGGCAAGGGAAAAACTTATATCAGATATCATATATAAGGCAAGTATGATTGGTATCACGGAAGATGGAATTACAGATGAGTTACCTCAGTCAACAAACGATTTGCAGTTTTTTGATATTGGTACAAAAGACTATGCAGAAGTTTCCGGCAAAGAGATTTCACAGCGTGATGCTTTGGTCAAGGCAATAAATCAGAAAGAAAAAGATACCAAGGATTATAAAGAAGCATTTAGATATCTGGTTGAAGAAGTTGCATATACTTGGTTCAATCGTCTAATTGCGATTCGTTTTATGGAAGTCAATGATTATTTGCCTTCCGGTGTTCGTGTGCTTTCTTCTGAAAATAAAGCAAAAAAAGAGCCTGATTTGGTAACGGCACCATTTGATACCGATTTGGAATTTACATCATCTGAACAGGATAAAATAATCCAACTGAAAGACGATAATAAATTAGATGAGTTGTTCCGCATACTTTTTATTAAGCAGTGCAATAAACTTCACGATATTTTACCGGAACTGTTTGAAAAGACCGATGATTATTCGGAATTACTTCTTACAATTTCATTTACAGACCCAGAGGGAATTATTTATCATCTTATTAACGATATTGAAGATGTTGATTTCCGTATTAACGATGAAATGTACACTGATGACGGAAAAATAAAAGCTGATGGTCAGGTTGAAATTATTGGTTGGCTGTATCAGTATTATATTTCTAAAAGACATGACGAAGTGATTGCAGTTTTAGGGAAAAAAAGCATAACAAAAAAAGATATTCCGGCAGCAACACAGTTGTTTACAACAGATTGGGTTGTTCGTTATATGGTGGACAACTCTTTGGGAAGATATTGGATTGAAAGAAATCCACAGAGTAAGTTAGCTGAAAAACTGGAATTTTTTGTCACACCTAAAAACGGGGAAATCCAGTATGTCGATGAAAAAGTCAGTCCGACTGATTTGACCTTTTTCGACCCTTGTATGGGTAGTGGACATATTCTTGTTTATGCATTTGATGTGCTTATGGAAATCTACCGCGAAGTGGGATATTCCGACAGAGATGCAGCATCAAGTATTGTAGAAAACAATTTGTTCGGTATGGACATAGATAAGCGTGCATACCAGCTTGCATATTTTGCAGTAATGATGAAAGCACGTAGTTATAATCGCCGTGCATTAACAAAAGGTATATCTAACAATCTTTCAGTTGTTGAGGAAAGTAACTCTATTGATAAATTTGCTTGCAATGGTTTAACAACGGATAATGAACAGAACAAAATTGGCGAATATTTAGTAGAAGCATATAAAGACGCACAAGAAATCGGTACATTACAAACAGTCGCAGCGAAAGATTATGACAAATTTGCTGAGTATTTATATAATATCAGCATTACACCTGATTCTGATTTTTCGATAACAATTTGGAAAAACAGCACTTTGTCAACGATGTGTCAGTTGGTTAGGCAAGCTCAGATTATGAGTAATAAGTATGCAGTTGTTTGTACCAATCCGCCATATATGAATAGGCTGGAGGAACAGCTAAAGAAATTTGTTGTTGATAATTATAAGGCATATTCCGGAGATTTGTTCAGTGTTTTTATGTATCGTAATTTTGATTATTGTAAAGAAAATGGATATTCTGCTTTTATGACACCAAATGTTTGGATGTTTATAAAGTCATATGAAAAGCTAAGAGCATATATTATAAATCAAAAGTCTATTGTGGCACTTGTTCAAATGGCAAAAGGTGCGTTCTTTAAAGAAGCTACAGTTGATATTTGTGCATTTGTTTTTGGTAACACTTTTTCTAATAATAAAGGACTTTATATTAGGTTAGAAGATTTTAAGGGTGGAATGGAAGTTCAGAAGCAAAAAGTTCTTGAAGCAATTGAAAATAAAAATTGTGGGTATTTTTATGAAGCTGAACAATCTGATTTTTCAAGAATTCCAGGTTCACCAATTGCGTACTGGGCAAGTAAGAATTTTTTTGAAATGTTTAGAAAAGGAACGTTGTTAGGCAATCTTGCTGATTCTAAACAAGGTTTAGCAACCGCAGATAATAATCGCTTTTTACGAGAGTGGTATGAAGTTGACTTTTGTAAGATTAAATTTGATTGTAAAACTTTAGACGAAGCCAAGGAAAGTGGTTTTAAATGGTTTCCTTATAATAAGGGAGGTGAGTTTAGAAAATGGTATGGAAATAACGATTATATTGTAAACTGGGAAAATGATGGTTTTGAAATAAAACATTTTTTTGATAGTAAAGGAAAGCTGAGGTCACGTCCTCAAAATTTAAATTATATGTTTAGAAGTTCTGTTAGTTGGTCTGACATAACTTCGAGCACAAACGCATTTAGGTATAAACCGTATGGAAATTTATTTGATATTTCTGGAATGAGTTTTTTTCCAAAAAGAAATACTAATTATCTATTAGCACTTTGTAATACAAAACTTGTTGCAGATGTGCTTAAAATAATTGCACCTACTATCCATTGTCAATGTGGTGATGTTGCAAATATTCCAGTTATTGAAGATGATACTAAAGCGTTCAACATAGAAAGTAAAGTGGATGAAAATATCAATATTTCTAAATTTGATTGGGATTCTTTTGAAACATCTTGGGATTTTAAGAAGCATCCGTTAGCTTCTTATTCTACTAATAAAACATCAACGGCTTTTGAATTATGGGCAAAAGAATGTGATGAGCGTTTTAAGCAGCTAAAAGCAAATGAAGAAGAACTTAATCGCATTTTTATTGATATTTACGGGCTTCAGGATGAGCTTACTCCCGAAGTTGAAGATAAAGATGTTACGGTTCGTCAGGCTGATTTACAAAGAGATATTAAGAGTTTAATTTCCTACGCAGTGGGTTGTATGTTTGGTCGTTATTCTCTTGAACGTGAGGGAATCGTATATGCAGGCGGAAACTTTGATGATGTTTATTGGAAATATAAAGGACAGGCTGCGTTAGACAAAAATGGCGAGCCAATAGAAGGTGGTTATGCTGGTATATCTCTTGCGAACTATCATTATCCTAAATTCCATGATACTGAAGATTGGGAAACAGCGACAGAATTATCATTTGAACCTGATGCGGATAACTGCATTCCTATTACAGACGAAGAATATTTTGAAGATGATATTGTCGGTCTGTTTTGTGCTTGGCTGAAAAAGGTTTACGGAGAAGATACTCTTGAAGAAAATCTTGATTTTATTGCGAATGCCCTTGGTAATAAAGGAAAGACAAGCCGTGAAGTAATCAGAAATTATTTCCTGACAGATTTCATCAAAGACCATATTAAGACTTATCAGAAACGCCCGATTTATTGGCTTTTTGATAGTGGTAAGCAAAATGGATTTAAGGCTCTTATTTATATGCACCGTTGGAACGCTGACACCATTGGTAATGTTCGAGTTGAATATCTGCATCGTATTCAGCGTGTGTATGAAAAAGAGATTACCCGTATGCAGGAAATCATAGACAATAGCTACGATAACAAGGAAATTTCCAATGCCACAAAGCGTAAGGAAAAACTCCAGAAACAGATTAAGGAAACAAAAGACTATGACGCTAAAGTTGCACACTTGGCTCTTTCTCGTATCGACATTGACCTTGATGATGGTGTGAAAGTTAATTATGATAAAGTGCAAACATCAAAAGAGGCAGAAAAAATGCAGATATTGTACAAATTATAAGGAGGAAAGATGATGGAAATTTATCTTAAATCGAAACAGGGATTATATGATGCAGAAGCAGAATACAAAGATGGAATCATTACCGTAAAGAAAGGCTCCAAAATCCAACTTGATTTTGCTGAACATATTCGTGGTGGTAAAACAGCAAAAAAATATCGAGAAGATAAAGAATATGTAAATCAAGCGGGAGTAGTTGTAAAAGATTGCGAATTTACAAGTGCTTCAACGGCTGCTCAATTTGTTACTGGAAGAAGTACAAATGGATTGGTGGCATGGAAAGTAAAAGATAAGGTATCACTTAAAAACTTTCTTGCATCTGAATAAAAAATATATAAAAGGGTAAGGTGTTGCATGAAAATTACATATTCGAATATTGAAGAATTTGAGGATACTTATAATACCAATTATGGTTTGTATAATACGCAGTGTTCTTGCGGTGCATATTTTGAGATGCATTTAGAAAATATCAATGTCAGCATTGGCGAGTATGAAATTCAAATAAATGAATGTCCGGTTATGGTTTGTGAAAAATGTGGAAAGAAACATTTATGTCCAGATATTCCACAGGAAATATATACTACATATTTTGAAATGGTAAAAAACGGTCATTCACTTTGCAAATTAACAATAAAAGCAAACATTCGCTATGAATATGCAGAAAAGGCAGATTTTATTTATGACTCAAGAGATATGTGTATTCCTGGAATAGGCGTGGATTTAGACCCGACACATCCAAAAGGGTTTTCGTGTCCAGTATTCTTTAAAAGAAATGTTTTGAATAATTTTTTCACTGATGAAGACTATGAATTAGACTTCTTTTCGGAAAGTTATGGTGTAATCGCAAAGAAAGGAACAGATGGTTGGCAATATGAATGGAAAATTGTTTTTGGTATAAATAAGAACAATAAAGTTATTCTGTTTTTAGGAGATTTAGACCAAATTGAACCAGATGACCCTGCAATATATTGGCTGAAATCATATAATGAAAAATCTGACCATTGCATCGTAGATACCGAGTTGTTTCGTGGGCAAATGAATTGTATTTTTAGTGAGCCAATAATGGAAAAAAGAATAGTCTCGTTAAGAAATGCTTTTTTCAAAAAGATGAAAGAAAAATATGATGTAGAGCTGTTTCATCTTGAAGAAGAAGTTGAGCAAAAAGGCGATGACTTACAGAAGCCGATAAATTATTCCAAAAGAGAGGTCAAGGAGAATATTATCACACTTGATGGTGTGCTTAATGAGGGAATTGATTGTGAGGAATTGCGAAAACTATGTATGAAAATAGTTGCACATGTTCCGAAAAATATTAAAGACTTAAAAACAAGAAAACTATTACAAACTATTATAGCTGAAAAATCTGGAGAAGATGCAGCAAGAAAAATTGTCGCACCATTATTTTATTTAAATGATTTGAGAGTATGTTTTGCACATTTAATACCACAAAAAGAAATAGATGAGTACGAAGCAAATATAGTTTCGGCTTTTGGTCTTTCAGATTTTACAGAATATAAAAAGATGTACGATACATTGATTGATGAATTGTATTCTATGTATCGTTACCTTAATGTTACAGAAATTTAGTAGCCAATGATAATGAACATTGGCAGAAACGGTGGATTATGGCAGAACTAAACTTAAAACAGATTACAGACAAACTAAATAGTGAGTTTGCAAGTGATGTCCGTAAACTTGTATTTTGGTATGATGCCAATGCGGAGTTTCAGGAGGATATTGACAGCATAGAACTGGAAAATGCGAAGGTTCTGCATCTTGAGCCGGACAACCAGTTCTATATTAAATACTTCTTGGAACGAGAGGATACGACAACCAATTACCTTGTATACGCTCCGTTTGCGAAACCGAATATAAGGGACAATCATCTTGCAGATACAATCCGATATTCCAAAGAATTTTTTGCCGACCGTGCTTCTTTGCTTACGCTTGATTTAGGAATTGATGAACGGTACAAGCCTGTCATTCAGCATTATATTAAATTCTTTGCGAATAAAGACAGAACGCAGAAATTCTATGATTTGGAAATAGAAAATTTCAACAGAAGTACGATAGAAGTTGCCTTGATGAGCGTGCTTTGCAAGGATAAGACCGCTTCTTTTGAAGAAGTGTTGCGTTCAATTTTGACAGATGATGGATTGCAGGATAACAAATATCTGGCTGAGTTTGAAAAGTATGATTTGCTTTCTGCATTCTGGCAACAGGCAGATGTGGCATTTGGATATAATGACCCGAAGCCAACACTTGAAAAACTCGTTATCACGATGTTTGTTACTTATGCGGCTAAGAGTATTCATACGGATATGCCGCAGGCTTGGAAACCATTTATTTCTTATAAATTCGGTAATATCATTGCATTTATGGATAACCTGATGAACAGTTATCTGTATGGTACACGTTTTGATGAGATTTCAGAAATTATCTATAATGCAATCAACGCTAAGAATTATCTTGAGAAGATGGAAGTGGAAACACTTGTGGATTGTAATATCTTTGCAGGTGTTGATGAGCTTCTGATTAGTTGGATTATCGGCAGACTTGAGAATGAGGATATAGGAGCAAAGTTGAATGGAAAGACGATTCCGGAACTTTGCGTAGAACGCAGGAAGCAACATTTTGGAAAGAACTTCCGCAGCGAGTATTTCATTCTTCAAAATGCCTTTGATATGATTGCTGAAGGTAAGTATCAGCCAGTCAGTGGTATCAAAAACTTGGTTAAGGAATATACGGAGACAACCTATAAGATTGACCGTTATTATAGATACTTCTATTTTTACTTTGATAAATTGGAAGATACTACGCAGTTTGAAAAAATCAGAGAACTGGTTGAGAATATTTATACCAATGAGAATCTGAACCGGATAACAGTGAACTGGAACAATGAGCTTGCAGACGCAGATGGAGAAACAGGACTTACGTTGCAGAGGGATTTCTTTGCAAGGCACATCAATTACTCAAAGGATAGAGTAGTAGTTATTATATCCGATGCACTCCGTTATGAGGTTGCACATACGCTGTTTGAAAAAATGCAGGCAGATGAGAAGTGTAATGCTTCTATCGGAGCAATGCAAGGCGTTCTTCCATCTTATACACCTTTAGGTATGGCTTCATTACTTCCGCATAAGACGATTGAGTACAGCACGTCTTATGATGTACTGGTTGACGGAAAAGCATGCAGTTCCACGGAGCAGAGGGAAGCTATTCTGAAAGAGTATAAAATAAGCAGTAAGTGTGTTCAGTTCGATTTAATGAAAACAATGAAGCAGGCAGACCTTCGTTCTATCTTTACCGGACAGGACGTTGTGTATATTTATCATAATCAGATAGATGCCCGTGGAGATAAAGCGGCTTCTGAGAATGAAGTGTTTACTGCTTGTGAAGAAGCCATTGAAGAAATTTATACTTTGATAAAGAGGATTGCATCGCAGGCAAATACCTATCATTTTATTGTGACGGCAGACCACGGATTTATTTATAAGAGAGATAAAATTCAGGCAACCGATAAGATTGCCGGAGCTGCTTCAAAATCAAACAATGTTGGACAGCGTTATACCATATCTGCCGAAGAAATCAAGGCAGACGGTGTTTGCCATACAACGGTTGGTAAGGTACTTGGTAGTGTCGATGAACGTATTGTATCGTTCCCGCTTGCTTCAGATATCTTCAAGGTGGCAGGAGCAGGACAGAACTATGTTCATGGCGGCTGCTCTCCGCAGGAAATGCTTGTACCAATGATTGATGTGAAAGTAGATAAGGGCAAAAAGGAAACAAGTCTTGCAGAGATTGCTCTTGTAAGCCTGACTTCAAAGATTACAAATCTTATCACGACACTGGATTTTGTTCAGACAGAGCCGGTAAGTGATGTTGTGAAAGAAACAAGTTACCGAGTATATTTCATTTCTGATAGTAACGAGAAGATTTCTAATGAGAATATTGTTATTGCAGATAAGAAAGATAAAGATACGACGAAGCGTATGTTCAGACTCCGCTTTAACTTTAAGAACAAGAAATACGATAAATCACAGAAATACTACTTGGTTGCTTATGACGATAAGAATGATATAGAAGTTCTTCGTCACGAGATTATTATGGATATTGCATTTGCCGATGATTTTGGATTCTTCGGGTAATATCTGAAAAGGGGGTATCGCCTTATGGGAAGATGGGGCTTTTCTGATGCCTTAGCCTTTGCAGTTGCAATGACTGTTCGGGATATGAGCAGAGAGAAAGAGAAAAGACTGATTAAAACACAGAAGTTTTATCAGGAATGTTATGAAAAGATAGCCAGTGATAGCGAACGGGCATTTAATATTGTATCAAAGGTTGTAACAAAGGCGTCACGCCGATATATTCCGAATGAGATAGCTTCGGGCAGTACCTACCTTGCGTTATATGCGTTTGCTCTTGTCATTGAAAGACAGGGCAGAGTGACAAAAGAGCAGAGTAAAATCATTAGGATTTACTTCAATAATATGAGCTTTCCATTTTCGGAGAGTGCATATTTAAGTGCAGCGAGAACCGGAGGAGAGGTTGGCAATTTCCGAAATGTCATATCTATAAGTAAGAGTTATGCAGGTGGCTTTTGGGTCAACTTCTTTCGGGCATTATACAAATCCGGAACGCAGAAAGATTTGCAGGATATGATTGATTATACGACGTCAATCATTATGCGGTTTTCGATTCTTGGAAATCCTGACAGTAATATTTCCAATGCAATCTGTCAGAACTTTATTGACAGTGTAAATTATCAGATTAACCAAGTGCGTGAGATTTCCATTAAGGAAGTGGACTGGCTTGGTGTGATACCAATAGAAGACCGATTAGAAGAAATGAAGTTTTTCTATGAGGATTTGATTGACAGGTCAAACATTACAAACGATATTTCAAAAGAAGAATTGCTTCCGTATTTGGAACTTCAGATTTTGAATTGTATCTGCGATGTTGTAATGATGACAAAACAGCCAAAGTCCGTGAAACTGAGAATGATGAATGATGCCGTCAGACTTTCAGGCATACATACTGGTGTAACACCGGAACAATATGTAAGAGAGATTGCTAACAATACGGAGATGGGGCAGTTTTATAAAACAATGTTCTCATCAGGTAATCCATTGGGTTCATTTTGGCTCGTGATTTTTACAATGGGTGGACAGCTCTATGGAACGGACGCAACTGATGAACCGATTGGAATTGTCAATAATATTTTTTCTATCCTGATTCAGATTGAGAATTATCTTGATGAAAAGTATAACTTCTTAGGAAAAGACAGCATAGCGAAAGAATATATGTTGCATATCATCGAGCAGCTTGCCGATAAGTGCGATGAGGAGGATTAGATTATTATGGATAACATTGAAAAAGATATAGCTCAGGGCTATGCTGATTTTGCAGATGATGAAGGAAGCATAGAAGAAGTAGAAACAGAGGAAAATATTGTAACTGAGAATAGCACATCATTTAGCTTTGAAGAAACCACCAATTTTTCTGAGATGAGTGATATAAACAGAAAGCTCCGTACTTATTTTGATGGAAAGATTGTCCGTAAGGATTTGACGAAATCCATCAAGGAGGGTGCGAATGTTCCAGTTTATGTGCTTGAATTTTTACTTGGACAGTATTGCAGTTCTGATGACCCGTCCATCATTGAAGAAGGTGTGGCGAATGTAAAAAGAATACTGGCAGACAATTATGTACGACCAGACGAAGCACAGAAAATCCTTTCATTGCTCCGTCAAAGGGGAAGTCATACAGTCATTGATAAGATTACGGTCAATCTGAATATTAAAAAAGATACTTATGAAGCAGAGTTTTCTAACCTTGGAATTAAAGCAATTCCGATTAGCGAAGATTATCCGAGTAAATTTGACCGCCTGCTTTGTGGCGGTATCTGGTGTATTGTCCAACTTGAATATGAATATATAGAGGAAGATAAGAATGCTTCTCCTATCCATATCCGTAAATTGACACCGATTCAGATGCCACACGTTGACATCAATGAGCTGAAACAAGGAAGAAAAGCGTTTACAAAAGATGAGTGGATAAGCGTAATGCTCCGTTCTATTGGTATGGAACCTGATACACTGACCGAAAGAGAAAAGTGGCTGCTTCTTGCCCGTATGTTACCGCTTGTAGAAAATAATTTTAATTTGTGTGAACTCGGACCGAGAAGTACAGGTAAATCTCATTTGTATAAAGAAATCTCACCGAACAGTATTCTTGTTTCCGGTGGTCAGACAACAGTAGCAAATCTGTTCTACAATATGGCAAGAAAGACAGTTGGTCTTGTCGGCTTGTGGGATTGTGTTGCTTTTGATGAGGTTGCAGGTATCAATTTCAAAGATAAAGATGGTATCCAGATAATGAAAGACTATATGGCTTCCGGTTCATTCGCTCGTGGAAAAGAAGAAAAGGCTGCTACTGCGTCGATGGTGTTTGTTGGAAACATCAATCAGAGTGTGGATGTGCTGTTGAAAACATCCAGTCTGTTTGCACCTTTCCCGCCGGAAATGGGAACAGATACGGCATTCCTTGACCGTATGCACTGCTATATTCCGGGGTGGGAAATTCCGAAGTTTAGACCGCAGCATTTTACAAATGATTATGGATTTATCAGTGATTATCTTGCAGAGTTTATCAGAGAACTTCGTAAAGAACAGTATGGCGATGCACTTGATAAATATTTCCGCCTTGGAAAGAACTTAAATCAGCGTGATACGATTGCAGTCAGAAAGATGGTCGGTGGATTCATCAAGCTGCTTTATCCTGATGGAGAATATACAAAAGAAGAACTGGAAGAAGTTTTAAAGATTTCTCTTGAGATGCGTCGTAGAGTAAAAGAGCAGTTAAAGAAACTTGGTGGTATGGAGTTCTATGATGTTAATTTCTCATACATTGATAATGAAACATTTGAGGAATTCTATGTGTCCGTACCAGAGCAGGGCGGTGGAAAACTGATTCCGGAAGGAATGTGTAATCCGGGACAAGTCTATACCGTGGCTCAGGGTAAAACAGGTATGCTTGGTGTATTCCGTTTGGAATCTCAGATGATGCCGGGAAATGGAAAATTTGAGCGTTCAGGTCTTGGTTCTGATGGAAAATGCAAAGAAGCAACGAACACAGCATTTAATTTCCTGAAAGCCAATTCTAACCGTATCAGTGGCTCTATCAGTACGACGACAAAGGATTATATCATCAATTACCAAGACTTGCAGGGCATTGGTATGACAGACAAATTGGCATTGCCAACACTGATTGCTTTATCTTCAGTGGCATTAGGTAAACCTGTTGCAAGCAGTCTTGCGGTTCTTGGAGAAATCAGTATTGCAGGAACACTTATCAAAGTTGATGAACTTGCAAACAGCTTGCAGGTATGTTTGGACAGTGGGGCAAAGAAAGTTTTGCTCCCTATCGTATCAGCAGCAGACATTGGAGCAGTTCCATCGGATTTAATCGGTTGCTTTAATCTGATTTTCTATTCCAGTGCGGAAGATGCAGTATATAAGGCATTGGGTGTGGAATAAAAGACAATGCGATGATAGATTTTAAATTGTGCAGACGGTCTGCACAATTAGGAAGGAGTCAATATGCTTACACCGTCAAATCAATATTTGCAGGCAGTAGAGGAAATAAATGATTATGTCAATCAGGCTAAATGCAGAGCTTCTGTCAGTGTAAATAATGAGATAATGAAAACAAATATATTTATTGGAAATGTTATTATCCGCAATTCTGAGTGGGGAAATAAATTTGTGGAAAATCTGTCTAAGGATATGAAGATGAGATTTCCAAGTGCAAAAGGTTATTCTGTCAGAAATTTAAAGTATATGAAGAAATTTGCACAGATTTTCACGGAAGATGATGTAGACGAGTACGGATTGGGAAGAATTACTTGGAGTCATCATCAGATATTGATGAGTAAAGTGTTAAATCGAGAAGAATATATATGGTATCTGGAAAAAACTTTAGAACATAAGTGGTCGGTTGATGATTTGACTTCCCAAGTTAAGAGTCAATTATATGAGCGACAGGCAGTTGCTAACAAAATATCAAATTTTGAAAGACGATTACCGGCTGAACAAAAGGATATGGTATTAAGCACAATGAAAGACCCATATATGTTTGATTTCATTGATTATACGGAAGAAATGTTGGAAACAGATATAGAAAATGAACTTGTAAAAAATGTTACTTCTTTGTTGATGGAATTAGGCACTGGTTTTGCCTTTATGGGACAGCAGTATCATCTTGAGGTTGGGGGAAAAGATTTTTATATAGACCTTCTTTTCTATAACACAAAGCTTAGATGTTATGTGGCAATAGACCTTAAAACTGGCGAGTTTAAGCCAGAACAGGCAGGAAAGATGAATTTTTATTTATCTGCTTTAGACGATTTAGTGAAAGCTCCAGAGGATAATCCATCAGTGGGACTTATTTTGTGCAGAGATGAAAATAGAACAATTGCAGAGTATGCATTGAGAGATATGTCAAAACCGATTGGTGTCAGTGAATATCACTTATGCACGGATTTACCGTTAGATTTGAAAAATGCATTACCTGCCGTAGAAGATATTAGAAGTAGAATTGATATGAAAAAGTAATTTGTGCAGACCGTCTGCACAAATTGCAAATTTAAATTGCATTGAACAAAAAGCCTTTATGGGCGGAAATTTTCAATGGAATAAAAATGACAGATATGTTGTATCAGTATTATGGAGTGAAGGATAATGCATAG
>ERZ773208.1524-NODE-1524-length-18127-cov-7.376992_pt1 | contig 18127 bp, 18 predicted proteins | sample MGYA00581006_ERZ773208 | MGnify/ENA primary metagenome ERZ773208 (study PRJEB29015, sample SAMEA2737793) | human gut metagenome | biome: human gut; feature: human-associated habitat; material: faeces | place: China | collected 2012 ... | reverse complement strand
CGACTAATTCATCTTTTCTGCATTTTTATCCCTTGACAAATCCATAGCCGGCTGCTTTTCCGCAAGTTCCTGCTCAGTCACATCTGCCCCTGCCATCATGCTGCGGATCAGCTTCTCCATATCTGCGACCGGAGAAATCAGATACGCCGCATCGACCAGCGTTTCATCCAGCGCAGACAGCGAGAAAAATGCACCGATGCTGTTTGCAATCAGCGTGAGGCTGCCGCAGCGCTGGCGCAGGGCAGCGAAAAACGGCGGGAATTCTTCTTTGGCCTCCCACGGGGTCTGCGCACGGTAATCAAAACCGATCACCTCACTGTCCGGGAACAGGGACTTATAGTGCTCCGCCTCCGCTGGCGAGCCACCCTTTCCGTGGACGTATACAACAATATGCTTCATCGTAACTCCTTCCAAATTTCAAACACTGCCGTTGACAATCCCGGCATAGACGGCCTCCGGGATCATCGGCGACCCGATCCGCGCCAATAGCGCCGCGTCGATCACGCCGGTCTGCCCGTACTGCCGTCCGGCCTGCTTCACAAGCTCCAGCCGCGGGCCAGTCACGGCCGCGGCCTCCTGCATACCGTCCAAGAACGCACGAGTAATGTGCAGCGTGTCGCTTTTCTCCCGCTTAGGGCTTCCGTTGAACACGAGAATCTTCATTTGTCCTGATCGGTTCCTCCTATCCGCTCCTTTAGTCAGACGAGGCCGATTGCCAGCAGCGCAAAGCTGCCGGAGAGCAGGGATAGTACCGCGTCGCAGGCGTCCGCCAGCGCTGGATGCTTCTTCATAAATGTTTTCATGCGTATCCTCCTGCAAAAAACGCAGTGCAAACCGGTTTTCACGGATTGCACTGCGTCTAAGCGTCTGGCTGTTTCAACTCTTCTATTTTTCCGTTCCGGAATCGAATCACACAGCTGTATCTGCACTTTGGGCAGAACAGCGGAAAATCCTCCAGAACTGTATGCGGCCGGATCTGCGTCCTTGTTTTGCCGCCGCATTTGGGACAGCAGAGCCAGTCTGTTTTCCGGTTCGCAGCTATCCTCCACCTGAATCACCTCCGCTCGGCGTCAGTTGAAAAGGCCGCGAAAAACCGCGTCGCGGTCAAAGCTTCCGTCTGCAAAGCCGGGGATTTCTTTGATGGATTTGCAGATGCTGACGCTGAAGCCTGTCAGAATCTGCCCGATCTCCCGGTCAGAGTATGGACAGTCTCCAGTTACGATCAGCGTGGACAGGCTGTGCACCACGAACCACAGGTTGCGGAAATAGAGATCGGCCTCTTCTTCGGTCATGCGGTAAATGTGCATCAGCGTCGGACGGACGAGCGTTTGCAGATGCCGCATGGATCGCATGGTGCCGGATTCCTGTCCCTGCGCCGGGGTTAAAAACAGGAAGCGGTAGAGTTCCGGCTCCTCCCGCGCGAAGCGGATATACTGCATGCCAACGCCAAGAAACGGGATTTTTTCCTTCAATCCTGCATCCGTATACCGGTCATACACGCGCATTGCAGCGACATAGACCTCCTGCCTGACGCTGTCCATGGAGCCAAAGCCCGTGAAGATCGGCTGCGTAGATGTACCCAACTCGTCCGCCATCGTCTTTGCGGTCAGGCCGGCAATTCCCTTTGCCCGTACGACCCGCAGTGCCGCCGCCGTCATTTCTTCTTTCGTAAACTTGTTTTTCGGAGCCATTGCCCGCGCTCCTTCTCCGCAAAATAAAATGCTCGATGTATATCACTTGATATACATCGAGCATTATACTATGGGAGCAAGCGATTGTCAACAGAAACTTCCAAAATCTTGCGCAGAACACTTGCCTTCTGCGCAGGGTCGGGCTGGCGTCAGCGCAGGACAGGGAACAGAAGCTTCTGATTTTCCTGCGTGTACATATTCTCCCGTGTAATAAGGACGCAGGAGACTTCGACAAAATCGTCAGTCTGTTCTCCGTTTGCCACACGGACGGCTTGTTGGACGGCCATGTAGCCCATGTTGAACGGCCGCTGCGTGACGATGGCCTGGATGATATTCTGCTCCAAAAACTGAATTTGCCGCTGCGAATTGTCGCAGCCGACAACATAGACCTTCCCACCCAATCCGAGATCGACCAGCGCGTTTGCTGCGCCGACGTTGCAGACTTCATTTGTGCAGACAAAGCCCCGGATCTCCGGGTCTGCGGAGAGAAGTTCCGTTGTGATTGTCTGCGCCTGCTCGGTCGAGTTGTCGCAGCAGAAGCTGCCGAAAATCTCAATGTTTCCAGCCTCACCCAGCGCGTCCAGAACGCCGCGCGTGCGTTCAATACCCGTCGTGGTCGTCAGCATGTGCTGAATGACTGCGACTTTTCCACCATCCGGCAGGTAGGACGTCATGGCGCGGCCCATTTCCAGCCCAATCTGATAGTTGTTGCTGCCAACATAGCAGGCGCGGCCTGCGGCATTGACGTCCGTATCAATCGCAACGACACCAATCCCGGCGGCGATGGCTTCCTCTGTTGCTTCCGCGCAGCGGTCATAGTCTGCGGCAGAGAGGATCATAACGTCCGGTTTATCCTCCGTCACCTGCCGAATCAAATCAATCTGTTTGTCAATGTCAATTTCTCTCGGCGAGGTTAGAACCTCCAACTCGACGCCGTATTCCTCCGCTGCCTTTTCAACGCCGGACAGGAGCGTTCCCCAGAATTCTGCGACCTCTGTCACGGTTTTCAATACCAGTGTCACCCGCAGCGGCTTCTGTGCCGCGGCGCAGCCGGTAAGATGCAGAAGCAGACAGAACATCAAACCAAAGACGGTCAATTTAACCTTCCGCATGGCTGTTCTCCTCCTTTTCCCGCACGATGGGCAAAACAAGCATGACCATCGTGCGCTTCCCGGGCGTTGAATAATACTTCATGACAGCATCCGGGCCGAAGAACAGCTGCAGACGCTCGTTGACATTATAAACGCCGATTTTGGTGCTCTCTGCATCCGACTCCTTCTTGTCGAGAATGGTTTCCAGCTGCTCCGGCGTCATGCCTATGCCGTCGTCCTCGACGGTAATGAGCAGACGGTCCTCCTCCAGCAGTGATTCGATGCGAACCGTGCCGCCCTGCTGCTTGACCTTGATGCCGTGGTAGATCGCGTTTTCCACCAGCGGCTGCAAGATGAGTTTCGGCAGCAAACAGTCCTCTGTCTGCGGGTCGAGGTCGATCTCGTAGCACAGCTTCTCGTTGTAGCGCATCTTCTGGATGGTCAGATAGCTGCGCACATGGGCAATTTCCTTTTTGAGCGTGTTGGTATCCGAGCCGTCACCGATGGATGAGCGCAGCAAAAGCGCCAGTGCGCTCGTCATCTCTACGACCTCCTCATTGCGTCCGGCATGGCTCATCCAGATGATGGAGTCGAGTGTATTGTAAAGAAAATGCGGCTGAATCTGCGCCTGAAGCGCCTTCCATTCACTTTTGCGCTTCTGCTCCTCGCTGCGAAGCCGCTCGTCCATAAGTTCGGCGGTTTTGGCAATCATGTGATCAAAGCTGTCGGACAGCTGACCGAGTTCTGTGCGGGAGGATACCTGGCTGCGTACATGCAGATCGCCTTCCTCCACGCGCCGCATGGTCTGCATCAATCGGCGGATGGGCTCTGCGATAGAGCGCGAGAGTTGAAGCGCGAATACCAGAGCAAGCACCAGCGCTGCTGCTGCAATGAGCAGATAGGTCTTGTAGATTCTGTCCTGACTGCGCAGCAGTTCCTGCGTGTAGGCAACTCCCACGGCTGTCCAGCCGGTGGCCTCCGATTCGCAGGCGACATAGAGCCTGCGTGCCTGCCCCTTGCCGGAGAGCATCCGGCCGTCGGCCGCAGACAAAACCTCCGCGACGTTTTCCTGTTTCAGTCCCGCATAGATCAGATCCTGCTGTGGATGCCAGAGAATGCCGCCGGTCTGGTCGAGCAGATAGATATAGCCCCGGCTGCCAAGCTGGATATCTGCACAGAGCCGGTCGATGATCTGGTAGTTGAGGTCGATGAGCAGAACACCCTGCATGTTTCCCGCACGGTCAAACACGGCCTTGGAAAAGGAAACGACCCAGTTATACTGGCCCGCGATCAGGTTTTCCACGCGCGAGGAGGAAACCTGTACCTCGTACGGTTCCTGCAGCGCGGCCTGGTACCAGTCTGCATTCTGGTAATTGGAATAGGTGTTGAGCGACGCGCCCTCGCTTCCGAAGAGCGCGCCGCCGGATTCCGGGATTAGGGCGATAGCCGTGATCTCTGAACGGATTTTCTGTGCGGCAGCCAGCTGCTCCTGCGCGTCGCGGCAGGCGGCGTCTGTCAGCCGGTGCTCGTTGGCTGCGCGCAGATAAGCCGCGACCGCGCCGTTATCAACGATAAAATCGGAAATATCCTTCATGTATTCCACATACATGTCAAGTTCGGCGTTGATGCGGCGGATCAGCTGCTCGGTGTATTCCGTCGCGTTGTCCAGCAGTTCGTTTGTCAGGACACTGATCGATACATACGTCATAACTGCCGTAATGACCAGAATCAACAGCATGAACAGCGCCGCGATCCGCGTGCCGATGGAGTGCCGGGAAAAGAGCCTTCGTTCCTTCATTGCTTCGTTTCAGCCTCTCTGTACTGCTTTGGCGTCATGCCGGTCCTGCGGCGGAAACTGAGCGAGAAATAATGCGGGTCGGCAAAGCCAATACGCTCGGCAATCTCATAGGTGCACAGCCCTGTTTCGCGCAGATATTCCTTGGCCTTCTCCATGCGCAGATTTGTCAGGTATTCGACGAACGACTGGCCGGTTTTCTCCTTGAATACCGTTGAAAAATAGCTGCGGCTGACGCCGAGATGTTCCAGAACATCCGGCAGCTTGAGATCGCAGTCGGCATAGTGCTCATTGATATACGCGACGGCCAGACGACCGCAGCGGGCAGCAGGCGTGTCATTCTGCTGTGCCTGGCACTGCAGAATGTAGCCCTCGAGCCGCTCGACGGACAGCCGCACTTCCTCCAGCGCATACCCCTGCTGCGGTAAAAGCATAGCGGGGGCGCGCAGCAGCTGCTCCCGCGTCAGATGCGAGGCCATGAGAATCTGCAGCCGCTGCAAAACAGGGCGGCATTCGCTCTCGTGCACCCTGCGGCGGCGCATACAGGTGAACAGCAGTCCGGTCAGTTCCAGCGCGCGGTTGCCGCTGCCGGATTGGAGCGTACTTGCAATCTGCGCCGCCGTCGGGCAGTCGTCCGTCTGCAAAGAGCCGGAGGATTTGCGCAGTTCCGGGTCGAACAGCAGCGTTTCACCCGTGGAAAACGCATAGCCCAGCGCATGCTGCGCCTCCTGTGCAGACTGCCGCAGGCCGTCAAGCCCAGAATAAGCGCCGCCGATGCCGATGGGCGCGGCGAGCTCCGCTTCCTGCATCACTGCGCGCAGGTGACGCGCACCGGCGGCGGTGCGTGCCATAAGTTCCGCCGTTTCATCGCCGCTGACGATGAGCATGATATGCTGGTCGCCGAGCAGACGCAGCTGTGCGGGCGCGCAGCCCTGTGCGACCCGCTGCCCCTGCGTCTCGAAGCCATCAGGGCGCTGCATCAAGGACGCCAGCGCAACCGCGTGGAGCCGTCCGCCAAGTTCAACACCTGCGGCGAGCGTCGCCTCCGGCAGTTCCTGCGCTGCATCGGGCTGCAAAAGACCCTGGAAGAAATGATCCTTCAATACCTCATCCGCCAGCACGGCCCGGCTGTAGAGGCCCTGCCGGTTGTCGCGGCGCGAGAGTTCCGCGGACAGGTTCTCCAGCAGCTGGTCAAATTCCTTTGGACTGACAGGCTTGAGCAGATAATCGTGTACATGATACCGGATGGCCTTTTGCGCATAGGAGAATTCGCTGAAGCCGGTCAGCACAACGACAATCGTATCCGGGAATTTTTCGTAGACATTCCGTGCCAGTTCCAGTCCATCGACGAAGGGCATGCAGATATCTGTGATGACCACATCCGGCAGTACGGATTCCAGTTGATCAAGCGCTTGCCGGCCGTTTTCAAATACATGGGGCGGCGCAAAGCCGAACTTTTCCCAATTTGTGTTCTGCGCCATGGACTCCCGGACAAGCATTTCATCTTCCACAAGCATGATCTGGTACATACGGCGCGCCCTCCTTTGCATTTGTAATTAGTGTATAACAAAACCGGTATAATTGCAATCAGAATCTAGCAATTCGCCAAAGAATATGGCTGGAGCACGATGAAGAAAATTTGACAATATCGAACGTATCCGGTTGCTGAACAATGTTCGGCATGATATAGTAAAAGTAACATAATTGACAGAAGGGGCGTTTCAGCATGGCAGAACAGGAAGGCAAAACCATTCATTCCGTTGCGAAGGCAATCCGCCTTCTCGACATTCTGACGGAAAGCGGTCAGCCCGCTTCCCTGACGGAACTCTATCAGAAAACCGGCTGGCCGAAGAGTACCATCCACGGCCTGCTGTCAACGATGCGGGAATCGGGTCTGATCGAGCAGACGCCGAATGGCCGCTACTGGCTGGGCATCCGCCTGTTTGAATACGGCTGTGCCGTCTCCAACTCATGGGATATCGGTACGATTGCACGGCCGCATATGCAGAGTATCTGCGCTGAACTTGGCGAGAGTGTATTCCTGTCGGTTTTTGACCGTGCAGCAGTCGTAACGCTGGCAGAGGAGGAGTCCCGCGCGAGTCTTCGCGTCGTGTCCGAGGTCGGCGCACGGCTTCCGGTCTATTGTACGTCGCAGGGAAAGCTGTTTCTTGCCAACAGTTCCCCGGCGGAGTGCCGCCGCATTCTTACACACACCGAACTCAAGGCCTTCACGCCCCATACACTTACCACGCCAGAGCAGTTTGTGCCCGAACTTACCCGCATCCGTGAGCAGGGCTACGCTGTGGAAAACGGCGAGTATAAGATCGGCCTGCGCTCCGTCTCTGCACCGATCCATGACGTGACCGGCGAGGTGCGCTATGCCATCGGCTGTGTCGGCATGTTCCGGCAGGTGCAGTCCGACGAATTCCTGCATGCCATCCGCCTCGTCTGCGCCGCAGCCGAGACAATCTCCCGCGCCATCGGCTATCATGGATAAGTTTTTTTGTCGAATCCGGCGGGAATTTTGCTTGCATGGATACACTGACGCATGATATACTGGAAAAGAAATGAAAGAAAAAGGGGGATCCTTCATGTCCAAGACCTTCCTGCGGCGGCTGTTCATGCTGGCGCTGTGCGCCTGTCTGGTGCTGCTGGCCGTATTGCCTGCGGGAGCCGATTTCGGCGATTATTCCGGCGATTCCGACTACGGCAGTTCCTCTGATTGGAGCAGCTCCGACTCCGATTGGGACTGGAGCAGCAGCGATTCCGACTATTCCGGCAGCTCCGAATCCTCCGGCGGGATCAGTACCATCGTCGTCGGAGCCATCATCGTCTTCATCGCGATCGTTTCGACCTCACGCACAAAGAAGAAGAAGGGAGCGTCCGGCGGCACCAGCTGGTCTGCGGCTGCAAACCGCAAGCTGAAGCCCATGACTGAGTATCAGCAGCTCGACGAAAACTTCGACGAGACTGAGCTGACCTCGAAGCTGTCGAATCTGTATGTACAGATGCAGGACTGCTGGCAGAAGAAGGACATTACGCCTATCCGCCCGTACTGCACCGACACATTCTTCACGCAGATGGACAACCAGCTTCAGCGCAAGAAGCAGCAGGGCCAGACCAATTATATCGAGCGTATTGCCGTGCTGTCTGTAAACTTCCGCGGCTGGTGCCAGGAGGGCGGCAACGACGTGCTCGTCGCCCGTCTGAACACGCGCATCGTCGATTACACGCTCGATGACAAGACCGGCAATCTTGTTTCCGGCAGCAAGGACAAGGAGAAGTTCATGGTCTACGAGTGGGATCTTGTCCGCACAACCGGCACGAAGACGGAAAAGGACAAACCCATGCAGACCGTCAACTGCCCGAACTGCGGCGCGCCGGTTGAGATCAATGCCAGCGCCAAGTGCCCGTACTGCGGCAGCGTCATCACCCTTGAAGAGCACGGTTTCGCCCTCAACGCCATCCGCGCCATTTCCCAGGAGACAAGAGGTTGATTCGCTTGCGCGCACACTTGCATAACGAATGAAACAACGGGGCGTAAACGCAGATTTTTGCGTTTACGCCCCGTTGCTATTCCAATAGAATCAAAGCACTATGCGAAATAGAAATTAAAAATATTGAAATCATATATTGAAAAAGTGAATATGGTGTGATACTATCAAGCCGTGAGGTGAAATAAATGAAACTTACAAAAAACAGCGCGTGCCCGGTGTGCGGAGAACAGCTGTATATCAGCAGACTGTCCTGCCCTTCCTGCAGAGCGGAATTTCCAGTGGAGGAAAGTATTTCGGACTTTGACCGGCTTGACGCCGCGCAGTCAGAATTCCTGTATACTTTTTTGGCCTGCCGCGGAAGCTTGAAAGATGTGCAGGGAAAACTCGGGACCTCATACCCGACAGCAAAGAAACGCCTGGAGGAATTGTTGAAGGCACTGAATCTGCTTGAAGACAAAACAACGGATAGAAAGGAACCGGTGAATGTAAGTATGCTGCAAAGAGCGGATGATCACAGCATCGATGCGTCTGACATCATTAAGAATAAGCTGATTGACTGCGGCGGATGCGCGACAGTACAGTCCGTCAACGGCAACCGATATGTAATTCAGGCGAACGCAGACGGGAAAAGCTTCTCCTGCGACGAACTTCCGATTACACCGCCATATGAATACCGTGTGTTTGATGTGATCGTCCGTCTCCTGTTCCAAACTGGCGGCAAGGCGAGAAAGGGCAACGGACGGAACTACAAATTGGGCTATGGCGAGTGCACAGAGGATACGGTCGTTGGCTGCATTGCGAAGGACTATGCCGGGAAAAAAGAGGGCATGTCCGTTTTTGACCCGGTGTTTGTTCTGTCGGCCATTCTCGACTGGGCGGGGATCGCGCATAACGGGCGCGGCTATCTCGAATTGACTGCGGAGTATCAGGCAAAAGCAGCGGGGCGCTGAAGATGTGGTTTCAAAAGCAACGAGTAGAGCGGGAAGAGCGGCGCGGCAGGCAGAAGCGGAAGGAGCAGCCGCTGAAGCAGGAAGCGACTTCTCTGGAAAAGGCAAAACGCGAGTATGACCTCTGGGTGCTGGCAGAGGAATATGAAGAAGACCGGTAGCTGGAACAGGACTTTTTGCATTGCGAAAACGCTGCGGCTGTGCTATGATGAGCGGCAGCAGAGGCTGCATCTCTGCGAAGGAGAAAGACTGCATATGGAGAGCGACACATGAAATATGAAATTCTGCATCTGAAAGATTATTTTCCGGCGCTTGGCGAAAATGGCTGTGATGCGACGGTCACGGCCTATCTTGCGGACAATCTGACGGAAATGGGCCGCGATCATGCGCTGCGCCCCTGTTTGGTCATCTGCCCGGGCGGCGGATATCAGTATTGCAGCCAGCGGGAGGCCGAGCCGATCGCGCTGCACTTTCTCCCCGAGGGCTTTCACGTCTTTATCCTGAATTACTCCACTGAGCCGCACCGCTATCCCACGCAACTGCGGGAGGCAGCAGGCTGCATGGAACTGATCCATCAGAATGCGTCCGCATGGCATTGCGATGTGTCCCGCATTGCGCTTCTCGGCTTCTCCGCGGGCGGGCATCTGGCGGCACATTACGCAACAAGCTATGACTGCGCGGAAGTTCGGGCTGTTTTTTCTGACAGCAAGCCGGTGCAGGCGTCGATCCTCGGCTATCCGGTCATCACGGCGGACCCCATGTGGGCGCATCTGGGCAGTATCAATGCCCTGACCGGAACAGAACAGCGCACAGCGGAGGAAATTGCTAAATTTTCCTGCGACAAACAAGTTCGGGCGGATACGCCTCCGGCGTTTTTGTGGCATACCGCGGCAGACAGCACTGTCCCAGTTGCGAACAGCCTGCTCTATGTGCAGGCGCTGGCGGCCAATAAGATCCCGTTTGAACTGCACGTTTACCCATTCGGTGATCACGGCCTTGCAACGTGCGACGATCAGACCCTTGAACGGCCGACCGCTGTGCATGCGTATGATCACGCATGGCTGGACGCCGCGAAAAAATGGCTGCGGCTCTCGTTTAAAACAAAAGCAAACGGTTCGTCCGCAGAATCAAATTGACGAATATCCGGATGAGAATACAAACCGGCGGAGAGGGCATGCGCCTTCTCCGCCGGTTTTTAAATTTTGTAAGGTAGGAATCAGAATATCCGTGTGCAGCAAGGCGCTGTGCTTACTGCTCCTGCGCTGCGATCTGCTCGAGCAGAATTTTCTCCGCATATCCGCAGGCACGCTCGACAGAGCCTTCCTCGAAGGGGTTAGACAGATTCGCATAGCGCAGCGTTTCCAGATAGCTGCGGCTGCCGCCGGTTTTGCAGAGATTGAGATAATCCTGCCATGCGGCGTCCTTATCCTCGGCGTATTTTTTCTTGAACTCCATTGCACCCATGGTCGTGAGTGTATAGTTGATATAGTAGAACGGATACAGATAGATGTGCAGCTTGTGGTACCAGTAGCCGCCGCGTTCAAAGAACGGGTCGTTTTCGTAGCGGCGCCACGGCATATACTTTTCCTCCAGCAGATGCCACTGATACGTCCGCTCCTTGGGCGTCAGATCGGGATGCGCGTAGCAGATATGCTGGAACTCGTCCACGGCCACGCCAAAGGGCACGAAGGTCAGCGCCTCCTGCAGATGCGCAAAGCGGAACTTGTCCGCCTGATCGCCGAAGAACCACTCGGCATAGGGGTAAGCGAACTGCTCCATGGACATAGAGTGAATCTCTGCAATATCGGTCGATTCGCTGTAATAATCCGAAATGGGCTGGCTGCGCATGGCCATGTAGCCCGCAAACGCGTGGCCCAATTCGTGCGTCAGCACCTGCATATCGAAAATCGTGTGGTTGAAGCAGGAGAACACGAACGGCGCTTTCAGGCTGGGCAGACTCGTCATATAGCCCGTGGAGGCCTTGCCCGGCTTGTTCTGCAAATCCATCAGCTCATGGTCGATCATGAAGTCGATAAATTCGCCGGTTTCCGGGCTGATCTCGTGGTACATCTTTTGCGCAGTCTTGACCATGAAGGCGTCGTCGCCCGCAGGCTCGGCGTTGCCGTCCGGGAACACCAGCTTTTCGTCGTAGCACATGACGTGGTCGAGGCCGAGACGCTTTGCCTGTGCGTCATAAAGCTTTTGGCACAGCGGGACAAGGAATGTGCGCACCTGCTCGCGGAAGGAAGCTACCTCCTTTTCACCGTAGTCTGTGCGGCCCTGCTCCAGATAGCCGACCGGGATGTAGTTCTCGTAGCCGAGATTTTTGCCCATCTGATTGCGGATTTTGATCAGTTCGTCCCAAATTTCCTCCAGACGCGGCTCATTGGCCTCATAGAACTTGGAATACGCCTTGACGGCGGCGGCACGCATCGCGCGGTCAGGATGCTCAAAGTATTTCTGCACACCGTAGAGGTTCAGCGTCTTGCCGTCGAACGGAATTTCCGCCGTGGCCATGATCTTCTGATATTCGTTGGTCAGCCGGCTTTCCTGCTGGCGCAGCGGAATGTTGGCCTCACAGAACAGCTTTTTCTGCAAATCCATGGAAACAAAATACTGCTTGCCGAACTCCTGCTCGATATCCGGGCGGAAGGGGCTGGAGGCAATCGCCTCGCTGAGCGCGACCTCTGCGCCGCTGAGCGTGGGCAGCGTGTCCTGCAGATACTGAATTTCCGCTTCATAAAACTCGTCGCGCGTGTCGAGCGTATGCCGGATGTGCGCGATGGAATCCTGTGTGAACAGCTCGCAGGTTTCGCGGTCGATCTCAAGCATCAGCGCGCGCAGCGCGGCGTAGTCCTCTGCATGTTGGACGGCAGCTTTCCATTGGGCAAGCTGTGTGCGGCGCGCTTCCAGATCAGGACGTTTGTATTCCAGTGTTGAAAACTTGTAATTTTCCATTGGGTTCTGGTTTCTCCTTATCCTTTATTTACAATTTAAGTGTATGTTTTTATGATACCCGTGCGGACGACTGCTGTCAATAGACTGCAAAGAAACGTTGTAAGAAAGCACCGGATGTGTTCGTCCGGATGATTGCCGCTCTGATTGTTGAACACACCGGCAGCAAAACGCGAAATAATTCTTTTAAACTCCGGGAAAGAATGGTACAATGACTCTGAGGTGATTGCATTGCTGAAGGTTTTTCTGGTAGAGGACGAGTGCGTCGTGCGGGAAGGGCTGCGCGACTGCATCGACTGGGAACGGTACGGTTTTGAATTCTGCGGCGATGCGCCCGACGGCGAGTTGGCGCTGCCGCAGATCCGCAAGCTGCGCCCGGACATTCTGATTACGGATATCAAAATGCCGTTTATGGACGGGCTGGCACTCAGCAAGCTTGTCTGCGCAGAACTGCCGGAGACAAGAATTATTCTCATCAGCGGACACAACGACTTTGAGTTTGCGCAGGAGGCCATTGAGATCGGCGTGGAGCAGTATCTGCTTAAGCCTGTGACAAAGACGTCGCTTCTGAAAACGCTGGAGGATGTCAGCCGGAAAATCGACGAGGAGCGGGAGCAGAAAGCCTATCTGCGTCAGTTTCAGCAGGAAGGGCAGGAATATGAGCAGTATGCCCGCCACAAGTTCTTTGAACAGATCACCTCCGGCACGCTGCGCGTTTCCGAGATCTACGAGCAGGCAAAGAAGCTGCAGATCGACATTGACGCCGAGGGTTATAACGTGATTTTGCTGACCCTGCAGAGCAAGGGCACGGCAGAGTATTCCCAGACGCTGGCCGAGCGGCTGGAGGAACTGATGGCGTATCTTCTGCGCTATGGCGAATATCTGCTGTTTCGGTGCAACCTTATGACCTACTGCGTCATTGTAAAGGGCAGCGCCGCGGGGCTGGACGCCGCCGTGCACCGTTGCCTGGAAAATATTCAGCGCCGCTGCGGCGGGGACGAAGCGCTTGCGTGGTACGCGGCGGTCAGCGAACCGGTCGCCCGTCTGAGTGAACTTCCCAGCTGCTACGCCAAGGCGCATACGATCCTTTCCTACCGGCATCTTTTGCCGGAACGGCATGTCCTGACAGCAGACGTGCTGCAAAAGCCGCAGCGCGGAGCGCTCCCGGCGCTCGACGAGGTCGATGCCAGCAAGGCGGATCCCGCTATTATCCGCAATTTCTTACAGACCGGCATGCGCGAGGAAATTCCGGACTTTGTATCGGAATACCTTGCATCCTTCGGAAACGCGCTGGATTCGATGCTCTTCCGGCAGTATGTGCTGCTGGAACTGCGCTTCAGCGCCATCCGCGCAGTCAATGCTCATATAAGGTAAAGAAGCAACAACACAAATTGAGAACAGCGTACCCTACTATTCTGTATGAAAGTGGAGCAGTAACACGAAAATGTTGCTGCTCTATTTTCATACGCCCCTTAAATAATTTCCTTGAACCTGCTTGACTTGTGTTACGGTTAGTGATATATTTATTACAGTAACCGTAATAAGGAGGCTGAATTATGAGAGATAATGCAAAAGGTGGTGCGCTTACAGAAGTGACCTTTTATATTTTACTCTCTCTTTATACACCAAAACACGGATACGCCGTTATGCAGTTTGTTGAAGAAAAGACAGGTGGGCGGCTTTCGTTAGGAGCAGGCACTTTATATGGAGCATTGAATTCTTTGCAGGACAAGAAGTGGATTGAACCTTATGGAGATAGTGAGGGTAGAAAAAAAGAGTACCACATTACAGCACAGGGAAAAGAAATTGCAGAAAAAGAGCTTGCAAGGCTAAATGAACTTGTAAATGTTGCAAGTGAAATTATTGGAGGTGCAGTATGAGCAAGAAATGTTATCGCTTTTTTGGCGGATTGTTAAATGCGCAGGCAAAATGGCTAAACAAAATGTCTGAAAAAGGCTACCGACTTGTTCGGACAGGGAAATTGTTATATGAATTTGAAAAATGCAAGCCTGATGAAGTAACCTATTGCGTAGAATTTATCGGAGAAAAATCAAAAGAGAATTCCATAGACTACGCTAACTTTTTAGAAGATATGGGATATAAAGTTTTTTTCAAAAATATCAATCTAAACTATTCTGTTGGCAAAGTCCGTTGGCGTCCATGGGCAGAAAGGGACGGTCGTATTGCGACAAACGCAACAACTTTTAACCGAGAACTATTGATTGTGGAAAAAGCAAATGATGGAAAGCCTTTTGAACTCCATACCTCTTATGACGATAAAGAAAAATATTATCGCAACTTACGCAATCCGTGGCTATTTCTACTGCTCATGTTTGCACTATTCGCAGTTACAAAGCAATCTATAATCTTTGGTATTTTTGCGTTGGTTTCTATAATTCCTGGAAGTATATATCAAATGCAGATAATGAAAGTCCGGAAGGAAGCCAAAACACAGGAATGGTGAGGAAATAAATAGCAAACCCAGCCGAGCCTGTCAACGGTCAAGATGAACGGCGCAAATGCGCCGCCGTTGACAGCCCCGCCCGTCTTTGCTGTTCGGTAATCAAGAGGGCGACAGCACAAAATGCTGCCGCCCTCTGCCATTATTCAGAAAGGGGGATTTTCCATGACCGAACACGAAAAGTATCAAGAACATACCCAGCATAAGCGCCTTTACAGGCATTACACCGTATTTCAATAGGAGATATCAAATATGAAACATTATGAATTCTGGTTTATCGTCGGCTCGCAGACGCTCTACGGCGAGGATGTTCTGACGACTGTCGCACGGCGTGCGGAGGAGATGGCGCAGAAGCTGTCCGCCGTCCTGCCGTATCCGCTCAAATACAAGGTCACAGCCAAATCCAGCGCTGAGATCACGCAGGTCGTAAAAGAGGCTAATTACGATGATTCCTGCGCCGGTATCGTCACATGGTGCCATACATTCAGCCCGTCCAAAATGTGGATCAACGGCCTGGATATGCTCCAGAAGCCGTGGCTGCACTTTGCAACCCAGTATAACCGTGAGATTCCCAATGAAGAAATCGACATGGACTTCATGAACCTCAATCAGGCCGCGCACGGCGACCGGGAACACGGCTTCATCGGCGCGCGCCTGCGCAAGCCGCGCAAGATTATCGCTGGGTACTGGCAGGACGAGGATGTGCAGGCCCGCATCGGCAGCTGGATGAAGGCCGCCATCGGCGTCGCCGTCTCGAAGAACATGAAAGTCATGCGTTTCGGCGACAATATGCGCAACGTGGCTGTCACCGAGGGCGATAAAGTCGAAGTCCAGAAGAAACTCGGCTGGGAAGTCAACACATGGGCCGTCGGTGATCTGGTCAAGAAAATGAACGCCGTCACGGAGGCTGAAATTGACGAACTCATGGCCGTTTACCGCGAAAAGTACGATTTTGCGACCGACGATATCGCTGCCATCCGCTATCAGGCGCGCGAAGAGATCGCTATGAAGAAGATGATGGATGCGGAGGGCTGCAAAGCCTTCTCCAACACGTTCCAAGACCTCTATGGCATGGAACAGCTGCCCGGCCTCGCGTCCCAGCACCTCATGGCGCAGGGCTACGGCTACGGCGGCGAAGGCGACTGGAAGGTCGCAGCGATGACCGCCATCCTGAAAGCCATGGGCGAAAACGGCAACGGCGCGTCCGCGTTCATGGAGGACTACACCTATCATCTCGTCAAGGGCCAGGAGTATTCCCTCGGCGCGCATATGCTGGAGGTCTGCCCGTCCGTGGCAGCCGGCCGTCCGCGCATCGAGACGCACTTCCTCGGCATCGGCATGAACGAAAAAGACCCCGCCCGCCTCGTCTTCGAGGGCAAAGCGGGCAAGGGCGTTGTCACAAGCCTCATCGACATGGGCGGCAGACTGCGCCTCATCGTGCAGGATATTGAGGCTGTCAAGCCCATTATGCCCATGCCGAACCTGCCGGTCGCCAGAGTCATGTGGCGCGCGATGCCCGACCTCACCACCGGCGTCGAGTGCTGGATCACAGCGGGCGGCGCACATCACACCGTCCTGAGCTACGACGTGACTGCCGAGCAGCTGCGCGACTGGGCAAGAATGATGGAAATTGAATTCGTCCACATCACGAAGGACACCACGGTCGAGGGGTTGGAGCAGGAACTGTTCCTGAACGACCTCGCGTGGAAGCTGAAATAAGTGCACAACGCCGAAACAGGAACTGCTGAACAGGCATGATTTTCTGCGGCTGTTTTGAAAGGCTACGGCCCGCTGCATGTTGCAGCGGGCCGGTTGTGTATGGAGCGTTACAGACAGGTCTGCAGGATGCACAGGATCATCTGCGCATGTTCGCATTCCTCTTCAGCAATTCTCAGCAGCATGCAGCGGTGCGTTCCGGCGTTCTCGGCAAGCGTCTCATATGCCTCGTGCGCGGTGTGCTCCTCGGAATAGCGTTGGCGGAGCGTCTCGTTGATACAGGTGACGCACGGCGCTTCCGGCCTGCCGGGGCAGGCCTTTTTGCCGGTCTTGAGAAAATAGACCGCGCCGAATTGCTTCGCGTGGCAGGCCTCCTGCCGGGCCATTTCACGCAGCATCGCCTGTGCCTTGCCCTTCATGCGGCAGGCGAGGTGCGCATAGAGCGCGCTGTCATTGCGTTCGTCCGCAATCAGTTCAAGCAGCTTTTCGGGCGTCAGGGAATCGGCCGCAGCGCTGCCGGAGCCGATTTGCTCGTTCATCTGGGCAGCAGGCACGGCCTGCGCGCTCATCACGCGGCTCCAGACCCGCTGCGCCTGTTTTTCCGTGAGTGGTTGCATGGGATCTCCCTCCTTCGCCTCATCGTATGCGCTGCGAGGCCGGATTGTGCGGTTTCACAAAAAATCCCACACGAAAGCGGCAAATTTGCACGATTTTCTCGCAGAAAAATCTTGTATTTCCAAGATGTCTGTGTTAAAATTCTTTTTTGTGAGATTTTTATTCAGGCAAAGAAGGAAGGGGCGCCAAGTATGACGCAGGATAAAATTCGGAATATTGCAATCATCGCGCACGTTGACCACGGCAAGACCACGCTGGTCGATCAGATGCTCAAGCAGGGCGGCGTGTACCGTGAGAATCAGGCGGTCGTTGACCGCGTGATGGACTCCGGCGATCTCGAACGCGAGCGCGGCATCACCATTCTCGCCAAGAATACCGCTGTCCATTATAAAGACTATAAGATCAACATCGTCGATACCCCGGGCCACGCCGATTTCTCCGGCGAGGTCGAGCGTATTTTGAAGATGGTTGACGGCGTTCTGCTGCTCGTTGACGCGGCGGAGGGTCCCATGCCGCAGACGCGCTTCGTGCTGCAGAAGGCGCTGGAACTTGGCCATAAGGTTATCGTTGTCGTCAACAAGATTGACCGCCCGGACGCCCGTGTGCATGAGGTCATGGACGAGGTCCTCGAACTGCTGCTCGATCTCAATGCGACCGAAGAACAGTTTGACTCCCCGACAATTTTCTGCTCCGCCCGCGAGGGTACGTCCTCCTACGGCCCCGACGACAAGGGCACCGATCTCATCCCGCTGTTTGAGACAATCGTCAACTATATCGATCCCCCGAAGGGCGATGAAAACGGGCCGCTTCAGGTACTCGTCTCGTCCATCGACTATAACGAATTTGTCGGCCGTATGGGCATCGGCCGCATCGAACGCGGCACGATCCACCAGAACCAGGAGGTCATCGTCTGCGATTACCACGACCCGTCCGTCAAGAAGAAGGAAAAGGTTGTCGCCCTGTACGAGTTTACCGGCCTTGGCCGCAGCCCCATCCAGCAGGCATCTGCCGGTGAGATCGTCGCGTTCTCCGGCATTTCGGATATCACCATCGGCCGTACGCTCTGCGATCTGGAGACCGTTGAGCCGCTGCCATTCGTCAAGATCTCCGACCCGACCATCGAAATGACCTTCTCCGTCAACGATTCTCCGTTTGCGGGCCGCGAGGGCAAATACGTCACGTCCCGCAACCTGCGTGACCGTCTGCAAAGAGAACTGCTCAAGGATGTCTCTCTGCATGTGACAGAGATGGGCACCGATGCCTTTAACGTTGCAGGCCGCGGCGAGATGCACCTGTCTATCCTGATCGAGACGATGCGCCGCGAGGGCTATGAGTTCCAGGTGTCCACGCCGCACGTTC
>ERZ773208.1516-NODE-1516-length-18235-cov-3.476403_pt1 | contig 18235 bp, 15 predicted proteins | sample MGYA00581006_ERZ773208 | MGnify/ENA primary metagenome ERZ773208 (study PRJEB29015, sample SAMEA2737793) | human gut metagenome | biome: human gut; feature: human-associated habitat; material: faeces | place: China | collected 2012 ... | reverse complement strand
CAAGAATGTCTCTTGATGATCTGTTCAGCCAGATACAGGAAGGCAATTTGAAAGAACTCAACATTATCGTAAAAGCAGATGTTCAAGGTTCAGTAGAAGCAATCAAACAGAGTCTTTTGAAACTTTCAAATGATGAAGTTGTAATCAAGATCATTCACGGTGGAGTAGGCGCAATCAATGAATCGGACGTCAGCCTTGCATCGGCTTCCAATGCGATCATTATCGGATTTAATGTACGTCCGGATGCGACGGCAAAAGAAATCGCCGATAGAGAAGGCGTTGATTTAAGACTTTACAGAGTCATTTATAATGCGATAGAAGATGTGGAAGCTGCAATGAAAGGAATGCTTGATCCGGTATTTGAGGAAAAAATTCTCGGTCACGCGGAAGTGCGTCAGACATTTAAAGCATCCGGAGTCGGAACGATTGCAGGATCTTATGTTCAGGACGGTATTTTTGAAAGAAACTGTTCTGTACGTCTTATCCGTGACGGAATCGTAGTATTTGACGGACCGCTGGCATCTTTGAAACGTTTTAAAGACGATGTAAAAGAAGTAAGAGCCGGATATGAATGTGGTTTTGTATTTGAAAATTATAATGATATCAAAGAAGGAGATCAGGTTGAAGCTTATAAAATGGTTGAGACTGAGAGAAAATAAATTTGATTCAAAAAAACCGAATGATTAGTTTCGCAGATGAAAAGAGGGAGCATTAATGAGAAAAAACAGCATAAAAAATACCCGTGTAAATGCGGAAGTTCAAAGAGAACTGAGCAATATACTGCGTGGCGGGATCAAAGATCCGAGAGTGTCGCCCATGACATCTGTGGTGGCAGTGGAAGTGGCGCCGGATCTGAAAACATGCAAAGCATATATCAGCGTACTCGGAGATGAAAAGGCACAGCAGGATACGATCAAAGGGCTGCAAAGCGCTGAAGGATTTATCCGTCGTGAGCTTGCCAGAACGATTAATATGAGAAACACTCCGGAGATTAAGTTTATTGTAGATCAGTCGATCGAATATGGCGTAAATATCAGCAAGAAGATCGACGAGGTTACAAAGGATCTGAAAGATGAGGCCGGTGATATTGATGAATAGTAAAAAAATTGATTTAAAAGAGCTGCTGAAAGAGAAGAAAAAAATTGCCCTGGGCGGACACGTCCGCCCGGATGGCGATTGCATCGGATCGGTAATGGGGTTATATCTTTATTTAAAACAAGAATATCCGCATATTCAGACAGACGTTTATCTGGAAAAAATACCTGAGACATTTCGTCTGATCAAAGGAACAGATGAAGTTCGTTCAGAAGTAAACAATAACGAAACGCCGTATGATCTGTTTATCTGTCTTGATTGTGCAGATCCGATGAGACTTGGATTTTCAAGTTCGGTCTTTGAAAACGCAAAAGAGACGGTTTGCATCGATCATCACATCAGCAACGAATCGTTTGCAGACTTGAACTATATTGTTCCGGATGCAAGTTCTACGTCTGAGCTTGTAGTTACTTTGCTCGATGAAGAGAAAATATCAAAAGAATCGGCAGAAGCTCTTTATATGGGAATTGCTCACGATACAGGTGTTTTCAGATATTCGTGCACATCGCCGGAAACGATGGAAAATGCGGCTAAACTGATGAGAAAAGGGATAAACGGAAACGCGATCATTGAGCAAACCTTTTACGAAAAAACATATGTGCAAAACCAGATTTTGGGAAGAGCGCTCCTTGAGAGTATGCTCATTATGGATCGTCAATGCGTTGTGTCGGTTATCCGCAAAAGTTCGATGGAATTTTTCCATGCAGAGCCGTCTGATCTGGAAGGGGTAGTAAGTATTCTCAGGCAGACAAAAGGTGTGGAAGTCGCTATCTTCTTACATGAGCTTGAACCTCAAAAATATAAAGTAAGCCTTCGTTCTAAACAATATATTGATGTGAGTGTAATCGCAAAACATTTCGGAGGCGGCGGACACATACGGGCGGCAGGTGTGACAATGACAGGATCTGCACATGACGTGATCAACAATATTACCGAGCAGATCGCCCGTCAGTTTGAAAAACTGGAAGAAAAATCAGTGATTCCGCAATGAAATAAGGACTAGAATCAGAAGTATGATAAACGGAATTTTAAATATTTACAAAGAAAAAGGTTATACATCGCATGATGTGGTGGCTCGTCTTCGGGGAATCTTCGGACAAAAGAAGATCGGTCATACCGGAACGCTTGACCCGGATGCGGAAGGAGTGCTTCCGGTATGTCTTGGACGGGCAACAAAAGTATGTGATCTGCTGACAGATAAAGATAAAACGTATGAAGCGGTGCTTTTGCTTGGAAAAGAAACAGATACTCAAGATATTACAGGGACTGTTTTAAAAGAATGTGATCCATCGGAAATCACTGAAGAAACAGCAAAAAAATGTATTGAAAGTTTTATAGGGGAATATGATCAGATTCCTCCTATGTATTCTGCACTAAAAGTAAATGGAAAAAAGCTTTATGAATTGGCTCGGGAAGGGAAAGTCGTAGAACGGAAAAGCAGAAAAGTACAGATTTATGACATTCGGATCAAGGAAATGAAACTTCCTCGCATACGGATGGAAGTTTCTTGTTCAAAGGGAACATATATCCGTACTTTATGTAATGATGTAGGAGAAGTTCTTGGCGTTGGCGGATGTATGGAATCACTGCTTCGTACAAAAGTCAGTCGGTTTGAGTTAAAAGACAGTATGAAGCTTGCAGATATTGAAAAGGCGAAGAATGAAGGAAGGACAGAAGAAATAATATTGCCTCTGGATGAAGTATTTGTCGAATATCCTAAGATAATCGTAACAGGACGCCAGGCTCAGTTGGCATATAACGGAAATCCTTTTCCGAAAGAGTCTGCGAAAAATTTGATTTTACCCGGAAAAGACGGAGGAGAGGATGATCTTTCCGACATTTTTTCTAGATATAAAAAATATAGAGTATACGATGAGCAGGGACGGTTTATCGCTATATACTCTTATCAAAAACAAAGGCAGTTATTCAGAATCGAAAAAATGTTTTTCGATCCTGATGGAAAATAGAAAAATTCGTTTCAAATTATGTAAATGAGATGAGAATGATATGAAGCGGATAAAAGGAAGAGTAGATCATGGAGTACATCACGGGGATTGAGCAATATGCAGGAATAGAAAAGACAGCGTTAACTCTCGGCAAGTTTGACGGTCTTCATAAAGGACATCAAAAACTGATCGATAAAATATGCGCTTATTCGGGAGAAAATTGTAAAAGCGTCCTCTGTGCTTTCGATATGCACCGGGAGTCGTTAATGACAAAGCAGGAGAGGCGGAGTCATCTTGAAGGGAAAATCGATTGTTTGATCGAATATCCTTTTACGAAAGAACTGCGTGAAATGGAAGCGGAAGTGTTTATTAAGAACATCTTGTGCGAAAAACTTCATGCGGCGCATATTGTTGTAGGAACAGACTTTGCTTTTGGTCATGAAAAACGAGGAAATACAGAAATGTTGAAAATGTTTTCCGAAAAAGGGGGATATACGCTGGATGTCATCGAAAAAGAACGATATGATCAGATCGTGATCAGCAGTACTTATATCAGAGATGTCCTTTCACAAGGCAATGTAACTCTTGCGGCAGAGCTTCTCGGATATCGGTATGGAGTAACCGGAATTGTTCGGCATGGCAGACAACTGGGGCGGACGCTCGGCTTTCCTACAATGAATGTCGAGCCTGAAGAAAAAAAAATACTGCCAAGATTCGGAGTGTATGCCGTATGAATATAGACGGAAAATGGTACAACGGCATTGGAAACGTAGGGGTGAAGCCGACAGTTACGGAAGAACACAAGCGTCTTGTCGAAGTATTTGTTTATGATTATGAAGGAGATGCATACGGGAAAGAAATTACGGTGGAATTTTGTGATTTTGAAAGACCCGAGATAAGATTTTCTTCTGTGAACGAATTAAAAAAACAAGTGGCGAAAGATCTCCGTTATGGAAAAGACTACTTTAAGGCTTCAAAAGAAATCTAAAATAAATTCTTTACATTGTAAGTGGCATATGATATACTACTTGAGGTTAGAAAACCAGCCGATGTTCGGTAATCGGATCACTCCGACCGTTACTTAATATCAGGCGTTTATAAAAGTATTTAAGGAGGAGTTACAACATGATCGCAAAGGACAAAAAGCAGGCAATCATCAAAGAGTATGGAAGAAGCGAAGGTGATACAGGATCACCGGAAGTACAGATCGCAATTCTTACAGCAAGAATCAACGAACTGACAGATCACTTCAAAGCAAACCCGAAAGATCACCACTCAAGAAGAGGTCTTCTTAAGATGGTAGGACAGAGAAGAGGTCTTCTTGCATATCTTAAAAAAGTAGATATTGAAAGATATCGTGCATTGATTGAGAAACTCGGACTCAGAAAATAGTCAGAGGTTTCAATGTAAGCAAAAAAGGGGCAGATTTGATCTGTTCCTTTTTTATATGACGGAAAGTCTAATTCCTTGTCTGGAAGGATCTTGGTGTGTACGACCGTTTTAGAAAAAGACCCAATACAGAGGAATCATCCTCCGTACTGAGTCTCAATTTTTAATTTGGGCGGGATGAGGGCGATTGGGAAATTTTGCCTCTACTACGCTATCTCAACTTGCCCTTAATTATTATTCTGCAACGTCTCTGATGCTGAAGCTGAATCTTCCCATTTTGTCTTTTCCAAGGCAAACAGCTTTTACAACATCTCCGAGAGAGAGTACATCTTCAACTTTATTTACACGTTCTTTAGCGATTTTTGAGATATGAACGAGACCTTCTTTTCCCGGTGCAAACTCAAGAAAAGCGCCAAATTCTTTAATACTTATAACTTTTCCTTCAAAGACCTGACCTGCTTCAAAGTCGGTTACGATCGTGTGTATGATCTTCGCAGCTTTTTCCATTGCTGTTTTTTCTGTACCACAAATGGAAACGGAACCTTCATCATCAATGTCAATCTTCACACCTGTCTGTTCGATGATTGCGTTAATCGTTTTTCCGCGCTGTCCTACAACATCGCCGATCTTTTGCGGATCGATCTGCATCTGAATGATCTTAGGTGCAAATTCACCGACTTCTGCTCTTGGCTCAGAAATTGCCTTATTCATGATTTCGTCAATGATATAGGTTCTGGCTTTCTTTGTCGCAGAAATTGCCTCTTCAATGATCGGTCTTGTAAGTCCGTGAATCTTAATATCCATTTGAATAGCTGTAATACCTTTATGTGTACCGGCTACTTTAAAGTCCATATCTCCGAAGAAGTCTTCCAGTCCCTGGATATCGGTAAGAACAAGATAGTCATCGTCTGTATCTCCAGTTACAAGACCTGCGGAAATACCGGCTACTGCAGCTTTGATCGGTACTCCGGCTGTCATAAGCGACATACTGGATGCGCATACGCTTGCCTGTGAAGTAGAGCCGTTTGATTCAAATGTTTCAGATACTGTACGGATGGCATATGGAAATTCGGCTTCGCTTGGAAGTACCGGGAGAAGAGCTCTTTCTGCCAGCGCACCATGTCCGATCTCACGTCTTCCAGGTCCTCTTGACGGTTTTGTTTCACCTACAGAATATGAAGGGAAATTATAATGGTGCATATATCGCTTAGTCGTTTCTGATTCATCAAGACCGTCAAGTCTTTGTGCTTCAGACAAAGGCGCCAGTGTCGTTACCGTACAAATCTGGGTCTGTCCTCTTGTAAACATTGCAGAACCATGGACTCTTGGAAGAAGATCCACTTCTGCTGCAAGAGGTCTGATCTGATCGATAGCGCGTCCGTCCGGACGTTTGTGATCTTTTAAGATCATTTTTCTTACAGTTTTTTTCTGATATTGGTAAATGGCTTCGCCAAGGAGAGAGAGCCATTCTTCATTATCTATAAATGCTTCTTCTAATTTTTCTGTAATCTGACGAATATTGTCTTCTCTTATCTGCTTTTCGTCTGTAAATACAGCTTGTTCCATTTCGGCAGGCGGTACGATTTCTTTGATTGCGTCAAACAGTTCTTCGGGAATCGCACAGCTTTCATACTCATGTTTCGGCTTTCCGCATTCTGCAACGATCGTATCGAAAAAAGCAATGACTTTCTGGTTTAATTCATGTGCTGCAAAAATTGCTTCGATCATGCGGTCTTCCGGAACTTCGTTCGCTCCGGCTTCGATCATAATCACTTTTTCTTTTGTAGAAGCAACCGTAAGTGCGAGATCAGAAACTTCTCTTTGAGCTGCCGTCGGGTTAAACACAAACTCTCCGTCAATGAGTCCGACCTGTGTTGTAGATATCGGGCCGTCAAACGGAATATCGGAAATACTTGTCGCAAGAGAAGCTCCAAGCATTGCGGTAAGTTCCGGGCTGCAGTCCTGATCTACTGACATTACAAGGTTTTCCAAAGTTACGTCATTTCGATAATCTTTCGGGAAAAGAGGGCGCATCGGACGGTCGATAACTCGGTCGGTTAAAATTGCGTTTTCGGATGCTTTCCCTTCTCTTTTATTAAATCCTCCCGGGATTTTTCCGACAGCGTAAAGTCTTTCGTTATATTCAACACTAAGAGGGAAAAAATCAATTCCGTCTCTTGGCTTTTCAGATGCCGTTGATGTACACAAAACAGTTGTGTCTCCGTAATGCATCAGAACAGCGCCGTTTGCCTGTTTGGCAACTCTGTCTACATCTACACGCAGTGTTCTGCCTGCAAGTTCCATTTCATACATTTTGTACATGTTATTCTCCTTTTCAATCTATGTTGTCATCAATCGTGAACGGTTTTTACAAATGTCCCGAAACTACTGAAAAACATATTTTACGAAAAATATATTTTTCAGTGGTCTCGGATACTTTGAACTGTCCATAATCTTATTTATTATATCATACAGTGATAACTTAGGCAATTATTTTGAAAGTCGAAAAGGAATATGTTATATATTTTTTTAAAATGTTCAGACTATAATAAGAGATAAAAACAGGAGATGAGTCCGGAAGATGAAAATGAAAAAATTAAGTGAATATTTGTTTATGGGAGCGTTGGGAGGAACGCTTTATTATATGATAGAAATTATTTTCAGAGGATATTCTCATTGGTCGATGTTTTTGTTGGGCGGAATCTGTTTTATATTTTTCGCACAACAAGGGTTATGGACGAAGTGGAGAGAGCCTCTCTGGAAACAAGTCCTTTGGTGTACGGCGTTTGTAGTATCTGCTGAATTTATCACAGGGATCATAGTAAATAAAGTTATGGGATGGAATGTCTGGGATTATACAGATCAGCCGTTTCACCTTATGGGGCAGATCTGCTTTCCGTTCGCTGTTCTTTTTTCGGGACTATGTACATTCGGGATTATTATAAGCGGATATCTGCTTTGCTATTTATACAGAGAAATAAAGCCGGGTTTTCATATTCTATAAATTTATATTGCTGTCAAAATGAACTGATGCCGATTTTTGCTCATTAGAATTCTTGATGTTGAACGCATTGTCTAAAAATGCTATACTACCATAGAATAAGAGCGTAGTGGTACTATGTTTAAAACTGTTATTTTTATGTACAAAGGAGTAGGAATGTGGCTGAATTAACACCAATGATGAAGCAGTATATGGAGACAAAGTCTCAATATCAAGACTGCATTCTATTTTATAGATTGGGTGATTTCTATGAAATGTTTTTTGAAGATGCCCTGACTGCATCAAGGGAGTTGGAAATCACTTTAACCGGGAAAAACTGCGGGCAGGAAGAAAAGGCGCCTATGTGCGGAGTTCCGTATCATGCCGTAGAAGGATATTTAAACAGACTTGTTGCCAAAGGCTATAAAGTGGCAATCTGCGAACAGGTAGAAGATCCGAAAACGACGAAAGGAATCGTTAAAAGGGAAGTTGTACGTATCGTAACCCCGGGAACAAATCTTGATACACAAGCGTTGGACGAAACAAAGAACAACTATATTATGTGTATTGTATATATTGCAGACAGGTACGGCGTTTCTGTTGCCGATATTTCGACGGGAGATTATTTTGTAACGGAGATTCCGGACAGTGCGAAATTATTAGATGAAATCTATCGATTCTCACCGTCGGAGATTATATGCAATGAAGCGTTTTATATGAGCGGCGTCGACATGGACGGAATGAAAGATCGGCTTGGAATTACGATTTATTCGCTTGAATCATGGTATTTTGACGATGAAGTATGCCGTAAAAAACTTTTGGAACATTTTGAGGTTTCCTCGTTTGCCGGACTTGGACTTGCAGATTATGATTGCGGAATCATCAGCGCCGGAGCTCTTCTGCAGTATCTGTTGGAAACACAGAAAAACTCGCTTTCAAATCTGACACATATTACGCCTTATGCCGCAGGCAAGTTTATGATGATCGACAGTTCGACAAGAAGAAATCTTGAACTTTGCGAAACTCTCCGTGAAAAACAAAAAAGGGGATCTCTTCTGTGGGTTCTCGATAAAACAAAGACAGCAATGGGAGCTCGTACATTGAGAAAATATGTGGAGCAGCCGCTGATCGATAAGACAGAGATTATTCGTCGTCTGGATGCAGTACAGGAATTGAAAGAACAGGCGATTTCTCGTGAAGAAATCAGAGAATATCTGTCTCCTGTGTATGATTTGGAACGACTGATCACAAAGATAGCGTACGGATCTGCCAATCCAAGAGACCTGACTGCCTTTAGAAGTTCTCTGGAGATGCTTCCCGCACTTTTGTATATATTGCAAGAAATGAAAGCAGAACTTTTAAAAGATCTTGCTGTTGATCTTGATCCTCTTGAAGATCTCTGTATACTTGTAAAAAAAGCAATCCGGGAAGATCCTCCCATTGCGATGAAAGAAGGAAATATTATTAATGACGGTTATAACGAAGAAGTTGATAAGCTGCGCCGCGCAAAGTCCGATGGAAAAGACTGGTTGGCAAAGCTTGAAAATGACGAGCGTGAAAAGACCGGGATTAAAAATCTAAAGATTAAGTACAATAAAGTATTCGGATATTATTTAGAGGTGACAAACTCTTACAAAGAAATGGTTCCGGAATATTATACACGGAAACAGACATTGGCAAATGCAGAAAGATATATTACTCCCGAGCTGAAAGAATTAGAAGACATGATACTTGGAGCGGAGGACAAACTTTATGCATTGGAATATGAACTGTACAGTGAAGTAAGAGATTTGATTGCAAGTCAGATAGAGCGTATCCAAAAAACCGCTAAAGCAGTAGCGGCGCTTGACGCCTTTGCTTCCCTTGCTCTCGTTGCGGAACGCAATAACTATGTTCGGCCTAAGATCAACGAAAAAGGAGTAATTGATATAAAAGAAGGACGTCACCCTGTTGTAGAGCGGATGATCCCGAATGAAATGTTTATTTCAAACGATACATATCTTGATGATAAAAAACACCGGATTTCTATTATTACAGGACCGAATATGGCAGGAAAATCGACGTATATGCGTCAAACGGCGCTCATTGCTCTTATGGCGCAGATCGGCTCGTTTGTACCTGCCAAAAGCGCTAATATCGGTCTTTCAGACCGTATTTTCACAAGAGTCGGAGCCTCGGACGATCTTGCTTCCGGTCAGAGTACATTTATGGTTGAAATGACGGAAGTTGCAAATATTCTTAGAAACGCTACGTCAAAAAGCCTGTTGATTCTTGATGAAATCGGGAGAGGCACAAGTACGTTTGACGGATTGTCGATTGCCTGGGCGGTGATCGAATATATAAGCGACAGCAGACTTTTAGGTGCAAAAACGCTGTTCGCAACACATTATCATGAACTGACAGAACTGGAAGGAAAAATCGATAATGTAAACAATTACTGTATCGCGGTAAAAGAAAAAGGTGATGACATTGTATTTTTACGAAAGATTGTCAAAGGCGGAGCAGATAAAAGTTACGGAATTCAAGTTGCAAAACTTGCAGGTGTTCCGGAGCTTGTGATCGGCCGCGCAAAAGAGATTGTAGAAGAGCTAAGTGATGAAGATATTACGGCAAGAGTAAGTGAGATTGCGTCAAAAGAACGTGTCGTAAAAAAGAAACCGAAAGTAAAAAAATACGATGATGTAGATATTGCGCAGATGTCGCTCTTTGACACAGTAAAAGATGACGATGTTCTTGAAGAATTGAAAAATCTTGACGTTGGAAATATGACTCCGATCGATGCTCTTAATACGATATACAGATTACAGAATAAATTAAAGAACCGTTGGTAAAGTTGATAAAATCAAAAAGAAAAGGAGCAGTCATGCCTCATATTCAAGTTTTAGATCAGATAACGATTGATAAGATCGCAGCCGGGGAAGTTATTGAAAGACCCGCGTCTATTGTGAAAGAACTGGTTGAAAATGCGATTGATGCGAAAGCCACCTCTGTTACAGTCGAAATTAAAGACGGAGGAATTTCATTTATCCGTGTTACAGATAATGGATGCGGGATTGAAGCAGATGAAGTAAGATGTGCTTTTTTGCGCCATTCAACTAGTAAGATCCGTACAGCGGAAGAACTTGTATCCATACATTCTCTCGGATTTCGTGGGGAGGCTTTGTCGAGTATTGCCGCGGTAACAAGAACAGAAGTTATCACAAAAACAGAGGAAGGACAAAGTGGAATAAAATATGTCATAGAAGGCGGAAAAGAGACTGCATTGGAAGAGACAGGAGCTCCCAACGGAACGACTTTTCTTATTCATCAGTTATTTTATAATATACCCGCGAGGCGAAAATTTTTAAAAACACCGGTGACAGAGGCGGGGCATGTGCAGGATCTGTTGATCCATCTGGCGCTGTCACATCCGGAAGTTTCATTTTTATTTATCAATAACGGACAAGAAAAACTTCGGACGTCAGGAAACGGAAAACTAAAAGATGTGATTTATAATGTATATGGACGCGAAGTGACGTCGAATCTTTTGGAACTTGATTATAAAAAAGACGGTCTTTCTATTTCCGGATTTTTAGGTAAACCGGTCATCACCCGAGGAAACCGGAATTTTGAAAATTTCTTTGTGAACGGGCGTTATGTAAAAAGTGCAATGCTCTCTAAGTCGCTGGAAGACGCTTATAAAGATTTTACGATGCAGCATAAATTTCCGTTTGCTGTTCTTCATTTCCAGGTAGAAGGGGATCTTATTGACGTAAATGTTCACCCGACGAAAATGGAGCTTCGTTTTCAACGTCAGCAGGAAGTTTACAATACAATGTACGAAGCTGTTCACAGAAGGCTTCTTGAACCTGAATTGATTCAAACAGCTACAGTTCCGGATCCGGCAGATGCAGCTCAAAAGAAAAAAGAAAGTCCGTTTTTGCTGAAACCCAAATCTATAGAAAATACAAAATATGATCCAATAGAAAAAATCCGGGAAAAGATGCAGGAAAGAGAACCGGAGCAAGTACGGGAGAAAGCGCAGGAAACGAAACCGGAGCAAGTACGGGAAAAAGTACAGGATGAAGAACAGGGGCAAGCCCGGAAACAGACGTCTGCTATCGAGGCAGATAAAGAATCTGTTTTGCAGTCTGAACCTCAAATTCATGATGAAGATTATTTTATAAGGAAAATGCGGGAAAGGGTGAAGGCATATCATGAACGCTCCTCGTCTGCAGAAGTTTTAGACCGTGGGGAAATTTATCGTCCGCAGCAACAGGCAGAACGAATCCGGGAAGCTGCTGCATATCGGGCAAAAGAGGCAGACAAGACTCCGAAGCAGATGGATCTGTTTGAAGAAAATTTCTTGAAGCGTGAAGTGAAGGCAGAATACACATTGATCGGTCAGGTGTTCGATACATACTGGCTTGTACAATTCCAAGACAGTCTTTATATTATAGATCAGCATGCCGCGCATGAAAGAGTGATGTATGAGAGAACTTTAAAAGAGATGAAATCCAGGGAATATACATCTCAGTATTTAAGCCCTCCGATCATTTTATCGCTTTCGATGCAGGAAGCTCAGCTTTTGGAGGAGCATATAGATCGTTTTACGAGAATCGGTTTTGAAATCGAACATTTTGGAGGAGAAGAATATGCTGTCAGGGCAGTGCCGGATAATTTGTTCGGTATCGCAAAAAAAGAACTTCTTATGGAGATGATCGACGATCTGGCAGATGGGATAAACACATCTATGACTCCTGATTTGATTGATGAAAAGGTAGCGTCTATGTCTTGTAAGGCGGCGGTAAAAGGCAATAACCGTTTATCGGCAAAAGAAGTAGACGCTCTGATCGGTGAATTACTTACTTTAGATAATCCGTATCATTGTCCCCACGGAAGACCGACGATCATTGCCATGACGAAACGAGAATTAGAGAAGAAGTTTAAGAGGATTGTATAAATGAAAAAACCACTGATTATTTTGGCCGGACCTACAGCGGTCGGAAAAACAAAAGCATCTATAGGGCTTGCAAAAAGAATAGGGGCAGAAATTATTTCGGCAGATTCTATGCAGGTATATAAACATATGGATATCGGTTCGGCAAAGATTACGCGCAGTGAAATGAGCGGGATTTCGCATCACTTGATTGATATTCTCGAGCCGGAAGAGGAATTTAATGTTGTTCGTTTTCAGAAGATGGCTCTTGAGGAAATGGAACAGATTTATGAAAAGGGAAAAATTCCTTTGATTGTAGGAGGAACCGGTTTTTATATCCAATCGGTTCTTTATAATATTGATTTTACGGAAAATGATTCTCCAAATGATTATCGGAAAAAACTGGAGATTCTCGCAAAGGAAAAAGGGGCAGAATACTTGCATACAATGTTGACGGAAGTAGATCCTAAGTCGGCATTGCAGATTCATACAAATAATATAAAACGGACAATACGTGCGCTTGAATTTTATCATCAGACAGGAATGAAAATATCCGAACATAATGAAGCGGAAAGAGAAAAGGAATCTCCGTATCAATATGCATATTTTGTTTTGACAGACGACAGAGCAAAACTGTATGAACGTATTGACCGACGCGTAGATCTTATGATGGAATCAGGTTTAGAAGAGGAAGTTCGTTTCTTAAAAGACCGAGGCGTGAGTTCAACTTCTACAGCGATGCAGGGACTTGGGTATAAAGAATTGTATGCATATATGAACGGAGAGTATTCATTGGAAGAGGCGGTACGTATTATAAAACGCGATACAAGACATTTTGCCAAGCGCCAGCTTACATGGTTTAAGCGAGAAAAGGATGTCACATGGATAGATCGTGCCGTTATCGGAGACGACGAGGAACATATTCTTGATTTTATGATCGAAGAGTTGAGAAAAAAGCAGATTTTAGTATAAAATATAAAACCAACAAAATAATGGATCAATATAACGAAAACTTTACAAGATTAAAGAGAAAAACTAATAAAAAAAGAGGAAAATATATATGAGTAATACAGAAACAAAAACGATATACCGACAGTTGGGAATTTCAGAAGATGTGTGGATATATGGGCAGAAGATAGAGGAAGGTCTGAAAGAACGATTTGCAGAATTCGACAGTAATGCAGAATATAATCAACTGAAGGTGATCTCTGCCATGCAGCAATGCCGGGTAAATGAAAGCTGCTTTAATTATGCAAGTGGATACGGTTATAACGATCAAGGACGCGATACGCTGGAAGAAGTATATGCGGCGGCATTTCATACAGAAGCGGCTCTTGTGCGTCCGCAGATTACATGCGGTACACATGCACTTGCACTTGCGTTATCGGCAAACTTAAGACCCGGTGATGAATTGTTATCTCCTGTAGGGAAACCCTACGATACACTGGAAGAAGTAATCGGCATTCGCCAGTCTAAAGGATCTCTCGCAGAATATGGAGTGACATATAAACAGGTCGATCTGTTGGAAGACGGTTATTTTGATTATCCGGCAATCGAAAAAGCATTAAACGAAAGAACAAAGCTTGTGACGATCCAGCGTTCAAAAGGATATCAGACACGTCCGAGTTATTCTGTAGAAAAAATAGGAGAACTGATTGCATTTATAAAAAAGAAAAGACCGGATGTTATTTGTATGGTAGATAACTGCTACGGAGAATTTGTAGAACGGATCGAACCAAGCGATGTAGGTGCAGATATGATTGTCGGTTCATTGATTAAAAATCCCGGCGGCGGTCTTGCACCGATCGGAGGATATGTGGCAGGCAAAAAAGAACTTATCGAAAACTGTGCGTATAGATTGACATCCCCCGGATTAGGGAAAGAAGTGGGAGCGTCTCTCGGAGTGATGCAGTCTTTTTATCAAGGATTTTTTATGGCGCCGACAGTTGTATGCGGAGCGCTTAAAGGAGCTGTTTTTGCAGCGAATATTTATGAAAAACTCGGGTATTCGGTTGTTCCAAATGCAAGCGAGAGCCGTCATGATATTATTCAGGCAGTTACGTTTGGCAGTGCAGATGGAGTGATTGCATTTTGCCAGGGAATTCAGGCAGCGGCTCCGGTAGACAGTTATGTAACTCCCGAACCTTGGGCAATGCCGGGATACGACAGTGAAGTCATCATGGCTGCCGGAGCATTTGTACAAGGGTCCTCGATTGAACTATCTGCAGATGGTCCGATCAAACCTCCCTATGCCGTTTATTTTCAAGGCGGTCTTACATGGCAGCATGCGAAGCTGGGCATTTTAAAATCTCTTCAAAGTTTGATTGATGCAGGAGTTATTGACAGATCCAAACTTCAGTCGCTTTAAAACAGTGTTTTGATGCTTAGAAAAGAAAAGGATTTATATTATGAGAAAAGTAGCGATAATCGGGGCGGGAGCAGCCGGGATGACGGCAGCGATCACAGCAGCTTCAAACGGGGCAGAAGTAGTTGTATTGGAACATATGGACCGCGTCGGGAAAAAAATTCTTTCGACAGGGAACGGACGATGCAATTTTACAAATACTTATCAGGATCGAAGCTGTTATCACTCTGATAACGAATCATTTCCATGGAAGATCATTGAGAAATTTAATGCAGAGCAGATTATAAAATTGTTCGAAGAACTCGGCGTTTATGCGAAAAACAGAAATGGATACATGTATCCCTATTCGGATCAGGCATCGTCTGTAACTGAGGCTTTGAAAATGGAATTAGAGCGTCTGCAAATCGATGTAAGACTTCAAACAGAATGCACGGATATTTTCCCTCGTAAAAAGGGGTTTACTCTTCAGATTGTTAAAGACGGGAAAAAGGGGAAAATATATGCGGATCATGTAATCCTGTGTACGGGATCCAGAGCTTTCCCTGCCAGCGGATCCGATGGTTCCGGTTATGATCTGGCAAAAAAACTCGGACATAAAATAATTCCTGTTCTTCCTGCTCTTGTACAATTAAGATGTGAAGAAAAATTTTTTAAATCAATCGCAGGAGTAAGAGTTCAGGGAACTGTTTCGATATGGTCGGAAAATCAATGTCTGGCAAAAGATACGGGAGAATTACAACTGACCAATTATGGCATATCAGGTATTCCTGTATTTCAAGTGAGCAGATATGCGGCGATTGCATTATATAAAAAGAAAAAAGTTCAGGCGATTCTTGATTTTATGCCGGAATTTTCGGAAGATGAGCTGGAAAAGTTTTTAATAAAACGGGCGAAAATGCGTCCGTATAAGAGAGCAGATCAATTTTTCACAGGGTTATCTAATAAAAAGTTGTCCGATCTTTGGGTGAAAGAAGCAGGGATTTCAAAAGAGAAAAAAGTCGGAGTGTTTGCAGAAAAAGAAATTCAGCAGCTTGTCCGTTTAATCAAGAATTTTAAAGTGATTGTAACAGAAACAAATTCTTATGAGCAGGCACAGGTTTGCCGAGGAGGTATCGATACAAAGGACGTTCATCCTGATACTTTAGAATCGCGTTATGTTCCGGGACTTTATTTTGCAGGAGAAATACTCGACGTAGATGGCATGTGCGGTGGATATAATCTGACATGGGCATGGGCGAGCGGTGCAGTCAGCGGAAGAGAAGCAAGTTTTTAGAAAACCTGATTAAAAACCAAAAAGAGAAGTATCCAAAATCTTTAAATACAGGATACTTCTCTTTTTGTCTTATGATTTTTTCGGTACTTTATATTCGGAAGTTATGAGAAAAATCTCATCACAGCAATAACTTTACCTAAAATAGTAACATTCTTTACAATGATCGGATCCATAAAATCATTTTCAGGCTGGAGACGAAAAACTCCTTCTTCCTTATAAAATGTTTTTACGGTTGCTCCGTCCTCGATCAACGCAACGACCATATCTCCATTAGAAGCTGTGGAATCTTCTTCCACAAGAACCATATCGCCGTCAAGTATACCGGCATTGATCATACTTTCTCCTTTTACCTTTAAAAAAAATGTCTGTTTATTCGGCATACGATCAGCGGGAACCGGCCAGTAATCTTCAATGTTTTCCTGAGCCAGAATCGGTTCTCCTGCGGCAACTTGCCCGATAATCGGTACATGAACCATTTCACGCCGCGTCAGGTTGAACATATCGTCCAAAATTTCGATCGCACGGGGTTTTGTCGGATCGCGCCGAATATAACCGTTTTTTTCTAATGTTTCAAGATGTGAATGAACAGAAGAAGTAGACTTTAAATTTACAGCTTCGCATATTTCCCGAACAGCAGGCGGAAACCCCCGTTGAAGAATCTGTGATTTAATATATTCTAAAATTTCCTGTTGTTTTTTACTTATTTTTCCTTGTGACATAGTTTCCTCCGATATTATAGTCCGTTTATTTTATTAAAATAATGGTAACACAACGAAGAACAAAAAGCAAACATTTGTTGCGAAAATATGTTCGATTTCCGTGTTGACAAACATTTGTTCTTATTGTATAATCCAAATATAGAACATAAGTTCGCGGAACAAATATTCGAATCGAAGAATACATGTATACATTTTTCTTGCAGACTGAATATTACAAAATAATAAGAGAAAACAAAGTGTAAAAATAAGCAGAGATAAAGGGGATACTATTATGAAGGGAAAAAGAAATGAAAAAAGATCAAAAAAATCGGCTATATTAAAACAACATGCTCGTAATTTATTCGTGGGAGTTGTTATTGTTTTATTTGTAAGTATGTCGTTTAGTGCATTTTTTGTTTCCGCAAAGGAAAAGGATACGCCGGATCACGAAAGTACTTATATCTATTATAAAAGTATTAAGATTGAAAAAGGCGATACTTTGTGGGATATCGCAAATGAAAATCTTCCTGAAAAATATAGTTCGACAGAAGAATATGTTAAAGTTCTTAAGGAGATAAACGGACTTTCTTCTGATAAAATTTATTCGGGAGAAAATCTTATGATTATGTATATGACTGAATGATATGTTTAAATCGGTATCAATATACACCCTATGTATTGATATATACACTCCAACCGACAGCCGTGAGAAATAGAAGTAATACTCATTTTTATCGGCTGTCTTATAATATAGATCAATCTATACGACAAATACTGATTTTTCCAAAAGATATGGACGTAAAGATATACATTTGATATAATATGTATATCCGAATAAATAAAGGAGGAATATAATTATGGCAAATAAGGAAAATACTTCAGATGAAGGTTTACGTGTAAGTTATGATGTAAAAACATATCATGAACAAAAATATATCGATTATACATTACGGCTAAGGGAAATATTAAAAACATTACCATCGTTTGCGAAAGATTATTTCAGAGCTATAGAGCCAACGACATCCGCTAACACACGAATTTCCTACGCATACGATATTCGTGTGTTTTTCCGTTTTTTAATGGAAAATAATCCGGTTTATAAAAACTATACGATCGATCAGTTTACATTGGCAGATATAGAAAATCTTGAACCGGTTGATATTGAGGAATACCAAGAATATTTAAAAGTATATAAAAATGATGAAAAGCAAGTTACAAATACAGAAAAAGGACTTGCAAGAAAAATGTCAGCGCTTCGTAGCTTTTATGGATATTATTTTAAACGTCAGGCAATATCGAAAAACCCGACTCTTCTTGTAGATATGCCTAAACTTCACGAAAAGGCAATTATTCGTCTTGATGCGGATGAAGTTGTCCGATTGCTTGATTATGTTGATCATGGAGGCGATCATTTAACCGGACAGAAAAAGGCTTATTTTGAGAAAACGAGAAACAGAGATCTTGCTATATTAACTTTACTTTTAGAAATTCCTTTTTCTTTATCGGTATAATGTCCTGCCCATAAAAATGTATTTCTGCCTTTTTAATTATTCGTACAGTTTGCTGCATCA